>Ga0207646_10000977_pt1 | contig 36797 bp, 23 predicted proteins | sample KBSK5502metaG_FD_184343 | JGI IMG/M metagenome (GOLD analysis project Ga0207646, IMG submission 184343) | Corn, switchgrass and miscanthus rhizosphere microbial communities from Kellogg Biological Station, Michigan, USA - KBS K5-50-2 metaG... | ecosystem: Host-associated > Plants > Roots >... | reverse complement strand
CCTCGCCCCCTCGCCCGGGCACGGCTGGGCTACCGGCGTCTCCAAAACTGTATTGACAACCTTCCATATCCCGCATACACTGCCCCCGTCGCCATATTTGCATCAGGTTAACCAAGACCCCTCAAGCGAGATTTAAACGCGAGTATTCTGCTTAACCGAATGACAAGATCAGCGGACCTTCGCGCTATCCGTCCGCTAAGAGCGCGTTTTAAAAGCCCTGAAAGGGCTAAATTCAATAGCCGGTGGCAACGCCACCGGGGAAGGCGAGGGCGAAATGTTCGACCCTGCAAGGGTCGCATTCACCGTGACGATGCAACCCTTTCAGGGTTGACATCGCATTGACGCGGCTCCCGTGGGCGCTGCCCACGGCTATTGAATTTGTCCCCTTCGGGGACTTTTAAAACACGCTCTAAGCCAGCACAGGGGCAATTTGGATCTTTCCGGTGATCATTGGGCACTCCCTGTCTTGAGTGGCCATTGACCTGAGAAGCTGTTTTGAAAGCTTTGAGCCTGCGAAGCAGGCGGCAGCATAAAGCCTGGGGTGAAGCGCGCAGCGCGCAACCCCAGGAAAGCCGCCAACCGAGACCGCCAAGCCCACAGAGTGGGCGACAGCGCATCCCGCTGTCGCCCGTTTCACGGGCTCGGGGGCTTGGTCGGCACTACCCAGGGTTGCGGCTCGCGCTCCACCCTGGGCTTTACGCTCTCACCCGCTTCGCGGGTTGGAATGAGGAGCTTTCAAAACGGTTTCTGAGACTGCCGCGGCGCCAGTTCGGGGCAGAGGAGACGATTCCCACGGTCGCGCGTTTATTGCCGGCCGCCGTGGCCACTGAGCCGGATGAGTCCTTCGCGAGACTGGCATCGGCGGGATCAGTGACGCAAACAATCGTTCGGAGCGCCACGATTATCAACCATCACTGCGGGAGACCGCGAGAGGCGAACCTCAGTCACATTCACACGCACGCAGCGACTGCTGCCGAGGAGAGTTATGAAGCAATTATTCCCACACATCTCATTCCACAGCCTGAGAGTTTTCAACGCTTGCGTGCTCTCTTTCTCAATGCTGGCGGCGCCCATCGCACCACTCGCGGCATCAACCAACGGCACCTTGCCCGTCCAGACGAGCAACGGCGCATCGCCCGTCCGGACGAGCGCCACCGGAAAACATCAGAGCCAATTGACGCCACGCGAAAAGCTGGGCGCCGGCCTGGCTGTCAATCCGCTTAGCCCGCTGCCTCTGCCGCCGGTTGGGCCGACAATCACCGCCACTCTGGATGATAACTTCCCGCTGGCCAGCAAGAAGAATCCCGGCGTCGACACCATCAATTACACCGCCGTCATCACCAACACCGCCGGGACTGACGCCTCTGGTATTGCCTACACCGACACGCTGGATAACAACACGACGCAGACCGGCATGGTGAGGGTCTCACCTGTCACGGTAGACGACAGCTACACATGCACCGGCAATGTTTCGATTTCCCCTCTCGCTGCCTCTGGCGTGCTGGCCAACGATTATCTCGGACAGAATCCAGCAGGGACAATCACCAGCTATGGCGTGAACGGCAACGAGCAGATGACCATTGGCAATTCGACACCGACGGCCCAGGCCGGAGGAAGCGTGAGCGTAAATGTGGACGGAAGCTTCACCTACAACCCGCCGGCAAATTTCACCGGCGCTGACACTTTTCATTACACATTGTCCAATGTAACGGGCAACAGTATCGGCTTGGTAACCATTACTGTCTCCGACCGCATTCTGTTTGTCGCCGCATCGGGAGTGGGCGCGGCAAATTGTAAGCCCGCGACGCCGTGCACGCTAGCTACCGCCGATGCCCTCGCTGCTCCAACTGGAAAAGATTTGGTTTTTGTCGAGAGCGGCACCTACAGCAGCGCGGCCATTTCGCTGAATGCTTCTCAGAAGATCGCGGGCCAGGCCATCAGCATCCAGACTGCGCTCACCGACGCGGGCATCACCCTCGCGCCCAACAGCCAGCCACTAACTTTCCCGATGAGCACTACGCCGGTACTGAATAACGCTGCTACGATCGTTACGCTTAACACCAACAATTTAGTCGAGGACCTCTCCATCAATCCTTCCGCCGGCTCCGGCATCTTGAGCAACGCGATTGCTTCCGGAACTGGGACGATTCGCGATCTGACGGTAACTGCCACTGGTGCCGCGAACGCTGTCAACCTGACAAGCAATACCGGCGCCACGTTCAATTTCAGTAACATCGGCATCACCGCCGCCTCGGGCACAGGCTTCAACGCCACGGGCGGCGGCACGGTGAACGCGACGCAGAACAACACCACGACGGTTAATACGATAACGACCACGACCGGCATTGCGCTCAACGTCGCCAACACGACGATTGGTGCGAGCGGTGTGACTTTCCGTTCTATCTCTGCGAGTGGCGCGAGCAGCGGCATCGTGCTCAACAACACGGGCACAAGCGGCGGACTTGTCGTCACCGGCAATGGCAGTACGTGTACATTCGCCACTCAAACCTGCGATGGCGGCTCAATTCAGAATTCGACCGGGGTCGGGGTTTCTTTGACCAGCACCAAGAATGTCAGCCTTACCCGAATGAAGATTCAGAACAGCGGCACTGACGGAATCAATGCCAACGCTGTGAATGGCTTCACTCTGGATACAAGCATCGTAACCGATACGACGGGCGTCAGCGGCGATGAGGGCATCCAGTTAGACAACGTCAGCGGCACGATCACGGTCTCTAACTCCGAGATCAATAAAGCTCCGCATAATGGAATTCAACTGATTAATACGAACACAAACCTGGCCGCCTTCAACGTAACTAACACCAGAATCATCAATCAAGTTGCTGGTGTCGGCAACGACGGCATCCTGTTTGTCGCAGCCGGTACCACAGTAGTCACAGCGGCGACAGTGTCGGGTTGTACTTTCCAGAATATCTTGGCGACGGCTCTGCAACCGCAGACTCAGGACACAGCCAACATCCAGAGTTTTGTGGTTACCGGAAACACGTTCACCACCAACAATGTTGGCATAGATGCCGACGTGTCGCAGTCGTCGGATATGACCATTACGATTGGCGGACCGAATGTTTCGGACAGCAACACGTTCACCTTTAGCGGTCTGGAAGCAATCAACCTGGATACCGCCACCACCACCACCACGTCTGCGTCGTTGACTGGAAAAATTCAGAAGAACCATATCGGCACACAAGGCACCAAGGATTCCGGCTCGCAGGGAGATGGCATCCGCGTAGCTATTCAAGGCAACAGCCGCGGCGTCGTTAGAGTTGATCAAAACGACCTCCACGAAATCCCGAATGGCAGACCGATCCTAGCGTTCGTTCGGAATCCCGTGAGTGGGGCGGCATTAGGGGCCTCTCTCGAATATACCAACAACACAATCCCGCGCCCAACCGGAACAAACTTCGACGTTGGCTGCGGTGGTGGCGCCACTCCGTGTCCCGGTAACACGATGGACATTGAGGCGCTGAACGGCAACAAGGGGTGCGCCGTCATCAGCGGCAACACCGTCTATGATCCTGAAAGCTGGCCACAAGGTGCCGGCAACTCAGCAATCTTGCTTTTCCAGTCGGCTTCTACGATGAACCTTGAAGGAACCAACGCGAATGCCAACACTCAATTAGCGAACACCAACACCGTGACCAACAGCACTGCCGGTGCGAATGATTTTGAAACCTTCGGAAGCGTTACCGTCGTCGCGGCCGGCACTTGCGGTTCATTCCCCGCGCTTCCGAACCCGGGCGACGGCGCTCGTTACTCGCCCGCGCGTTTTGACGCACCGACCAATGGCGGCAGTAACGTTTCACCATTGACGCTTGCGTCGTTGAACCAAGCGTTGCATCCAGTCGCCCCGTTCGCTTCGAACTTGAACTTCCTGGGTAGCAGCGAAGCGACGACTATGAGTGCATCTCCTTCTGGGCCGGCGGTCAAGTCGCGGCCACCTAACGCGCCCAAGTCGCGGCGACCTGACACGCCAACGGCTCCGCTGAGCGGCGAAACGATCTCCTTTAATCTGCCCGTGGTACTGAACGTGGGTAAGAGTGTGACCATCAAGTACGACGCGACGGTGAACACACCTCCGGGCGCCGCGTTTGTGCAGACACAGGGCAACGTCACGTTCACGGGCGGACCGGGCGGAGGCATCAACACCACCGATCCGGAAACGGGCACGCAGGTTCCAACCAAGACCAACATCAACACGGTGATCACCTGGATCGGCGTGACCAGCACGGATTGGAACACCGCCTCGAACTGGGACTTCAACTACGTGCCGGTGTCGGTCAGCGATGTGAAGGTGCCGAATCCGGCGCAGCCTTTTCAGCCGACGCTCAGCAGTTCGAGTCCGACTATCAACAGCTTGAACCTGAGCAACACGCGCGTCCTGACAATCAGCGGCCAAACGTTGACCATCACCGGCAGCACCGGCAGTGATCTGACTCTCGACGGAACGATCAGCGGCGGCGGGCTCTCGTTTGGCACGGGCACGCACGCGATCAACAACTCCGGCGGCACGGGCAGTATTACGCCTACCAACACGACGACGGTCTTGAGCGGCGCGAACGTCACGCTCAACAACACTCTTCAGATGGACGCCCTAGCCGTCAACAGTGGCGGGAGCTTCAACGCCACCAACCGCATGCTCTCGCTCACCGGTGATCTGACCAACAACGGCACCTTCACCACCACCGGGAGCACGGTCATTCTCAACGGCTCCAGTGCGCAAGCCGTCAGCGGGGCGACGACCTTCAATGATCTGACCGTCAACAACTCGAACGGCGTCACCTTGAGCAGCAGCGATACTGTTGGCGGAACGTTGACCTTGACCTCCGGCGTGCTCGGCGTCGGGACGACCACCCTGACCCTCAACGGCCCGGTCTCGGTCTCCTCCGGGAGCATCAATAGCAGCGCGACCGGCACCGTCAACTACAACAAGTCTACCAACGTCCAGAATGTGGCGCCGGGCAACTACGGCAACCTGACCTTCAGCAACTTCACCAAGACGCTGCCGAGCAGTACGGTCAAGATCGCCGGCACCTTCACCACGGGCGCGGCCGGCAGCCACACGGTCACCGGCAGCACGGTCGAATACAACGGCGGCAGCGCGCAGACGATGCCCACCGGCTTCACGACCTACAACAACCTGACGCTCAACAACACGATGGGCGTGACCGGCTTTGCCGCGCTCACCGTCCAGGGACTGCTCGAAGTCAAAGCCGGCACCTTCACTTCGAGCACGACCATCAACAACGTCCAGATCGACAGCGGGGCGACGTTGGCCGGAGTCACGGCGACGACCATGAACGTCTCAGGCAACTGGACCAACAACAGCACCTTCACCCCCAACGGCAACACCGTCAACTTCAACGGGAGTGCGGCGCAGACCATTGGCGGCACTTCGGTGACGCCCTTCTTCAATCTGACGATCAATAACAGCAACGTCTTGGGCGTGACCCTCAACACCGATGAGACGGTGAACGGGGCGCTCACGCTCACGCTCGGCAACATCACGACCGGCGCCAATACGCTGGCGATCGGTCCGAGCGGCACGACGAGCCACACCAGCGGCCACGTCATCGGCAACCTGAAGAAGACCTTCGCCGCCAACGGCAGCTTCATCTTCCCGGTCGGGACGGCGAACGGCTATTCCCCGGTCGATACCAATGTCACGGCCGGGACCGGCGACCTCACCATCGTCGCCACCGAAACTAAACAGCCGTCGCTTGCCACCAGTACGTCTCTCAAACGCTACTGGACCTTGACCGAGAGCGGGAACCTGACGACCGATCTGGTCTTCCATTACTTGGCGGGCGATGTCATGGGGACGGAAGCCAATTACCGGATCATCCGCGTCTCGGGCGGCACGGCGGTCTCCTTCCCGAACTCTTGCCCGAGCCCGTGCGTGGACACGGTCAACCACAAAGGAACCATCAACGGGGTGAGCACCTTCTCCGACTGGACGCTGGGTGAGCCGGCGGCGCCGACCGCCGTCTGCACCTTTGATCTCTCCCCGGCCTCCATCGCGGTGCCGGCCGCAGGCACTTCAGGCAATTTCCTGGTCCAGGTCCAGAATGAGTGTAGCTGGACAGCCTCAAGCACCGCCGCCTGGATCAAGGTCCCAGCCGGGACGAGCGGACAAGGGGCGGGCGGCGTCTCCTACACGGTGGAAGCCAACCTCGGGACGGTGGCCCGCACCGGGACGATCGTGGTCGGAGACAAATCGTTCACCGTCACGCAAGCGACCGACTGCCCCATCACGCTCTCGGCGACGAGCGAGAGCTTCGCCGCCATCGGCGGGGCGGGCAGCTTCACGGTGAGCGGGCGCCAGGGCTGTGCCTGGACGGCAACGACCACCGACTACTTCATCCACATCATGGGGACCGGCAACGGGACGGTCAGCTACACGGTAGACACCAACACGGCCTATGTCCGGCGGATTGGGACGATCACGGTCGCCGGGCAGAGCTTCACGGTGCTGCAAGGGGCCTACTTCATCGACGTGCCCTTGAGCTACCCGCAGTACACCGAGATCGGCAAGCTCTCGGCGCGGGGGATCACTAACGGCTGCGGCTACGGCTACTACTGTCCGGAGTCGTCGGTGACGCGCGAGCAGATGGCGATCTTCATCGAGCGTGGCCTGGGCCAGTTCAACCCGCCTTACCCGGCCACGCAGCGCTTCCTGGACGTCGGGCCGGAGCGCGGGAGCTACGCTTTCATCGATGACTTCGCCAAGCGCGGGATCACTTTGGGGTGCGGCGGCGGCAACTACTGCCCGGACCAGGAGGTGGCACGCGGACCGATGGCGGCCTTCATGGTGCGGGCCAAGGGCATCTTCAACCCGGATTACAACGTGCCGCAGCGGTTCTTCGACGTGCCACCATCAAATTCCTTCTACGGGTTCATCGAGCAGATGTGGGTGCTGGGGATCACGAAGGGCTGCGGCGGCGGGAATTATTGCCCGGATGCCCTAGTCAAACGCGGGGAGATGGCGGCGTTCTTAGTCAGGGCCTTCGGTTTGTAGGCGGGCGAAGGTCATCAGCTTGCAATGGGGCTGGTCACGGTAGGAGACCAGCCCTTTCTTTCTGGGCGTGCGCTCTGCTCATTCTCCATCAATCTGTCATTAAGGTGGGGGCGGCTGCTTCCGGTCGAGTGCCGTGAATCATCGCAGATGTCTTGGTGAAGTGGCTTGAGCAGAAGACCGGATCTATCGATCAGCGCCCAGAAACGTGCGGCTGAAGCCACGCGGTCAGTTCAGCTTTGGTTTTGAAATCGAGCAGCGCTTCGCCCAATTGCTCGATTTCTTCGACCGAGAGGCGCTCGATTTGTTTGCGCACTTTGGCCGGGAGCTTCCCGAAGTGCCGCGCCAACAGACGCAGGGCCAGATTTCTCTCGCCTTGCTGCACGCCTTGCGCTAAGCCTTGCTGCACGCCCTTCTGCAAAATGTCTTGATAGACCACCGACTCTTCGAGCATCTCGCCCTCCGTGCACAAGAGCAGGCTTGGCCAGTCAATCAGCGAGTAGAAGCATGTTGCTTAAGCCACGCGGTCAGCTCTTTCTCGCTTTTGAAATCCACCAGCGCCTCGCCCAGTGCTTCGAGTTGTTCGACGCTGAGTTGGGCGAGCTGTTTGCGCGCCTTGGATGAGAGCCTGCCGAGCAAGCGCTCAAGCTGACGCATGACCAACTTCCTTTCGCGCTGCACGCCTTGCGCTAAGCCTTGCTGCACGCCTTGCTGCACGCCCTTCTGTAAAATGTCTTGATAGACCACCGACTCTTCCAACATCTCGCCCTCCTTCAAGATTCGATAGATCAGGCCCCTATCATACCTCAACCCCGCCAGCACGCGCGATAAATTGACGGCGTCTCGCCGCCGCTCCCGCGATTTGACCCGGCGGATCCTGGCCGCGACCTCCTGCAACAACTGCTCGCCTGACTCCGCGCGACACAGCGTCGCCAACGGCAACAGCCCTTCGTGCCTCAGCAACGCCCGCGGGTCTTGCTCCCACATCTTGATGACGCGGTAACGATGCCAGGTCTGCTCATCCTCGTACCGGTCAGGAATCTGCTCGCCCGTCTCTCTCAGGACAATCAAAACCTGACGGACGTGCCGGTTGAGTTGCTGGCGTTTGAAGCCGACATAGTAATCCAGCATCCGTAGCGGCAGCGGCACCGCGCTCTTGATCGTGGTCTGAAACTCGGCGTGCAGCACCTCCTGGTCGGCACGCGCCAGGATCACTGAGTCGGCGCGGATCGGCTCGCGGCTCAACTCGGTCTTCAGGACTTTGACGGGGCCAAGGCCAGTGCCGAACAGCCACTGGGCAAACTGCTCCGGGTGGCTTTCCGCCAGCCGCTTGCAGAGATTGTCACTGGCCTGGCGCTCGGACTGGCCTGCGGGCCGGGGAGTTTCAGGCGGTACGTCTTTCATGCCGCGCTAGCGTAATCGAAAGAGGGAAGCACAGCAAGCCTGTGCCGGCCAGCTTTTGATACCGAGCACAGGCACAGGAGGCGCGGGAGGCCACAGAGGCCGCGCAGAGGGCATCTCTTCTGCGACCCTTCCTGCGGCGTACTCGGCGTCTCGGCGGCGAAGGATCACTTCAAACCAGGTCTCTGGGCATTGCACGAGGGCCGATGTCCAGGCAAAAAGTCGAGTTTGACAAAACCTCTTGACCTACTTTATAGTGGGCTGTCACAGGGACATGACTCAATCAATAGTGGTTTTTCAACAAACTGCTCCGAAGTCCTAGATGCTCAGAATCGAGAAAATATTTCTCCAAGGCTTCAAGTCATTCTGCGACCCGACCGAAGTTGTCTTCGATGAGGAGGGGGTGACGGCGGTGGTCGGTCCGAATGGCTGCGGGAAATGCCTCGAGGGGGATTCCCTGGTCACGCTGGCCGACGGGCGTGATGTGCCGATCCGCGAACTTGTCGAAGCGGCGATCGACGACTCCGGTGCGGTCGAGACGCTGGATGACGGAGTCCTCACTCGCCAGAATCCTCACGGTGTCCGGATCCTCTCGCTCAATCCCGCCACGCTGCGGCTTGAACCTCGCCCAGTGTCGGCCTTCGTCAAGCGACAGACCACGCCCTATCTACTGCGCATCCGCACCCGTTCCGGGCGTGAGGTGACAGCCACGCCGTATCATCCGCTCTTCACCTTGGAACATGGCCGCCTGCGAGCGCTCCAGGCCGAGGAAGTGAAGGCCGGCGTGCGGTTGGCCTTGCCGCGGCGGCTTCCGGTGGCGGGCGGCGCGGCGGAGTTACGGCTGATAGAAGCGCTGGGGCGGTTTTCGAGCGAGGATCGCGTTTTTGTCCCAGCCTCCGATTTGCTGCGCGAATGGGCTGACGAAGCGCGTGCCAAATTCGGGACTTTTACCGAGTGGGCGCATGCGGCCGGAATGCCTGTCACTCCGCTCAAAGGACTGCGCGAGGGGCAAGCCATAGGAGCGGCGACGTTGGTGAAGCTAGCTCAGGCGGCGCAACTTCAACCGCTGATTGACGGACATCTGAAATCCAAAGGCACTGGCAGCTTACAACTGCCACCCAGCCTAACGCCTGAATTGGGGCGTTTCCTCGGCTTGCTGGTGGCAGAAGGAAGAAACACCGACGCCAATCAGGTGTGGTTCGTCAATTCCGATCCGGCGATCAACGACGAGTATGCACGCCTAGCCCGCCATCTGTTTGGCCTTGAGGTCCATCGCTACCAATACCAGGCGAGTGCGGTAGACAACCTGATCTACTCACACACGTTGGGAAAGGTCCTCGAACGCTTATTCAATTTCCCGGTTGATTCAAACTCGGCCGAGAAGGAAGTACCACGGCCGTTGTTTCAAGCCGGCGCGGAAGCGCAGTGGGCTTTCCTGTCAGGACTGTTCGAGGGCGACGCTTACGTGAGCGCCCGCCCGCAAGCTAACGGCCGTCGCCCGATGGCCTACATCGAATATGTCACGGCCAGCCCGAAATTAGCCCGCCAGGTCGTCGCGCTGCTGTTACGCCTCGGCGTCTTTGCATTGCTGCGGCCTAAACAGAAATATGCCAGTAATACCCGCGAACAACATTGCCGGACTTATTACTCGGTTTACATTTACGGGACAGAACAACTCCGTCACGCCGCGCAACGCCTCTCATTCGTCGGTGAAAAAAGGCGTGCGTTGCAAGCCCTGCGAGAATTAGCTCCGGCGGCTAATCCCAATCAAGACTTGATCCCAGGCGTGACCCCGGTGGTGACAGCCGCCGTGCGTAAAGCCAAAGTCAAACTGAAGGCGCATCGGCGGAGCCATCCTAGGTTGGCATCCTACGTCGAACAGCGTTGTGAAGCGAGCCGGGGCGGGCTGCTCGAAATCATCGCCCAGATCGAACGCCTTGGGGCAACACCCGAGGCAGCCGGTGATGAACTTAATCTCTTGGCAACTCTCGCGACTTCGGATCTTTATTGGGATGACATCATCAGCGTTGAGCAGGTCCCCCCAAGTACTCCCTGGGTCTATGATCTGAGTATTGCGGAGACTCACAATTTTGTCGCGGGCAACATCATCGTTCACAACAGCAATGTCGCAGACGCCCTCAGTTGGGTCATCGGTGAGCAGCGACCGAAAGCGCTGCGCGGCGGGAAGATGGAAGATGTCATCTTCCAGGGGAGCCGCAACCGCCAACCTTCCGGGATGGCCGAGGTGACACTCACGATGGTGGTGCGTGAGACCTTTGAAATCCGCTCGGCGGAGGCTGAGCAACCGGAGCCGGCCGAAGCCGCAACGGCCGAGCAAACTGAGGCGACTGAGGCCGCGGCATCTAGTGAAAGCCGACCGGTGGAGATGGCTGAATCAGCGCCCACGGCTGAAGGCGCTCAAGCACCAGGCCAGTCTCAAGAGGGGCCGCTCGCCCCACCTGACAAGCCAGAAAAACGCCGGAGGCACAAGCCCAAATCTACTTCGCGTGTCTTTCAGGAAGGCGAGCAGGTGACGGTGGCGCGGCGGCTGTATCGGACCGGCGAAAGCGAATACGAGATGAACGGCCGCGCTTGCCGCCTGCGTGACATTCAGGACCTCTTCGCCGGGACCGGACTGGGCGGCGCGCATTACGCCATCATCGAGCAGGGGCGCATCGGCCAAGTGCTCTCGGCCAAGCCGCTCGACCGGCGGGCACTGATCGAGGAGGCGGCCGGCATCTCGAAGTTCAAACTCCGGCAGCGGGCGGCCGAACTCAAGCTCGAAGCCTCCAAGCAGAACCTCGCCCGCCTGACCGACATCATCACCGAGATCGACCGCCAGCAAAACAGCCTCAAGCGACAAGCGGCCCGCGCCCGGCGCTATAAACGATTGCGGCAGGAGATGCGCGACTTGATGCGCGCGGTTTACGTCGCCGACTACCGGACCACCCGCGACGCGATCGGGAGCCTAGAGCATCAGCGGGGTGAGGTGTCAGAGCGTGAATCGCAGTTGCTCGCCTTGATCGTCAACCGCGAGGCCGGGCAGGCTGAAGCCGCGCAACAAGCGCGCGAAGCTGAAGAGAGGTTGAACGAAGCCCGCCAACTGGCGGCCGACGCCAACCTGGAGGCAGAGCGCGCACGCCAGCAACACGCCTACTTAAGCGAGCAGTTGCAAAGCCTGGAAGTCCGCACCACACAGTTTGAGCGTGACCGGGCCGCGATCAATGAGCGCAGCGATTTGATCGAGCAGGAGGCCACGCGACTGCGCGCCGAGTTGCACCGCTTGGAGCAGGAGATCAACGCCGAGGGCGCCGCGCTCGCCTCCGAGGAGAGTAGCCACCGCTCGCAACTCGATCAGGATGCCGAGGCGGAGCAGAGGCTGGAGGCGGCGCGCCAGAGGGTCTACCAGAGCGCGACCCATCTCGAGCGCTGGCGGCAACTGAAGCGGCAATTCGCCGACTCAGTGGAGCGCAATCAGACGAGGCTGCAAGGGCTGGCGGCCGAGCGAGGGCGGGCCACCTCGCAAGCCGCCACGGCGGAGCAAGAGCGCGTCAGTCTGGTGGCGAAGCTGGAAGAGAGCGCCCAACAACAGCAAGCCATCAGCCGGCAGTTCGCCGAAGTTGAATCCAGGCTCGGCGCCGAGCGCGGCGCGGGCGCCTCGGCCACCGCTGCGCTCGGCTCATTGCACCGCGACCTGACCGCCACCGAGCACCGGCTGAAATCATTACTCGAACTAGACGAGCGGCGGGCCTATTTTTCCGAAGCCGTGCAGACGGTCATGAGCCGCGGGCGGCGGATGGCTGAAGAAAGTCTGGAGTCTGGAGTCTGGAGTCTGGAGTCCGCGTTGATTTCTCGGATTCCGGACTCCGAACTCCAGACTCCAGACTCCAGACTCCAGACTCCAGACTCCAGACTCCAGACTCCAGACCCCAGACTCCAGACTCCAGACTCCAGACTCCAGACTCCAGACTCCAGACTCCAGACTCCAGACTTTCACACCCTCGGGACGCTCGCCGATTTCGTCCACGTCGCGCCAGAGCACGAGAGGATGATCGAGGCCGGCTTGCGCGATGAGCTCCAATACGTGCTCGTCCCGAGCTTTGATGACGCGCTCCGCGCGATCGAACTCCTCAAGACCGAAGGGCACGGCCGCGCCACCTTCCTGGTCGTCGGCCTGCACGGGGCCGAGTCACATTCTCCCCTCGTCAATAGCGACGGCGCCCCCGAGCCGAGTGCGAGCGGAGACTACCCAAGTGCGGACGGCTCCGGGGTAGACGACGCCCAAGGTTACGACGAACTGAATGGCCATCACCAGACCCTCATTTCCCTGCTCGGGCTCCGCCCTGAATTCGAGGATGCCTTTAAAGCCGCGCTGCCGGCGCTCTCGGCGGCGATCGTGGTGGAAGATGCCGTCCGCGCGATTGAGTCTTCGATCAATGGGCCTGGCAAGACGACCATCTATCTGACGAAGAACGGCGAGCGGGCGATGGGGGGACGCATCATCTCCGGCGGAAGCGGGGCGGAAAAAGGCACCGGAGTGCTGGCCCTCAAACGCGAGATTGCGGATTTGAGTCAGCGCTTCGATGCCCTCTCGGCCGAAGCTCGCCTCGCCGAAGAAGAATTACTCGCCGTGCAAGCGAGGATCGCCGAGCTTGAGGGGCAGCGCTCAAGCCTTGACAGCGAACTCCGCCTGATTGAGAAGCAGACAGCCGTCCAGCGGGAGCAGTTGCAACAATGCGAGCGAGACCGCGAACGGGCTTTGACCTATCTCCAAGTGGTCGAGCAAGAGACCGCTCAGGCCGAAAGTGAGCGGGCGGAATTCGAGGATAAACTCGGCCACGCCAGCGCCGAGACGGAAAAGGCCGAGCGAGAGCATGCCGAGGCCGAGCAATCCGTCGCCGAAGCACAGACGGCGCTCTCCGAACTCCGCCGCCACGCCGAGGACCGATCCCAGGAGCTATCCCGCCGGCGGGCCGATTTCGCCGCCAAGGCAGAGCGAAGGCGCGGCCTCCAAAACGATCTCAGGCGGCTGGAGAATGAAGCCAACGACCTCCATAGCCGTCTCAACCGCACCCGGCTTGAAGCTCTGGAAGCCAACGAGCAGTCGAGCACGATTCAAGAGACGCTCGCGGATGCCGCCGCCCGGCTTCAGGAATTTACCTCCCGACAGGAATCCCAGGATGCCGCGCTCGAACAACTGACGGCAGCCCTGATTGAGTCCAGAGAGAGGTTGAACGCCCTGGATCAAGAACTGCGGTCTTTGCGCGAGACCCTCATGCAATCCCGCGAGGAGCGGTCTCAACTCGACATCGAGCGCGCGCGGCTGGCAGCCGGCCTGGACCACATCGCGGAGTCTTGCCGGACAGAGTTAGGGGAACAGATCGCCGAGGTATGTAGCAAGCTCGACCAAGCGAACAAGGCGACCCCAGAAAATGCCGAGCTGCCTATCCAAACAACCACACCGGAATTCCGACCCACAGGCGTGGCAGGCAGTGAGGAAGAGGAAGGCGAAGCACCTGGTCGTTATCAGTCCCAGGCCCAGGTCGCGAGCGCGGACGCTGAGGCGGCTAAAGCGGCCGAGGCTGAAGATGAGTTGGTCTTCTGGCAGGTGCCGGAGGACTTCGACCTCGCGGCGGCGAAAGCCAGGCTGGATGAATTGCGCGCCAAGATCGAGGGCCTGGGCCCCGTCAACATGATGGCACTCGACGAGATCGAGCAGGTCGAAGAGAGATACCGCTTCCTCGTGGCACAAAAAGCTGATCTTGAAAAAGCGATTGCCGACACGCAGGCGGCGATCGCCGAGATCAAACGGCGGTCGCGTGAGCGATTCCGCGATGCCTTCCACGCCATCAATGCTCATTTCGCCCAGATGTTTCAGGAACTTTTCGGGGGCGGGCATGGGGAGATGCGCCTGATTGATGAGACCGACATCCTCGAAAGCGGGATTGATATTATCGCCCAGCCGCCCGGCAAGCGACTCCAAAATGTCCTGCTCCTCTCCGGCGGCGAGAAGGCGATGGCCGCCCTCGCGCTCGTGCTGGCGATTTTCAAATACCGCCCCAGTCCCTTCTGCTTGCTGGATGAGGTTGACGCCCCGCTCGATGAGGTCAACATCGGGCGATTCGCGGGTAAGGTTTTGGAGATGAGCGATCACACTCAGTTCATGATCATTACCCACAGCAAGCGCACGATGGAGGTGGCCCGGACGCTGTATGGCGTGACGATGGAAGACCCTGGGGTGTCGAAGCTGGTCTCTGTGAGATTGACCTGAATACGCCTCTGTTCGGTCCCCCCTGGCTTCGAGCCTTGACAGATTTTGCCGCCATATCTATATTATTGAATCACGTCAACGGCGATGGACGGAACTGGAACATAGATAATTTGAGAATGCTTTGTCCCAACTGTCCAGTCAGACAGAGACTTGGGGAAGCAAAAATCGGAAAAATTCTTGCCGGATGGTGTAATAGCAACACGCCTGACTCTGGCTCGATGCGAGACGTTGAAAAGCAAAAAGCAGCTAAGCGGCGCTGGTATGAGCGCAATAAAGTTGTCTATCTTGAGCGCAACCAACGCCGCCGTGAAGAGCGCCTTCAACTGGTGCGTAATTTGAAAGAGAGTCCCTGTGCAGACTGTGAGCAGGAGTATCCATTTTATGTAATGGAGTTCGATCATCGAGAGGGAGAAGGAAAAGTAGACGCCATCGCCAATCTCGCAGCTAACGGCAGCCTGAAGGCATTGTTCACCGAGTTGGAGAAATGCGACCTGGTTTGCGCTAACTGCCATAGAGCGCGAACATACTTCAGGAGGCAGAAAGTTTTTTTGCCGGATCGTTCAATGGCAGGACACCAGACTCTGGATTTGGTTATCTAGGTTCGAATCCTAGTCCGGCAGTCAATTTAATCAGCGAGATGGGTTCTGAAATTCAAACTGTTTCAGAACCCATCTGTGTTATGTTCGTTGCTTGAAAAGGCCGAACCACAGGCGCAGGTCCGACTCGCTGAAGATTTGCAGCTTCGCGAAAATCTCGCACGCGAACTCGACCGCCCACAGCCCGCTCGCCGTCATCACGGCGCGATCCTCGACCGCCAGCGCTTCGACGTAATTGCCCGCGTCGGCGTAGCCGGGAATCATCTTCTCCAGATAATCCCGCCCGTGACTGGTGTGCTGACGACCACGTAGCAGGCCGGCGCGTGCGACCTTCGCCAGACTCCTCTCACTTCCGCGTCTGGCAATGTCTTCTACTCGTACCGCAGCGCGATCATCGGGTCGACTTTCGTCGCTCGAGACGCCGGCAAGTAACATGCCGCCAAGGCCACGACCGTGAGCAACGCCGCGATCAAGGCGAACGTCAGCGGGTCGTGAGCGCTCACGCCGTAGAGCAGGCGCTGCATCGCCCGCGTCAAGGCGGAGGCCGCGAGCAACCCCGCCATCACTCCGGCTGAGGCCAGCTTCAGCCCCTGCCCCATGACCAGCTTCAGCACATCCGATCTTTGCGCGCCTAAGGCCATGCGCAGGCCGATCTCATGCGTCCGCTGGCTGACGGAGTAAGCCATGACGCCGTAAATGCCGACCGCCGCCAGCAGCAACGCCGTGACGCCGAAGATTCCCAGGAGCAGGGTGTAAAGACGCGGCTCCGCCACCTGGCCGGAAAGCATTTGCTCCAGAGTTTCGGCCTTCGATTCGGGCAGCCCTTTGTCGACTGACCAGATGGCTTGCTGCACCGCCGTCCGCACCGCCAGCGGATCTGAACTGGCCGAGCGAATGAGCAGCGTGCCGCCAAACCAGGGGAGCTGCGCGAAGGGGACGAGGACCTCCGGCCAGGTCGGCTTGGACGGCTCATCCTGTTTGAGGTTGCTCGCCACGCCGACGATCTCACGCGTGAGGCGCCGGTTCAGGTAGCTGAGCACTATTTTCTTCCCGACCGGGTCTTCACCCGCGAAATACTGCCGGGCGAGCGTTTCGTTGATGATCGCCACGCCCGGTCCATTGGGCAGATCGCGGTCGTTGAATTCACGCCCGGCCAGCAGCCTTGCCCTCAGCGTGCGGAAATAACTCGGGCTGACTGCGCTGTAGGCCACCCGCTCATCGCCGTTCGGTAAAGGTCTGCCTTCGATGTTAAAGGGAAAGACCAGCCCGCCGAGGGTTGAATAACTCATCAGCGCGACCGATTCGACCCCGGGCGTCGTCGCCACGCGCTCCAGCACCTGCTCGACGAAAGCGTCTTTGTGCTCCTGCGGCAGCAACAGGCTCATCGTCATCAATCGGTGCGGGTCATAGCCGAGGTCAACTCTCCGCATCCGCACGAAGCTATTCACGAGCAGCCCAGCCCCGGCCAGCAGCACTAGCGCGAGCGCAATCTCCGCCACCACCAGTGCGTGGCGCAGGCGTTGACGAGCAGCGCCGCTATGACTGCCCTCCTTGAGTTGCCCCTGCACCGCCGGCGCAGTCGCCTGCCAGCCGGGGATGAGACCGAAGAGCAGGCCTGAGCACAATGAGACCGCCAGCGTGAAGAGCAGCGCCACACGATCAATTCGAATCTCGTCGCGCAGTTCGGTGAGCGATTGGAACGAGGCCTTCAATTGCGGCAGCAGACCGGTCAGCGCCTCGACGCCCCAGACGGCGAGCAACAAGCCTGCCGCCCCGCCCGCGAGCGCCAGGAGCAAACTCTCGGTCAGCAGTTGCCGGAGCAGTCGCCGCCGTGAAGCCCCGAGGGCCAGGCGGATCGCCAGCTCTCGGCGCCGCGCCTCCCCGCGCGCCAGCAGCAGATTGGCGATGTTGGCGCACGCAATCAGCAGCACAAAGCCGACCGCCCCGGCGAGAATCAGCAGCGAGGCTTTGCTGTCCCTGACCAGATGATCGCGCCACGGCACGAGCCGCACCGTCCAGTTCTGATCGTCTTTCGGATAGCCTTCGGCCAGCCGCGCGGCGACGGCTTTCATCTCGGCCTCTGCGGAGCGCGGCGACACGCCCTGTTTGATTCGACCGACAACCTCGAAGTAACGACTGCTCCGCCGCCGCATCTCGCCGCTGTCGCGCGCCATCGGCGTCCACACCTCGGCGAAGCGCGGGAACCTGAACTCAGGCGGCATCACGCCGACGACCGCGACCGTGCCGTCGTCGGTCTTGAGCCTGCGGCCGACGATCTGCGGGTCGCCGCCGAAGCGCCGCTGCCACAAACGATGAGAGAGGATGACGGCGCGCGGGCCGCCCAGCAACCCTTCTTCATCGACGAACGTCCGGCCGAGCAGCGGCCGGACGCCGAAAGCCTCGAAGAAATTGACCGAGACGAGTGCGCCGCTGACCACCTCCGTCCTCTCCGCCTCCTTCAGGTTGATGCCACGACCGGAGAAGGCGGCGAGCGGTTCAAAGGCCTGGCTCTGCTCCTTCCAGTCCCAGAAGTCGGCGGGCGAGGCCGCGCCCCAACTGGCCTCCTTTTGCGGGTTGAAGGACTCAACCGCCACCAGCCGTGAAGTGTCGTAGGGCAGGGGCCTGAGCAGCGCGGCGTTGACGACGCTGAAGATCGCGGTGTTGGCGCCGATGCCAAGCGCCAATGTGATGACCCCGCTCAGCGTGAAGCCGGGCTTCTTCAGCAACATTCGCGCGCCATAGCGCAGGTCTTGGAGTAATGTCTGCATCGCTTTTCTCCTTATTCATATCTGAGCGCGACCATCGGGTCCACCTTCGTCGCCCGCCGCGCCGGCAGGTATGAGGCCAGCAGCGCCACCCCTGTCAGCAGCAGCGCGATCAGGGCAAAAGTCACCGGGTCGGTCGCGCTCACGCCAAACAGCAAACTCGACATCAGACGCGTCAACGCCAACGCCGCGACCAACCCGATCGCCACGCCCACCAACGCCACGGTTATTCCCTGCCTCAGCACCAGCTTGAGCACGTCCCCGGTTTGTGCCCCCAACGCCATGCGAATGCCGATCTCGTGCGTCCGCTGCGTGACCGAGTACGAGATCACCCCGTAGATGCCGACGGCCGCCAGCAGCAGCGCCATGACGGCAAAGAGGCTGAGCAGCAGCATCGAGAACCGCTGCGACCCGATGGACTCGGCGATCACTTGTTCCATGGTTTTGACGTGATAGACGGGCTGATTCTTCTCAACCGCCTGGACCTCGCGCCGAACTGCCGGGATGAGGCTCATCGGGTCTGCAGCCGTGCGCACGATTAAACTCATGCGGTCAGAGAGCACAGGTAAGAACCTGTCTGGGACCTGATTGAAGGAATAGTAGAGTTCGGCCTGGACTGGACCCGGCGCACCCAACCCGTAATTCTTCACGTGCGAGACGACGCCGACGATCTGAGCATCGGGGATCTTGAACTCTTTGCTCCCCTCTAAATATTTCCCGACCGGGTCCTCGTTGGGGAAGTGCGAGCGGGCAAATTCTTCGTCAATGACGGCGACCAGCGGGCTGTGCTGCGTGTCTCGCTCAGAGAAGAAGCGCCCCTTCACCAAGCGCACGCCGACGGTCTGTAAGTAGTCGGGGCTGGTGATGTACTCCACGGCCAGCGGCCTCTTGCTCACGTCAGGGTTATCCCTGCCGACGATGGCGAAGGATGTTTCCATCGCGCCGAGGAAAGGGACGCCGTTTGAGAACGCGACCGCTCGCACTCCGGGCAACGCTTTGACTCTGTGCCCCACCTCCGTAAAGAACTGCGTGACCTTGTGACCTTCATCCTGACCCACTCTGAGGGAGAGTTGCATCGTCACGAGATTTTGCGGGTCAAAGCCCGTGTCCGTCTGGCGAAGGCGGATAAAGCTTCTGACCAACAAGCCCGCCCCGACCAGTAAGACCAGCGAGAGCGCCACTTCAGAGATGACCAGCAAATGACGAACTCGCGCGCGCCCCCTGCCGCCCGTCGCACTCCTTCCACTTTCTTTGAGTGACTCGTTCAGATCAAGTCGAGAAGCTTGCAGCGCTGGCGCCAGCCCAAAGATCAGGCCGGTGAGCAGCGAAACCGCCGAGGTGAAGCCGAGCACGTACTGATCGAGCCCGATGTCGGCCGTCGTCGGAAGGCTGTCAAGGTCTGCGCGGCGCAAGATGTCTACGCCCCAGAGCGCGAGCAACAGCCCCGCGGCCCCGCCCAGGATGGCGAGCAGAACGCTTTCGGTGAGCAGTTGACGAATAACACGGAGACGGCTGGCGCCGAGCGCAGTGCGAATCGCAATTTCTCTCCCGCGCGCGGCCGCGCGGGCCAGCAACAGGTTGGCGACGTTCGCGCACGCGATCAAGAGGACGCAGCTGACGGCGCCGAGGAGGATGAGCAGAGACAGTCGAATCTCGCCGACGAAGTATTCACGCAACGGCGTGAGCGTCACGCTATTATCCCCGTTGCTCTTCGGGTACTGCTCTCCGAGTCGCTTCGCAATCACCTTCATTTCAGCTTCCGCCTGCTCGAAACTGACGCCCGGCTTCAGGCGCGCGATGGCGTAGATGCCGGGGTGGTTGGCGCGCTCCTTCATGACTTCGCTCTTCCCCTCCAAGCCGAGGGGCACGAAAATATCGGTCGGTGTGCCGAAGCGATAATTTCGCGGGAGGACTCCGACGGCGGTGTAAGGCTCGCCGTTGAGCGTGATCGTTTTGCCGACGATGTGCGGGTCGGAGCCAAAGCGTCGCTGCCAGAGGCCGTAGCTCATCAGACAGACGCGGTTGCCGCCCGGGCGATCCTCTGCCGCGAGAAAGGCCCGGCCCAGCATCGGCCTCACACCGAGCACCTCGAGAAACTCAGCCGACACAGCCCTCCCCTGCAACCGCTCCGGCTCATCTCCGCCGGTCAGGTTATAGCTATTGAATTGTGTCCCGGCGATCTGGGTGAAGACCTGGTTCTGCTCGCGCCAGTCGAGCAAGTCCGGGTAAGAAATAGACAGCCCAGGAATCCGCGGACTCCATTCCGAGAGTCGCACGAGCCGATCCGGGTCTTGATAGGGGAGCGGCTGAATCAACACGCCGTTGACGACCGAAAAGATCGCCGTGTTCGCGCCAATGCCCAAAGCCAGCGTGAGGATGGCAATCAAAGTGAGGCCAGGCTGCCTGAGCAGCATTCGTAATCCATACCGGATGTCCTGCCACAATGCTCCCATAAACCCTCCGCAACGATTGATTAGTCGGGCAGAACCGAACGCTGCCCTCAAGTTCAAAACCGAGTGTGGTGAGGATAGTGTGTCAATCCCTGTGCCACCACCATCATCCGGCTAAGCAGTGAAATCGTTTGGCTTGTGCGCAGTAAGGAAGCTCGTGGCGGACAGCAGGTGTTCGCTTGTGGGATTGCCCATTCCCAAAAGCGGATAACAGGGAGCAGCAGGGCGAGAAATATTGTTCCGCTTTCAGCCTGCGAAGCAGGCGGCAGCATACAGCCCAGGGCGTCAGCCCTGGGTAGCTTGCCCAAGGCTCAAGCCCACGGCAGTGGGCGACAGACCTCGCGCTGCCGCCCGTTTCACGGCTAGAGTACCCAGGGTTCCGCTGCGCTCCACCCTGGGCTACAATCTGTCGCCTGCTTCGCAGGCTGGGTTGGCACAATCTTCGCCAGCGACCATCTTGCTCAAGGAGCCATGAGCAAATTCGTGGGTCTAGGTTTCTTCACTTCTCGTCGGACTCTACGGCTTGATCACCTGCTCCCGTCCATCTTTGTTGACGATCTTGACGAAGGGGCTCCCGCCCCGCGACAGGATCTGCACATAGGTCGGGTTTGCCTCGCCGCCGAGCACTAGCCCCGATCCGTCCTCGGTCGTCGCGAGTTTGATGTTGGGGCGGCCCTGCGAACTGTAGAGCCGCAACATCACTGCCTCTGGGTATCCCGTCGTCCCATCGGGCATCTTGACCTTTGGATCTGCCGGGTAGACCTTGAGGTCGGCTCGCACCCTGCCCTGATCATCCACAAGCTGAAGCTCGCGGCCACGGAGCACAGGCGCGACATTTTGGGCCTCGGCTTTTCGATGCTCCACTACCAGGAAGACGAGCAGCGCGAGGTTGAGCAAGGTCAGGGCCAGGGCGAATCGCTGAATTTTCATGATGTGTCTCCTTTGTTTTTTCCGAAATAGCCTGTTCACACTACAGCCTTTGCCTGTTAGACGTGGCAGGCGCCGAGTTTCTTCCCTTTGGGCGGCGTGGGCATTTCATCAAGGCACCTGAACGGCTACGATACTTCAATTGCCAGTCTAATCACACGTCGGGGGGCGACATCACGATGGAAACCTCGACGACCAATCTGTATTTTTGCCAGCCTGGGCTTCATCGTGCTCGCGCTATCGCCTCGGTTCGTCTTTTCATTCTTCCTGTGCTATGCTCTCTCGCACCCACGACCACTAGATCGGTTTTGCGTGGATGGATCAGTACCGCGAGCGGTAGCGAGCGTGGCTTCCATCACCAGCCTGCTTAGGGAGTCACGCTCGCTACCGCTCGCGGTACTGATCCGGTGTCTTCCATCCATTCAATTGAAAACCGAGCTAGGGTTTTATAAGCCATAAGAGCCATGCATCCTTCTCAGAGCAGCGTGTATGAGCAAACGAAAACGTAAACGACCACAATCTGTTCCCGAACCCAAATCCTCGTCGCCCCCAACACTACATGCGCAGAAAAGGCCGCAAGCCACGACCTTCACCGAAATTGGCGGCTCTCCCGTGCCCGGCTTAACCCTGCGCCACGTCTTGCGCGGGCATACAAGCTACATAAACCGCATCGCGTGGTCGCCGGATGGCTCATACCTTGCCTCGCCTTCTGCGGATAAAACCATTCGGATATGGGACGCGCGTAGCGGAGCGTGTGTGCGCACCTTGCAGGGGCATACCGCTGTGGTTAGTAGCGTGGCGTGGTCGCCAGATGGTCAGCGCCTCGCCTCGGCTTCCTATGATAAAACCGTCCGCCTGTGGGAGGCCGCTAGCGGCAAGCATTTGCAAACGCTTGAAGGGCACACCGACATGGTCTTCAGCGTGGCGTGGTCGCCAGATGGTCAGCGCCTCGCCTCGGCCTCCCATGATAAAACCGTCCGCCTGTGGGATGCCCAAACTTGGAAGACGCTCAGTATATTCACAGATCATTCAGACGGTGTTATGAGTGTGGCATGGTCAAAAAACGGTCAAAGGCTGGCATCAGCATCAATGGCTGGTGACAGTACAGTGGGTATTTGGTATCTGGCGACGGGAACTTTGCAATGGTTCTTGAAAGGACATGCAAAAATCCTATCTGCCGGCTCGGATGGGGTCACTGATGTGATATGGCTACAGAACGATTTGTTTGCGATTTCATGTAGTTATGACAACACTATTCGACTCTGGAATACAGAAACAGGTCAGCCTATAAAAGTGTTAGAGGGACATGCAGGACCTGTTTATTCTCTGTCTATTTCTACCAATAACGCCTTATTGAGTTCGACAGGAGCAGATGGCATTCGGTTGTGGCGTACAGATACCTGGGACACAATAGGAATACTAGAAGAAAACCTTGGTAGGGGAGGAATCAGTTCGGTTTTTCACCCTTACTTGCAGAGCATTGCCACACCAGGAGAAAACAATACTGCTATCCGTATTTGGGATTTGGACATTGGCATACTACTGGGTGGTAAACCCGCTACAGAATCAGTACACTACACCACCGCTAAACTCGTCCTGGTCGGCGATTCGGGCGTCGGCAAAACCGGGCTGGGCTGGCGGCTGGCGCATGGCAAGTTCAAGGAGCACTCCTCCACGCACGGTCAACAGTTCTGGCCCATCACGCAACTTGGCCTCAAGCGCAAAGACGGCACCGAGTGCGAAGCCGTGCTCTGGGATTTGGCGGGCCAGCACGTCTATCGGCAAATCCACTCCATCTTTCTGGAAAACATCGCCGCCGCGCTGGTGCTCTTCGACCCCAGCAATCGACAAGAACCGCTCAAGGGTGTGCAGTTCTGGCTGGAGCAACTCAAGGGCAAGGGGCAACTGCCGCCCGCGGTGCTGGTAGGTGCGCGGGTGGACCGCGGTGCGCCCGCCCTCTCGCAACAGGAACTTGATCAGTTCTGCCAGCGCTACGGCATCCGCGGCGGCTACATCAGCACCAGCGCCAAGAGCAGCGAAGGGCTGGATACACTGCTCGAAACACTCAAGGCGCAGATTCCGTGGGAGGAGATGACGGCGACGGTGACCACTGTCACCTTCAAGCGCATAAAAGACTATGTGCTGACGCTCAAAGCAAAGCCCGACCGCGAAGGCGTGCTGGTCAGCCCACTCGCCTTGCGCGAACAACTGCAGGCGACCGATCAAGACTGGCGCTTCACCGACGCCGAGATGATGACGGCGGTGGGGCATCTGGAAACGCACGGCTACGTCGCCGTCTTGCGGAGTTCGGCGGGCGAGCAATACATCCTGCTCACGCCCGATTTGCTCGTCACGCTGGCATCCTCTATCGTTCTGCTGGCCGACAAAAACCCGCGCGAACTGGGCGCGGTGAGCGAGACCGAACTCTTGCAGGGCAAATACCCGTTCGAAGAACTCGCCGGCCTCGCGCCGGCCGAAAGCCAGGTTTTGCTCGACGCCGCCATCCTGCGCTTCTTGCAGCACAACATCTGCTTCCGCGAGACGTTGGGCGACGAGACCTTGCTCATCTTCCCCGGCCTCATCAAGCAGAAGCGCCCCTTAAAGGATGACCTGCCCTCGACCGACGACATCTCTTACGTAGTGCGCGGGCGCGTGGAAAACCTGTACGCCTCGCTGGTGGTCTTGCTCGGCTACACGCCCTCGTTCACCCGCATCAACCAGTGGCAGAATCAGGCGCAATACGAAATGGGCGAAGGCGAGATCTGCGGCTTCCGCCTGATTGAAGAGCGTGAGGGTGAAATTGAGGTGGTGCTGTATTACGGTGACCGGCTGCCCCCGCGCGGGCGCACGCAGTTTCAGGGATTATTCGAGCAGTTCCTCTACCAGCGCGACGTGGAGGTGACGCGCTTCCCGCCCGTCGCCTGCCCTAAAGGTCATCGGCAAGAGCGCGCCACCGTCATCAAGCGCGTGCGTGAAGGCAAGCGTTTTGTGCACTGCGACGAATGTGGCGACAAAACCGACCTGCCCGATTTCGACAAGCCACAAACCATTGGCATTGACGCGTCGATGTGGCTACAACGCGAAGAAGCGGCGGCGCGCTTACGCAGCGCGTATGAGGTGCAGTTGACAAAGGTCAAGGGCTATCGGCGCGGGTGGGCGACGCCGCGCTGTTACGTCAGCCATCTGCCTGCACAAGCCGCGTGGGCTGAGGAACTCATTCACGATTTGCGCGACGCAGGCGTGTACGTGGTGGAGCAAGCCGCGCAAGTTCAGCCCGATGATTTTGTGATTATCGCGGATACGCCCGCCTATCAAAAGGCGTTTGGCACAGCGGCTCTTGCCGCCGACGCGCCGCTCGTTCGCGCGCGGTTGGGAAAAGAAAAGCGCCGACTACTTTCTCTAGCACTGACGGGCCAGAGCATAGCGCACGCACTCAAGAGTTGCACATTCGGTGATTTTTGCGACGAGACGCACTACCCAGTAGGACTATTCGATGTGGTCTTGAAACTGTATGCCATACCGTTTGAGCACGTCGGATTTGCACCGGCGCGGCAAGTGTTGCACGAGCAGTGGGAGCAAACGCTTGCTGGAAAGAAAGGTGATGACGTGACTTCACCACTCAAGATATTCATCAGTTACTCGCACAAGGACGAAACATTCAAAGATGAACTGGTCACGATGCTTGCTGGTCTACAAGGTCGCGGTATTGTTGACGCCTGGCAAGACCGACGAATCGAAGCGGGCGATGAATGGTATCAGTCCATCCAAGACGCGATGAATGATTGTGACCTTGCATTGTTGTTGGTCAGCCCAGATTATCTTGCGTCCCGTTTTATCCAAGAGGAGGAGCAGCCAAAACTGTTGCAACGTCGCCAAGAAATGCAACTGCGCGTGATTCCAATCATCGTTCGCCCTTGCAATTGGCAAAGCGAACCCGTGCTGAAAGACCTTCAAGCCTTGCCAAAGGATGGCAAAGCCGTAATTAAGTTTCCGAAAGCGAGCGGCGCGCGAGACCAAGTCTGGACGGATATTGCCACTGTCATCGAGAAACGCGCGAAAGCAAAAACAACGCCGTAGGCAGTTTCAGAGTTTTGCTTGACCATTAAGGCTCGGGAATCTTCAACCGGATTGGCTTCGGGAGGCTTCCCGGGCGGATGCTAAAAAGAAATGGCGTCCCGGCTCTTCTCCAACTTCTCCACATCAACGCCCGGTACCTTGCTGAGCGCCTCGAAGCTCTCGAATCTACCTTTGTCCTGGCGGTATTTCACGATCACTTCGGCCTCCTTCGCCGACAAACCCAACACCTCCGCGATCTCACTGGCCGTGGCTGTGTTCACATTGACCCGGCCGTACTGCCGGACCAGATAGGTCAAGACGGTATTAAATTCCTCGCTCGTGCCCTTAGCACCCAGGGTGATCATCTTGTCGATGACCTCATCCCACTGATCCCGGCTCCGCCTGCGCTCTGTGGCCTGTTCCGGCTCATGGCAGGCGCCGCAGACCTTCCGGAACACTTCCTTGGCTGACGGACTGTCGCGGGGCGGGGCTTGAGCATCCTGAGCAGGCGGCGGCTGAAGAGCAACGACGACCGATGTCAAAACGAAACCAAGGCCTGCGATCATGACAAGGTGCTTGATTCTCTTTCTCATAGACTCATTCCCTCTAATGGCGCGGAAGAAATAAAACCCAGTTAGATGTGCACGGGGCCGCACCTGGTTCGGTTAAGCACTGGCATTCTTCAGCAGCACGACGAAGGCGATGATGACGTTGGCGACCAAGAACAGCCCGGCGTAGCCCCAGGCTTTCCAGCGCAACACTCGGAAGTTCAACCAGTACAGCGGCGCCAGTGTGAGCGGCCAGAGCGCGCTGACCAACATCGTGCTCCCTAAACTTGACCAGCCTTCCACCAGCGGATCGTAACCGAGGAGGCTGACGGCGGGCGCCGCTAGGTGGAGGAACACCACGGTCAAGAGGTTGAACATCCAAAAGAAGACGCTGATCGCCGACAAGACCAGGCTGAGCAGCCCGAAGATCAAATACCCCCACCACCTCAGGCGGCGCCCCGCGTTAGCTTCTTCGACCGTTCCCGCGCGGCTCGCTTGGCCTCCCCTGGCTTCGCCCTCTTCTTTGCCCGCACTGCTTTGCATTTCGCTTCCTACCTCTCAAGTCGGCTTCAGCTACGCCCTCAAGCGCGGCCGTCCCCAGGTTGATCAGGACTCCGGTGTAGCGAGCCGAACCTGGGTCAACCGACAGGCACTTCGTCCGACGGTTTCAATTCACCGACGATGAACCAGTACGAAATCAACCCGGCCACCAAGACGACGGCGGCCAGCGCGAAGCCGGGGAAGTATGAGCCAGTCCGGCTGATGAGAAACCCGGTCGCCAGCGGCGCCAGAATTCCCGCCAGGTTGCCGACGAAGTTCTCGATCCCGGTCCACAGGCCGATCTCGTCCGGCGGGGCACACGCTTGCAAAATAACGAGCAGATTCCCGGTGGCCAGCCCGACGAGCGAACCGCCGATGATCAGCGCCACGGCCGCACTAGCACTCTCGACTCGCGCCGCCGGGATGAGCAGGAGCCCGGTTGAGAAGGCGGCCGTGACCACAGCCTTGCGCGTGCGGGTCTCATCCCAACCTCTCTGAACCAACCGGTCGGCGATCCACCCGCCGATGGGTTCGCTGACGCCGAAGACGAAAAAGGGGAGCGAGGCGTAAAACCCCGCCTTCAAGATGGTCAGGTGGCGAACCGTAACCAGGTAGTCAGGCAGCCACGTGACGAGCAGGTACCAGTAATAATCGAAACAGAAGAAGCCAAGGCAGATGCCGATCAGATTGCGGTTTTGCAGCAATGATCGGAGTTGTGGCATAGTCGCCGGCCGCGCTTGGCCCGCACGCTGTTTGCCGCCCCTGCCCTGCAAGCGCCGCGGAGAGACGAGCAGCCACGGGATGAGCCATAAGAGGGCCGAAAAACCCACCACCACGAATGTCCGACGCCAGCCGAAATGTAGCAAACACCAGGGGACGATCAGACCTTCGAGCACCAATCCCGTGCGGGTGCCGAAGTCGAAAAGTCCCGCCGGCAGTCCGCGCTCCTTCGGGGCGAAGAGCAGGCTGACGATCTTACTCCCGCCCGGCAAGTAGATGGCCTCTCCGATCCCCAGCAGAATCCGAAACGCGATCAGCACACCCAGAGTTTCGGCCAAACCCGTCAGGCCCTGGGCCACAGACCAGAGTGCGAACGCACCAGCGTAAAGCCAACGGAGATTGAACCGATCCGCGCACCAGCCGACAGGGATCTGCATCAGCGCGTAAGACCAAAAGAAGGCGGACAGGAGAAGTCCTTTTTCTTGCGGCCCGAGCTTGAGGTCCGCTGAGAGGAAAGGCAGCGCCATCGAGATGGTGGCCCGATCAAAGTAGTTGATGAGCGAGGCGACGAAGAGCAGACCGACCACCGACCAGCGGTGCAGATCGGACACAGGCAGGAGCTCAGGTATGGGCGAGGGGCGGGCGAAGGACGGTTCACTGCTCTTGGTCACGAAACACACCCCCGTTCATAGGTTTTCTCGCTTAACCCAACAAAAGACCCATCTGCCGGAACTGCGCGGCCGAGTCCCTGGCCCCCCATCTCCGGTGAATCCGCCCCTCCCGCATCTCGAACCACTCCATCGCCACCACTTCAAATGACTTCCCCGTCGCGGCCTGCCCGCGAAATGGCCCGACTGACGTGCCGCGCTCCGTGTACCGCACCGCCACAGTCTCACCTGCGGCGATCAGTGATTCAACTTGGAGCCGGATTGAAAAGGCTTGCTGGATCTCCTGCCAGATGGGCATGACTTGATCTAAGCCGCCCCACCCGAGCACACCATAAACCAAGGCGTCGTCAGTGAAGAGGCGCCGGAGCGCCTCAAGATCCGCCCGGTTGAAGGCGTCAACATAATCGAGCACCGTCTGTTTGTTGGCTTCTTCTGACATCAGCTCGTCTCCTCCGCAAGCGTCTGTTGAAGCCCTCAGCTCTTTTTGGTTTTTGAAAAAGCAACGGCAGACCGTGTAAGCCGAGGAAGCAATCTCCGCCCGGAGAGGTCTTCCGGATGCCGACAGTGCCTGCCGAGTTGTGGCGCCTGATTATAGTCTTTGCGCCACTCTTTACCAAGCCTGCCTGGAAATACGCCAGAGGACTGCTGCTCAGAGCACTCTTCGCACCCGGCACACGCACCTTCACCTTTAGCGGCGCCGTCATCGCAGTCTGCGGGCGTGGATAATCTCTGCTCCTGATGCTAAACTGCGCCTGCTCGCGATGAATCAGAGGACGGCCACCCATGCCCTTGGAGACCAGCACGCATTTAGACCGCCATGAAATTCTCGCCCCGCTCGGCAAAGGCGGGATGGGCGAAGTCTACCTCGTCCGCCGCGACATTATGCTCTTGGAGAACCTCCGCTGAAGGGTCGGGGCGCATGATGGCCAACAGCCTGTCTTGTCACGCGGCGTGGCGGGTAGCGAGGTTGTGCTGCTGGGGCGATTTCAAGTGAGGCATTTCGGTTTATAATGTGCTGGCTGGAAGAAGGAGGTTGGTTTCATGGAATACCCAGTCATCGTTGAGCAGAAGAATGGAATCTGGCGGGCGTTTATCCCGGCGCTCTCTGACCTGAGTGCTGAAGGAGCTTCCTGTGAGGAAGCGGTGCGCCATGCACAGCAGGCAGCGGAAGCTTACCTGGCGTCCGTGGTGGTGACCACTATCACAGTTGATGTCCAGCCGACATCCAATCGGCGCAGCCCGCAGAACTGGATCAGGTCGGCAGGTAAGTTCGCCGATGACGAAGAAGCCATGCGGCAACACATTGAGGAAATCTACGCCGAAAGAAGGAGACAGCGTGAGGAAGCCGAACGCGAAGCTGATCTCTCAAACCCTGGTTGAGATCGCCCCATGAAACTCTACGTGCTGGACACCGATATCGCCGGGTTTGTGCAGCAGCGCTATCCGGTGGTGATGAAGCATCTCAACGCTCTGCCTGACGATGCTGAACTGGTCACCACCATCATCACGTTCGGCGAAGACCTGAGCGGATGGCTGCCGGCGTGTCGTCGTGCAACTGATGGCCTGGCCCGCGCGAAAGCCTACGCCCGGTTGCAGCAGGGACTTGGGTTTTATCTGGACAAGGATTGCCTGCCGTTCGATGACACAGCCGCTACGATCTTCGATCAGTTGCGCGCACAGCATAAACGGATCGGGACCAACGATCTCGCCATCGCCGCCATCACGCTTTCAGTCAACGGTATTCTCATCACGCGCAACGCCGTAGATTTTCAACGCCTGCCCGGTCTCGTGTTCGAGGATTGGACAACCTGAGACAAGCGCGATTGACCTTGTCACCAACAGCAGCCGCTCCAACCTCTGGAGCCAACCGCTCGCTGGCGGTGAGCCGAAACAGTTGACTGACTTCAATAACCTTGGTCTGAGGAGAAATCATGAATCAACGCACTGGGATGTTCTCTTTGTTTTTGTTAGTTCTCTTGGCAGGTGCGACTGCCGCACAGCCACCATCGCGGCCCGCCGCAATCACCGCGATCAAGGCCGGCCGGCTGATTGACCCGGAAACCGGGACGGCGGCCACGAACCAGGTCATTCTCATCGAAGGCGAGAAGATCAAGGCAGTTGGGCCGAACCTCGCCATCCCCGCCGGGGCCACGGTCATCGACCTGTCGCAACTCACGGTGCTGCCCGGCCTCGTCGATGCGCACACGCACATGGCGATGACTTACAAGGACCAGCCGGAGAACAATTACTACTACCTGACCTACGTCACGGATTCGACGCCGCTGCGCGCGATTCAGGCCGCGTCCAACGGCATTCAGCTGCTCAACGCGGGCTTCACCGTCATTCGTGACGTGGGCAACAACGCGCTCTACGCCGACGTGGCGCTGCGTCAGGCGATCGAGCAGGGCTGGCTGCCGGGGCCGACCGTGATCCCGTCGGGACCGATCATCGGCAGCACGGGCGGGCAATTCTGGCCGACGCCGGAGATGTACAAGCAACACAACATCATGTTCCCCGAGTACATCGACGCCAACAGCCCCGACGAGATCGTCCGCGCCATCCGCGAGAATATGCTCTTCGGCGCACGGACGATCAAACTCTGCATCGACTGCAAGCCGTGGGGCTACTCGGTCGAGGACATCAAGCTGGCGATCAGCGAGGCCGCCAAGGGCGGCTGCAAAGTTGAAGGGCACGTGCAGACTCCCGAGGGAGCGCAGCGAGCCATTGACGCGGGCATCTACATCATCGCGCACGGCAACGCGCTCGGGCCCGAACACCACCGCCAGATGGCCGAGAAGGGCATCTTCCTGGCGGGCACCGATACGCCGTTGACCAAATACCGCGGCTCCGAAGCGGCCTTCAAGCAGACGGTGGCCAAGCTGCGCGACGCTTGGGAGAAGAAGGTGCCGCTGACCTTCTCGTCGGACTTCGACTACTGGAACGAGCGGATGAAGGACGAGCAGACCGGCGAGTGGCTGAGCCGTGGCGACCTGACGATTGCCTTCCTGGAGACCTGGAAGGCAGCCGGCATCCCGGCGGCCGACATCCTGCGCGCGATTACGATCAACGGCTACAAAGCGGCCGACATCATCAAGGAGCGCGGCCCCATCAAGCCGGGCTGCTTCGCCGATCTGATCGCCGTCACGGGCAATCCGCTCACCCAGATTGATGCGTTGCGCAATGTGCAGTTCGTCATGAAAAACGGCGTGGTCTTCAAAAAGGACGGGATCATGATCCCGGAGAAGTTTTTCCACCCAGGGCCGGTCAGGATCCCCAGCGGCAGATATACTCGCTAAGGGGATGTTTCAGTCTTGATGCGCCCAAGCCCTCAACCAACTCCACTACCAAGGAGAGAAGATGAAAAAATTGATGACCGCTTTACTACTGCAAGCAGCATTACTGGTCACGCTGCCGGCGCCGATGATGCTGGCGCAAGATGACGGCGATCACAAGCAGCCGCCACGGGCCAAGAAAGTTTCGCACATCACCGAGATTCACGGCTCCAAACTGACGGATGATTACTTCTGGCTGCGTGACAAGCAGAACCCTGAAGTGATCAAGTATCTCGAAGCTGAAAACGCTTACACCGAAGAGCTGATGAAGCCCGCCAAGGGACTGCAAGAGGCGCTGTACCAAGAGATGCTCGGCCACATCAAGCAGACCGATTTGAGCGTGCCGTCGCGCATCGGCGAGTATTACTACTATTCGCGCACCGAAGAAGGCAAGCAGTATCCGCTGATGTGCCGCAAGAAAGGCAGCCTGGATGGCCAGGAAGAACTCCTGCTCGATCTGAACAAGCTGGCCGAAGGTCATAGCTTTTTAGCACTCGGCGCCTACCGCGCCAGCGACGACGGCAATCGCTTAGCCTATTCGACCGACACGACTGGTTATCGTCAATTCACCCTCCACGTCAAAGACCTGCGCACCGGCCAAACCTTGAGTGAGCAGATCGAGCGCACCGGCTCGGTGGTTTGGGCTAATGATAACCAGACGCTCTTCTACACGACCGAGGACGCCGTCTCGAAACGCTCAGATAAATTCTGGCGGCACGTGGTGGGCAGCGAGAAGAGCGAGGTGATCTACGAGGAGAAAGACGAACTCTTCGACCTCGGCGCTGGCCGTTCGCTCGACCGGAAGATGATTTTCCTGGTCTCATTCGCGAAGACTTCCAGAGAGTTTCGTTATTTGCCGGCCGACCGTCCGACCGGCGAATTCAAAGTCATCCTGCCGCGCCAAGACGGCCACGAATACGGGGTCGATCATTACCACGGCCGCTTCTACATCAGGACCAACAAAGGCGCGAAGAACTTCCGCATTGTGACTGCGCCCATCAACGATCCGTCCGAAAAGAATTGGCAGCCGTTCATCGCGCACAATCCGAAGGTGAAGATCGACGGCTTGACGACCTTTGCCAATCATCTGGTGGTGTCGGAAAAAGAAGGCGGCCTCAATTACCTGCGCGTGATCGATATGCACACGCAGCAAGCGCATCGCATCACCACCGAAGAGTCGGATTATGCGCTCTTCCTGAGCGGCAATCCCGAGTTCAACACCACCACCGTGCGCTTCAATTATCAATCGATGGTCACGCCGTCGTCGGTCTACGACTACGAGATGAACACGCGCCAGCGCAAACTGCTCAAGCGACAAGAAGTGTTGGGCGGCTATGACGCGAAGAACTACGAAGCCAAGCGCATCTGGTCGGTCTCACGCGACAGCACGCGAGTGCCGATCTCGCTCGTCTACAAAAAAGGGGTGAAGTTCGATGGCCAGGCGCCGATGCTGCTTTCCGCTTATGGTTCTTACGGCATATCAATGGCCCCGACCTTCTCCTCCAATCGGCTGACCCTGCTTGATCGAGGCGTGATTTACGCGCTGGCCTATATTCGGGGCGGGGGTGAACTCGGCGAAGAGTGGCGCGAACAAGGCCGGATGATGAAAAAATTGAATACGTTTTATGACTTCATCGACTGCGCCGATTACCTGGTGAAAAACAAGTACACTTCGTCAGACCGGCTGGCGATTCAAGGCGGGAGCGCGGGCGGGCTGCTGATGGGCGCCGTGACGAATATGCGGCCGGATTTGTTCAAGGCCGTCGTCGCGCAAGTGCCGTTCGTGGATGTCATCAACACGATGCTTGATGCTTCGCTGCCGCTCACGACCAGCGAATACATCGAATGGGGCAATCCGAACGAGAAGGGGGCCTTCGACTATATGATCAAGTATTCGCCATATGACAATATTGGAGCGCGGAAATATCCGGCGATGCTCGTCCAAGTCTCGCTCAATGACAGTCAAGTGCCGTATTGGGAAGGGACGAAGTTCGTGGCCAAACTGCGCGCCACGAAGACGGACCGGCACCCGCTCTTGCTCAAGGCCAATCTGGGCGCGGGTCATGGCGGCGCCTCGGGCCGTTACGATGCGTTACGCGAGACGGCCTTCACCTATTCGTTTATGCTCTGGCAACTGGGCATCACGAAATAGCCTGTTCACCGCCGAGGCGCAGCAGAGCGCAGAATCTTTCCCCCTGCGAAACCTCAGCGTGCTGCGGCGCCAAGGCGGTGAACGGCCTTTCTGGAGTTGAGCTTTTATCCCGACTCACAGGCGTTGCAGGCAGTGAGGAAGAGGAGGACGAAGCCCTCGGTCGTTATCAGACTCAGGTCGTGAGCACGGACTCTGGTAGCCGTTCAGGTGGGGTAGCCAAGACACCTATTCCTACGTTTAGTTGGGCGGAGATTCCACAGGGCCTCGGTGTGGCCACGCCACTTGTCTCTCCACTGCCTCCTCAGCTAGTTTGTCTCTACTCTGAAACTTTGTCTGAGGGAGACGCGTTGGCGTGAAGCGCATCGCCACACAGCTCAAGCCACACCTGAGAGGGATCATCGGATGGAAGGCATTGGCAGCGAGCCTTCCCTTATTGACCTTATTCTCAGTGCAGACACTGGGCCAGCATTATGGGTTACCAGCAGGGGCGCGGGTGATTGAAACTCAGCCGCTCAGAGAGCAAGGGTTTCCTAACCGATCATTGCTTCTCTGGATGCTCAAACCGGAATCGCAGCCCAGAGGTGCCTCTGACACTCTCTACACCTGCCCTGACGAGACCAGGGGCAGTTTCTTCAGAGGGCCGACCAGAGTCTCCTTGCTGGACCTTGATCGGAGGAAGATCATCAACACCATCAAAGTCCGGTTTGATGGGGCTGACACCTTCGACCTCCCCTTCAAAATCCATGCCGGCTCTTACTACCACGTGCCAGGAGTCCCGAAGGGGAAAGAAGGCAAACCAAAGCTGATGTGGCTAAGAGATTATAACGGCGACGGCCAGGCCTTAGAGTTTGCACTCTTCGATGCCGAGGCTTGTATGGGGTTGGCAACAACCCTCATCGGCTACAGCCAGCGGCAGGACAAAGTCATCCAATATTCCATCCATCTCCGGATCCCAGGCCAGGGCAAACGAACCCGCTCGATCTCGCATTGGGGCGATTATTTATTCAGCCTTAAGCCCTGCGCCCCAGGCTACTGGAAGTACGAGATCGATTACCGTGGCAGAGGTGGAACACTTGATAAGTATCAAATCAGGTATGACGCCGAGCGGGAGCGATTTGTGGGCAGGCTAGAGTGGACCAGGAGGGCGCCTGCCCATCCAACTTACTATCGTGATCCCCGCCGATGTTGATAAATGGCGTTGGTGATTGCGCGTGAAGATGAGTCAGGATGAGTCCGGCAGCAAAGAGCAAGGGTGCGTAATGCCGTTCGCTGAAGCACACGCGGCAGTCAAGTAGTCGAGCACATCCCGACCCTGCTGGCGCAAGCTGATGACCACCGTCCGCAATCCGCTCGACGAACCGGCTGCCCGTCGCGCTCTTGGTGCCGAGCGATCTGCACCGCCACAGCACGGCCCGCCGCAACGCTCGCTCCGCCGCATTATTCGTCGGCTCGACTCCAGCCACCTTGACAAAGGTCCACAAGGCGGCCTCCAGCTTGAGAATCTGGCGGCAGGTCCCTTGCGTCTTGGCATGGTCCACTGTGGTCCCGGCTCGCAGCAGCGCCCCGACCCGTCCTTGGATCGGTTTCATGGCCGCCTGGAAGTCAGGCCAGTTTAACCTGCCTTCACGCAGTTGATGCCATAGCTTGAAGAGTTCTGTGGTCTGCTCCAGCAATTGCTGTCCGACTTGTTCCGATGCCCCGCCGCGCTCGACAAAGGCTTGCCACTCACGCTTCAAATGCGCCCAGCAAATCTGCCGCCGCCGCTCGCCCAGCCAAGTGTACGCACCGTAGCGATCGGTGCCCGCGATCCCTGCGTAGGCTTCACCGATCACCCGCTTGGCTTCAGCGGTGCCACGACCAGGCAGCAATTTGAAGAGCGTGGCCTGCGCCGTCGCATTGACCCACAGCCAATGCTGCTGCTCACCTTCGCGCCAACTCGTCTCATCGACGTTGTTGACCGCTTGGTGCTGGATGTAGTCTTGGGTAGCTTGGACTGGCCGCTCCAGGGCCGCGCTCACCTGCTGCTGGATGGCTGGCACACTGCCTAAGCTCACCTCTAACCCATGGACGGTCTGCATCACTTCCACGACATCGCGGTGGCTGGCGCCGATGCGGCCGGTCAGGAAGGCGACCGTGGCTTGGACGCGTGGCCCGAAACTGCCTTGAGGCATTTCTGTCGGCCACGCAGCGTGATTGGTGGCGCCACGGGCCAGGCAGGTCAGGGTGTGGCGGCGATACTCGGTGAGTTCAGGTTTGCAGCGCGGAATCTCACTGACCTGATGACGTGCCGGCGCCGGGTCATCACCCAGCAGCAGGCCCCCGCATTGCTGACAGCAAGTCCTTGCCAGTTGCCCCTGACGTTGCTCTCCGATTTCGGACCAAAAAATCCCGGAAGCGAACACACCTGAGCGCTGTATCTCGCGCATCATCCGGATCAAATCAAGTGTTTCTCTCATTTAATCTAGCCGCTATTCTGGCACAACGTTTGATCTGTAATCTTTTGTATATGTCCGTGTGAAGATGTCCATATGGCGCCTGAAGTGCACACTAGTCGCGTGTGGAGAACTCAGTTCTTTCCACCCAGTGCCCGCAAATATCATGTCTTGCTCTGAATACCATAACCAACCGCGCGGCAGGACCCCCGCATGCCCCCTCTTAACCAGTATTGGCGCATTGTTGGCAATTCAGGTGATGCTGGGGACATTTCGTGTCACCAAAATGATGCTGCATAACTTTCGAGGAGCATTATGACAATCATCAAAAACAGCGTCGCCGTCGTCTTGGCGGGTGTGTTCGCTTTTGGCTCATTCTCCGCCACCAAGATCATGGGCGCAGACTGGCCGTGTTTCCGCGGACCGAATCACAATGGAATTTCAACTGAGGCGATCAGCTGGCCCAAAGGCGGTCCAAAACAGGTTTGGAAGATGAATGTCGGCATTGGCCACTCTGCGGTGTCCGTGGTCGGTGATCGTGCCTATACCATGGGCAACGCCAATGATACCGACACCGTCTTCTCTCTCGAGGTAGCCACCGGCAAGATCGTGTGGAAGCACTCCTACCCTTGCAATGAGAAGGTGGGCATCAAGGATTACGACGGGCCATTTGCGACGCCGACTGTCGCGGACGGTGTAGTCTACACACTCAGTCGCAAGGGGGATCTCTTCGCCTTGGATGCGAAAGACGGCAAAGTGATCTGGGCCCGCGACATCATTAATACTACTTTGTCAAAATCAACAAAGTCTCGGACAGTAGAGATCAATGATTCCCAGCGCCAATAACTCCATTATCGCTTCAAAGCGGAGCCATTCGACGATGTACCGATGGATTTCCGCCAGCGA
>Ga0207646_10000974_pt1 | contig 36939 bp, 35 predicted proteins | sample KBSK5502metaG_FD_184343 | JGI IMG/M metagenome (GOLD analysis project Ga0207646, IMG submission 184343) | Corn, switchgrass and miscanthus rhizosphere microbial communities from Kellogg Biological Station, Michigan, USA - KBS K5-50-2 metaG... | ecosystem: Host-associated > Plants > Roots >... | reverse complement strand
GAGGGATTCGCCACCGCGGAACAGGATGCCGGCCTCGGCGCCCCGGCCGGTCCCGACCATGATCGCCGTCGGCGTCGCCAGGCCCATGGCGCACGGGCAGGCGACGATGACGACGCCGATGAACGCGGTCAGCGCGAGCGTCAGGCGGGGCTCCGCGCCGAAGGCGAACCAGGCGAGGAACGTCAGGCCGGCAATCGCGATGACCGCCGGGACGAACACCTCGCTGATCCGGTCGGCGAGCCGCTGGATCGGGGCCTTGGACCCCTGGGCGTGCTCGACGAGTGCGACGATGCGGGCGAGCGCCGTGTCCGCGCCCACGCGGGTCGCGCGGAAGACGAACGTCCCCGACCCATTGAGGGTCGCGCCGAAGAGCTCGTCGCCGGGGCCTTTCTCGACCGGGATCGGCTCACCCGTGAGCATCGACTCGTCGACCGCCGACGATCCCCCAACCACCGTCCCGTCGACCGGGATGCGGTCGCCCGGCCGGACCCGGAGCAGGTCGCCCGGTTGGATCTCCTCGACGGCGACGGGCCGGTCGCCGGACGGCGCGACGAGCTGGGCCGTGGTCGCCTGGAGGCCGATGAGCCGACGGATCGCGCCGCTGGCCTGGCCCTTCGCGCGCGCCTCGAGCCAACGGCCGATGAGGACGAGCCCGAGGATGATCGTCGCGCTGTCGAAGTAGGTCTCGGGATGGAGGCCGGCCTCGTGGACGAGCTCGGGAGCGAGGGTGACGACGACGCTGTAGGCCCAGGCGCTCGTCGTGCCGATCGCCACGAGCGTGTCCATCGTCACGCCGCGGTGCCGCGCTGCCCGCCACGCCGCGGCATAAAACCGGCGCCCGGCCCAGGCCTGGACGATCGTGGCCGGGACGATGACCAGGCGATTGATCGTCTCCATCGGGACGACCGTCTGGGGCCAGAACATGAGGATCATGATCCCGGCGGCCACGACGAGCGACACCGACCCCTCGACGAGGAGACGCCGGGCCGATGCGGCTCGCTGGCGGGCGTCGGCATCGGCCGCGGCCCGCAGCGTCCGAGTCGCGCTCGTCTCGGTGTCGTCGGGAATCGGCTTCAGGTCGTAGCCGGCAGCCTCGATGGCGGCGGCGATCTCCGCCCGCCCGGTGCGACCCGGGACGTAGCGGATTGTGGCGAGCTCGGTCGCGAGGTTGACCGTCGCGGTCTCGACCCCGTCCGTCCGCTTCAGGAACCGCTCGATCCGGTTGACGCAGGATGCGCACGTCATCCCGCCGACCGGCAACTCGATCTCGACGCTGGGAGCGGCCTCGGGGAGCGGGTCGTGGGCGATGACACTCATACTCCCTGGGAGTATAACAGCGCCGATTCGCGTCGCCTGCCGTCAGGCCGGGCGGTTCGCGTGGCCCAGCCCCGGATCAACCGCCGTCGATCAGGCGAGCTCCTCGCTCAGGCCCTGCTCGGCGCGGGTCTTCCGCCCGATGTCGTCGGCCAGATCGACCGCCTTCGCCGACAGCGTGTCGAGGTCGGGATCCGTCACCTCGAGGCCCGCCTTCTCCTCCTCGATCTCGGCGAGCCGCTCGGCATCGGCCCGGATCGCATCGGTCGTGGCTCGCAGGTCCTCGGTCCGCTCGTCGTCAGGTTCGTTCGGCATCGCGTCCCTTCCTTCTCGGTGCACGTCACTCCGATCGGATCCAGCGGCCGTCCCGATACACGTACCAGATCTGCGTCCGCTCCCCCGCCAGCTCTCGCGGCCGCACGATCGCGTGAGGGAAACGCTCCCGAAGGCGGCGCTGAAGCTCGGCATGGTCGAACACGCCGCCGTTCAGGACACGGCTGGCGTAGGCGGCGAAATCCACGTCCGCGGGTGGGTTCAGGACGAGCGTCGGGCGCTGATCCGGATCGTTCACGGCAGCTCCGCTTCCCCGACAGGGTGCCGGGCGGCGCCCGGCGGTCGCGTCGCCGTCGGACGGCTCACGCTTGCGGATGCCTTTCAGAGCGCGCATCCGGTCAGAGCGCGCATCGGGGCGCCGCGCGCGTGCCAGGGCAGGGACCGCCTCTGTGCGGCAGGGCGACCGACTGCCTATCGTTCCGGTCATGACTCGTTCGGCCCTCGACACCCCGCCGCCCCGCCCGGCAGAGCACGCCCCAGGAGACGGGCTGCACGTCGGGACGGTCTCGGCGACGTGGGGACCGATCCACGTCGCGACGACCACGCGGGCCGTGATCGCGATCTCCGTGCTCACGCCGACAACGCCCTTCGTCGACGACGCGGTCCGCCGGACGGGCCTCGAACGGGTCGCGGGACCCTCGCCGATGCTCGACCGGGCCGTGGCGGCCGTCGAGGCGTTCCTGGCCGGCCATCCACGGGCATTCGCCGGGCTTCCACTCCACCTGGGAACCCGAAATCTCTGGGATCAGACGGTGTTCGGCGGGGTCGGGCAGCTCGCGTGGGGCGAGGTGACGAGCTACGGGCGGCTGGCCCGTCGGGTCGGCAAGCCGGGCGCGGCCCGGGCCGTCGGCGGCGCGGTCGGGCGGAATCCGATCGGCCTCGCGATCCCCTGCCACCGCGTGATCGCCGGCGATGGCTCGATCGGCGGCTACGGTGGCGACTGGTTCGGAAGCCGCGAGCAGCTCCTCGAGATCAAGCGGGAGCTGCTCGCCCGCGAGGGAGTCACGCTGCCGGTGCGCTGGGTCGACTGACCCCCCCACTCGGCCGCCGATTGGCGGTCACCGCCGGCGGGCCCACCCTGACCAAGCCTGCCCGCACGGCGCCCGCGCGGCCATCCCGCTTCGCTACACTCGGCGGGCTGCGGCGGCGCTGCGAGGGAGCGCTGGACCCGCGGCAATCCGTCACTTCGAGGGAGAGCCAGCCTGTGACCGAGGCCATCGTCGAGAGCGCCCCCGACGGGGTCCCCGCGGAGCCGGCCCTCCCCAAGCCCTCGCCGTTCTCGGTCTTCCGCAAGCGCGACTTCCGCCTCCTCTGGTCGGCCCAGCTCGTCTCGACGGTCGGCACCGCCCTGACGGACCTGGCCGCAGGGATCCTCGTCTTCCGCCTCACCGGGTCTGCTCTCTCGGTTGGGCTGATGTTCATGGCGACGTCGATTCCGACGCTGTTCATCGGCCTGATCGCCGGCGTGTTCGTCGACCGATACGACCGACGCAAGATCATGGTGATCGCCGATCTCCTCCGGGCCGCGATCGTGTTCTCGATCCCGTTCGTGATCGGTCACGACGGGAAGAACATCGTCTATCTCTATCTCGCGGTCGCGGCGGTGAGCTCGATCTCCCAGTTCTTCAACCCCGCCAACGACGCGGTCCTGCCGGAGGTCGCTTCGGACGAGGAGCTGGCCGCGGCGAACTCGTGGATCATGATCAGCTCGTTCGGTTCGACCTCGATCGGGTTCGCGCTGTCGGGCCTGCTCGCCACGGCCTTCGACATCCAGTGGGCCTTCTGGCTCGACGCGCTGACCTTCCTCTTCTCCGCGGGCTGCCTCGTCTTCGTCCGCGTCGGCAAGATCGAGGCCGAGGGCGACACGAGCATCGGCGTGGTCATCGCCAACCTCAAGGAGGGCGTGTCGACCCTCGTCCGGACGCCCCTCCTCCGGTCGCTCTTCCTGACGGGCGTCCCGGTCTACCTCTCGTTCGGTCTCTGGAACGTGCTCCTCCTGCCGTTCGCGATCGACGCCCTCCACGCGACCGAGTTCGAGTACGGCCTCCAGGAAGGCGTCACCTCGGTCGGCTTCGTCGTCGGCAGCCTGCTCATGGCCCGGTTCGCGGAGCGCTTCCGGGAGGGCTCCTGGATCGTCGTCTCGACGATTGCGATGGGGATCGCCGGGATCCTCTACGGGATCTCGACGTCGATCGTGATCGCGATCGCGCTCGTCACGGTCTCCGGCTTCTTCAACGCCCCGTCGTCGATCTCCCGTCGCGTGCTGATGCAGCGGAACACGCCGCGCGAGCTCCGCGGCCGTGTCTTCAGCGCCTTCGCGGTCGCCCGTGACGTCGTCTTCCTGGTGGGGATCTCCCTCGCCGGCCTGGCCGATGTCATCGACGTCCGGATCCTCATCGTCGGCTCGTCGATCGTGCTGATCCTGGCCGGTCTCTGGACCGCGATCATGCCCGGCCTCGGCCGCCCGGCCGCCGAATGGCGACGGGCGATGTCGGCGCTGCGCGGTGCGTCGGCGGTCCCCGCGGCTCCGCTCGCGGTCCGGCTGGCGACGCTCGCCGACTTCGACCGGCTGGCCGGTCACCTGCCGGCGCTCGACCGGCTCACGCCCGAGCAGCGCCGCGCGCTCGTCGAAGCGTCGCGGGTCCGGGACATCTCGGCCGGCGCCACGATCGTGGGCGAGGGCGAAGTGGGCGACGCAGCCTACTTCATCCTCGATGGCCAGGCCGTCGCCGGCACGCCCGACGCGGAGGGCGGGTACCGCTCGCTGTCGTCGATGACCGCGGGCGACTTCTTCGGCGAGATCGCCGCCCTGACCGGCAGCCGACGGACGGCGACCGTGGTCGCCGAGGAGCCGACGACGGTCGTCGAGGTACCGGCAGCGACCCTCCGCGGCCTGATGGCCATCCCCGAGCTCGGCTCCCTGTTCCTCTCGAAGCTGACCGAGCGGCTGAACCGGACGAACACCGCCGACCTGCCGCGGTTCTCGGGCATCGACCAGGCCTCGCTTCGCGACCTGCGGACGCCGCGACCCAGCGCGGAGGCCCTCCCGACGACCGAATGAGCCCGACGGCGGTGCCGGAACCCGGCGCATGTCCCGAAATTGACAATCCGCCCGTCGCCGCCAGCATCCGGGAGCGGACGCAAAGGAGGTAGGGTGTCGACATCACCAGGCGTTCCCGAGCGAACCGGATCGTCGTCGGGGTCATGAGAGGGTCGAGGTCATGAGGAAGCTGACGAAGCCGCCGCGTGAAGAGGCAACCGACAACCAGGACGGGCTGCCGGTCGACGGCGACGTCGAGGCCCATGGCGGACCCGGAGGCCAGTTCTCGCCGCGCCTGCCCGGAACGGGCGGTGACTTCTCGCCGCGCGTGCCGGGCACGGGTGGCGATTCGCTCCATCGGCCGGCGACGGGCGGCGAGCTGAAGGACGACGACGACGTCGAGGGCCACGGGATGCCGTCGGGCGAGACCTTCTCGCCGCGCCTGCCCGGGACCGGCGGCGACCGGGTCCGGCGGCCGATCGGCACCGGCGATCGCGGACACGACGACATCGAGGACGACACGACCCGCTGACCCCGCTCCCCCCCGGGACGAATCCCCGCGTCCCCGACCGCCCCGTCCGGCTCAGCCGGTCGGGGCGTCGTCGTGCCCGGGGCCGGGCGAGTGGTCGACCGCCGACGGACCGGCCGGGGTGGCGGTCGCGGCCAGGATCGTCTTGATCTCGAACGGGGTTGCGCCCGGGTGGGCCGCCCGTACCCGCGCCGCATAGCCCGCGACGTGGGGCGCGGCGAAGCTGTTGCCCGTGGCGACGATCCGGCCGCCGTCCTTCCAGGCCACCTCGACGTCGAGCCCGTACGCCCCGAACTCGACCGGTGGGCGTGGGTTGTAGAACCAGACGGCCGGGTCCCGGACGTCGTGGGCGGCCACGGAGACGACCGCAGCGAAGAGCGACGGGTAGCTCGCGACGGCCACGTTGTTCGCCGCACAGACGAGGAGGACGTTCGCGAAATAGGCCCGATCGGCGAGGTCGTGGAAGACGCCGAAGAGGGCCTCGCTCCGCGATGACAGACTGAGGTTGATGATCGACGCGCCGTGATCGATCGCCCACTCGAGACCGGCCGCGAAGGCCTGGCCCTTGCCGCGGTTGTCGGCCCCGAGCACCCGGACGCTGAGGAGCCGCGCGGCCGGGGCGAGCGTGTGAACGATCCCGGCGCAGGCCGTTCCGTGACCGACGACGTCGAGCGGCTCGTCGTCGACGACGCGGCTGTCGTCGCCCTGGAGCTCGACGCGGACGCTCGCGGCGAGGGCGCCGCCGACGGCTGGATGGGACCCCTCGACGCCGGAATCGACGATCGCCACGGTCACCCCAGCACCGTCGCCCGCTCCGAAGGCCCAGGCGCGCTCGACCGGGACGATGGGCAGGTGCTGCCCGAGCTCCGATCGCCGCGCCGCGGAGAACGGCTCGCTCCAGGCCGGCAGGCTCGTGCTCACCGGGTTTGGCCTGGGCGCTCGGCCGGGCGTCGGGCGCCCCGGCCGCGCTCGTTCCCGCGGTCGTGCTCCGCCCGCCGGACGAGGACCGCGAGGAGCTCGCGGACGAGGTCGATCTGGGACGGATCCGCGCCCCGCAGCCGGGCGATCTCGTCGGCGAGGGCCCAGAGTGCGTCGCTGTCGTCGTCTGCGTCGAGCTCTGCGGTCGCGGCACGGACGATGGCCTCGACGTCGATCGGCGTGGCGGCCTCGCCGGCAGGCTCGCCGGCGGCATTCGGATCGCCGCCCGCGCCGGGCGCGTCGGCCGCTCCGCTCGTGAGGGCGATCAGCACGGCGCGCAGCAGCTGGGTCGTGTCGCGCTCGATGCGCGTCGCCCGGATCGCGACGGTGGCCTGCCGCGCGAACACCGTGGCGAGCTCGATGTCGCGGAGGTCGAACGCGCCGTCCCGCTTGTCGAGGACCTCGAGGACCCCGATCGTGCCCTCGTCGTCGAGGAGCGGCACCGCGACGAGCGATCGCGGCACGTAGCCGGTCTGCTCGGCGGTCGTCCGGCCGAACCGGGCGTCGACGGCGACGTCGGCGAGGGCCATCGGCTGCCCGGTCGAGAAGACGTAGCCGGCGACGCCCTGGCTCGGATCGATCGCGAGGCCCACGACCTCCTCGCCGTGCTCGCCGGCAGCGACCGTGAAGACGAGCCGGTGATCGGCGGCGTCATACAGGGCGATCGACGCCGCCTCCGCGCCGAACAGGGCAACCGTCGCCTCGACGATCGAGCCGAGAACGGCGGTCCCGGCCGATGGCGTCAGTCGGCGGGCCGCCTCGGCCCGGAGGGCGACCGCGCGGAGGGCCGCCCGGAGCGGATCGGGCTCGGTCAACGGTCGACCGTGGCGGCGAGACGATCGACGTCCACGACGACGAGATGGTCGCGCTCGAGTCGGACGAGGCCCTGGTCGGTCAGGTCGGCGAACAGGCGGTTCACGGACTGGCGCGAGCCGCCGATCATGCCGGCGAGCTCGGACTGGGTGTAGGGCCAGGCGATCCGGACGCCGTCGGCCGTCGCCGGCTCATGCTCGGCGAGGCGCAGGATCCGCGACGCGAGGCGGCCGGGGAGGTCGAGGAAGTGGAGGTCCTCGACATGCCCGGTCAACCGCCGGATCTCGGTGGCCAGTGACGCGAGCAGCGCCCGCCGCAGCACCGGATCGGTGTCGATCAGTCCGAGGAACGCGTCCCGATGCAGGACCAGGGCCTCGGTCGGCTCCACCGCGACGATCGTCGCCGAGTGCGGGGCGCCGTCGAGGATCGCGAGCTCGCCGAAGAACTCGCCCGGTCCGAGGATCGCGACGATCGCCGGCTCGGGTCCGAGCTCGCTCGGCAGGACGACCTTGACCGAGCCGCTCGCCATCACGAAGAGCGCGTCGCCCGGATCGCCCTGGTGGAACACCGTCTCACCCCGCCGGAATCGGCGGATCCGCAGCACGCGGACGATCGGATCGAGGACGTCGTCGCCGGCGGCACCGAACAGGCCGCAGGCGCGCAATGCCTGCCGGACCATCGTGTCGTCGGCCACCGCCATCGAGTCGACCTCGCCGCTGCCGGGTCGCGTGCTCGGGCGGCCCTCGGACGCATCGTACGCGGTGCGAGTCGGGAGACGAGGCACGGCATCGTAGACTCCGATCGTGGAGACCATCGCCTGTCCGTCATGCGGCGAGGAGAACCCCTCGAAGTTCCGCCTGTGTGGCTTCTGCGGGACGGCCCTCGTCGCGGCGCCCGAGACCGTCACGTGCGCGGCCTGCGGCGAGGAGAACCCGGCGAAGTTCCGCCTGTGCGGCTTCTGCGGGACGCCGCTCGCGGCGGGCAGCGCCCCGGCGGCGGCCGGCCACGCGGGGCCCGCGGCGCCCCCTGCCGCGATGCCCGGTCCGATCGGGATCACCGACGCAGCCATCGCGGTCGGCGAGCCGTCGGGCGCGTTCGCCCGGACGCCGGTCTTGCCGCCCTCGGAGGTCCGCAAGCTGGTGACCCTCGTCTTCACCGACCTGAAGGACTCGACGGCCCTCACGGGCTCGATCGACGCCGAGGCGATGAACGAGATCAAGGCGCGCTACTTCCGGACGATGGCTGTCGAGATCGAGCGCCACGGCGGCAAGGTCGAGAAGAACATCGGCGACGCGATCATGGCCGTGTTCGGCCTGATCCGGGCCCACGAGGACGATGCGCTGCGGGCCGTCCGGGCGGCCCATGACATGCAACGGGCGCTGGCCGAGCTGAACGCCGCGCTCGGTCGCGACTACGGCGTCCAGATCACGAACCGGACCGGGGTGAACACCGGCGAGATCGTCGCGAACACGGACCCGGACGCGGACCAGAACCTCGCGACCGGTGACGCCGTGAACGTCGCCGCGCGGCTCGAGCAGAGCGCGCCGGCCGGCGAGATCCTGATCGGCGAGGTGACGTACGAGCTCGTCCGGTCCCACGTCGACGTCGAGCGGTTGGACCTCACGCTCAAGGGCAAGCCCGATCCGGTCCCCGCCTATCGCCTCCTGGGCGTCCACGCCGAGGTCGCCCCGGCTCCGGCCAGCGCCGCGCCGTTCGTCGGCCGCCAGGAGGAGATGGACGTCCTCCGGGGCGCGTTCGTCGAGATCGCCGCCACGTCCACGGCCCGGCTCGTCACCGTGATCGGGGATGCCGGCGTCGGCAAGACCCGGCTGATCGCGGACTTCGTCACCCGTGTCTCGAAGGAGGCGACCGTCTTCCGCGGGCGCTGCCTCGCATACGGCGACGGGATCACGTTCTGGCCGCTCGTCGAGGTCGTCCGCTCCGCCGCCCGGATCAGCCAGGACGACTCCACCGAGATCGCCCGGAGCCGGATCGCCGACCTCGTGCCGGCCGACGACCCGGATCGGGCCGCGATCGTCGATCGGGTGGCCTCGGCGGTCGGATTGTCGACGACGAGCTTCCCGGTGGCCGAGCTGTTCTGGGGCGCACGCAAGCTGCTCGAGGCACAAGCGGTGTCCCGGCCTCTCGTGATCGTCATCGACGACATCCACTCCGCCGAGCCGACGTTCCTCGAGTTCATCGCCCACGTGGTCGGGACGACGACCGATGCCCCGATCCTGCTCGTCTGCTCGGCGCGGCCGGAGCTCGAGGACCTGCACGTCGGCTGGCTGGACCTGGCCGGCGGCGAGCGAATCGACCTGCGGCCGCTCGGGTCCGCCGACGTGGAAGCGATGATCGAGCGGCTGCTCGCCGGCGTGTCGGTGACCGACGACGTCCGGAGCAAGGTCGTGGCCGCGGCCGAGGGCAATCCGCTCTACATCGAGCAGATGGTCTCGATGCTCCGGGACCATGGCGGGGCGGGCGGCGACGTCGTCGTCCCGCCGACGATCGCGGCCCTGCTCGCGGCCCGGCTGGATGCCCTGACCCGCGAAGAGCGGGCCGTCGTCGACCCGGCGGCCGTCATCGGGCTCGTGTTCGCGGGAGCGGCGATCGAGCATCTCGTTCCGGACGCGATCCGGTCCACCGTCGACGACCACCTGACGGCCCTCGACCGGAAGCAGTTCGTCCATCCCCTGGCCGCCCGAGCCGAGGATCCCGAGTTCCGGTTCCACCACATCCTCGTCCGGGACGCGGCATACCAGAGCCTCCTGAAGCGGGCCCGAGCGACCCTCCACGAGCGGTTCGTCGAATGGGCCGAGCCGGTCAACCGGGATCGCGGCCGGGAGACCGAGTTCGAGGAGATCCTCGGCTACCACCTCGAGCAGGCCGTCCGCTATCGCGCAGAGCTGGGACCGCTCGATGAGCACGGCCGGACTCTCGGCGACCGGGCGGCGACGAAGCTCGGCTCGGCGGGCCGCCGGGCCTTCGCCCGGGGCGACCTGCCGGCTGCCGCCAACCTCCTGCGCCGGGCGACCTCGCTCCTCGATAAGGACGCCCCGATCCGGATCGAGCTGCTGATCGACCTGGCCTACGTCCTGATGGAGGACGGCGACTTCGCCGGCATGCTGGAGACGGTCACCGAGGCCGCGAGCGCCGCCGAGCGGATCGGCGACGAGCGGCGGGCCCGGCATGCGGCGATCGCCCGCAGCAACCACGCCCTCTTCGGCAGCGACGAGGTCGCGAACACCGCCGGGACGCTCGAGGAGGCGAGGGCCGCGATCGACTGGTTCGAGGCCAACGACGACCGATACGGCGCCACCCTCGCCTGGCGACTCGTGGCGGCGATCCACGGCACCGCAGGTCGCTACGAGGAGGCGGCCGAGGCGAACCAGCGGGTCATCGCCGCGGCGCGGGAGATCGGCGACGCCCGGATGGCGGCCCGGGGCGCCATCGGCTACGCGATCTCGTCGCTCCACGGCCCAACGCCGGTCGACGAGGCCCTCCGGCGCTGCGAGGAGCTCCGGACGGAGGTCGCGGGCGACCGCAAGGCGGAGGCGATCATCCGCCTCGTCAGCGGGCTGCTCCATGCGATGCGCGGCGACGCGGTCCGGGCGAAGGATCTCGCCGTCCAGGCGCGGACAAGCCTCCTCGAGCTCGGGCCGAGCGTCACGGCGTCGACGACCTCGATCGAAGCCGCCCAGATCGCCTTCCTGGCCGGCGACCCCGCCTCGGCCGACGCGGATCTCGGACGCGACCTGGCCGATCTCGAGGCAATCGGCGAGCGCTACTACCGCTCGACGATCGCCGGCCTCCACGCCCGCGCGCGGCTCGCGCTCGGCGACGCCGACGGCGCGCTCGCCTCCGCGATCCTGTCACGGACCCTGGCCGACCCGGACGACAGCGAGGCGCAGATCCTGTGGCGATCGGCCGAGGCGCAGGTCCGGGCGCTCCGGGGCGAGGGCGACGAGGCGATCCGGATGGCGACGGAGGCGGTCGATCTCGCGGCGCAGACCGTCGACCTGGTGCTCCACGCCGACGCGCTCGCCGACCTCGGAGAGGTGCTGATCCATGCCGAGCGCCGGGACGACGCAGGGCCCCCCTTGCGGGAGGCCCTGGCGTTGTACGAGCGAAAGGGTGCGACGGCCGCGGTCGCCCGCGTTCGTCGGATCCTGAACGGCGACGCGATGAGCGTCGCCTGACTCAGGTCACTGCCCGCGATACGACCCGTTGTGGTACGTGAAGATCGTCGCGGTGTTCGTCCTGGAGCTCCAGGTGAAGCACGGGTAGACCGGGCTCTTCTTCGCGCACGGACCGATGAATTCCTGCTGCGGATCGCCGTTGCCGTCGATGTAGATGTGGACGAAGCTCTTCGGCGTGCCCGAGTAGTAGACGATGGAGACCGTGAAGAGCGTGGTGAAGGTCTGGCCGTCGCCGACGGTGACGGTGGACCACTCCCCGATCAGGGCCGTGCAATCGATCTGGGTGGTATCGACACAGTCGACCGGTGGCAACACGTTCGCGCCGTCCTTGACGGTTGCCGCGACGTTCGCCGGCAACGAGGCGAGCCGCGTCGCCTGGGGGTTCGTTGCACTGACGACCTGGATGTCGCCGATCGTCCCGTTCGAGCCGACCACGAATCCACCGGCGTAATCGGGATCGTTGCTCAGGCTCGAGGTCAGCAGCACGCCGTCCCAGGTGTCACCGTGGCTGTTCTGACCGGTGTCGCTCGTGGTGAATCCGGTCGAGCTCCATGTGAAGGTCGCCGTGACGTGGTCCGCGGTCGGGGTAAAGGCGACCGTGACGACGATGTGATCCCCGAATCGGACCTGCTTGAACGTGCACAGCACCGTGGTCCCGCCCGTGCAGGCGTTCAACACCGTGGCACCGTTGCGCGTGGCGCCCGCGAACGCGGAGCCACTCGTCCCGGTGCCGACGACGGTCAGGTACAGCTTGGACAGGGTGCTGCTGTCACCGTAGTCGTAGACGCCGCGGAAGCCAGCGAGATTGCCCGCAGAGAAGCTCGCAGGGATCGCCTCGCTCGCGGCGGTCGCGGTCGGGACCGCCGCGGATGTCAGACCCGCGGACGTGAGGAAGGTCGCTCCAATGAGCAGTGCCGCGGAGAATCCGCCGGCGACGCGGCGAAACGTTGACGGACGCATGCTTTGCTTTTCCCTTTCGCCGGAACGCGCTCCGGCCACCGCGGCCCCTCGGCCTTCCCCGGATGGATTTCGACGACGCGGCCAGGACCGACCCACCGATGGTCCCGACAGTATCCCCTACGATCGTCAGTTGCCAACGGTCACCGATGACAGGAGTGCTGTCAAGATGCCGACGGTGCGGCGACGCACCGCGAAGTTACAGCAGTCTGCGATCGACGGTGCGCCGGTTCAGTTGCGTGCGACGGGGCGCATCGGGTAGAGGCCCACGACGACCGGGCTTCGCGGGTCGAGGGAGAGCTCGTAGCCGATCTCTCCGCCGCGGAGCAGCTCGCCGAGGAGCGACCCTTCACGCGGCGGCAGCCCGACGTAGATCCGGCCGGTCGACAGCTCGACCGGGGTCACGTCGTCCTCGACTCCGTCGATCGCGAACCGCCGCCGGAGCTCATGCATCGGGACATAGGGCCGGCTCTTGATGAAGCGCCGGAGCTGGGGGGCGGTGCAGGCCCCACCGGCGACGAATGCCTGGCCGTTCGCGGGTCGCGGTCCATCGGGCCGGTCCGGCTGCTCGCGGGTCGTCGGTCCGTCGCCAAGAGCGTGACCGTCGGTGCGTGCGGCTCCGGGGTCGGACACGCGGCTGAGCGGCTCGCCGTCCGCGCGCTCGGGCGCGGCGCCGATGGTCGGGCTCGCGATGGTCGGGGCGATCGTCGAGGCAAGCGGCGGCGGCGACGCGGGTCGCGGGCGCTCCTCGAGGGCGGCCTCCACGATGGTCGCACCGGCGTCGGGTCGATGGTCGGCAATCGGGTCGATGGCGGGCGGACCGTCGGGACGGCCGGTCTGGGCGACGGGTCGGGACGTGTCGAGTGGCCGGCTGGGGCCGTTGAAGCGGTGCGGCCGGCCGCCGTGATGCCGCCGGCTCATGCGCCGTCGAGGCCACGATGCGACGCGGCGATGGTGTCGGCGGCGGTTTCTCGCCGCGAGAAGGTCGAGATCATCGTCAAGCCGTGATTCGGTGGACCGGGCCGGTCCCCCGTCCGTCGATGATAGCGCAGGGGTCATCGACCGGCCCCGGCGCGCCGGGGCCGACGAACGCGGCGATCAGCCGGCGACGACCCTCAGCTCGCGGCTCGCGTTGTTCAGGACGATCGCTCCGTCCGGCCCGCAGACGACGATGTCCTCGATCCGGGCGCCGTAGCGGCCCGGCAGGTAGATCCCGGGCTCGATGCTGAACGCCATCCCGGTGCCGATCGGCTCGGCGTTTCCGGCCACGAGATACGGCTCCTCGTGGCCCTCGAGCCCGATCCCGTGGCCGGTCCGGTGGAAGAAGTTCTCGCCGTAGCCCTCCGCGTCGATCAGGTCGCGGGCGGCCCGATCGATGGCCTCCGCCGGGACGCCCGGTCGGGCGGCCCGCGTTGCCGCTTGCTGGGCCGCGAGGAGCACCCCGAACAGGTGTCGGAACTCCTCGGTGGGGCCGTTGCGCTCGTCGCCGCCGGTGACCCACAGGGTCCGGGTCGTGTCGCTCTGGTAGCCGTCGAGGGAGCCGCCGATATCGAGGACGATCGGCTCGCCGGCCTCGATCACCCGGTCCGAGGCCCCGTGATGCGGCGAGGCCGAGTTCGGGCCGGAGGCGACGATCGCGAACTGGGCGACGTCGTGGCCCTCCTCCCGGAGCCGCTCGTGGACCTCCTCGGCGACGTCCGCCTCGGTTCGGCCGACGAGGCGGCCCGACGCGATCTGCTCGACCACGCGGTCGGCCGCGGCGCCGGCCAGCCGGAGCAGCTCGATCTCCTCAGCGTCCTTGGTCATCCGCAAGCTACGGAGCGCGGGCGTTGCCGACTCGAAGGCTGAGCCAGGGAGCGCCCGCTCGAGCCGGAGGAGATGGAGAGCCCACAATCGATCGGAGACGCCAAGCTTCAGGGCCCGCGGGTGCTGGTGGATTTGGGCGAGCACCAGGCGCGCGACGAGCTCCGTTGGCGTCTCGGTTTCGGACCATGTCTCGATGCGCACATCGACGTGCGAGCCAGCTCGAGCAGCGGGCTCCTCCAGCCGGGGCACGACGAGGACCGCATCTTTCTGAGCCCAGCCGACCACCAGCATCGTCAGCCGTTCTGACTCGTGCGCCGCGTAGCCGGTGAGGTAGCGGAGGTCGGCACCCACACCGATCAGCAGGGCGTCCAGACTGTGCTCCGCGGTGGCCGCGCATGCGCGTGCGAGGCGCTGCTGGAACCGCTCCGCCGGGATCGACGGACGGGTGGCGGTCGTCGTCATGACGTCGTCTCCGTGCGATGAGCCGCCGTGAGCCAACGAGCGATCGTGGCGGGCCCGTCGTCGAACAGCTTGCGATAGGCGAGCACGCGATCGGCCCCGACGCTCAGCGCGTCGCGCCGCAGGACGTGGTCGTCGTGCTGGCCGACGGCGAGCACCGGGACCTGCGCGTCGCGAGCTGCCGCGATCGCCGCGAGGCCGTCGTACGCCCGGCTCGTCAGGTCGACGATCGCGGCCTGGGCCTCAGGAAGCTCGCGAGCGAACGCCTCGGCCGAGCGAACGGAGCGGGCCTCCGCCCCGGCCTCGCGCGACTGGGCGACGAGACGCGTCGACCAGATCAGGTCGTCGGCGAGGACGAGGAGACGAACTGGACGGCCGGCGGCCGTCACGGACGCGGCGCCACGGATCTCAGGCCAGCGTCTCGGCGAGATGGCGGAAGACGTCGCGTGCCGAGACGATCCCTGTCGGCCGGCCGTCCTCGACGATCGGGATGTGGCGGAACCCGCCGACGGCCATCTTGTTCAGCGCCACCGCGATCGTCTCGTCGTGACGGAGGACGACCGGATCGTGGGTCATCACGTCCGAGATCGGCCGCGGACCGCGCTGCGTTCCGGCGACCTTCAGCACGGCGTCGCGGTCGGTGAAGATGCCGACGAGGCGGCCGTGCTCGGTGACGAGGACGCAGTCGATGGCCTTGTCGTGCATCCGGCGGATCGCCTCGTCGACGTCGTCCGCGATGTCGACGATCTCTGGCGGCGCCACGTTCAGGCGATCGAGCGGCTCGCCGAGCAGGCGGCCGTGGAACGCCGTTGCCGGCTCCGGGACGTCACGGCCTGCGAGGTCCGATCCGCAGTTGTCGCAGACATCGGATCCGAGCAGGTTCTCGAAGCCACAGGTCGGGCAGCGCATCGGGCGTCTCCGGCTACTCGACGGTCCAGGTCTCGCCGGAGGCGAGGACCGCCGCCAGGTCGCCGGCCCCGGACGCGGAGACGGCCGCGGTGATCTGCTGCTCGATCAGCTGGTCGTGCGTCGGCCGCGGCACCGCCCGCAGGACGCCAACGGGGACCGGGAAGTCGGGCCAGAACATCCGCGACAGCATCAGCGCCAGGTAGGGCTCCTCGGCCTGCTCGTCGTGGACCAGCAGGTCGGCCTCGGTCACGCCATTCTCGCCGATGGTCACGACCTCCGGATGGAGCCCGCGAAGGCGGATCCCCTTGTCGCGGTCCTTGCCGAAGATCATCGGCTGGCCGTGCTCGAGGACGAGCATCCGGTCCTCGCGGACCTCGCGGTCGGTGAAGTCGCGCCAGGCACCGTCGTTGAAGATGTTGCAGTTCTGGAGGACCTCGACGAACGTCGAGCCGTGGTGCAGGCCCGCCCGTTGCAGCGTCTGCTGGAGGTGCTCGGTATGGGTGTCGACGCTCCGGGCCACGAACGACGCCTCGGCGGCCAGGGCGACGGTCAGGGGCATGATCGGCGTATCGACGGTGCCGGCCGGGGTCGACTTCGTCTTCTTGCCGAACTCCGACGTCGGTGACGCCTGGCCCTTGGTCAACCCGTAGATCCGGTTGTTGAACATCACCATCGTGATGTCGACGTTGCGCCGCATCGAGTGGAGGACGTGGTTGCCGCCGATCGACAGCGCGTCGCCGTCGCCCGTGATCACCCAGACCATCAGCTCCGGGCGAGCGGCCTTGAGCCCCGTCGCGAGGGTCGGCGCCCGGCCGTGGATCGTGTGGAAGCCGTACGTGTTCATGTAGTACGGCAGACGGCCCGAGCAGCCGATGCCGGAGATGAAGACGATGTTTTCCTTCGGCACGCCGAAGTCGGGCATCTGCTTCTGGGTTTGGGCGAGGATCGAGTAGTCGCCGCAGCCCGGGCACCAGCGGACCTCCTGGTCGGACACGAAGTCCTTCCGGGTCAGCTGGATGACCTCGGCGTTCTCCGGGCTCAGGCCGGGCTCCGCCTGGCCGTTCGTCGTCTCGGGCATGTCAGTCGCCGACCCCCAGGATGCGTTCCGCCTGCTCGACGATCTCGGCGATCCGGAACGGCTTGCCCCGGACCCGGTTGTAGCCCTCCGCGTCGATCAGGAACTGGGCCCGGATCAGGAGAAGGAGTTGGCCGAGGTTGACCTCCGGGATCAGGACCCGGCGGTAGCTCCGGAGGACCTTCTCGGTGTTCGCCGGGAAGGGGTTCAGGTGGCGCAGATGGGCGTGGGCGACGCTCCGGCCCTCGGCGTTGAGCCGCTCGACCGCGCTCCGGATCGCGCCGAACGTCGAGCCCCAGCCGAGGATCAGCAGGTCGCCTCGCTCCGGCCCGAAGACCTCCAGCGGGGCGATGTCGTCGGCCATCCGGGCGACCTTCGCCTGGCGGAGGAGCTGCATCCGGTGGTGGTTGTCCGGGTCGTAGCTAACGTTGCCCGTGATGTCGGCCTTCTCCAGGCCGCCGATCCGGTGCTCGAGCCCGGGCGTCCCGGGGACGGCCCACTTTCGGGCGAGCGTCTTCGGATCGCGCTCGTACGGATGGAACGTCTCCTTGTCCGTCCAGTTCGCGACGGAGATGTCCGGCAGGTCCTCGAGCGTCGGGATCTTCCAGGGCTCGGCGCCCGTGGCGAGGAACGCATCGGACAGGTAGACGACCGGGGTCACGTACTTCAGGGCGATCCGCCACGCCTCGATCGCGAGGTCGAAGCACTCACCCGGCGTCGCCGGGGCGACGACCGGCAGCGGCGAGTCGCTGTTCCGCCCGAACATCACCTGCAGCAGATCAGCCTGCTCGTTCTTCGTCGGCATCCCGGTCGACGGGCCGGCCCGCTGGACGTCGATGACGACGAGCGGGAGCTCGACCATCACGGCCAGGCCGAGCGCCTCGGACTTCAGGGCGATCCCCGGACCGGACGATGCCGTCAGCCCCATCGCGCCGCCGTACGCCGCTCCGATCGCCGCGCCGATCGCCGCGATCTCGTCCTCGGCCTGGAACGTCTTGACGCCGAAGTTCTTGTAGCCCGACAGCTGGTGGAGGATGTCGGAGGCCGGCGTGATCGGGTACGAGCCGTAGAAGAGGGGCCGGTCGGCCAGCTTCGAGGCGGCGAGCATCCCCAGCGCGGTCGCCTCGTTGCCCGTGATGTTCCGGTACGTGCCCGGGTCGAGCTTCGCCGGCGCCACCCGATAGTGGGTGTGGAAGATCTCGGTCGTCTCGCCGAACGCGTAGCCGGCCTTCAGGGCGCGGATGTTCGCCTCCGCGACCACCGGCCGCTTGCCGAACTTGTCCTCGATCCAGCGGATCGTCGCGTCGAACTCGCGGCCGTAAAGCCAGAACATGATCCCGAGCGCGAAGAAGTTCTTCGTCAGGTCCTTCTGCTTGCTCGTCATGTCGAGCCCATCGAGGGCCCGCTCGTTCAGGGTCGAGATCGGGATCTCGAAGAGCGCGTACTGCTTCAGGGACCCGTCGGTCAGCGGGTTCGCCGCGTAGCCCGCCTTGTTCAGGTTCTGCGCGCTGAAGGCGTCGCTGTTCACGATCAGGGCGCCGCCGGCGGGCAAGTCGCCGACATTCGTCTTGAGCGCCGCCGGGTTCATCGCCACGAGGACATCAGGCTCGTCACCCGGGGTGTGGATGTCGCTGGAGCTGAAGCTGATCTGGAAGCCCGACACGCCCGGCAGCGAGCCAGCCGGAGCCCGGATCTCGGCGGGGAAGTCGGGCAGCGTGCTGATGTCGTTGCCGTACACCGCCGCGGTCCGGGTGAACTGGGTCCCGGTCAGCTGCATGCCGTCGCCCGAGTCGCCGGCGAAGCGGATCGTCACGCGATCGAGCTCCTGGAGCTCCGGCTCGACGGTGCGCGCGGTCGTCATCGGGCTCAGCCGCCCTCGGCCCGTCGCATCGTCTGGTGGGGCCGCGGCGGCAGGTTGAGGAGCTCCTCGGGGAACGACTCGGCGAGGAACTTGAGGATGTCCTGCGGCCGGATCACGCCGACGAGGTGGTCGTCGTCGTCGAGGAGCGGGACGTTCCGGTAACGGCCTGTCTGCATCAGGGCGATCGCCTCACGGACGGTCTCGTCGAGATGGAGGTGATGCGGCTTGGTCGTCATCAGGGTCTCGACGGAGTGGCTCAGGTCGATCTCCGCGACGTCGCCACCGACGAGCCGGCCGAAGATGTCGCGCTCCGTCAGGACACCGAGCAGCTTCCCATCGGCATCGATCACGAAGACCGAATCGCCGGTGCCGGTGCGCTGGATCTCGGCGATGCAGTCGGCGAGGCTCGTGCCCGGTCGCACGGTGACAGGCTCGCGTCGACCCACGACCTGCAGCCGCTCGTCGACGAGGGACGGGACGCGCGCGACGACGGCGCCCTCGGTCAGCTCACTCACGCGGCCAAGTGTAGCGATTTGCGGCCATCCGGCCCGCCGACGGCGAGGCGCCGCGACGGTCCCGCGATCGCCGGAGCGCTCGCCGGAGGCGTCGCCCGGGGTCGGTCGGGAACGCCGGATCGTGCCTGCTCGGCGGCTGCTAGCCTCGGGTCGTGGACCGCCGTCGCCTCATCGGGATCGCCCTGGTCGTCGTGTCGGCGACGGGGTTCAGCTCGGGGACGGTGCTCTCGAAGCCGATCTACGCGACCGGGCTCGACTGGCTCCAGCTCGTCGCGTGGCGGTTCACGATCGGGGCGGTCCTCGCGTGGGCCTGGCTGCTGGCGTCGCCGGGCCGTCGGTCCGGGCTGCGCCGCCTGAGCCGGCGCCAGGTCGTTCTGGCGATCGGCCTGGGCGTCTGGTACACCGGCAACGCCGGGACCTACTACGCCGCGCTCGAGACGGTCCCGGCGTCGCTCGCGGGGGTGCTGGTCTACCTGTACCCGGCCGTGGTGGCGGTCCTGTCGATCCGGTACGCGACCCGGCTCTCGGGGCGGCGACCGTGGGTCGCCCTCGGCGTGGCCCTGTGCGGCGTCGTCCTCGTCCTCGGCGGCATCGACCTCTCGGTGTCCGTGCCGGTCGGCGGGCTGTTGCTCGTCCTCGCCTCGACGATGATCTACGCCGGCTGGATCATCCTCTCGGCACGGCTCGCCGGGGAGCGTTCGGATCGCCTGGCCGACGAGGCCGGGGGCGGCGAGCATGCCGGCGATGCGGCGGCGGCCACGGCGCTGATGATCACCGCGACCGGGGCCGTCTTCGTCACGCTGGCGGTCGTCACCGGCCGGCCGCTCGCCCCGCCCTCGATCCCGTCGGCAGCCTGGCCGGGCCTCGCGGCGGTCGGGTTCGCCAGCACGTTCCTCGCGATCCAGACGTTCTACGCCGGCTCGCGCCGGATCGGTGCCGCCCAGGCCGCGCTGGTCGCGACAGTCGAGCCGATCCTGATTGTCGGGCTTGCCTGGCTCGCGCTCCACGAGGTGCTCAGCCCGCTCCAGCTCGTCGGTGCCGGGCTCGTGATCGTGGCGGTCGTCGTCGCCCAGACGGCCGAGCGACCTCGCGGCGCTCCCCAGCCGGCCCAACCTCTCGAGGCCGAGACCGGTTCCTGACCGTCGGCGGCGGCGTCAGGCGGTGCCGGCCGTGATCCGCGCCCGATCCGGATCGAAGGACGCGCCGCCGGTCGTCGCCTCCTCGACCGTGACCGCGGCGGGCTCGAGGTCCTCGAAGACGTAGATCAGGCGCTTCCGGTGACCGCCGTTTCCGAGCTCGATCCGGGTCGGCGCGACCGGCGCGAACCAGGCCAGCACGCGCTCCTCGGTCAGGCCGTGGTGGCAGTTGGTCGGGTCGGCCATCACCCAGTCGATCGGCAGGGAGAGGATCGCGTGGCGCGCCACCCGACGGACCTCCCGGAAGACCTCGGCCTGGTGGCTGCCCAGGTGCTCGAACACCTGCAGTCCGACGAAGAGGTCGTAGGCCTGGTCGGCGATCGGCCAGGGACGTCGCGTCGCGTCGTGGATGATCGTCCGGCCTTCCGCCACGCGGTCCGGCTGCTCGCTGAGGTCGAGGACGTCCGCCCCGACGATCAGCGGCCTGAGGTAGGGCCCGAGCTCGAGGGCCGTCGTCAGGCCGCGCTCGCGGATCAACCGCTCGGCGATCCGGCTCGTCGCCGACATGTAGACGAGCCGCGGCCGGTAGTACGGGATCCGCAGCCCGAGGTCGATCAGCTCGAACGGGCGGAGGGGCCGGATCGGGCGGGCCCGGCCGCGGAGCCGGTCCGTGGCCCGCGCGACGAGGAACCCGAGCCGATCCGCGAGTGCCCAGACGGATCGGGGATCCGAACGGTCGTCGAGCCGCCGGACCTGGTGCCAGATCGGCCGGAGGACCGGACGGAGCGGCCCGAGGAGTCGCCGCAGCCGGGGCACGGTCCGGGTCACCGGGTCAGGTGCCGGCGGCCACGGCCCGGACGGCCGCGAGTGACCTGGCCGCGCCGTCGGCGACGAGCGCGCCATCCGCGCCGATCCCGATGAACCGGAACCCGATGTCGATGAGGCGCGGGACCAGGGCCGTGTCGTAGATGAGGATCCCGGCGGCCTTGCCGTGGGCGCCGCATGCGGCCGCGACCGCATCGAGCGCGGCGAGGTACGAGGGATCCTGGAACTGGCCGGGGACGCGGAGAGCGTGGGTCAGGTCGGCCGGACCGACGAACAGGACGTCGACCCCGTCGATCGCGGCGATCGCGTCGGCCTCCCGCAACGCGCCGAGCGACTCGATCTGGACGATGCCGAGGATCTGCTCATTGCGGGTCCGGATCTCGCCGTGGCCGAGCGTTCCGAGGCCGGCGCCGCGGACCCGGATCGCGACGCCGCGGACGCCGTCCGGCGGGTAGCGCAGGAAGGTGACCGCCTCGCGGGCCTCCTCAGCCGAGTCGAGCCGCGGGACCATGATCCCGGCGGCGCCCATGTCGAGCGCCCGTCCGATCCGGAGCCGTTCCCCCGATTGCGGCCGCACCAGCGCGGCGGCCCCGCGGACCTCGACGGCGTGGAGCAGCCCGAGGAGGTCCGCCTCGGTGGCCGCCCCGTGCTCGAGGTCGACCAGGAGCCAGTCGTAGCCTGCGGCGGCGCAGGCCTCGGCCGATGTCGGCGAACCCAGGTCGAGGAACAACCCGATGAGGGTCTCGCCACCAAGGGCCCGCGCGCGAAGGGAACGGTCGGATGCAGCGTGCATCCGCCTATCATGCCCGGCCCCTCGGTCGGGCGGTGGTCCGGTCCCGTCCCTGCGCGACGGCCCGACCCGAGAGGGCTACTTGCCGAGGACGCGATCGGCCTTGCGGTCGATCTTCGCCTTCTCGCTCGAGGTGATCGTGCCCTTGTGCTCCTGTTGCGAGGCCCGGGCCTTCGCGTTGCGGGCATGTGACTTGTCGGGCATCGGGTATTTGCGCTCCTCGGGTAGCCCGTACTGCGACGACTTGAGCGAGTCGCGCTTCTTCTCGGTCAGCTCGGCCATGACGGCACCTCCGGTCAGCGGAGTTCGAGGGGGTCCGGCCCAGCGTGCGCGCCACCCCGGACCACGTGCGTCGCTCGATCGCGTGCCGGGGTATCAAGCGCCTCGCAGCATCGTGTTGCCGCTCAGTCCGGGAACGCCTCCGGGCCTCGTTCCGCGAGCTCGGAGGCTTCCCGCGCGTGGTCGTCGGACGGCAGCCAGCTGTACGGGTACTTCGGGTCGTCGAGATCCATCGCGGCCTGCGTGACGTGGAGCGGATGGAACGTATCGACCATGACCGCCAGCTCCTCGGTCGCCTCCTTGCCGATCGAGGCCTCGACCGTGCCCGGATGGGGGCCGTGGGGGATCCCGGCCGGGTGGAGCGTGAACGATGCGATCTCCACCCCGCGCCGGCTCATGAAGTTGCCGGCCACGTAGTAGATGACCTCGTCGCTGTTGATGTTCGAATGGTTGTACGGCGCCGGGATCGCGAGCGGGTGGTAGTCGAACTTGCGTGGCACGAACGAGCAGACGACGAAGTTCCGGGCCTGGAAGGTCTGGTGCACCGGCGGCGGCTGGTGGACCCGCCCCGTGATCGGCTGGAAGTCGGCGATGTCGAAGCGGAACGGCCAGAGATAGCCGTCCCAGCCCACGACGTCGAACGGGTGATGCCGATAGTGGTAGGCCGTGATCCGGTCGCTCGAGCGGACGTGGATGACGAAGTCGCCCTCGTCACGCACGGGCTCGGGGAGCTCCGGGGGGTGGAGGTCACGTTGCGAGTACGGGCTGTGCTCGAGGAGCTGGCCGTAATCGTTCCGGTAGCGCTTCGGCGGCTCGATCTCGGACGGCGCTTCGAGGTAGAGGATCCGCTGCGCTGAGCCAGCGTCGGGGTCGAGCCGCCACGTCGTTCCGATCGGCAGCACCAGGTAGTCGCCGGGCCCGTAGCGAAGGTCGCCGAAGACCGTCCGGCAGACGCCGCTGCCCTCGTGGACGTAGAGCATCTCGTCGGCGATCCCGTTGCGGTAGAACTGGCCGTCGGGCATCGCCGCCACCGGTCGGACGATGCCGAAGATCACGTCGTTGTTGAAATAGAGCGGCACGCGACCGTTCACGATGTCGCCCTTCGGCTCGAGCCCGCCCGTCTTGGTCAGGCGGTGGCGATGGAGGTCGTCGTCCGCCGCCTCGAGACGGATCCGCCCGACCGGCTCGATCCGGTGGGTCCGCGTCGGCGCGGTGAGGTGGTAGAGGAGCGAGCTGCGGCCGGTGAAGCCCTCGACGCCGAACAGCTCCTCCGCGTAGAGGCTGCCGTCCGGCGCGCGATGCTGGGTGTGGCGCTGCCTGGGGATGCTGCCGCGGGCGACGTAGTACATGGATCGACTGGCCTCCTCGTCGAGGCGGCCAGTCTAGGCCGCGGAAGGACCTCAGTTCTTTGCGGGCGTCAGACGCCGATCTGGCGGCTGCGCCGTTCCATCAGGACGACGTCGCGCCAGCGGCCGTGCGCATCCTGGCCGATCCGCTCCTGGACGCCGATCCTGCGGAAGCCGGCGCGGGCGTGGAGCGCGAGGCTGGCCTCGTTCTCGACGAGGATCCCGGCAATCAACGTCCAGACACCGGCGGCTTCGGCCCCCGGGACCAGGGCGTCCAGCAATGCTGTCCCGACGCCACGGCCGCGCGCGTCCGTGGCCACGTAGACGCTCTCCCAGGCAACACCCGCGTAGACCTCGCGCGTCGAGTAGCGGCCGAGGGCGGTCCAGCCGACCACCTTGCCATCGATCCGCGCGACGAACCGGCAGTCCCGGCGGTGACCCGCGTTCCAGTGGTGCCAGTCCGGGACCGCCGTCTCGAGCGTGGCGTCGCCACCCGCGATCCCGTCGCCGTAGATCTCGAGCACCGCGGGCGCGTCGTCGGGCTCCATCGGCTCGACGACCACCGGCAAGCGCGCGGCGAACGGCACCTCAGCCGCTCCGACCGCGGGCATCGACGGGCCATGTCTCCGTGCCGCCATCCGGCTTCAGGGCGACGAACGTGTCGACGAGGTCGACCACCGGGCAGATGTGGTTCGGGACGATCGCGACGACCTCGCCCAGCCCCGGCCGGCTCGCCCCCGGTGGCGCGATCACCATCCCGTGGTAGTCGTTGACCCGGTCGATCACGAGATCCGGGTAGCCGGCGATCGCGCCGAACCCCGTCACCCAGTCGGCCCGGTCCTTCGTGAGCGCCTTCGCGCCGGCATCGACGACGAGACGGTCGTCGAACACGGAGACGACGGTTGCCGCCACCGCCGCCGCGGCGCCGTCCGCCGGCATCGATCGCATGATCCACTGCTGGCGATCGCCCATGACATAGGTGCCGGCCCGGATCTCCGTGACCGGGCCGCCGGCCGCCGTCAGCATCGTCGGGGTCGAGCCGGCGCTGACGACCGACACCGCGAACCCATCCGCATCCAGTGCCGCGGCCGCCGCGGTCAGGCTCCGGATCTCGTCGGCACCCGCCGGCTCCGCGCCGCCGGGCCGGTAGCTGTGGCCGCCATGGCTGAACACGCCCGCGACGTCCAGGCCGGCCGAACGCGCCGCTCGGGCGACCGCGACGGCCGCCTCGGCCGACGAGACGCCAGTCCGATGAAGCCCCGGGTCGACCTCGATGAGGACGCCCAGCGAACCGGCACCGGACCCCGCGACGGCCGCGGCCAGGCGCGTCGCCCCGTCGATCGAGTCGACGCCGACGCGGACCTGGGCACTCCGCTCGTGCAACGCGCGGAGCCTGGCGGCCTTCGGCGCGTCCGCCCAGACCGGGTAGGCGACAAAGAGATCGTCGATCCCGGCATCCAGGAAGACCTCGGCCTCGCCGAGCGTCCCGACCGTGAGACCGCGCGCTCCACCGGCGAGTTGCAGCCGGGCGATCCCGATGCTCTTATGGGTCTTCGCGTGCGGTCGCAGGGCGATCCCCCGAGCGTCCAGCGGGCCCTGCAGCCGGGCGATGTTCGCTTGGATCCGGCCCAGGTCCACGACGAGGCGCGGCGTGTCGAGACCGGGCGGCAGGGCCGGGAACGTCGGCGCCTCGGCCGTCGCTGGGTCGTGGATGGTCATCGCCGCACCTCCGGTCGTTCCGTGATCCGGGTCCGGAGCGCCCCAAGCCGCTCGACCCGGAGCACGACCTCGTCACCCGGCTGCAGGTAGCGGCCGAGCGTCTGGTCCTTCACCTCGAGCAGGCAGCCCGTGCCGACGGTCCCCGACCCGAGCAGGTCGCCGGGCCGAAGCCGGGCGTCGGCGGACGCCCGGGCCACCATCGCGCCGAACGAGAACTGGGCGTCGGACCAGCGCCCGCGCGAGGTCTCGACGCCGTTCACCTCGGCCGTCATCGCGAGGTCCGGTCCGGTCGCCCCGGCCGATCGCGCGGTGACGAGCTCGTCGGGCGTGACGAGCCACGGCCCGAAGGACGCGGCGAAGTCCTTGCCCTTCGCCGGGCCGAGACGCACGGTCGTCTCGTCGCGTTGGAGATCGCGAGCTGACCAGTCGTTGAAGATCGTGTAGCCGCCGATCGCCGATTCGCCCTGCTCGGTGGCGAGGTCGACGACCGGCGTATCGATCAGCGCGGCGACCTCAAGCTCGTAGTCGAGCTCCGACGACCCGGCCGGCGACCAGACCGGGTCGTCGGGCCCGCGGACCTCGGAGACGTTGCTGAAGTAGAAGATCGGCAGCCGGTACCAGGCCTCGGGGACCTCGCCGCCGCGGCGCTCCCACATCGTGCGGACGTGGCCCTCGAACGCGTAGAAGTCGCGCAACGAGGGCGGCGCCAGGACGGGCGGGCCGAACACGAGATCGGACTCCGCGAGCAGCGCGTCGTCGTCCGGATCACGGGGCTCGAAGCGCTCCACGAGGTCGCGCAGGGCATCGACCCGGAGGCCGGCCCCGAGGACCTCGTCGAGGGTGCCGAGCGGGCGGCGATGGAGGAGGCTGTTGTGGGCCAGCCGGGGATCGGCAGCGACCGCCCGACGCCGGGCCATCTCGAGCTCGATCCAGGACGTCGTCGCTCCCGCGGCCGCATCGCCGGTCGCAGCGACGAGTCGCCACGGGGCGCCGACGGGTCCGTTCCGATCGCGAACGTGGGCGAGCCTCATCGGACACAGGGCCCGGAGTTGCCGGATCGCTCGCGAGGCCGGCCGCATCGATCGCGAGGCCGGCCGGGGCGGCCGGTGGGCGGATGGGCGGTCACCGGGCGAGTGTAGGACCGGTACCCCGAACGTTGGGGGTGCGTGCGTCATTCGGGGGATGACACGCGACCGCGGGCGCTGTCACGGTTGGCCACCTGATGAGGTCCGACGCCCCGGCTCCCTCCGATCGGCCCGATCCCGTCGACATGATGCCGGATCCGACACCCCGAATCACGACCATGCGGGACACCCAGGCGACGCCGGCCACGGCCCTGCTCGCCGCCCCGATCCACCCGCCACGCCGCCTGGGCGGGCCGGTCGGAAAGGGCGCCGGCGTGCTGGCGTCGCTCGTGCGGCTCATCGCGATCGTCGCGTTCGTGATCGGCTCGATCGAGGGCCTGGCCGGGATCGCCTATGCCGAGCCGCGAGCGGTGGCCCTCGGGGCGGCGGCGGCGGTCTACGGACTGTGGGTCGCGAGCCGGCTTGCCGCCCTGGATGGCCCGGATCGCGAGTCGGCGATCACCGTGATCGCCGCCGTCACCCTCGTCCTCATCGGCCTCGCCGCCGTCCTCCAGCCGTCGGTGGCCACGGCGATGGCGATCGCCTCGCTGCTCCCGGCGGTCATCGTCACCCCGGTCGTCGCGAGCCGAATCGTGCTTCGCCTCCTGGTCGCCGGCGGGCTCGTCGCCGCCTGGAGCGAGATCGCCGGCCACCTCGTGTCCAGCTCCAGCCGGCTTCCCGAGGCAGGCCAGGCGGCGATCGCGTTCGTGACGCTCGTGTTCGTCTACGCCTTCCTGGTCATCTTCCTGTGGGAGGTGAGCCGCCGCCTCAAGGACACCGCCTCCGACCTCCAGAGCGTCGTCGCGATGTCGGGGGACCTCGCCGAGACGCTCGATCCGCGGCTCGTCGGCGATCGCATCGCGGTCCACATCGCTCGGGCAGTCGGTGCCGACGACTGCGCCCTCAGCTACTGGGACCAGCCGTCCGATCGGGTGGTGACCCTGGGCTATCACCCGCCGGAGCGCCGCGATGCGCTGAACGCGACCTATGCCCTCGACGACTTCCCCGCCACGAAGCGCGTCCTCCTCGAGCAGGTCCCCGTGCTCATCGACGTGGCCGACGCGGGCGCCGACGAGGCGGAGGTCGAGTACCTCGCGTCGATCGGCCAGCGGTCGATGGCGATGGTGCCGCTCGTCGCGGCGGGCCGGACGATCGGCCTCGTCGAGGTGACGTCGACGCGCCCGGCCGCCTTCGACGAGCGCTCGGTGGAGCTCGCGACGATGCTCGCCGGCGAGGCCGCGATGGCCCTCGAGAACGCCCGGCTGTACGACCAGATCCGCCACCAGGCTCTGCATGACGGCCTGACCGGGCTTGCCAACCGGGTCCTGTTCCGGGACCGCGTGGAGCATGCCGTCGAGCGCTGTCGTCGCAACGGCGGGCAGGTCGCGATCCTCTTCGTCGATCTCGACGACTTCAAGACGCTCAACGACACCCACGGCCATGCTCGGGGAGACGAGGTGCTGACGGCGGCCGCGACTCGCGTGTCCGAGGCCTTGCGGCCGTCCGATACGGCGGCGCGCCTCGGCGGCGACGAATTCGCGGTCCTGATCGAGGACGTCGTCGACGAGGCTGATGCCCTCGCGGTCGCGATGCGCCTCGCCGATGCCCTCCGCCGGCCGCTGCCGCTCGGGCATTCGACGGTCCGCGTCGCCGCGAGCATCGGCGTCGCCCTCGGCGGCGCCGGCGGCGAGACGACCGAGGACCTGCTGCGCAACGCCGACGTGGCGATGTACGCGGCCAAGCAGACCTCCCGCGGCGGCGCCGAGGTCTTCCGGCCGGCCCTCCGGGAAGTCGCAGCCGAACGCAGCGCCCGGGCCGCCCGCCTCCGCGGCGTCGAGCAGCGCGACGAGCTGCGGCTCGACTACCAGCCGATCGTCGACCTGGTTGACGGGTCGATCGTGGGTGTCGAAGCGCTCGTCCGCTGGCAGCCGCCCGACGGCCCGGTGCTGATGCCCGGCGACTGGATCGACCTCGCCGAGGAGACGGGCGACATCGTCCCGATCGGCCGCTGGATCCTGCGCGAGTCCTGCCGACAGGCCCGCGATTGGCAGATCCGCCTCGGCCGGCCGGACCTGCGGATGAACGTCAACCTGTCGGCCCGGCAGTTCCGCGAGCACGACATCGTGTCGACGGTCCGGTCGATCCTGGCCGAGACGGGCCTCCCACCGCCGACGCTGACGCTGGAGATCACCGAGAGCAGCCTGATGCGGCGGACGCAGTCGACCATCGCCCGGCTCGACGCCCTCCGGGCGCTGGGCTGCCACCTCGCGATCGACGACTTCGGGACGGGCTACTCGTCGCTCAGCTATCTCGAGCGCTTCCCCATCGACATCCTGAAGATCGACCGGTCCTTCGTCTCGGACGGCGGAGCGGGCGGCTCGGCGATCGCGCGGGCGATCGTCGATCTCGGCCGGACGCTCAATCTCGAGGTCATCGCCGAGGGCATCGAGCAGGCCGAGCAGGCCCGCTGGCTGACCGACATGGGATGCCGCTTCGGCCAGGGCTACCTCTACGCCCGGCCGATTGGCGCGGCCGCGCTCGAAGCTTTGCTCGCGGAGGGTGCCGGGCTGGGCCGGGCCGCCGACGGCTCGGGGTCCGGGTCGGGCTCCGACGCCGACGCCGGACGCGGGCCTTCGGCCGATCCTCTCGCGAAACGTCTCCGGCTCGTCAGCGGGGAGTAGCCGTCCGAGGGCGGACCGACGGTCGCCCACCGTCGGAATCTGTTGCGCTCAGGCAAGGGGCTCCTCGTACGGCGGCGTTTGTCCCACGCCATCGAGCGGTTCGTGCTCACCAACGGACGATCGCCCTGTCGCGCCAGGCACCAGGATCCTGAGCGCCACGAATTTCGACCGGCGGCGGCGTTACGAGGCGTCAGGATCCTGAGCGCAAGGGATTCGACGGAGCAGCCGAGATAGCAGGCGCCAGGATCCTGAGCGCACGGGATTCAGGATTTGGGGCGGCGAGGCGACTGCCGCCCGCCGCCCGTGCTCAGAAGGGCTTGAGCACCATCAGCCAGAGGATGATCAGCAGGCCGCCGAACCCGATCGCGGACAGCGTGGCCACCGGCGTGCGGGCAGCGATTGCCACGATCTCCGCGTCGGGCAGCGGAACCGGGTCCGGGGCGTCCTTGGCCATGCCCATCGTTCGCTGGCCGAGCGCGGTCCGGAGCTCCTTGAAGAACGGCGTCGCGAAGACGTACATCAGGACGACGATCGCGACGAGGACCACCAGCGCCGCCCAGATCCAGAGGAACTTGAACCAGTCGCCGACGATGCCTGCCCAGATCCCGCCGATCAGGAGCAGCCCGAGCCCGAGGTAGAGCCCGTTCAGGCTTGCGCTCGAGAGGTCCAGCAGGGCGCCGATCCGTCGCGGGTCCCGCTCCCGACGGACCTGGATGGCCACCCAGACCCCGACCCCGTGGGAGAGCACGAACAGGAATGCGCCGACGATATGGAGCAGGACGATCCATTGGTACATGGCAGCCTCCTGGGCGGCACTCGCGTCGGACCGCCGCCGATGGAATGCGCGGCGGAACGCCGCGATGGGCGGGCCTCCGGCTCCGTCAGGCCATGGCGGTCCGCAACATGCGGCGCGCATACCAGATGGCAATCGCGAACAGGAACAGGGCGTTCACGGGATGCAGCGCGGCGACCCACGGCAACGAGGCGCGAGCGCCCGGAAGGAGCGTCTGGACGATGTAGAGCACGAGGACGCCGATGACGATGGCGACGTCCCGGCGCGGCCGGCGAGCCGCCAGCGCCGTCAGGACGAGGGCCAGCGAGGCGAGGCCGACCCAGGTGTACCCGAACTCGATGTGGCTCTCGAAGTTGCCCGAGCCGCCGAGGTTCGCGATCGCGGCTCCAGCCAGGAAGACCTGGATGATGATCGCCGCCACGAAGATCACCGCGGCCGCGGCATGCAGCCGAAGAAGAAGCATCCGACCACCCTCCACCGGACATTCGACCGTTCCCGGACGTGAATCCCCGACGCCCTCCGACCGCGTCAGGATACGACGCGAAAATCGAGGCGTGATGGTCGATTTCGTTGCCGATCGGCGCCTCCGAGACGATCGAATCGCACCGTCGTCGGGCGGCGCGACCCCCGATCAGCGGCGGTTCGGGGCCCGGTGCCAGGTCTCCGCGGCGACGGCGACGACGTGCGGGCACAGGCCGTTCGCGGAAGGGGCGCCGCAGTCGCACGTGGCATGCAGCTCGCTCGCCCCGACCTCGAGGACCACCGATCTGGAGCCGCCGTCCTCGACCGACGCGGTCACCCGCTGCGGGCCGAGCTCGACGATCCGGACCCGGCCGTTCGCCCGGAGGACGTCGCCCGCTCGCTGGAGGTACTCACCCGCCCGCGCGGCCAGCTCCGCCGGCTCGACGAGGTCCGCGACCGACGCCATCGCTAGAGGTTCCCGCGCCGCGCCTGTTCGATCTCGATCGCCTCGAACAGCGCCTTGAAGTTGCCGACCCCGAAGCCGCGTGAACCGTGCCGCTCGATGATCTCGAAGAAGAACGTCGGCCGGTCCTGGATCGGGCGCGTGAAGATCTGGAGGAGGTAGCCCTCTTCGTCGCGATCGGCCTCGATCCCGAGCTCCTCGAGCGTCTCGATCGGGACGCCAACGTCACCGACCCGGTCGGCAAGCTGTTCGTAGTAGGCGTGGGGCATGCCGAGGAACTCGACGCCCAGCCCGCGCAGCGTCCGGACCGTCCCGACGATGTCCTCGGTCCGGAGGGCGATGTGCTGCGTCCCGGCATCGAGGTAGTAGTCGAGGAACTCCTGGATCTGGCTCTTCTTCTTGCCGCTCGCGGGCTCGTTGATCGGGAACTTCACCCGCCCGTTGCCGTTCGTCATGACCTTCGACATCAGCGCGCTGTAGTCGGTGTGGATCACCTTGTCGTCGTAGTGGATGAGCTGGGCGAAGCCCATGACGTCCCGATAGAAGTCGACGAACCGGTTCATGTCGCCGAGCGCGACGTTGCCGACGCAGTGGTCGATCTCGAGCAGGGAGAGGCCCGTCGCGGCGGGTGCCGGCTTCTTGATCTTCCGGAAGCCGGGCGCGAAGGGGCCGTGGAAGTCGCTCCGGTCGATGAAGGAGTGGACGACCTCGCCGTACGTGTGGATCGCACTGCGGCGTAGCACGCCGTCCTCGTCCGAGCCGGCCTCGGCGTACTCGAGGTAGGACCGGGCGCCACGCGTCGTCGTTTCTCGCCACGCCGATCGCACGTCGTCCACGGCGAACGCGATGTCGTGGACGCCGTCCCCGTGGCGATGGACGTGGTCGGCGATCTCGCCGTCGGGCGACAGCGCGCCGGTCAGGACGATCGTGATGTCGTTCTGGCGCATCACGTACATCGTCCGGTCGCGGACGCCGGTCTCTAGGCCGGCATAGGCGACCGGGGTGAAACCCCAGAGGGCCCGGAAGTAGTGGGCGGCCTGGCGGGCATTGCCGACCCAGAATTCCACGTGGTCGATGCCCTTGAGGGGCAGGAAGTCCTGTGCCTCGGCGTAGGCGTTCTTGTTGATGTGGGCGCCGGCCTGGTTGGCGGCACCACGCGAGATCGTGTCGGTCATCGGTCCGTCTCCGTGCGGTCCCCGCGGGGCGGAGGGTCCGGCAGCCGGGCCCGGGCCGTGGACGGGGAGCGGCGTCCCGGCCGTGGCCGGGCTGGTCTGGCCACCCATGCTACGCCGGGCGTGGGAGACTGCGCGGATGGACGACCTCTCGGGCCGGCTGCGCGACGCCGGCAGCCGGCTCCTCGATCTCCGCGGCCCGCTCGTCGCGGGCGAGCCGTGGCCGCTCAGCGCGGCCTACGGCACCGAACCCGAGGCCGACTGGGGGCCCCGTGAGGTCCTCGCCCACGTCAACGAGATGCTGCCGTACTGGGCGACACAGCTCCGCCTCATCCTCGCGGGCGATCCCGCCGACGCGACGCCGTTCGGTCGGGTCGCGACCGACGCGGACCGGCTCGGCCGGATCGCCAGCGACCGGCAGCTTCAATGCGGCGATCTGCTCGACCGGATCGCGACGGGCCTCGCGATCGCCGAGGACCTGCTCGCGGGTCTGACACCGGCCGACCTCGAGCGGCGCGGGTTGCACACGGCGCGGGGCGAAATCACGGTCGGAGCGGCCGCGGATCGGTTCGTCGTGACGCACGTCGCCGAGCACGTCGTCCAGCTGCGGACGATCCTCGAGAGGCCGGGCCTCCGCGCCTGACAGGCTCGCCCGGGCCTCGCGGCGCCTGCGCGCACCAGCCATCGGTCCCACTTCTGGCGCCTGGCCCCGTTCGGACGGTACCTCTGGGTCCCAGGTACCGGTACTGATGGCCTATACCGGGTTCGGCGTTGCACCCGTTACGTTCCTACTCCGCGCAAAGGGGCACTGAACGCGCGACGGAGGATGCCCACGTGAAGATGCTGAAGCTGCAGGCGTTCCGCGTCCTGCTCGTCCTGTCGGCGATCGCCAGCTCGGCGCTCGTCCTCGAAGCCGGACAGCGCTGGCGCTAGCTCTCGAACGCACGCACGCATCCGGCGGGCCGTCGCCCGCCCACACCGCTCGATCGAGCCGCCCAGGCCCATGGGCGGCTCTTCGATTCCCGGCTGGTCAGGGCGGCGGTGTCCTGTCCCGACTCTCGCGGAGGATGCTCCGCAGCACGAACGCGACGTTCGCCGGTCGCTCGGCGAGGCGACGCATGAAGTACGGATACCACTGGGTCCCGAACGGCACGTAGACGCGCACGCCGAAGCCGGCCCGGACGAGCCGCTCCTGGAGGTCGCGCCGGACACCGAAGAGCATCTGGAACTCGAACCGGTCCGGTTCGATGCCCTTCGCTCGGGCGTACTCCACGGCTCGCGCGATCAGCCGCTCGTCGTGAGTCGCGATCGCGGGGAACGTCCCTCCGCTGAGCAGCCGCTCCATCAGCTCGGCGTACGCCGCGTCGACCGCGGCCTTCTCCTGGTGGGCGACGATGGCCGGCTCGACGTACGCACCCTTGCAGAGCCGGACGCGGGCCCGCTCGGCGATCAGGGCCTCGATGTCGGATGGGCTCCGTCGCAGCGCTGCCTGGATCACCACGCCCGAGTCGCCATTGCCGGCGTTGACGGGCCGGAGGGACCGCCAGATCTCCAGCGTCGCGTCGGTCGTCTCGTGATCCTCCATGTCGATCCGGACGAACGCGTCGTGGGCGGCCGCCCGGACGAGGATCCGCTCGACGTTCTCGCGGCAGACCTCCGGCCCGATCCCGAGCCCCATCTGGCTCAGCTTCACGCTCACGTTCCGGTCCAGCCCGCGGGTCGCCAGCGCGTCGAGCGCCTCCACGTATTCGTCCGCGGCGGCACGCGCCGCGTCGGCGGACGTCACGTCCTCGCCGAGGACGTCGACGGTCGTCCGGAGGCCCTGGGCACGGAGGCGGTCGAGCGCGTCCAGGGCCTCGGCGAGCGTTTCGCCGGCCACGAAGCGGGCGACCATCGAGCGGGTGATCGGGAGACGGGTCGCGAGCCTGCCGAGGGAGCGGCGGCGGGACAGCCAGAGCAGCGACGACCGCATCGCCCGTTCCGGTGCGGCGCGGAGCACGGCGGGGAGCGGCACGAATCGATGGTAGCGGCTCGATCCCTGGGCTAGCATCGCCCGGTGACGATCCCCGATCTCGGCTCGGATCTCCCGAGCGTCGTCCTCCGGACGGCGATCGTCTACGTCTGTCTTGTCGTGGGCTTCCGGCTCCTCGGCAAGCGAGAGGCGGGTCAGCTCTCGACCCTCGACCTCGTCGTCCTCCTGGTGATCGCGAACGCCGTCCAGAACGCGATGGTCGGCGCGAACACCTCGCTCCTCGCCGGGCTCGTCGCGGCAGGGGTGATCCTCGTGCTCGATCTCCTCCTCCACGCCGCCGCCGACCGCTGGGAGCCGCTGCGCAATGCCCTCGACGGCGAGCCAACGATCCTCGTCGACCACGGGAGGATCCTGTTCGAGAACCTCCGCCGGGAAGGAATCAGCGACCGGGAGCTCGCGGTCGCGCTGCGCCAGAACCAGCTGCTGAGCGCCGAGGAGGCGCTCTTCGTGTTCCTCGAGACGAACGGCCAGATCAGCGTCATCCCCCGCCGGGACGGCGACCACGACGCCGAGGTCGGCCCGCCGGACGTCAACAGCGAGGGCCTCGACCCAGCAGGCGTGGCCCGGCGCGCCCGGGGCGGCGTCGCCAGCGGCACGTTCCGCCGGCGCTTCCGCCGGCCTGGACGGCTGTCTGGAGGCGGCCCCGGCTGACGACCGGTTACCGCGGTCTCCCGCGCGGGCCCGGGCTAGCGGCCCGCGGGCTTGCCGGCCGTCGCGAGCTCCTCGGGCTCCGGCTCGGGCTCGTCGAGGACGTGGCGCCGGAGGAACGAGCGGATCCGGTTGAAGGCGTCGCGCCGGTTCTCGCGCTTCTCCCAGCCATGGCCCTCGTCGTCGTACCAGTGGACCTCGTGGTGCTTGCCCTCGATCTCGAGCGCCTCGACCATCCGCTCGGTCATCAACGGCACGACGCGGCGGTCCTTCCGGCCGTGGAGGATCAGCAACGGGGCCTCGATCCGCTCCGCTCGATAGACCGGCGAGCCTCGGCGGTAGACCTCGGCCATCGCCGGGTCCTCGGGCGAGCCCATCTGGCGGCCGAGGTCGAGACGGCCTGGCCGGTCGCCGTGGCGGAAGCTCTCGGCGATCTCGGAGTCTCCGTACAGATCGACGCCGGCCCGCCACAGCCCCGGTTCCTCGACGAGGGCGCACAGGACCAGGTACCCGCCGTACGACCCGCCGTAGATGGCGAGCCGGCCATCCGACCACGCCTGGTCCGCGGCCCAGCGGGCGCCGTCGATGACGTCGAACGCGTCGGCGTGACCCCACTCGCCCCGGTTCGCGTTGCGGAATTCGCGGCCGTAGCCGGTCGACCCGCGGAAGTCGATATCGAGGAAGGCGAAGCCCTCCCGGGCCAGGAGCTGCTTGAACGGGACCCACGCCCGGTAGGCCTGCCAGGTCGGCCCGCCGTGCGGGAAGACGACGGTCGGGACGCGCCGCGAGCCGCGCTTGCCGGTTGCGCCGAGTGGCCGCCAGAGCGTGCCCTCGATTCGCTTGCCGTCGCGCGCCTTGTAGGCGATCCGCTCGCCCTGGATCGTCCGGTCCGGGCTGAACGCCGCGGCGACGACGGCCGGCATCGAGTCCGTGATCTGGCGGGCTCGCGAGCCGGCCGGCGCGACACCCGGGACCGGCAGCAGCCACAGGTCCTGGGGCCGCGATTCGCTCTCCCCGATCGCGGCCAGCCACGCGCCGTCCGTCGTCCAGCCGATCGCTCGCCAGACGCCCGGCCACGGATTGACCATCGTCCCGGCGCCGGCCGCCACCGTCGGCGGCGGGTTCTTCGGCGGTCGGCCGCGCCCGCGCTTGACCGGCCGGCTGCCGCCGATGGGGGTGACGACCAGGTCGACGAGGGCATCGTGGATCTCGACGTGGGCGAACCGGCTGCCGTCGCGCGACGGCAGCGCCGCGAGTCCGTACGCGCCGGCGGTCTCGCCGTGCTCGCGCGATCCCGACGTCAGGACGGTCCGCTCGCGCCCGTCCGCGGACGCCCGGACGACCTGGAACCAGCCGTCCGCGTCGCTGAGATAGAGAAAGCCGCCGCCGGGAATGGCCCGCGGGCCCGTCGCCCACTCCTTGCCGCCGCCGGCGAGCCGCCGCTCCTTGCCCGACACGATGTCGACGAGGTGGATCTCCGCGACGCGGTAGTCCGGAGCGCGGAACGTGACGACCGCGAGGTCACTGCCACCGGCACCCCACTCGAGGTCCTCGACATCGACGCCGGTTGGCGTCAGCGGCCGTGGCTCCGGTGGCCGGGGGTCCTTCGCGGGTCGCCCGCGACGCGGGACCGGAGCGTCGACGATCCAGGCCTGGGACCAGCCCCGGCGTCGCGAGACGAACGCGATCCGCCGGCCGTCGGGCGACCAGCGCGGCAGGCTCACCCCGGCCGGATGGCCGGCCACGAGAACGTCCCGACCACCGTCGACGTCGATGATCCGGATCTCCTCGCCCCGGACGTAGGCGATCCGCCGGCCGTCGGGCGACCATTGCGGATCCGAGACGTCCTTCTCGGACGCGGTGAGCTGGGTCCGGGCGCCGGTTCGCAGGGAGACCGTGAAGACCTGGCGAGCTCCGCCGATCTCGGCCGTCAGCAGCGCCACCCGATCGCGGGGGTGGAGCCGGATCTCGCGGGGCATGTCGACCGCGACGATCCGCTCGACCGTCAGACCGCCGGCGGCCGCAACGAGCGCCGCCGAGCCTGCCCCACCGACACGGTCGGCCAGCTTCATCGTGGGTCTCTCCTTCGCCCCGGAGCGCTTCGTGGACAGCCTGCAGGATGGTCGATCGGACGGGGCCCGTTCGTGATCACCGGCTGGCGGGCCAGCCGAGACGCGCGACCCACGGCCCGATCATCGCCAGGTGGGTCCGAACGTGTCCGTGGAGGTCCTCGTAGGCCCAGCTGAAGCCTTCAGGATCGAGCCACTCCGCGTCGGTCATCTCCCGGATCGCGGCGCGGAGCCGGGCCGATCCGGTCGCGTAGGTCGCCCGAAGCTCGTCGGGAGCCGTGCCGCGGGCCGCCCGGACCTGGCGGTCGTTGAAGGCGTCGACGCCCTCCGCTGGCATCTCCATCCAGGGCCCGCCGGTTCGGTGTCGTTCGAGCGCCTCTGCCCCGACCGCGAACCAGCCGGCCACGTGCGCGACGTGGTCGGCGACGCTCCAATCGCCGTCAGTGGCCAGCGTCCAGAAGGGATCCGGCACCGTCGCGACGAGGTCCTCGAACTGCCCGAGGATGCTCGCGTCGTCGATCCAGAAGCGGGCAATCGCGGCCGGGAGGCCGGCCCGGACCGGTTGCGGGTCGGGCCCGAACGGATCGTTGCCGACCTGGCGCCGGCGGAGGG
>Ga0207646_10000973_pt1 | contig 36940 bp, 28 predicted proteins | sample KBSK5502metaG_FD_184343 | JGI IMG/M metagenome (GOLD analysis project Ga0207646, IMG submission 184343) | Corn, switchgrass and miscanthus rhizosphere microbial communities from Kellogg Biological Station, Michigan, USA - KBS K5-50-2 metaG... | ecosystem: Host-associated > Plants > Roots >... | reverse complement strand
TCCATCACGGCCTTCTGGTGCAGCTGGATCTCTTGGCGAGAACCCAGCGTCACCCGAAGGCCGTTCCTCTGTCCAGAGAACAGCGGAACCCACACCTAAACGATCTTCACTTCCTTAAATCGCAAGCTTAGTGGTCTCGCCCGTAAGGAGTCGCCTCGGAACAAACCGCAGGTTCTGGCGGCATGTCAGCGCGGCGGCCTGGGCCGTTGGGGGATCGCGCCGACGGTTTGTTCGTCTGCGGGCCCTAAGTTCGTCGGGGGTTGGATCCAGGCGGTGGGGTCGTTGAGGTAGAGGCCGCAGGCGGTGTCGAGGGCGTCTTGGCAGGTGCCGACGGGCAGGCCGGTGAAGAAGACCGATTCGTCGTAGTCGTCGTGGCTGGCACGGCAGATCGCGAACTGCCACTGGCTGGCCGAGCCGACATAGCGCAGCCGGGCGATCGATCTGCGGCCTATCGGCGATTATTGATGCCGGGCCTCGTTCTGTCCACGGGCGGCCTCTGGAGGTGAGAGATGCAGGTAGCGGGGATTCGCCGGATCGGTGACCGGGTTGAGATAATCGAGGTGAGTGAGCTTCGGCCGCTGGCTGGCGACGAGGTGCTGCTCGAGGTGATGGCGGCCGGCGTGGGCAACTGGGATGAGTTCGTCCGCACCGGCGGCTGGGACGTGGGCGCCAGGCCGCCGATGGCGCTGGGCGTGGAGGCAGCCGGCACGGTGATGGCGGCTGGCCAGGCGGTCAGTGACTGGGCGCCCGGCGATGCGGTCCTGACCCACCCGGTGCCGCTGCGAGACCAGGGGACCTGGGCCCCCCGCCTGATCGCCCCGGCCGGCCTGCTCGCCCGAAAACCGGACGGTGCCAGTTGGGAGGCCGCGGCCGCTTTCCCTGTGCCCGCGCTCACCGCCGAGCAGGTTCTCAGCGACATGCTCAACGTCTGCGCCGGTGAGCAACTCCTGGTCCACGGAGCCGGCGGGATCACCGGCGGACTGCTCGTTGCCCTGGCCGCGCTGCGCGGCACCCAGGTCATCGCGACGGCCGGCCCGGCAAGTCGTCCGCGGGTAACCGCGCTCGGGGCGCACCACGTGATCGACTACCACGACCAGGATTGGCCCGCACAGGTCCGCGCGCTCACCGCGAACCGCGGGGTGGACGCCGCGGCCAACGCGGTACCCGGCGGCGCCGCCAGCGCGATCCGGGCGGTCGCCGACGGCGGGCGGCTGGCGACCATCACCTCCGACCCGCCCGGCCAGCAACGCGGCATCACGGTCTCCAGCATCTACGTCCGCCCGGACGGAAACCAGCTGCGCGAGCTCGCGACGCGATTCGCAGACGGCCAGCTGGAGATTCCGGTCGCCGACCGCTACCGTCTCGCCGATGCCGCCCAGGCACTCGCCCAGGTAGCGGGCGGCCACACCGCCGGAGCAGTCGTCCTCACGCCCTGACCCAAACCGGGTAAGAACTGGTAGATGCTCGCACGCCGCATGACAATGCCTCATTGATGCGGCAGCTGTAGTTCGTTGTGATCATGGTGTTGTTTCGGCGTAGGCATTCCGCATCGCCGTCATCGAGGTGACTGACCGCCCATGCCGACGCGATGTCCAGGACCCGCTGATCGTCCCAGACCGCGCGGGACAAGAAGTGCTGCAGCCGGTGCGGCCCACGATGCCCGGCCGCTTCGGCGATCGTCCAGCAGTTGTGATCTTCCAGTTCCATGAGCAGCCCGCTGACCATCTGACCGCAGCCGGGCTTGCGGGTGCGGACACGGTAACGCGGGCTGGCCGCGCCGCGGTCAGCCGGTGAAGGGTTCGAGGATGTGGCTGAAGTCCCAGGTGTTCTGGGTGATGCCGGAGCAGGTGTTGCTGTCCCGGGTGCCGGGGCAGCCGCCGTTGTCGCGCTGGATCGCCCAGATCGACAGGAAATTCATGTTGTTGGCCTTGGCGAAGTTGAACATGGTCGTCGCGTCGGGCTCGTAGGTCACCTCGGTCTTCTTCGGGTAGTCGTCGATACCCGGCAGCATCGTCATCCCTTCCATGTTCCAGAGCTGGGCCGAGGTCAGGTTCGGGAAGATCGGCGCGAGCTGGGCATGGGTGTTGGTGGCCGCGTTTTCGGCCGCCGTGCCCATCTCCACCACGCCCTCGCCGGCGATGTAGTAATCGAACACCATGATGTTGACCGAGGTCACGGTCACGCCGTTGGCGACGGCGTTCTGCAGGACGGACTCACCGTTGGCGTCCAGCCCGTACTGCTCCACCGGGATCGTGTACTGGATCTGCAGCGGGATGCCATTCGCGGCCGCCCACGCCTGCGTCATGGCGATCGCCTTGTTCCGGCGGTCGATCCCGGCGGTGTTGTTGAGCGACTTGGCCTCGACGTCCATGTCCAGGCGGGTGACGCCGAGCGTGGTGATCACGGACTCGTAGTCGGCGGCGATCTGGCTGACGTTCGTGCACGAGTCGGCAATCTCGGTGCCGCCCTGGTCGGCGCTGTACCCGCCGAAGGTCGGGATCACGTCACCGCCCGCGGCCCGCAGCGAGGCGATGTCGGAGTTGTAGTAGTTCAGCGGCTGGGTGGAGTTGCTGTTCCAGTCGATGCTGCACGAGCCCTTCGACGTGGCCTGGAGGAATGCCAGCGAGAAGTACTTCGCGCCGGACGCCTGGGCGGTCGCGGTGATGCTGGGGGTGTTCGGGGCCAGGTAGGTCTCGTAGTAGGGCGCGTACACGTGGGCGGGGAGCGGTGCGTACGCGGTGGCCCGCGGCTTGTGCGTGCTGGCCGCCCCCGCGGCCATGGTTCCGGCCGCGGGCCAGAGCAGGGCGGCGGTGATGGTCAAACCAAGGGTGGCGCGGTGGCGGAGTCTCATGAGCTCTCCCATCGGCTGTTCGGGGGATCCGGGCAGCCGGCCCGCGTAGGATCGCAGGCCGGCCCCGGGGTTTCGTTAGGCCAAAATGTCGATCTTGGGGACGTTCCAGCCAGACACGCTGATGACGGCGGTGGCGCCCTGCAGGTCGGCAGAGTTCCAGGTGGCGGTGAGCGTCTGGGACTCGCCGGGGAACAGCGTGATGTCGTTGTTCTGCCAGAGCGAGGACTGCACTTCGTTGTCGCCGGGCAGTTCCTGGCCGCTGGCGGTGCCGCGGCGCACGTCGGCGCGCAGCAGGAACGCGACCGTCGAGGCCGACGTGTTGGTGATCGTGACGGTGGTGGCGCGGTCCGCGCCGTTGGGCCCGGCCTGGGTGACCGTGTGGGAGGTGGCCATGACCGAGGAGGCCGGCAGCGTCTGCAGCCCGGTGAGGTTCGCGTACTGGGAGACGGTGCCCTGCGGCTGCCCCAGTGTCTTGTTCCAGTTCACCACGTCCGGCTGGGTGGACAGCCAGTAGACGTTGCGGTCGATCAGGGTGCCGTTCTGCTTGAGCTGCAGTTCCACGAAGTACGTCTCGACCGGGCTGGTCGGGACCACCGGGGTCAGCACGTTGCTGGCGACCTGCTGGCTGGCCAGGCTGAGGTTGCTGGCGGTACGGTCGTCGAGCACCGTCCCGGCCAGGTTGTACACCTTCGACTCGACCGACAGGCCGGACTGGGTGGTGTTGCCCAGGTTGTCCAGGGTGACCGTGCCGGTGTCGAACGCGTAGATCGCGTGCAGGCTCCGGTTCGCCTCCTGGGCGCCGAAGTAGCTGCCGGCCTGGTCGCCGTCGTTGTTGTACAGGTTCCACAGCAGGCTGGGCCAGCCCTTGTTCATCTGCCAGTAGATGGTGCCGGTGGACGGCAGCGGGGTGTTGTTGGCGTGCGCGATGAACGCCTCGAACTGGGCCCTGGTGTCCTCGTAGTCCTGGGCCTGGGCTTCCTCCACGTACTGGGCCAGGCTCGACCACTGCCCATACCTGCTGGACAGGGCGTTGTCGAAGTGGCACAGCGTGCCGAACGAGTAGCCGCTCTTGCAGCGGGGCTCGTAGTTGAGGTGGTACTGGTTGAACTTCGGGCTCTGCCACAGGTTGCTCAGGTCACTGGCGGACATGAACCGGTTGAGCGAGTCCATGGTCGGGACGGTGTCGCCCGCGCTCTCCTCGCTGTCGTAACCCCACGCGGCGCCGGCGTTGGTCACGGTGGAGTCGGTGCCGAGGTGCGTCGTGTCGTACCAGTAGTCCGGCGGCACCCAGTCGTACGGGCCCTCCTTTTCGCCGGACGGGCCGAGCGTGGCCGTGGACTTGTACTCGGCGGAGGCGATCAGCGGGTTCTGCGGGTAGAAGTCGGCGTTGGTGAACCCGGTGATCGAGACCGATTCCTGCTGGCTGCTCGGCTGGTTGTCGGACCACTGGAAGCTGAACACGCTCGGGTGGTTGCGCAGGTTCGTCCCGATGGTCTGGGCCGAGTTCTGCAGCACGTTGAGCTGGGCCTGCGTCAGCGTGCCGCCGACCTGCCAGGCGTCGCAGCACTGGAACCCCCCGTTGACCAGGATGCCCGCGGCGTCCATCTGCTGGAACCAGTCGTTCGGCATGATGTGGCCCTCGAGCCTGATCGCGTTGACGCCCATATTCTTCATCAGCGCGATCTGCTTGGCGGTGTCGGCGGCCGAGTAGTGCAGGAACAGGTTCGGGTCCCAGCCGCCGCCCCTGATGACGATCGGCACGCCGTTGATCTTGAAGGCCCGCGCGCCGGACGGCTCGATCGCGTTGGAGCCGACCAGGGACGAGGTGACAGTCCTGATGCCGAACGTTTCCGTGGTCGTGTTGTAGGTCGTGGTGTTCTGGGCGACGTTGACGCTCAGGGTGTAGAGCGGCTGCGCGCCGAGCTGGTACGGCCACCAGACCTGCGGGCTGTTGATGGTCACGACCGGGAAGGTGACCATCTGCGTCGCTCCGGGCCCGACGGTCACCGTCTGCGGCGTCACCTGGATCGCCGTGCCACCGTTCGGCGGGGTGATCGTCGCGTTGACCGTCGCCGTCTGGCTGGTCGCGGTGTAGTTGGTGACGTCGGTCTTGACGGTGAGGGCCGCGCTGGAGAGGTTGGCGGCGTCGGTCTGGTTGACATGCGAGTTGCCGACCGCGAGCGCTCCGTCGACCTGGAGCTGGACCGGGAACTGGATGCCGGTGTTGTTGTCCGGCGGTATCTGGGTCCAGTCCACGTTGTCCAGGGTGAACATGTTGGTCGGGTCGTTCGGGTTGACCTCGATCGCCAGGGAGTTGGTACCTGACCGGATCAGGGTGTTCAGGTTGAAGGTGAACCGCGTGTAGGCGCCGGTGACCGTGGCGGACGTGGCGACCTCGGTGCCGTTCACCCAGACGTTCGCCGAGCCGACGACGCCGTTGACGATCAGGGTGGCGGTCTGGCCCGCCGCCAGGCTGGCCGTGAAGTCGGTGCGCCACCACCACGGCACGTCGAACGTGCTGACCGTGTCCGGGCCGACCTTGCTCTGCGTCCCGTAGCACAGCTGCAGGTTGTTCGAGAAGAAGACGCTGTTGGGGCTGCTGGTGCCCTGGTTGACCGGCTGCAGGGCCGTGTCGCCCGGGCACTGGCCGTTCTGCGCCAGGGCCTCGATCTCGGTGCCCGGCGCGCCGGCGTCGTCGTTGGCCACCGGCAGCCAGGTGGAGGTGTTGAACCCGGGCGTGGAGATCTGCGCGCCGGTCTGGGTCGCGACGGCGCTGCTCTGCACCGCCCAGCCCCCGCTGCCGAGGTTGGAGATGTCGCTGGCCCCGGTGTCGGCCGGCGCGGCGAGGCCGGTGGTATGGGCCCGTGCCGCCGCGCGGGCGTGGGGGTGGGCGGCTGGCCCGGTGTGCGGTGCGGCGGCCGCCGCAGCGCTCGGCACCAGCCAGGCGAGTGTCGCCGCCGCCACCGCGGCAGCGGCCCAGGGGACTGAACGAGCATGAAGGATTCGTCGCATAGCTGGCCACTCCTGTCACAGCAGTTACGACGGCCGGCCCGGCTTGAAAGACAATTAGTTCGTAACCTTTCCAAACAAACCTGTCAAGGGCTACGGCCATCCCGGTGCCGGCCGCCGCCCGCCGGCGTTGGGACCGTGGGCCCGTTGCGGTGCCGGCCGCCGCCCGCCGGCGTTGGGACCGTGGGCCCGTTGCGGTGCCGGCCGCCGCCCGCCGGCGTTGGGACCGTGGGCCCATCCCGTGCTGCCAGTGCTCAGGCGCCTGCCGACTTTCGCTGGGCGGCGCGGTAGAGGTCGACGAGCTCCTGGGTCGTGGTGGCGTCCTCGGGTGCCTTGTCGTCTCGCCACCGGCCGGTGAACCGGGGGAACCGCATCGCCAGCCCGGCGTCCTCCTTGATCTGTCCCCAGGCCGCGGAGTAGGTGGGGGACAAGGTCAGCTCGGCGCTGAGGATCTCCAGCACGAGCCCGGGCTCGAACCACACGTCGGGCTGCTGGCGGGCGTCCACCCGGGCGGGCTTGTCCGGCCGGGCCAGCGGCGCCAGCCGGGCGGGCAGCCCGGCCAGCTCGGCGTCGGAGAACCCGGTGCCGCACTTGGTCACCGTGCGGAAGACGTCGGCACCGGCGTCGTAGGCGGCCAGCAGCAGCGCCCCATACACGCCGGCGCGCCGGCCACGCCCGGCGAACGCGCCGACGACCACCAGGTCGACGGTGTCGGACAGCTCGGTGCGGTAGTCGCGCTTGAGCTTGATCCACAGCCAGCCGCGGGCGCCGGCCTGGTAGACCGAGGCCGGGCCGACCGACTTGCAGACCAGTCCCTCGCAGCCGTCGGTGACCGCCTGCTCGAACGCCGCGTCCAGGGCGGCCGGGCTTGCGACCTCGGTGGCCGTGGTGAGCCGCAGCTGCGGCGAGGTGGTGATCGCCTCGGCCAGCCTTGCCCGCCGGTCCGGGTAGGGCAGCTGGGTGAGGTCCTGGCCGTCGGCGAACAGCAGCTCGAAGCAGAACAGGCTCACCGGCACATCCCGGGCGGCCTCGGCGATGCCGTGCTTGCGCCGCCGGGTCATGACCTCGCCGAACGGGCGCAGCTCGCCGGCGGCCGGGTCGAAGGCGACGACCTCGCCCTCCACGATGGCCTCGGCCGGGCCCAGCCCCTTCGCCAGGAGCTCCACGACGTCGGGGAACTGGGCGCTGACCCGCTCAAGGCGCCGGGTGAACAGCTCGATCGCCCCGTCGGCGGTCCGGTGTGCCTGAACCCGGACGCCGTCGTACTTGTACTCGGCCGCGCACTCCCCGCCCAGCTTGGCCAGGATCTCCGTGGCATCGGACAGCCGCTGCGCGAGCATGGCCCGCACCGGGTTCCCCGGGCTGACCTTGATCTGCTCCACCGCGGCCAGCCCGCCGCCGGCCAGCGCGGCGGCGACCTTGCCGATGTCGCAGCAGATGTTGTAGGCGCGCTCCAGTACCGGCCGGTCCGCCCGGCCGCCGGCGTGCACCTGCGCGAGCGCGTCGAGGATGGTGGGGGTCCCGATGCCGAGCCGCAGGTTCCCGGTGACCTGCCGCAGCAGGTAGCGGGCCTCCAGCGGGGTGGCCTGGGCGAGCAGGCCCGCCAGCAGGTCCAGCTTGCGGCCCTGCGACCCCGTTCCCTCCGCCGCGGCGATCTCGTGCAGGGTGTCCACCACGGTGGTGACCTGCAGGCTGGCCACCCGGCCGGCGGCGGTGGCGGCCAGGAGCTGCTCGCCGGCCAGGCCGAGGTCACCCGCCGCGCGAACGCTGGCGGCTGCCTGCTCGGGTGTCGTGCCGGTCGCGGTGGCCACGGCGCGGATGGCGAGCTTCTCGGCCAGGCCGAGGTCCACCCCGGCGAATTCCGGCGCGATCAGGCCCTCGCACAGGTAACAGACCGTCGGCAGCAGCTCCGCCGGGGTCGCCTCCAGCAGCGCGGCGAGACGGCCGATCAGCGCCAGCCGGGCGCTGGTCTGCTCCAGGTCGCGGTAGGCCTCCGCGACAACCTCATACCTCACGGTCCTCCCTCCGCCATGCCCCGATCATGACATGCCGGTTTCGGCTCCCCGGTATGCGGCATGGGGGCATCCGTGGGCGGGCCGGGGTGCCCTTGACACCGGTTTCACCCAGGATGTTTACTACTTTTTGGGAAATTTCGGACTGCTAGGGTTCCGCCGCTACGTAGCGGGTCTGGTCCGAGGGCAGTCGGCACTCCAGCGAGTGTGACACGGCGGGATAAAAGCCCGGGAGACTCCAACTCCGTTACGAGGAGGTCGTCTCGGGTGATCACCCACATAGTCCCCGCCCCTCGTGGGAGTTCGCGATGACCGGGCGCCCCGGCGCCGGCGATGACGGCGCCGGCACCGCCGAGCTGAGTGACCTGGAAACCCGGATCGCGAAACTGGAGGAGATCGAGGCCATCAGGCGGCAAGTCGTTCGCCTGAACGAACTCTTCGACAAGCCGTACGACGCTGACGGGCTGGCTGGCCTTTGGACGGAGACCGGCTATCTCGAGGCGTGCGACGGCCAGTTCTCCGGACGGCGGGAAATCCATGACTTCTTTTCTGATCTGGCAGCATCCTTTACCTTGCATTACGCAATGAACGGCCTGGTTGACGTAGACCCGTCGCTCCAGCACGCCACCGGGCACTGGTACGGATGGGAAACACCGGTCGTGGCGGGGAGCCCGCTGATCGGGGCGTTTACCAGCCGCCAGGAGTACGCAAGGGTTGCGGGCGAGTGGCACCTGGCAGGCCTGTGGGAGACCGCTCATTTTCTTTGTGCGGTCGACGCGGGATGGGTGCGCGAGGCTGAACCCAGGCAGGAGCGCAGCTCACGCCTGTCAGAGAAATAGGCACACCACAGCGAGGTTGTTTGCTATGGCTTTCGGCGGACCCGAAAGGTCACGGGTATTATCGTGGACGCACAGCGGCGCGTACAGCGGCTTGAGGACATCGAGAACATCAGGCGCTTGAAAGCTCTGTACGCGACACACTTCGATGACGCACTGAACGGTGGCGGCGACTTTCCACCGGAGAATCTCCTTGACCAATTCGCGCCGGACGCGGTCTGGGAGTCCAGTTCCTTCGGGCGGTTCACCGGCCACGACGGCATTCGTGGATTCCTGGAGGATTATCGCGATCGGGTCTCGTTCTGTCTGCATTACATCCTTGGGCACGTCATAAATGTAAGTGAGGACCGCGGCACGGCCACCGGGCGCTGGATAACCTGGGAGCCGATGACGCTGGATGGGAACGCGGTACTTCTGGCCGGCCACTATAACGATGAGTTCCAGCGGTCCGGCGAGCGATGGCTGTTCAAGTCCGTGCAACTCGACGTCGCGTTTCTCGTGCCGTACGACCGTGGCTGGGCCGAGCAACGCATCATGCCGGAATGGAAATGGTGATATTTAAGGGGTGCTCCTAAGACCTGGGCCGGAGGTGCCAGGCGAGTATACAGAGAGAGACACCAAGATGACTGATTACGTAGGTGACAACCAGTCTGCAAGCGATGACGCCGAGCTTCGCGAACTAGGCGTCCAGCCGGTCTTCAAGCGTGTGCTCGGGCTCTTCTCGGTGTCGTTCCTGGCGATCGCGTTCCAGGGGCCGACCGCGGCGATATTCACCGTCGGAATCGCGATGATAGCGTTTCTGGGCCCATCGCTCATATGGACGGTGCCCGTCGTCCTGGTCTTCCAGATGATAGTTGCCCTGGTGTGGATGGAACTGTCCTCTCATTATCCGGTGGAGGGCGGCATCTATCAGTGGGCGCGGTATCTCGGCGGAGAGGCGACAGGCTTCTTTGCCGGCCTGACCTACCTCACGGCACTGCTGATCCTCATGAGCGCGCTCGGTTTTGGTATGCAGGCGATCGTGCTGGGGCTGTTTCCATCGATCCCGGCCAACACGACCAGCCAGGTTATCGTTACGATATTGCTCACCCTGCTCGTGGCGGTTATCTGCATGCTGCCAACCCGGGTGATAGCGAGAGTCAACTCATTCGGGGTCGTCGTTGAGCTCCTGTGCCTCACGAGCTTTACGCTGATCTTCTTCTTCCACACGCATCAGCCGCTCAGCGCCATCAACACCACGGCCGGGACCGTGGCGCCCGGGGTCGGGAATTACCTGGTCGCATTCGGGATCGGCGTAGCTCTCATGGTGGGCGTGCTGACGGGCTCGGAGACCGCGGGCATCTTCGCCGAAGACTCTACAAAGGCGCGGGTGACGCCGGGCCGCGCCACGTTGATCGCGTGCTTCGGGGTTGCTTTCTTCACCGGGCTGCTGTTCTTCGCCACCCTGCTGGCGACGCCGAACTACCATCAGGCCATCGCCAATCCGGCCGCGTGGATCACCCTCGCGCTCAACGCGGCGGTCGGAAGCGGGGTCTCGAAGCTGTTCCTCATCGGCGCGGCCGTCGCGGTGTTCAGCACCACGCTGGCGACGCTCATGTCGTCGTCCCGGCTGATGTTCGGGATGGCCCGGGACAGGCAGCTCCCCGGCGCGCGCGGCCTGACCTATACCTCGAGGGCCGGGCAGCCGATCGTGGCGGTGATCGTCTGCGGCGTCCTCGGGGTAGTGCCGCTCGTCGCCGCCAGCCGGATCCCGATCCTTGTCTCGGCGTTCACTGGAATGTTCGTGCTGACCTACATCATGACCCTGGGCGCCCTCATCTACCGCCGGCTGCGGGGGTGGCCCACCAGCCGGGCGCTACTTTCACTGGGCAAATGGGGATGGCCGCTGACGGTCATCAGCTTCGCCTACGTCGTCTTCCTGGCCATCGACTTTGGGTGGAAACGCCCCAGCCTCAACCCCAACCTCGGGGGGGTCCCCGTCTTGTGGGAGTTCGTTATCGTGGTCGCTGCCTTCGGCGCCATCTACTGGTTCGGATGGCTCCGGCGCAGGACGCGAACCCCGTCTGGTGTGCTGGTCGAGGAAAAAGCAGGCCAGCAAGGCAGCGTGCCGGGGGCTGACTAATGGCGTCTCGTGTTTTTGCGTTCCACTGCGGTGGGGTCCGCAGTTTCCGCGGCTTCTACGATGTGACGGACGAGCGGGCAATCGAAATCGTCTACGAACCCGCCTACTTCTTCCTCCTGGAGTTCGACGGCAGGCACTTTCTATTCGACACGGGCATGAACCCCCGGCTGAAACGGGACGACGACGGCAGTCTCGGCGTCCTCATGTCCGACGAGGACACGCTGATCCCGCTGCTGGCCAAGGTCGGGGTCACACCGGCAGATGTCGAGGGAGTCGTCATATCTCACCTGCACAACGACCACGCCGGAGGGCTGGAGTACATCTCCCGGGACACGCCCGTGTACGTGAATGACAAGGAGCTCGGGTTCGCTCGCAATCCACCCGTGTATCAACGGCCCTTCTTCGATGAAGAGGATCTCCAGCACGACACCAATTGGGTGGAGGTCAGCGGCGGCCTGGACGTCCTTGGCGATGGCCGGCTCACAATAATTCCGACGCCGGGGCACACCGCAGGCCACCAGGTGCTGAAGGTTCGCCTGGAAGATCGCACGATCGTTCTTTGCGGCGACGCCGCCTACCTCACCAGCAAGATGCGTGAGCGCCGGATACCCGGAGTGGTCTGGAACCCGGACCTGCTCGTGCGGTCATGGGAACTTCTGGAAGAGATAGAGCGGGCCGAGTCCGCTTTGCTTGTGTTCGCTCACGATCTCGACTTCCGCGAGACCAAGCCGGCCCCCCCGCTGGAGTGGTACGGGTAGCAGCGGTGATGGCCGGCGACCCGATGCGGCTCGACGGCGCTGTGGCGGTCGTCACCGGCGCCGCGCAGGGCATTGGCCGCGCTGTAGCCGAGACGCTGGCCGAGGCTGGGGCGCGCGTGGTTATCGGGGATCTCCAGGACGCCCGCGCGGTGGTCGAAACGATCCAGGGCAAGGGCGGCGAGGCGCGCGCCATGATCATGGATACGAGCGAGCGTTCGGAAGCGGACGGGCTCATGGACCTCGCCATCTCCCAATTCGGGCAGGTCGATATCCTCGTGAACAACGCGGGGATCGACGCGCCGGCCGGCAACGCCTGGGACCTGGCGAAAGAGGAATGGGACAGGGTTATCGCCGTCAACCTCACCGGGGTGTTCAACTGCTCACAGGCTGCCGTGGGCAGGATGCTTCCGTCCTCACGCGGGAACATCGTCAACGTCAGCTCCCACTCGGCCTGGCTGGGCGCTCCCGGTCTGTCTCCCGCGTACAACGCAAGCAAGGCCGGAATTATTGGCCTCACGGTTTCGTTCGCGGTCCAGCTTGCCGATCGGGGGATCCGCGTCAATGCGGTGGCCCCCGGAGCTGTGCGCTCCCGGGACTTCGGGTGGTCCGAGGCCGAGGAAAGGGCCAAAGCGCAGCTCTACCCGCTCGGCCTGGGGGAGCCGGCGGACGTCGCGCAAGCGGTGCGGTACCTTGCCAGCCCCGCGGCCAAGTGGGTGACGGGATCGATCTTCTACATCCACGGAGGATTCCGGCGTGGCGGGCCAATCCTCTGACGGCCCGGGCGCCGGGCGCGCGCCTGACGCAGGCGCTGGCCCCGGCCAGCGTATTGCCGCTTTCGTTACGGGGGGCGCGCGGGGGATCGGCGCCGCCGTCTGCCGGCAGCTGGCACGTGACGGCGCGCGGGTTGCCTTCTGTGACCTGCGGATCGGGGCGGAGGGACAGGACCTAAGCAAAGAACTCGCGGGCGCCGGCGCCGTGGGCCGGGTCTTCGAGCTCGACGTCACGGACGTGGCCGCGCTTCAAGGCGCGATCAGGGCCACGGCGCGGGAGTTCGGGCGCCTGGACATCCTCGTGAACAACGCGGGAGTGTCGCGTCACGAGCCCATCGATGCCGTCACCCAGGACTCGTGGGATGCCGCGCTCGCCGTGAACCTGCGGGCCGTTTTCTTCGCGGCACAGGCGGCCGCCCCGTACCTCGCCAAGAGCGGCCGCGGCAGGATCATCAACGTGTCCTCCGAGCTGGCGCACCTTGGCTCGCCCATGCTGGTTCACTACACGGCGGCCAAGGGCGGTGTTCTGGCGCTCACGCGCTCCCTGGCTCTTGCGCTGGCGCCGTCGGTGAACGTCAACGCCGTGGTGCCTGGTCCCACCGACACGGAGTTGTTCAGGCGGTCGCCGCTGTTCGATCCGCGACTGCAAAGCGAGATCCCGATCGGGCGTTTTGGCGTCCCGCGGGACATCGCCCTCACCGTGGCGTTTCTCGCCGGCGAGGGAGGAGCGATCTACACAGGTCAGCAGTTCGACGCCAACGGTGGCGTCGTCATGCCATGAGCGAGGCGAGATTCGAGGTCACGCCGGCGGAGCAGGGTGATCATCGATGGTGGTGGCCGCTTTGACGAAGACCTCCGCCGGATGACTGGGATCGTTGGCGGGATGGCGGTCCTGCCACCAGCCGGCTATCTGATCGCACGTCGCGAACTGCGTGCCGCCCGAGTCCCTGATGGCATCGACCAGATCCCGGACGAGACGGAAGCGCCCCGGTGTGCCGCAGATCTCCGGGTGCAGTTGCATGACGAAGCACAGGCCCTCGCGCTGACAGCCCTCCAGCTCATAGATCCAGTTCCCGAGCGCTTCGGCGTACGAGGAGATCCGGGACTGCCCGGCGGGCATCGGCGGGCTGAAGTTCCAGAAGAAGGCGATCCGGTCGTCAAGGCCGTAGCTGACGGGGATGTCCAGCAGCCTGCGGTTTCCCGGTCCGGGCAGGTGAAACGGCAGGTCCTCGCCGAACCACGAGGAGGACCACCCGATTCCCAGGCCGAGGAGTGTTTCCGCCAAAAAGACCGGCCAGTTGCCCGATGCCAGGCGGAAGCCGCGCACCGGCCGGCCAAGGACGTTGCTGACGGCGTCTGCTCCCCGCCGGAGCGCCTCGGCGGCTGCCTGCTGGCTCAGCGAGTCGTATCGCTCCAGCGCATAGCCCCGGAAGCCGATCGAGTGACCCGCCTCCGCAATGTCGCGAACAACGGTGGGATAGGTCTCGGCGACCCGGCCGGGCAGGAACCAGGTTGTCGGCACGTCTTTCTCGGCGAAGACCTCCAGCAGGCGCTGTGCGCCACGACGGGCGCCGTACCGCATCACCGACAAGGACTTCTGCCGGTCTTCGAACGTGGGGTCCTCGCTAAGCAGCAGCGTTTCGGCATCGAAGTTGACGGTGACGGCTGCCATACAGCGAACGCCGGCCGGCCACCTGCCCTCGCTGCGCTCCCCGGTCGAGCTCACCGGCGGGCTCCCGTGCGACCGCCGGCTACCGTCCCCGAACGCCACCACGTGGCAACCTCGCCGCCTCGGGCGAACCACACACCCGCCTGCCCGGTCAGGTGCTGCAGCAACTGCTCCAGCACGATGGCGCGCCCCGGTGTCCCCGAGACCTCCGGGTGGAAAATGGTCGTGAAGCACCCCCCGACCTCATGAAATCCATCGAACTCCCGGCACCAGTTATCGAGGGTGAGCCGGTAGCTCGCGATCCGGTCCTGGCCGGGCGGGAAATCGGGATCGCGGAAGTATGCGAAGCACGAGTAGTCATCCATGTCAACTCGCGCCGGGATCTCGACCAGCTCCGAAAGAGAACCGTTGATCACGTGCCGGTAGGGCCTGTCGTCGTCCCTCATCGAACTCGAGTAGGAGATCCCGTGCTCTAGCAGCAGGCGCGGGGTCTGCAGGTGCCAGTCGCCTGTCGGCGCGCGAAACCCAACGGCGCGGGCACCGAGGACCCGCTCAAAAATCGCCTGGGATTTTCCGAGCACGTCGTGCTGCTCCTGGACCGTCAGATCCCAGAAGCATTCGTGCATATATCCGTGATGCGCGACTTCATGGCCGTGGCCCACGATGGACTCGCACTCCCGCGGCCAGTGCTCGACGACCCATGCGGGGACGAAGAACGTGGCGGGCAACTGGAACCTGGCCAGAATCCCCAGAATCCGGGGGAGCGCCCGGAAGGGCCCATAGCCGCCGAGGCAGAACCTCCGCGGCGACCCCCAGATACTGCCGTCGATCATCTGCGGCCCGGTGGGGCCGTCCAGATCGAAGGCAAGGGCGACGCACGAACGCGCATCATTGGGCCAGCGGTCACCGTTCGTCAAATCACACCTCCGTTCACCCGGGTCCAGGCGAACGCGCGCGGACCTTTCGACCTACAGTAGGGCGTACAGCGCCGGAAACGTCGATCTGCCCTACCGGGCGGAATTCTATGATGAGGCGTTTCGCCGGTGACTGGCACAGACCTACCAGCAGCTCGAGAACGTCAATGACGCACTGGGCACCGGTTTCACGGACTGGAAACAGGTAAGGGCGCCGAGATTTGCGATCGACCCGCCCGGGTACTCGCTGGCCGGCTTCCGCTTTGCCAACGAGCAGGTGGCAGAGTTCGCACGGGTATGCAGAGATATGTTCCGTGCTTGTGGCATCGATGTGCCGGCGCTATGTATGGACTGAAAAGCGCGACGTCTGGACCTTCGCCTACAAGGCACCCTCAGGTGCGGTAACCCTCGGGATCTGGAACCAACGGAACGGCCGTACCGTGGCATGATCCACATCGATCCGGGTGTCTTCGCACAATCACCACGATGGACGATGTTCGAGCCACGCCTGGCCGGCACCCGCAGCCTGGACCCGGTGCCTACCGAGTTTTATCTGGAGGTTGACCCGCGGTCGGCCAGAGTGTTCAGCCTTACCGCCGCTTGAGGCTCGAACCACCGGCCCCGTGTTTTCGTGGCGGCCGCCGGGCCCTGCGTTCCCACGGCCGGGATGGCCGCGGCCACCAGGTGGCGGCCTATCGGTGGCCGGCCGGGCGCGACGCGACGAGGAACGCGAACACGACGGTCGAGCTGAGGTACTGGCTGGTGGCGTAGTCGAACGCGCCGCCGCACGTTATCAGCCGCAACGCGGCGAATCGGGTCGTGCGGTAAACCGCTTTCGCCGGGAACTCGGATTTCGGGTACTGGCGTACACCGGTGACGCGGAAAACAGCGGTGACCCCGTCGGCGAGCCGCACGTTGACGAGGTCCCCCGGGCGCAGTGCCCCCAGCCGGAAGAAGACGGCAGGCCCCCGCTCGTTGTCGACGTGACCCTCGATCACCGACGTCCCCATCTGGCCGGGGGTGACCGAGTACTTGTACCAGGCCGCCGCGCTGGCCCTTTGCAACGGCGGCACCTGCATGGCGCCGTCGGGCCTGACGCCAAGGCGCAGGAGCGCCGAGTGCACGCCGATGGCCGGAATCTCGACGGAGAGGGGAACCGAGCGCCGCAGCGACAGCGTCCACGCCCTGCCCGCGGAAGGCCCGGTGGCGCCCGCCGCCGCCGCGGAGGGCTGCGGCGCATGCTGCTGCGCGGCGACCGCGACGCCGACAGCGGCGCCTCCGGCCGCGATGAGAAGGGCTCCGGCCACCCCGGCGGCGCGGGCGCGCAGGCTTCCCGGCGGCCTTGGGCGCGAGGGGGTGAACCCGCCCTCCGGCCAGGACATGACCACGCGGAACCCGGCCACGCGCCGCCAGTCCGCACGCCCCAACGCCGTCCCCTCGCCTTCCTCAGGGTGTTCTACCCGCGTAGCCTGATATCACAGTGATGAGCAAGCCATTACGTGTCTGTAGTGCCCGCTGGTCTTACTTTTATGGCCGGCGGCGCCTTTATGGCCGGCGGCGCTTTCTTGGAACTGCCCTCGGCTGCGCCGCCCTGGCCGTGCTGACTGCCGCGTCGGTGCCCGCCTGCTCGTCGGGCTCGTCGTCGACGGGGCCGCCTCCGTTCTCACCGGGCGGCACCGGCCCGGCGACACCGACCGCCTCCGCCGGCGGCACGCCCCACGCCACCGCCGGGGCCGGCACGCCCGGCGCCACGCCCGGGGCCGCCACGCCCGGCGCCACCTCGCCGAGTACGGCTGTGCCCGGTGCAACGACGCCCAGTGCCGTGACGCCCGGTGCCACGGCGCCCGGTGCCGCTACGCCGAGCACCTCCGCGGCGAGTGCCGCGGCGCCCAGCGCCGCCGCGTCGAGCACCGCGACACCCAGCGTCGTGACGCCCAGTCCCAACCGGTCGCCGTCACCAAGCCCGTCGCCGTCACCAAGCCCGTCGCCGTCGCCGAGCCGGTCGGGCAGGTCGTTCCCCAGCGGCGCCCCGGGCACCGGCGGCGGTGGGACGGCCGGGTTCCGGGACCTCCTGCTGTTCTGCCTCGGCGTCCTGGCGATCCTGGCCGGTGCCGGGGGCATCGCGTACCGCAGAAGGGTCATGCGGAGCCGCTGACACCCCGTGGCCGCGCCCGGGCCTAACGAGCGGGCGGGGTGAGGATGCCGCCAGCCTCCGCCACCAGCATCGTCATCTCGTACGCGACCGTGTCGAGGTCGGCGGCGGCGGTGGCGAGCACGGCGAGGCTCGATCCCTGATCGATCGCCATGATCACGAGCGTGCCCCGTGCCATGGTCACCAGGGCCTGGGTGACCGCGCCGCCGTCGGATACCTGGGCCGCCGCGCTGGCCAGGCTGATCAAGCCGGCGGTTATCGCGGAGAGTTGCTCGAGCTGGCCGGGCCCTGCCTGGCCGGGCCCTGCCTGGCCGCGCCGTGCCCGGTCGGACACCGCCAGCAGAACGCCGTCCGACGCGACCACGGCGGCGCGCAGCACGCCGGGAACACGCCCGGCGAAGTCGGCGATGAGCCGGTCAGAGTCCCGCGGGTCCACGGCCGGATCGCGTGTTTCCCCCTTAGCCATCCTGTTCCGGCTGCTTCACGCCGCGGTTCGTCCGGGCCACCGCCCGCGCCCGGCGGGAGCCGCGCTGGAAGCTTGCCAGCTTGCTGCGCGTGGTCTCCGCCGGTTCGGCCGGCGGGGCCTGCCGGGTCTCCTGGTCCGGCGCCGCGCGGTCCGGCGCCGCGCCGCGAACCTGGCCGGGCTGCTCGGTGCGCCGCGGCAGCCGGGAGGGGACCGGCCGGCCCGCTAGCAGCGGCCCTGCCGCTGGGGGGCCGGTCACGGCACGATCGCTGCGCTCGCCCCAGGATGCTGGCGGCCCGGCAGGCCATCCCGCTGGCGATTGGCCGGCTCGCCCGCCGAACCGGAGCATGCCCCGGCCGAAGGCCTGGGGGTAGCCGGACCGGACGGACTCGAAGATGGGCGGCCCGTCGCCCGGCGCCGCACCCACCGGGCCGGGCCCGGTCACGCCGCTGGAGGTTCCCGGGGCCGGTGATGGCACCGGTGCGCTCAGCATCAGCGACACGGCCTCGGGCTCGCCGATCTCCTCGGGGCCCACGGGAGGCTCCGGCCCGGAGGCGAACCGGAGAGCGGAGAAAGGCAGGTCCGCAAACCTGGCGGCGGCTTCCTCGCCGACGGCTTCCTCGCCGGCGGCTTCCGCACTGCCAGCGGCTTCCCTGCTACTCCAGGCTTCCCCGCCGGCCCAGGCTTCCGCCCTGCCGGCAAAGGCTTCCGGCCTGTGGGTGGCTTCCCCGTCGGCCCAGGCTTCCGCCCTGCCGGCAAAGGCTTCCGGCCTGTGGGTGGCTTCCCCGTCGGCCCAGGCTTCCGCCCTGTCGGCAAAGGCTTCTGGCCTGTGGGTGGCTTCCCCGCCGGCCCAGGCTTCCGCCCTGCCGGCAAAGGCTTCTGGCCTGTGGGTGGCTTCCCCGTCGGCCCAGGCTTCCGCCGTGTCGGCAAAGGCTTCCGGCCTGTGGGTGGCTTCCCCGTCGGCCCAGGCTTCCGCCGTGTCGGCAAAGGCTTCCGGCCTGCCGGTGGCTTCCCCGCTGGCCCGGGCATCCGCGGTGGAGGTGGCGTCCCCGTGGGCGGCGGCTTCCGCGCTGGCCCCGGCCAGGAGGGCCTCGCTCGCCCGCCCCCGCCAGCCACCGGGCCCGGCGTCCAGCGAGATCAGCGCGGCGGGAAGGTACACCTCGGCGGTGGTACCGCCGCCGGGCGCCGCGCTCAGGGTCACCGCGATGCCGTGCCGCGCCGCCAGGAGCGCGACCGCGGCCAGGCCCGTGCGCCGGGGAACCGCCCCCTCCGCCGGGGAGGGGCTGGCCAGCTGCCCGTTTATCAAAATCAATTCCTGCTCGGACAGGCCGGTGCCGGCGTCGGCAATCGTGACGAGCGACCCGCCGCCACACACCGCGTGCCCGGAGACGATGACCTGGGCCGTCTTTCGAGAAAACGCGGTGGCGTTGTCCAGGAGTTCGGCGAGCAGGTGCACGGTGTCGGTCGCGGCGCTGCCGCGGACGCGGACACCTCGCTGGGCGTCCAGGACGACCCTGCCGTACTCCTCTATCTCGGACGCCGCGGCCCGGAGCACGTCCACCAGGGCGAGCGGCTCGGCCGGGCGCGGGGGCTCGTGGCCGGCGAGGACGAGCGCGCTGTCTGAGTTGCGCCAGATCCGGGTGGCCACGTGGTCCATCTCGAACAGGCCGGCCAGCCGGTCCGGGTCGTCCTCGTTCAGCTCCGCGCTGTCGATGAGCCGGAGCAGCCGTTCGGTCAGCGAATGGCTGCGCCACAGGAAACCGGCCTCCACGGCGCCGGTGCCGCTGGGCGGGCCTGCCCCCGCGCCGTCCAGGGCGGCTGCCTCGAGCCGTCTCAGCCGGCGCACCATGGACCTGACGGCGAGCACGGCGCCCAGCACGACAAGAACCAGCGCGCCAAGCCCCGCGCCGCCCGTGACCACCGCGGACCGCATCGCGCCGCGCTGCAGGGCCTGGGCCTCGGCCGTGATCCACCCCCCGAGTTGCTGCTCGGCGTGGCCCATCCAGCCGACCGTGTAGGACATCCCGGCCGACCACTGCTGGCGGGCCAAGGGGCTCAGGGCCAGGAGGCTCGGGGCCAGGACGCCATTGCCGGCCGCGGTGGCCCGCGCCTCCACCGCCTGCGCCCGCCGGGCCAGCGGGCGGGCCAGCGTCTCGGCCAGCGCCCAGCTCTCCTCCGGGGTCGCCGAGCCGCGGAACGAGGCCAGGTCGCTGGCTTGCCGGGCCTGCGCGGTGGTCAGCGCGGCGAACTCCCCGGGCGCGAAGCGGCCCTGGGCAAGCGCCACCCCGAGGATCGCCTGCTGCTGCGAGGTGTGGTCGATCATCCTGGACAGCGCGCCGAGCGCCCGCACGCTGGTGATGAGCGTGGCGTTGCCGCTCTGGTCGGCGATAGCGTCGGTGACCGGGAACAGGCCGGCGGCCGCCGCCGAGTAGCCGGTGATCACGGCCAGCGCGGAAGCCTGGCGCTGCGCCGCCTGGCTGCGCAGGCCGGGCAGCTTGGCGATGCTGGCCAGCACCTGGGCCGCGCCGGCCCGCGTCTGGGCCGGGTACCCGTCGCCGAGCCGGGAAACCAGCCGGCTCACCCCCGCCGCCCGGGCATCGGTGATCGCGTACCGCCGGCGCAGGGCCGGGAGGCCCGCGGCCGGGCGCCCGCCGGAGATGAACGTGGCCGTGGCGGACCGCTCGTCGGCCACGGCCCGCGCCAGGCCGGCGACCTGCTGGCCCAGCGCCGCGAGCCGCGCGACCCGGCCGTAGGCCCCGGCGCTGCGCGCCGCATCGGTGACCCGCAGCCCGGTGAGGGCCAGCGCCAACACCGCTGGAATGGCGACCAGGGCGATCAGCAGACAGGCCACCCGCCGGTTCCACCGGGCCAGCGCAGGGACGGCGGCGCGCTGAGCGGCCAGGGCCGAAGAAGGGACGCCATCAGCGGAACGGGGCTGGCTCACGGCGCCTCCTCGTCAATTCCCGGCGCGTGCTTTCGAGGCAACAGGCAATTCTCCAGGCCGTCTTGGGCAAGAGGCGCGAGTGATCACTTTCCCCCGGTAGTCCTCCCGACAATACCTCCGTGCCCGTCCGCGGCGATACGGTCCGGCCGGGTTGTTTATCGCTGGTCGGGGTGGTAAAAGCCCCGCTGTGCAGCGCCGATCACCGCCCGCCGCGGACCATCGGGCCGGGCCCGGGATTTAAGTGGCCCAAGTGGCATGTGATACGAAGAAGCTGACGTGCGGGAAGCGGCTCCGGTGAGCCGGCGGACATTGGCGGCCCGCCGGCAATGGAGGGCTTAAGCGCGATCTGGTTAATGCAGAGCCCAAAGTGATGGCCTTTGGCGCCGCCGTCCCGTAGCCGACCGATCGGAGGACCACCATGAACGCGCTCCCCGAGCCGTGGCCACTTTCCGGCGAGCAGCGCGCCATCGTCGGACTGTGCCGTGACTTCGCCCGCGACGAGATCCGCCCGCGCGCTCGCGACGTCGACGAGGCCGATGTGGTCACGCCGGTCGATATCTGGCGGAAGGCGGCGGTCGTTGGCATCACCGACTTCATGCTGCCCGCCGAGGTCGGCGGCGGCGGCTTCACCGACGTGTTCACCCAATGCCTGGTCCAGGAGGAACTCTGCGCCGGCGACCCAGGCATCGGCAACCTGCTGTGCTCCAACGGCTTTTTCGCCGGCCCCCTGCTCGCGCTCGGCACGCCGGAGCAGCAGGCGCGCTGGCTCACCCCGCTGACCGGGCCCGATGCTCCGATGACCGCGCTGGCCACGACCGAGCCCGGCTCGGGTTCGGACGCGGCGTCGATCAGGACCACGGCCCGCCGTGCCGACGGCGGGTACTACCTCAACGGGCAGAAGTCCTGGATCTCCAACGCGGGCGCCGCGAAGTTCTACGTCGTGTTTGCCAAGACCGATCCCGCGGAGCGGTCCCGGGGCGTGTCCGCGTTCCTGCTCACCGAGGGCACCGCCGGGTTCACGGTGGGGGAGCCGATGCGGAAGATGGGCCAGCGGGCGATCGTATGCCGCGAACTGTTCTTCGCCGACGCGTTCGTGCCCGGGGAGAACCGGCTTGGTGCCGAGGGGCAGGGCTTCCACGGGCTGATGCGCACCTTCGACGTCTCGCGCGCGGTGCTCGGCGCGGCCGCGGTCGGCGCGGCCCGGGCGGCCTACGAGTACGCCCGCGATTACGCGCGTACCCGTGTCCAGTTCGGCAGGCCGATCATCGAGCACCAGGCCGTGGCGTTCCGGCTCGCCGACATGGCCAGCCGCGTCGAGGCGGCCAGGCTGCTCGTGCTGCGCACCGCCCGCGCCATCGACGCCGCCGCCGACGCCACCGGCCTCGCGGCGATGGCCAAGCTCACCGCCTCCGAGACGGCGATGTTCTGCACCTGGGCCGCGGTGCAAACGCTCGGCGGCTGGGGGTACTCCCGCGAGTACCCGGTCGAGCAGTGGATGCGCGACGCCAAGCTCGAGGAGATCGAGGAGGGCACCTCCGACATCATGCGGATGGTCGTCGCGAGGCACCTGCCCTGAGCCACCTGCCATGGCGCTGCCTCGTTCGGCGCCTTCGGTGCTCAGCCATTCCGCCGGGCGAGCAGGTGATCGAGGACGTTGCGGGTGATGCGCTCGACCGTGGGATCGTGGCCGTCCAGGCCGTAACTCCACTCCGTCGTGCCGGCGGAGAACACCGTGCCACCGCGCGTGAAGGTGCCCATGACCGCGTGGTTGTGCGACAGGCGCCGCACGTGTTCTGGTGCGTCGTCGCCGAACAGCGCCTCCGACACCATCTCCAGATCGCCGGCCGCCAGCGGCCGGTAGCGCGAGGGCAGCTCATGGCGGGACCAGAGCCGGGCCGGCGCCGTCGCCAGGATCGTGAGGCTCTCCGGGGCGCCATCTCGCCCGGTCGGGACGGGCAGGCCGTCCCGCGCTGACAGGGTCCACTCGCAGCCATCGACCTCGTACGTGGCGATCGCGTCGCGCGCGCCGAACACGTCACCGTAGCGAAGGTCGGTGCCCTCGAAGGCCCAGTGGCCCGGCCGCCAGACCGTGAGGCCGCCCGACGCGCGCGGCACCGCGCGGCCCATCCGGATGTAGCCGCCGCGCGTGAAGCTCAGCCCGGTCAGGTGGTTCTCCGGCCGGCCGACCACCGTCGAACTCCACAGGGTGGTCGCGCGCCGGTGGTCCGCCGGGGCGGCCGGGTCCTCCTGGTAGCGGTCCTTGTAGCAGGTCATCGTGCTGCCGTCGCCCTCGAGGCGAACCTGCCAGAAGACGGCGTTGCCGGAGAAGAACGCAACGCCCCGGCCGCCGGCTATGAAGGCCTCCAGCGCGTCGCGCATCCCCCAGGACCAGTACTCGTCGTGCCCGACGCTCACGGCCAAGCGGTAACCGTCAAGGACATCGGGGTGCAGTTCGAGGTCGGCGTTGACGGCCACATCGACCGCGTAACCCTCCCGCTCGGCCCACCGGACGAACGGGCGTTCCCAGTTATGCCAGCCCGCGGAGCCCGACCAGCGCGTGAGCCCATGCAGATCGGCCCACGCGCGGAACCGCTCATGCTCGGGGTCCTCGACGTCGTCGGTGTTCGGGTAGCGCACCTCGGGGCGGGGCTTCATCAGCAGGCCGGGGGCAAACGGCCGCCGGAACGAAACGCTCACCCCGCCCGTGTACAGGTTCGGCCCGCCCCAATCGTTGTAGGCGTTGTAGGTGTTGGTCGCGAGCACCAGCAGCATCCGGCCGGCGCGCTCGCCAGCGGCACGCGGTCCGGGCCGGACCACGAAGAACGCGAAGTGCTCGGCAAGGTGCCCGCTGGCTGGGTCGGTTGCTCTCAGCACCACCTCGTAATAACCCGACGGCCAATTCCGCGGAATCTTGACCGCGAACGCCTGCGGCCAGTCGCAGCCCAGGCTGGACGCATGCTGGGGCACCGGGTGCAAACGCCCGGCGAGCCCTTGCCGCTCCCACACGATCTGACGGTGACCGCCGACCCGGGCGACCTCTGCCGAGAACTGCCTGGCGTCGGTCGAGCACGCGAATGAAACCTCCTCGCCCGGCAGGTAGCTCAGGCGGTCGGGGTAGCCCGCAAGGTAAGGCTCGTTCCTGACCTGGCCATTTATGCTGAGGATCATGTCTTCGGACCGCTCCGGGGTAGGCGCCGGCAAGCGTGGCGCACGACGGGGAGCCGTGCCGCCAGCGGGCCTTTCGCCGGGCCGGCGCCCCCCGCGCCGCGCCCGGGCCGGTGCCCGCCGCGGCCGGCCCGTGGATGATCTGGGCAAACATTCGATATCAAGGGTTGACATGCCGTCAAGCGCGGGGATACAAGGATGGGATTCAGCGCAGCGCGCGCTCATTTCCCCCGGAGGTTCCGATGGGCGGGGCAAACATAGATCGGCGAAAGTTTCTCGTGGCCGCGACCGGAACCCTCGGATTGGGTGTCCTGGCCGGGTGCGGCTCCTCTTCCTCCTCCACCGCCACGTCCAGCTCGTCCAAGCGCCCTTCGATCGGCGCCGAGCCGGGCACGCTTTCGATCCTGGAGTGGCCAGGCTACGAGGCCGCCGGCACCAAGGCGCAGACCTACGGGCTGCTGGCCGGCTCGGAGTATACGAAGAAGTACGGGACGAGCGGGATCACCTACACCTACATCGTGAACGACGATGAGGCGCTGGCGAAGGCCACCAGCGGCGGCCCGTTCGACATCATCCACCCCTGTCACGAGAACATCCCGGACTACATCAACCGGGGCCTGGTACAGCCCTGGGACACGAGCCTGCTGCCGAGTTTCGGGCAGCTCAATCCCTACCTGGTGCGCGCGACGCAGTATCACGGGAAGCAGTACCACATCCCGTGGGACTGGGGCTACGGCAGCCTCCTCTACCGCACGGACAAGATCGCTGCGGCGGATGCCACCGGGTGGGAGCTGGCGTGGAACCCCAAGTACTCCGGCAAGATCTCGCTGTGGAACGGCGCCTCCACCAATTTCGAGATCGCCGCGCTGAAGCTCGGCTACCCGAACATGGACGTGCTGAACACGACGCAGCTGCAAAGCGCCAAGCAGGCGCTCATCCAGCAAAAGCCGCTCAACAAGCTCTACTGGGGCAGCGAGTACTCACAAGAGCAGCCGAACTTCAAGTCGGGCGAGGTCTGGGTCACCTACGCCTGGCAGGATTCGCTGGTCTCGATGACCAAGGCCGGCCTCAAGGCGGGATTCCTGCAGCCGAGCCAGGGGCGGCTCAGCTGGATCTGCGGGTTCATGCTCGGGGCGAAGACCAAGAACTATTACCACGCGCACGCGTACGTGGAGTCCTACATCAACCGCGTTGCCGCCGCGCAGATGACCAACCTGTTCTACTACGGCAACTCGAACGCGACCGTGACGGCGGCCGACATCAAGGACAAGACGCTCGTCCAGGCGCTGGTCCTGTCGAACCCGAAAGCGGTCACGACGGCGCCAAACCACCTCCAGAGCTGGACGCCGAACCGGTCAGCGCTGGAACTGGCCTGGCAGGAGGTCCAGGCGTCCTGACCGCACCGTTGCCGAAGGAGCGCCCGGAGTGCGCACAGCAGATCTTGCCCGGCGCGCAGACCTTGCCCGGCGCCCGCCCCGGGTGCGGGCCGTGCGGCTCAGGATCGGGCGCGGCACCCTGGTGCTCCCGCCGCTCGGCATCGTGCTGCTGGTCCTGGTGGGGCCGATCGCGGTGCTCACGCTTTACAGCGTGAACCTGCGTACCAACATCCCGGGAACTGCGACAGCCTTCTCCACCGCGAACTGGAAGGACTTTCTGAGCGGTCCCGGCAACCCGTTCCGCGACCGGTTCTTCTATTCAATGAAGATCACCCTGCTGGTTTCGGTCGCCGTCACGGTCGCCGCCTACCCGCTCGCCTACTACCTGGCGTTCGTCGCCCGCAGGTTCCGCTACACGCTGCTGCTCGTTCTTATAGCGCCATTCTTTACCAGCTATCTGCTGCGCATCGTGGCCTGGAGCGACATCGTTCTGAACAATAATGGGGTCGTCAACCAGGCGCTTTGGGGCTTGCACCTGCGCGCGCACGGCAACGGGGTCGGCTGGCTGCTCTACTCGAACTTCTCCATCTTTCTCGTGCTCTTTTACGCCTGGATACCGTTCGTCTCCCTCCCGATCTTCGCGGTGCTGGAGAACATGGATCGCCAGCTCACGGAGGCGGCGGCCGACCTTGGCGCCAGCCGGTTCAAGGCGTTCTGGACCGTGACGTTCCCGCTCAGCCTGCCTGGCGTCATCGCGGCGTTCGTGTTCGTGCTGATCCCGACGACGGGCGAGTTCATCGCGCCGCTCTACGTCGGCGGCCCGAACAACCAGTTGTTCGGCAACGAGATCCAGTCCTTCTTCGGCGACTCGCCCAACTGGAACTACGGGGCCGTTCTCGCGGTCGCGCTGATCGTCGTCGTGCTGGTCCTGATGCTCGTGTTCGGGCGGTTCCTGAATACCGATCTGCGCACCCGTCGCGCGGGCGGTGAGGAGTGATGAACCAGCGCGGGGGCGGGACAAGCAGGGCGGGGGCGGGCGCGGAGCGCGGGGGCGGGACAAGCAGGGCGGGGGCGGGCGCGGAGCGCGCGGGCGGGACAAGCAGGGCAGGGGCGGGCGCGGAGCGCGGGGGCGCGACAAGCAGGGCAGGGGCGGGCGCGGAGCGCGGGGGCGGGACAAGCAGAGCGCGGGGGCGGGGGAGAAAACTGCGCTGGGCGGGACGGGCGGCGCTGACGGTCTACTTCTGGGCCTTCGTCCTGTTCCTGTTCACCCCGCTGGCCGTGCTGGTGGTCTTCGCGTTCAACCAGAGCATGACGCCGACCCTGCCGATCACCGCGTGGACCACGCACTGGTTCCACCAGGCGTTTTCGGATACCGAGCTGACCGGGGCCCTGCTGCGGAGCATGGAGATCGGGGCCGCCACCGGCCTGTTCGCTACGGCGCTGGGGATCATGGCCTCGATCGGGCTCGCCGCCCGCCGGCTGAGGCTGCGCGCCCTCATCGTGGCGGTCCTGCTGCTTCCCCTGGTGGTCCCCTACATCTCGCTGGCGGTGGGCCTGCTGGTACTGCTCAACCAGCTTGGCCTCCAGATCTCGCTGTGGGCCGTCTTCCTGGGGCACGTCGTGATCACGTTGCCGTTCGCGGTCCTTGTCATCCTCCCTCGCCTGCGGTCCCTGGACCCCGCGATGATCGAGGCGGCCCGCGACCTGGGTTCCAACGAGCTGACAGCGTTCAACCTGGTGACGTTGCCCCTGCTGGTGCCCTCGCTGGTGTCGAGCTTCCTGATCTGCTTCATCACCAGCTTCGACGAGTTCGCCATCGCCTCGTTCCTCGCCCCGCCCGGGCAGCCGACCTTCCCGGTGTTCCTGTACACCGGCTCCCGGGCGCCGGGCCTGCTGCCCGAGCTCATCGCCATCGGCTCGCTCATCATCGTCGGCTCCCTGGTGGTGATCGCGATCGCCGAGGGCGGCCGGAGGTGGGCGGAAGGGCGGCTCCGGGGCGTCCGCGCCGGGGAAGCCGAACTGCCCGCGGGGCACGACGTGCCGGCACTTCAGATTTGAGGAGGCGGAGTGGGCGGCGAGATCGAGCTCGTGGCGCTGACCAAGCTGTTCGGCTCGGTCACGGCGGTCGGCGCGGTGGACCTCACGATCCCGCAGGGAGAGTTCTTCTCGCTGCTGGGCCCGTCCGGGTGCGGGAAGACCACGACGTTGCGGATGATCGCCGGCTTCGAGCAGCCGACGTCGGGCCAGGTGCTGCTCGACGGCGCCGACATGGCCGGCATCCCGCCGAACAGGCGCAACGTGAACACCGTGTTCCAGAGCTACGCGCTGTTCCCGCACCTGAAGGTCTTCGACAACGTGGCCTATGGGCTGCGCCGCGCCAGGGCCGGGCGGGAGGAGATCAAGGCGCGGGTCGGCGAGGTCCTGGAACAGGTTCAGCTTTCGGCCCTGGCCTCGCGCAAGCCAGCGCAGCTGTCCGGCGGCCAGCAACAGCGGGTCGCGCTGGCCCGCGCGCTCGTCCTCAAGCCCGCCGTGCTGCTGCTCGACGAGCCACTCGGCTCGCTCGACGCGAAGCTCCGCCGGCAGCTCCAGGTCGAGCTGAAGGCGCTGCAGGAGCAGGTCGGGATCACCTTCCTCTACGTCACGCACGACCAGGAGGAAGCGATCACGATGAGCGACCGGATCGCGGTCATGAATCATGGTCGCGTCGAGCAGGCGGCAACGCCCCGCGAGATGTACGAGGAGCCGGCCACCGCCTTCGTGGCCGACTTCCTGGGTGTTTCCAACCTCATGGACGCGCGGGCCGCCGGTTCCGCCAGCGGCGCGGCCGCGCTTGACCTCGGCTCGGGCATCGTGCTGGAAGCCCGCGATGTGAGCGCGCGCGGAAACGTCAAGGTCGTCATCCGCCCCGAGCGCGTGCGGATCGAGCGGGCGGGCGTCACCGGCCCCAACCGCATCCCGGCGATGGTGACCCGGTCCATCTACCTCGGCAACGGGGTGCGGGTCGTCGCGCACCTGGCCACCGGCAGCCCGCTGACGGTGCTCGTGCCGAGCACCGCCGACGACACCCCGGCGAGCTGGGCACCCGGCGACGCCGTCACCTGCTACCTCCCGGCCTCCGCGATCCGGGTGCTGCCCCTCGACCCTGCGGCAGCGGAGGTGCACTACCCACCGCCGCCCGTCCCGGCGACATGAGCCGGTTCGCGCGTTTCGGCGTGCTTGTGGCCCCGCCCCGTTTCCGGGTGCTCCCGGGGTTCGGGGTGCTCCTGGCGCTGCTCCGTCTCGGCGTGCTTGCGGCGCTGCTGCTCGCCGCCTCCGGCTGTGGCCAGCAGGGCCACCAGCCCGGCCCCGGGGTCTCCGGCGCCGCGCTTCCGGTTCTCGCGGCCTCGGCGGTGCCGGGGGTACCCTCGGCCACCACCAGGCTCACCACGGCGGACCTTGCCAAGGACGCCGCCGTTCGCGGGCTCGCGGCGAAGATCACCTCGTGGGGGTACCTCGGCGGCCGCCAGCGGACCTTCCAGGGCGAGTCACACCGGCTGACGCTGGTGATCAGCCGCGACCTGATGTTCCGCGGTGCCGTGGGCGCCCAGCGCTACGCGGCGTTCGTCCGGGCGCATCAGGCGGCCTTCTTCGGGGCCTCCGTCCAGGCGAAGCGCCTGTCCGGCCAGAGCGCGTCCGGATGGCTGTTCACCCCGCCGCTGTGCGCCTGCCATCTGGCAAACCCGGCGCTGATCGGCGTCGTGAACTCCGGATCCCGCGTCATCTGGCTGGAGATCAACGGGCCGCAGGCAACGCCCGCGCTGCTGGTCCGGCTTCTCGACTCGGCCGGCCACGTCGCGGTCGCCCGGCCGGGCTGAACGAAACACCCGCCGGTGACGATGCCAGGGTTGTCGGCAGTCTCGTAATGCAGCGAAAAGGTGGGGGCCTTTGGCGCCGTTGTCCCCGCCGCGAGGGTCAGTCGGTGAGCCGGAACGACTCGTTAGGGGTCAGCTCGGTGACGTCCATCTGCGCCTTCTGCAGCCGTCCGGAGTAGTCCCAGTTCATCGACTGCCAACGGGTGAACTGGTCGAGCACCCACATGCCCGACTGGCGCGACCCGTTGCCGGACTTGCCGTTGCCGCCGAACGGCAGGTGCGCTTCCGCGCCAGAGGTGGAGTTGTTGACGCTGACCATGCCGGCCGAGATGCCCCGGCGGAACGCGAAGACCTCGGCAGGCTCGTCCGTGTAGACCGACGATGACAGCCCGTAGCCGGGGAGGTTGGCCAGCCGGATCGCCTCGCGCAGGTCGCGGTAGGTCGTGACGCCGACGATCGGGCCGAACGTCTCGTTGAGGAAGATCGCATCGTCCTCGCGCAGGCCGTCGACGATCGTGGGGTGGTAGAACATCCCGGCATCCGGGTCGCCGGTGAAACCCTCTCGCGGGCTGGCGGCGGTGATCCGGCCGGTCGCGGTGGACCCGAGGACACTGTGGTGGGGCTGGATCCACCCGAGGTAGTCCTCGAACCGCTGGGCGAACTTCTCACCCAGCATCGGGCCGTATACCACGTCGCCGAACGGGTCGCCGACGGTGGCCTGCCGGGTCGCCTTGTCGAATCGCGCGAGGAAATCGTCGTGGACGCTCTCGTGCACGATCACGGTTCCCAGGGACGTGCACCGCTGCCCGGCGGTGCCGAAGCCGGAGAACAGCGCCGCCTCCACCGCCAGGTCGAGGTCCGCGCTGGGCGTCACGACCATCGGATTCTTGCCGCCGAGCTCCAGGCAGGCCGACTGCAGATACCGGCCGGTGAGCTCGCCGATCCGGGACCCGACCGCGCTGGACCCGGTGAAGCCGACCTTGTCGACCAGTCCCTCGGCCAGAGCGCCCTCCAGCCCGGCAAACGTCGTCTCGCCGTCGGCGAGCACGAGGTTCAGGACGCCGTCGGGCAGCCCGCCACCGCGGGTAAGCAGGTCGAACAGCGCCGCGCCGCAGGCGGGCGAGTAGTCGGCCGGCTTCCACACCACGGTGTTGCCGCACAGCAGGGCCGGGATGAGATACCACGACGGTACGGCCACCGGGAAGTTGCCGGCGGTGATGACGGCCACCACGCCGACCGGGTTGCGGAATGTGAACAGTTGCTTGTCCGGCATCTCGCTCGGCACCGTCTGGCCGTAGAGCCTGCGCCCCTCGCCCAGGAAGAAGTCACAGGTGTCGACGATCTCACGCACCTCACCGAGCGCTTCGGCGTACGGCTTGCCGATCTCCCGGGTCACGAGCCTGGCGAGCGCCTCGGCGTTGGCCTCGACCACGCGGCCGATATGCGCGATTGCGCGGCCGCGCACCGGCGCCGGCACATCCGCCCAGGCCTGCCCCGCCTGACGGGCCGCCCGTGTGGCGGCGGCAAACGTGCTCGCATCCCCCGGTGAGACGTCGGCGACAACCTCGCTCGTGCGAGCGGGGTTGGTGGAGGAATAGCGGGCGCCGGCCGGGCCTGCTGCCGGGGTGCCCGCAATAACCGACGTTACGTTGCGGCTCATCACGACCTCGTCTCGTCTGTCATATGCCGCGGGCGGCGGCCTCACGTAGCGCCGCGGGGAGCGGCGTCATCTGCTGGGGGAGCGGCGTCGTCTGCCGGAAGAGCGGCGTCGCCTGCCGGGGGAGCGGCGTCGCCTGCCGGGGGAGCGGCGTCGTCTGCCGGGGCAGCGGCGGCCAGCCGGCCGAGCACGTCGTCGAGGGCCTGGACGCCAGCTTTCAGTTCGCCGGTCGTGACGTTCAGCGCGGGACGGAACCGGATGGTGCGCTCACCACAGGGCAGCACCAGCACCTGCGCCTCGCGCATCATGGCGATGACGCGGTCCCGCGGCGCGGGGCCGGGCAGATCGATCGCGCACATCAGGCCGCGCCCCCGGGCGTTGCTGACGAGCCCGGCGTGCCGGTCAGCCAGGCCTTGCAGTTCGCTCTGGAGGTAGCCGCCTGCCTTCGCCGCATGATCGAACAGGCCCTCGGCCTCGATGATCTCCAGGATCCGGCGCGAGCGCACCATGTCGGTCAGGCCACCGCCCCAGGTGGAGTTGATCCGGCTGGAAACAGCGAACACGTTGTCGGCGACCTCATCGACGCGCCGGCCCGCCATGATCCCGCCGAGCTGCACCTTCTTCCCGAACGCGACGATGTCGGGTTCGAGGCCAAGCTGCTGGTAAGCCCACGCTGTGCCGGTGATCCCCACCCCGGTCTGCACTTCGTCGAGCACGAACAGCGCATCGTGGGCGTGGCAGAGCGCCTGCATCGCCTGCAGGAACTCGGGACGCATGTGGTTGTCGCCGCCCTCGGCCTGGATCGGCTCGGCGATGAAGCACGCGATGTCGTGCGGGTTCGCCTCGAACGCCGCCCGCGCCTGGGCCAGGGCATGATCCTCGGCGGCCTCGACGCCGGCACGGTGCGCCTCGAGCGGGAAGGTGACGGCGGGCACGTCGATGCGCGGCCAGCCGAAGGCCGGGTACCTGTCGGTCTTGGCCGGGTCGGTGTTGGTCAGCGACATCGTGTAACCGGACCGGCCGTGGAACGCGCGCGTCAGGTGCAGCACCTTGGTGCCGAGGTCCCGGGACCGGCCGGCTGCCTCGTTGCGGCGGCTCTTCCAGTCGAAAGCCGTCTTGAGCGCGTTCTCGACGGCCAGGGCGCCCCCCTCCACGAAGAACAGGTGCGGCAACGCCGGGTCGCCGAGCACCCGGGCGAAGGTTTCGACGAACTCGGCGAGGTGGGTCGTGTACATGTCCGAGTTGGCCGGCTTGCTGACCGCCACCCTGGCCAGCAGTGCCATGAACCCCGGATCGTCAACGATGCCCCGCGGGTTGGCGCCCAGCGGCGCGGACGCGAAGTGGGTATAAAGGTCGAGATACTCCCTGCCATCGCGGGCGTCGACCAGCCAGCTGCCGTGACTGCGCTCCAGGTCGAGGATCAGCCGGTACCCGTCGACCAGCAGATGCCGGGCGAGCCGCTCGCGCACCTCAGCTGGCGGCACGTGCACGCTGCGACGCTCGCTCATGCGCCCGCCCACATCATGCATGCAGCCTAACGCCCCGCCATCATCGCGCCAGGACCCGCGCCCGCGTCCGGTCACTCGCCAGGCAGGGCCGGGCCGGTCCAGTCCGCTGCCGTAAGCCCACGCTGCTTGGTTGCCGCCAAACCGGGTCCGCAGCAGGCTCGCGGTCCACCGCTGGCCGTACCGCTCGGCGATCGTTCCGAGGGAGCCGGCATCGGCAGCAGTCAGGTGCTCAACGCCTCCTGCCCGTTCCACCAGCGCACACAGCCACGTGATCATGGTGAGAACGGACGACCAACGGGACGGCAACGCTGGTGTCGACCGCGATCGTTACTTGCGGCCAGCGTCAATGAGGGCGAAGACGACACCATCATCGACCGGAGTGTCGCCGGCCGAGACGAGCACGCCGTCCTCCTCGACCAGCCGTGCCGTCCTGCCCGCAGGCACCACTTGCACGCCAGCGCCATACGGTGAGATGTCGACCTTGGTGCCGGGCAGCAAGCCCAGCGCGTCACGAAGGGGCTTGGGCAAGACGATCCGGCCCGCCTGATCGATGACGGCCTCCATGGGAAGACGATAACCATCGACATCCCAACGAGCTCACCCAGGGCGTTACGGCCCCGTGGACCCGGCCTGAGGGCAGGCAACTTCCTCCCGGCACAAACACCCCGAAAGCCACCATCTCGGGCGGGCTGGCGGAGCCGCAAGCTTCTGCAACTAAAAGTAGTAATGGGATAACCTAGAGTAGTTGACACCCAGGCCTGGCGGGGAGGCATGGATGGGCTGTACGGGCCGTCGCCGGATTGCCCTACCGGCCAGTAGTACCGCAGCGGCGGGCCGCGCATGACGCGGCTCCGCGGCGCCATGCTGCGTGGCTACACGGGCAGGCGATTCCTGGGGTCGATCGTCGCCCAGCTATGGGCCGCCGGGATGGTTGTCGGGGCGCTGCTCGCGGGCGGGGTCATCGTGGCGACCGTTGGTGGCATTCACCAGCAGCGGACTATCTATTCGCTCACACAGGTGATCCAGCCACTCCAAGTGGCGAACACGCAGTTGCGGTCGGGCTTTTCGCAATGCCAGACGTGGTACCTCGACCATCGGCTCACCGGCCGGGAAAGCTACGCCGCCGCCTACCGCACCTGCGGAGCTGATTTCCAGCGCACGCTCGGCGCCACGACGCGGCTGGCGCGCCTCGCCCGGCCAGCCCTCGTATCGCTTGTCATGACCCAAAAGCGCGCGGCGATGGCCTGGTTGACCATGGCCGACCGTTCCCTGGCGGTCACGGAGGGGCCGGGGGCCGAGGCGCTGAGCACCCAGGCGGGCAGCTCTTCAGCGGCCTTCTTCGCCAGCAACGCGGCAACACAACAGAAGATCGACCAGGTCAGAGCCCAGGGGGCCCGGGTGGGACGGGATTCGCTGGCAAGCGAGATCCGCTACGACGGCCTGTTCATCGGCGTGATGCTGGTCTCCATGGTGGTGGGCGTAACCGTCGTGGTGCGCAGTGTCGTACGCCCGCTGGCCAGCCTCACGCCGACGCTCGCCCGGATCGCCGCGGGTGACCACGCGGCCCGCACCACGGTGACCCGCCCGGCCGAGATCGCCGTGGTGGCGCGTTCCATCGACCACCTCGCCGAAGAGGAAGAACGGCTGTTTCGCGCCCAGCAAGAACACACGCGGTTGCGGGCGCTGGCCCGCGAAGCGGGGATCCTCATCCGGGCCAACCTTCACGCGGACCAGGTGATCAGCCAGGCCATCACGGCGCTGCAGGGCGACCTTGGCAGCGACCTCGCGTTCATCATGCTGCTGAACGACGGGCGGCTGGAGCTGGCCAAGGCGTCGGAGGGCGGCGCGTCGGCCGGCCTTTTCGGCCAGCTTCCCGAGGGCGTGCAGCATTGGCCCGAGCAACTTCTTCGCCAGCGCTTTGTCATCGAGGACCTGCGGGGCGAACAAGGCCAGCCGGTCCCGCCGGAGATCCGGGAGCCGCTGCTTCGCCAGGGTTTCTCCTCCGCCCTCGTTATGCCCCTCGGAGCCGGGGATGAGCTTCTTGGCGTGGTGGTGGGCCTGAGAAAGGACCGGAACCGCGCGTGGAGCCCGATGGAGATAGATGCGTTTGAATGGGTTGCCGCCGACCTGGGGCGAGGGATCAAGCACGCTCAGATGTACGAGGCGGAAGGTGAGCTCGTGGAGCGGCTCCGGTCGCTGGACCGGGCGAAGACCGATTTCATGGCAACCGTGTCGCACGAGCTGCGGACGCCGCTGACCAGCATCGTGGGATATATGGAGATCCTCCAGGACGGGACCGCCGGGGCGCTGTCTGCCGAGCAGCACGGAATCCTGGTGACGATCGAACGCAACGCGGCGCGGCTGCGGAGCCTGATCGAGGACGTGCTGACGCTCTCGAAAATCGAGACGGGAAGCTTCAAGACGGTCATGCAGCCAGTCAGGCTGGCCGAGGTCATCTCCTCGGCGGTGGCGGCGGTGTCGCCGGGTGCCCGGAAGGCGCGGCTGACGGTCATCTCGGAGGTGGCCGACCCGGAGCTGAGGGTCAATGGCGATCAGGAGCAGCTGGACCGGGTACTGATGAACCTCCTGTCGAACTCCGTCAAGTTCACCCCGCCGGGGGGCACGGTGGCGGTGTCCGCGAAGTGTGACGAGGAAGCCGCGGTGATCCAGGTGACGGATACCGGGATCGGTATCCCGGAGAAGGATAAGAAGGACTTGTTCAACCGGTTTTTCCGGGCCTCCAACGCGGTCCAGGCGGCCGTGCCGGGAACCGGGCTCGGCCTCTCGATCGCCCGGACCATCGTCGCCAACCATGGCGGGGACCTGGAGCTAGTTTCCGACGAGGGGAAAGGCACCACGGTCACGATCCGGCTGCCCGCTCCCTCGCGCTAGCCCGGTCAGGCGGGCCCGGGTGCGGCGAGGTCCTCGGCCACGGTGTCGCCGTAGCTGCTCGTCGAATCGGTGTAGAAGTCCGACTTGCCCACCCGCTGGGAGACGAAGGACAGGACGATTCCCAGCAGGGCGAAGCCGAAGCCCGTGCCGATCTCGACGCTGTTCAGCGCCCCGGTCACCAGCGTGTAGATGATCACGAAGGCCATGAAGACGGCGCCGATACCGGGCAGCACCCCGCCGAGCACGAAGTTGCCCGTGTTCTCAGTGATCACGCGCCGGTAGTACCAGATTGCCGTGGCTGCCGTGAGCAGGTAGAAGATGGCCGCCATCAGCCCGAGGGTGGCGACGATGTCGCCGAGCGCCTTGCCGATGGAACCGATCAGCGTGGATGCCCACAAGAACACCACGTTCAGCAGGCCCAGCAGGATGGTGGCGTTCCAGGGGGTGCGGTACCGCTCGCTCACGACGCTGAACCAGCGCGGGAACACCCCGTCCCGCCCCATCGCGAACGAGATGCGCGAGGAACTGACGATCGCCGCCTGCAGCGAGGCCAGCGTCCCGCCGAGGACCGCCACGATCATCAGGTGTCTCCAGAAACTGCCGCCGATCCGCTGGCCCACGTACGCGAGGATGTTGGCCGCGTTGGCCTGCATGACGTGCCCCGGCGCGATGCCCTGAAGCGCCAGGATCGTGATCGAGTAGATGCCGAACAGCAGGACAACGCTCGTGATCGCGGCCCGTCCGGCCTGCTTGCCATGGGCCTCTTCGCCGACATACGCGGCGGTGTCCCAGCCGGAGTACAGGAAGACGGCGAGCAGCACCCCCGAGACCAGCGCCTTGAACCCGCCCGCCCCGCTGATGGTGAACCACGACGTGGACACGTGCACGGCGTGGGCCAGGTTAACCCCGTAGATGAGGCCGATGGCGGCGACGGTGAACCCGACCAGCAGGCCGTATTCGAACAGTGCCCAGACCCACTGGAAACGGGCCGTCAGCTTCACCCCGAGGGCGGCGACGGCGAGCACCACCAGGTTGAGCGCGGTGCCGACGAGCGCCACGTCGTGGGGGTTGTTCGCGGCCACGTTGCTGAAGAGGCTCAGCGTGTAGGTGCCGAGCGGAATCGTAAGGCTGGTGGTGCCGATGGTGTAGTACATCAGCATGATCCACCCAGCGAAGAAGCCCGCGTGCGGGTTGAGCGCCCGGCCCACCCAGGAGTAGGTCGCGCCCGCGGAGGGCTGCCACGCGTTCAGCCGCTGGTAGCCAACGGCGATCCCGAGCATGGGAAGAAAGCAGATGACCAGCGGCAGGAAGCCGGCGTACGCCACGGTGGCCAGCAGGACTGCCAGCGTGACCGCCACGCTCTGCGTGGGGCCCGAGCTTGCCAGGGCCAGGATGATGACGTCACCACCCTTCAGGGCGCCCGCCTGCAGGCCACGAGGCCCCCCATCGGATGTCACCGGCCCCCCGTTCGCGTGTTTCGTGCGCAGAGCGCCCGATTGTATCGCTGAGTGTGTCGAGGTCAGTACGTAACGTTATCCTGGCATCGGGCGGCGCGGCCCGGCAGCCTGCTGCCGTCCCCGGCGTGGCGTCCCCGGCGGCCGGCAGCGCTCGGTTCGGGCCAGCCGGCGCTTACATCGCGCCCCTGCGAAGGCAAGACGAAGCCGCCACACACCAGGTCGCCAGCCGCGCCCATCCAGGCAGCACGGCTCCGGCGGGCGCGCCAGCCAGCAGGCGCCGCGCCCCCGGCGGGTACGTGCGGGCGGCTCTCAGGAGGCGGCGTCCCTGCCGGCGGCCGGGCCCGGCGCTTGGCCAGCTTGCCCGGCACGCTCACCCCGACCGGGATCACCTTCGACGCCACCGGGCATTTCGGGCACGCCCTCCTGGTCACCGCCCGCGGCCACACTGGGACGGCCGTGCTGGCCATCGACTGCACCGGCCGGGCCCGCGTGATCACCGCGCACGCCCCGGCCATGGAGGGCGGCATCGCGGTA
>Ga0207646_10000972_pt1 | contig 36941 bp, 41 predicted proteins | sample KBSK5502metaG_FD_184343 | JGI IMG/M metagenome (GOLD analysis project Ga0207646, IMG submission 184343) | Corn, switchgrass and miscanthus rhizosphere microbial communities from Kellogg Biological Station, Michigan, USA - KBS K5-50-2 metaG... | ecosystem: Host-associated > Plants > Roots >... | reverse complement strand
TCGCGCGTTTCTGGAAACGATCTTTCACAAAATGCTGCTCGTCTTTACCTGGTGGGTGAATCGCAAGGACTCCGAAGGCAACAACATTTTCCAGGGCGGCTTCCTCGGCCTCGACAACATCGGCGTGTTCGACCGCAGCTCGCAATTTTCTGATGGATCGCACCTCGAGCAAAGCGACGGCACAAGTTGGATGGGGATGTTTTGTCTGAACTTGATGCGCATCGCGATCGAGCTCGCGATGGAAAATCACGTCTACGAAAACATCGCCACCAAATTTTTCGAACATTTCCTCAGCATCGCCGGCGCGATGAACAATCTCGGCGGAAGCGGCATCGGACTTTGGGATGAGGAAGACGAATTTTATTACGATGTGCTCCACACACCGGGCGGACGTTACTTCCCGCTCAAAGTGCGCTCGATCGTCGGACTCATGCCCATGCTGGCCGTCGACACGATTCAATGGCAACTGATCGAAGCACTGCCCGGCTTCAAATCGCGACTCGAATGGTATCTGGCAAATCGCCCCGACCTTTGCAGCTTGATTTCGCGCTGGCAGGAGCCGGGCATGGGCGAACGGCGGCTGGTGGCGATCACGCGCGGTCATCGCATGAAATGTTTGCTCCGCCGCATGCTCGATCCGGAGGAATTTCTGAGCGATTACGGCATTCGTTCCGTCAGCAAATTTCACAAGAACCATCCCTACGTGCTAACGGTGCGGGGCGAACAAAAGATTGTGAATTACGAGCCGGCGGAATCGCAGACCGGAATTTTCGGCGGTAATTCAAACTGGCGCGGACCGGTTTGGTTTCCGATCAATTATCTATTAATCGAATCGCTCCAGCAATTTCACCATTACTACGGGGACGATTTCAAAGTGGAATGCCCAACCGGTTCGGGACAGTTCATGCATTTGAAAGAAGTCGCGAACGAACTTTCCAATCGCTTGATCAAGATTTGGCTCCGCGACGACAACGGTGAGTGCCCGTTCGCGCGCGCGTCACAACCGGCGCTCAATGGCACGCATCATTACTTGTTTCACGAATATTTTCACGGCGACATCGGCGCCGGGCTCGGCGCATCGCATCAAACCGGCTGGACCGGTCTCGTCGCCAAACTGATTCAACAGCAAGGCGAATTCGGCACCATCCGCTGACCACCTCTCACTCTTCAGCCCAATCTCGGCGAGGCCTGCGCCGCCAGCACCACACTCCAGTGCGTAGTTACAAACGCACTGCCACCGGTGTCGATGCTTGGCAGGGAGACAGCCGCCTTCATGGGAACGGCCGTCTATTACACCGCAAAGGCTTCGTCGGAGCAACGACTGACTCGCTTCTTAAACCTCTTGATCTACTCGCTTTGTCTTGGTCGCCGCATGATGTGGATGGCGAGGATGCGGCTTTGATGGCGCGCAAGCAGATAATCGATAAAATCGCCGATGATCGAGTTCGGTTTGTTCCCGAGCTTGGTCACCACCCGGCAAATGAGCGTGTTGCTGCGGCCGTGCCATTCCAGATTGATCGCGCCATGAAGATCGCGCGCGCTATGGATTTTCGCCCAGCCGTGCGGACGTCCCGGTTGTTTGGACCAGGCTTTGATAAAGCCAAACTTCTTCTCCAACTGCGGATCTCGTGTGATCTGACTCCGCAACGATCCGCGTCCGGTCGCGATCACCTGAATTACTGTTTGCATTCAGTCGTTAGGGTCAATCGCGAGTCGACTTTTGCAATTTTTCTTTGACTACCCGCAAACCACGCGAATTGACGCGAAAAAGGAGCCTCAATTTCAATTCATTCGCGTGAATTGGCGTAATTGGCGGGCACCAGCGATCGAAACATCACGTAAACATCGACAGACCCTTTTTCGGGATGCCGAAACGCGCCCGGCAGCGTAGCGACGATTTTCATCCCGAGGTCTTGCCAAAGTTTCACTGCCGATTCATTTGTCGAGACAACAAAGTTGAATTGCATCGCGCGGAAACCAACGCGGCGCGCTTCGTCCAAGCAATGCTCACCCATCGCGCGACCGATCCCCTGCCCACGCGCATGCTTCGCAACAATGAACGCCGCGTTCGCTACGTGTGCGCCGCCGCCGGACTGGTTCGGGTGCAATGTGTAGCTGCCGACGATCTCGCCGTCGTTCTCGGCAACAAAAACCTGAGCCTCGCACTGAAACCAGTACGCAAGCGCGTCTTCCCGCGAAACGTTCCGATCCAGAGGATAGGTGTCGCCGGCCGCGATTATTTCCTGAAAAATTTTCCAGATCTCATCCCGATCTGCATGCGTAGCCGGACGGATCTCTACCACGAGCAATTGTAGGGCAACCGCATCGGTTGCCGCAATTATTGGTTCGGCAGGCGGAGCGCCTGCCCTACAACTCGGACGAATCATGCGACGCTCGTCCGCTTTCGCCAAGGCTATAGCGCGACAAGTAAAGCGCCGCTACAGCTAATGTCTTTTAAAATACTGCACCGCCCTTTCGTGTTTCTTGGCGGCGGCTTTGGTTTTGAAGGTGCCGAGGTTGCGGCGCTTTCCTGTCTTCGGATTTTTCTTTCGCGAATAGAGGCGATAACCGGATCTCAGCTTCCGAATCATAATGATTTCGTTTCGCGTGAAAGCAGAATGCCGACTTTGCTTTCGCGGACTTCCACTTTGAATGTTTTCAAATTAATTTTGGCCGGGCCGTTGGTTACTTCTCCGGTGCGCACATCGAAACACGAGTTGTGCCAGGGACATTGAACGTTGAATCCTTCGAATTTCCCTTCGGACAATGGTCCGAAGCGATGAGTGCAGAATTCCTGGAAAGCGAAAATTTGATTGTCGACTTTCGCCATAGTCATAACCTGGCCGTCGATCCCGACCCGTAAGGTTTCCCGCTCGCGCAGTTGTTGCGCCGCCATTACCGGAACGAACACGGCGTCCGCGCCGGGAATGGGCGGCACGAGGTAAATTGTGTCTCGCGGCGGCGGCAGATGTCGTTTGTGCCGGCCAACGCCGATACCATCATCGTAAACCAGCCGACCTCCAAGATAACCGGAGATGAAGAGAAGAGTGACGCCAGCGAGTGATAGCAAAAACGGGAAAAAATGAACTCTTAGTGAGACATCCGCGGAAAAGCGGAGTGCGAGATTAATCGCGTAAACCACGACTGCCATCAGATTCAACGTCATGTGTGTCGTCGCCGTGCGTTTCCCCGGATGATCGCGGCGAATGTCGCTGTAATCGGCAAATCCGGGAAGAGCGGCCAGCATCGCCGTCACCAAACCGAGGAGCATCGCCCAGAACGAAGCAAGGACGAGATTTGACGCTTTCGGAAAAACAAACGTCGTGATGTCGAGCAGGAAACTCAAAACGAAAAAGCCGATCGGGAAGTGGACCAACATCGGATGGATCGGATGCCCGAGCGGTTTGCCTTCGAGAAAATCCTTTAACATGTCGATCTTACTCCGGTGGAAGATTGGCGCCGCAGGCTTCGGCGATCTCGCGCCATTCATCTTTCGACATCCGCGCGACGCTGATGCCGTAGTGGTAAGTCATTCGTCCACCCAAATAGGCGGAGACGATCAATATTGCCGTTCCCACGATCGACAATGTCAGCGGCGCCGTCGCCACGATTGATGCATCACGAAAATCCTGGAGGCGCAGACCGAGATTGATCGCAAAGAGCGCCGTAACGACGACGTTCAATGACAAATGATACAAGCCGATCTTCCAGGCCGGTTTTTCTTTTTTGATTCCGGTCCAATCCACCACACCGGTCGGCACCGCCAGTAACGACGCGGCCAGGCCGAATGAGATCGCGTAAAAGGAAAGGCGCACCATGGCGTTGCCGCCGATTTGCCATTTCGAAAGCAAATCAAAGATGAGCGCGCCGGGCCACATCGCCATCGGCAGATGCACAATGATCGGGTGCAACGGATGGCCGAGCCATTTGCCTTTCAAAATATCCAGCAACCATTTCACGGTACGGAACGAATTGCGTTCCAATAAATCTTCGCAGCGCGATCTGAACCCGCGCGCGTCAGATTTTAGCGCGCTCTCCAGTGGCTGGTCAGGTTGCCCAGCGGCCTAACGAGAATTAGACGGCATTTTGCGGTCTATTTCCAGACGCGACTTTGAAAGAGAGCACGAGCAGGCCGGTGAGAATGACGAGATCGACGGCTAGATGTTGGGGGAAACTCCAGTGTTGGCTGGCGTGACCGAAGCAGCCGCAGGTGATATCGAGGCCGCGAATTTTGGCGGCGATGGTCGCGCCGATGAAAACCGCGATCAGCGCAGTTAAGATCGACAATCCCCCGCGATAGAGAAATCGGAAGATGAGCGCGAGGCCGCAAAAAATTTCCAGCCACGGCAAATAAAATGCGAGGCGCACACTGATGAACCACGGCAGCGTTTTGTAATTGTCGATGTCGTTCGCAAACTGGACCGGATCGAAAGCTTTGATCGCGCCGGCGTAAACGAAAATTCCGCCGACGATCAGATCGAGAATGCGCCAGAACAGTTTCATACAACCCTCACCTGCCGCTTCGCGCCTTCCTCTCCCTGGCAGGGAGAGGATTGAGGTGAGGGTCGGACGCGAGGGCTTTCTTCATCTATTCTTCTTCATCTATTCTTCTTCATCTATTCTTCTTCATCTATTCTTCTTCATCTATTCTTCTTCACCCATTCTTCCCAGCCCCCTTGCAGAACGAAAACGTTTTTGAGCTGCGCTTCATCGCGCAATCGTTTCGCAACATCGCGGGCGGCGTTGCAGCTCTCAGCGCTACAATAAACGACGACTTTTTTCTCCGGCGACCAGTTGGGCAGAAATTGCGGCAGCAATTCGTTCCAGTGGTCCTCGTTCAACGAAAACGCACCCGGAACATGGTCGCGCGCAAATTCTTCGTCCGGGCGCGCATCGACCCAGATCGCGCCGTCGCCCCATGAGCGCGCTTGATCGGCCGTGATCAATTCCGAAGCTGGAATCGACGATTGCCAGGAAATTTTGTCGCGAAAATAAATTCCTTCGCCGATCGCCGGCAAACAAGCGAGCGCGACAAGGAGCAGCCCTTCTCGAACTGCGCGCAATTTCACTTCTCAGCGTTCCACACCGCCGGCCGGCGACGCTGACGGAATCGCCGCCGGTGTGGCAGTGTTTATTGCCGGCGCGTTGGGAACGCTTGGTCTCGGCGCGGGCGGAGCTCCGGGCGGATTCGTCACCTGCACGTTCACGTTAAACGATTTTGGCGCCTCTTTCGGATAATCCGTCTGAATCAGCAACGAGGCTCCTGCCGGATGACTCGTGTCTTTTGGTGTGATTTCAATTGTCCATTCGCCCGGCGCGCTTCCCTGCTCGACCTTCGATTCGAACACCTGACCATTCGATTTCGCTGTGATGTTCTTGGCCGGAAAATCCTTCGATGCCTTGATCGAGATTTTCTTCGGCTTCGGTTCCTCGCCACTTTGCCAGTAAACAAAGGCCGGTTTGATCTCGAGTGCCTGCGGAATTGTTGCCTTGAGTGTGAGAGTGGTTGTGGCCTGGGTCGGGTTCGGATCGTCCGTCTGCACCGTGACCGTCTTCATTTGCTGGCCAGTGCGGTCGCCAATGTTGAAGGTAGCGATGATCTCCCCTTTCTCGCCAGGGTTCACGACTTCCTTTTGGCTCTGCGTTGTCGTGCAACCGCACGACGCCTTCACCGATTTAAAATGCACCGGCGTCGTGCCGGTGTTTTGATACTTGAAATGCGCGACTGCTGTCTTGTCGGCGATCGCGGGGTGCAAGTCGATGGTATTCTGTTCCCATTTTAATTCAGCGCGCGCGGCCGCGCAGAGAAAGATCGCGAACGTGAGAGTTAGGATGCGGGTTTTCATTTTTTCGAATAGGAGCGCTCAATATAATCAGCCACGGCGTCTCGCCAAGAGCGGGGCGTAACGCCGGTCAACTGGGCATATTTCGTCGTTGAGAGGACCGAGTAAACCGGCCGTGGCGCGATCCAATTTTTCATGTCGGCGATCTTCACTGATCTTACGGCTTTTGCTTTAAGCGGAACGCCTGAGGCGCGACAACAATCGAGCGCGTGTTGGGCGTATTCCTGCCAGCTGCATTCGCCGGCGTTGGTAAAGTGTAAGACGCCGCCGGACACATCGACATCGAAGAAGCGAGAAAGCATCTCGGAGATGTCACGCGTGTAAGTCGGCGTCGAAAATTTATCCGCGACCGCTTCGATCTGTTCTTCTTCACGCGCACGCTTGATCATCGCGTCAACAAAGCTCGGCCGGTCAGGACCGAAAACCCACGACATCCGCACCACCAGATGCCTGTCCGCCGTAGCCTTGGCGGAGGCGGATCGATCTTGCACAGTCAAAACATTTTCTTCCCCTGCCCGTTTCGATTCGCCGTAAACGCTGATTGGCTTGGCAGCATCGGTTTCGACGTATGGTTCTCGCTTCTCGCCGTCGAAAACGTAATCAGTGCTGAAATGAATTAGCTTCGCCTTTTTCTCGCTGCAAATTTCGCTGATAAGCCTGGGCGCTTCCGCATTGATCGCAAAAGCTTGCTCGGGCTGAGATTCGCAAAGATCGACATTCGTAAATGCGGCCGCGTTGATGAGGACATCAAAATCGAGCGGCGATAGTTTTCCCCGAATCTGATTCGGATTTGCAAGATCGAGGTCCGCCTGATTGAAAGCAATAACGTCGAATTTTTCTCGATACTCGCGCGTGAGCGCAGCGCCGAGACGGCCGCTTGATCCAATGATTACAATCTTCATTCTTCTGATGCGGCGCTCTATGAGCGCCGCATCATTTCCGGCGGTCCATAGACCGCCGCTACAAATTTAGTAACGTCCAGCGCGTTCGAGCAGCGGCTGCCACCACGCCTGATTGTCGATGTACCACTGGATCGTCGTTTCCAAGCCTTCCTTGAAATCCTGGCGCGGTTTCCATTTCAATTCTTTTTGCGCGAAAGTCGAGTCGATGGCGTAACGCCGATCGTGTCCGAGGCGATCTTTGACGAACGAAATCAAGCTTTCCGGTTTGCCTAACTGGTTCAAAATCATTTTCACCAAATCGAGGTTCGCGATTTCGTTGCTGCCGCCGAAATTGTAAACGACGCCCGGTTTTCCCTCGAAGAGCGCGGCCACAACTCCGGCGCAATGGTCCTGAACGTCGATCCAGTCGCGGACGTTCATTCCGTCGCCGTAAACCGGCAGCGGCTCATCGCGCAACGCTTTGACGATCATAAGCGGAATCAATTTTTCCGGAAATTGATACGGCCCATAATTGTTCGAGCAGCGCGTCACGACGACTTCCTGGCCGTAAGTTTTATGATGCGCGAGCGCGAGAAGATCGGCGCCGGCTTTGCTTGAAGAATAAGGCGAGCTCGGATCGAGGGGAGATTCTTCGGTGAACTTCCCGGTTTTGCCTAACGAACCGTAGACTTCGTCGGTCGAAATCTGCACGAAACGCTGGACGCCGTGTTTCCTCGCCGAATTGAGGAGGACACTCGTGCCGATGACATTGGTGTGAATGAAATTCTCGGGTGAATTAATACTGCGATCGACATGGGACTCGGCCGCGAAATTGACGACCGCAAAAAACTGATGCTCGAGCATGAGCGCGTCCATCGCATCCGCGTTGGCAATGTCGGCTTTGAAAAATTCGTAGCGCTCGCCATGTTCCTCGACCACGCCGTCGAGATTGGCGAGGTTGCCGGCATAAGTCAGTGCGTCCACGTTTGTGACCGAGGCCGGCTTGTAATGTTGCAAGATATAGCGAATAAAATTGCTCCCGATGAAGCCGCAGCCGCCGGTCACGAGAATTCGCACAGCAAGAGCTAGCAGCGCCCAGGCAGGCGCGCTAGCGGATTTTCCGCTGCTGGGCGCTCAGATCGAGGCTTGCAAAAACGCGTTCGCCGAAAGCGAGTGGACGCCGTGGCTCATCATCGGCCTGGCGGCGTTCCTGCGATTTTTTTTGCTCGGAATGAAGCCGCCACATTTCGATGAGGGCATCAACGGCTGGTTTGTCGATCAAATGGTCAAGACCGGCTTCTACAAATACGATCCGACCAATTATCACGGCCCGCTTCATTTTTACGTGCTCTTGCTTTCGCAGACATTGTTCGGCCGCAATCTTTGGGCGCTGCGATTGCCGGTCGTGCTCGTCAGCATCAGTTCCGTCTGGCTAACGTTAAAATTCGAACCGTTTTTCGGGCGAACCGTCAGCCGGCTGGCTGCATTGGCGATGGCGGTGTCGCCCGGTTTTGTTTTTTACGGGCGCTACTCCATTCACGAAGTCTGGCTGCTGCTCTTCACCATGCTGTTTTTCTACGGGCTGTTCGGACTCTGGAAATTTGGCACGACAAATTATCTCTGGTGCACCGGCATGGGCGTGACCGGAATGATTCTGTCGAAGGAAACTTACATGCTTCATGTCGCCTGCACCGTCATCGCGGCCGGTGTTTGTTACCTATCGAATTATTTCAATCGGCTCGACGATCCACGCCCAGCAACGCAAACCTGGAACTATGTGGATCTTGCAGGCGTGATTGGAGCGGGCGTCGTGCTGATCGTCTTCTTTTATTCAGGCACCTTCTTTCACTGGACCGGAATCAGAGGTCTTTACCAGGCGTATTTGCCCTGGTTCAAAACCGGCAGCGAAGGCCACGGACACGAAAAGCCGTGGTATTACTGGCTCGCGCTCATCGCTCATTATGAACTGCCCGTTTTAGCCGGTCTCCTTCTGTGCATTTTCGCATTGCGGTTCAAATCTATGAGCCTCCGCTATCTCGCCATTTACGGTGTCGGAACGTTGATTGCTTACAGCATCGTCAAATACAAAACGCCGTGGTGCATCATCAGTTTCATCTGGCCATTTTTGTTTCTCTTTGGGGCGGCGGTTGCAACGGCGCCTGTGCGATTTGCGGCAGTTACTTACCGATGGTTCGCACTCATACTTTTCGGCTTGCTCGCGTACGCAGTTTTCTATGCGGAAACGAACAAGTTCGAACACATCTGGCCTTACGTCCTGATCCTCGGGACTGCGCTGTTACTGGTCACGTTGAGAAGTCCAGAGATTTCAAAACTAGTTGCCAGCCTTCTCGTCTGCTTTTCGCTCGGGCACTGCATCTGGCTGAATTATTTCCGCTGCAGCACCGACACCGAGCCGTACGTCTACGTCCAGACCTATAACGATGTTTACAAGTTCACGGACCCGTTGTTGCAGTTGGCCCACTCCGACCCGCGCGCTTATCAACTGGTCGGGCATATTATTCGCGCGAGCCCTTATCCGTTGCCGTGGATGCTCGATGATTTCGGCCGCGTCGGATATTACGAGAAGGACAATATGCCGGATAAAGTTGACGGCGATTTTCTCCTCGTGCAGCAGGACAAGATCGCCACCGTTGAAGCAAAACTTCACGATTCTTACTACACCGTGCCGGTAACGATTCGGCCCTATCAGGATCCGTCCAAGGCGTATTTTAGCGCGCGGATCTTCAAGAGCTTCTTTCCCGGACAATGGCCGGATTTTACCGGTGCGGCACCTGCCCCGAGTCCGAACGCGACACCTGCCTTAACCCCCAACAAATGAAATGGCTCGCCGGCGGGTTAACTTTCGTAAACTTCGCCACGATTTGCGGACTGCTAATGGGGATGCTTACCGGCGGATTGAGCACGCCCGTGGCATTTGCCGCTCTTATATTGGCCGCGGCGTTCGCTCTCTTAGCATATCTTAGAACAACAGATCCAAAGTCGGAAACCGATGCTTTAGATCACGACAAATCGAAAGCATCGAAATATCGCGATCTCCCGATCTGGATTTTGGCCGGCTTCTTCACCATTTTCGCCGTCCGTTCATTTTGCTGGCTCCTATTTGTCGATGGAACTGAACTGAAGATTCAATCGCCCGTCAACCTGGGCGACCTCGGTCTTCACGTCACTCATATCAACTTTTTCGCCAACGGCGTCCGGCTTTGGCCATCCAATCCGATCTACGTCTTCAGCCATCATCTTCGTTACCCGGCCGGGATCGATTTCTTCAATGCGCTGCTTTTGAAAGCGAATGTCGATCTTATTCCCGGCCTGGTCTGGGTCGGCCTGCTCGCGTCCATCGCCACGTTCTACGCCTTCTATCGTTGGGGCGGCGGTTTTGCGATCGCGGGTTTTCTTTTCAATGGCGGTCTCGCTGGTTTTCAGTTTCTCCGCAATTTCAAATTCGTCGATTACCAGGACGTCAACAACATCGCCTGGAAAAGTATTCCGCTAACAATGTTCGTAACTCAGCGCGGTCTCCTCTATGCGATTCCAGCCGGCTTGATCTTGCTCTGGCATTGGCGCGAAAAATATTTCCGCGTAGGGCTCGCCGACGGACGAGTCCGTCCGAATGGCGGACAAGATCGATCCGCCGACGGACGGATTCGCGGTGGCGAACAATCGGACCCGCTTCCGTTTTGGGTTGAGCTTTCGCTCTATGCATCGATGTCGCTCTTTCACGTCCACACGTTCATGGCCCTTAGCGTTGTGCTCGCATGTTTTTTTGTGGCGGGCGATCCGCAAATCCGCGGACACGTTCTCGTTCTGGTCGGCAGCGCGTTCATTCCAGCGACTTTCTTTGTTTGGCTGACTACCGATCATTTCCAAGCCAAGTCCGTTCTCGAATTTCACTGGGGCTGGGTTCAAAACGAAGGCGAATTCAAAATGCCGTTTTTCCGATTCTGGTTCTTTAATTTCGGAATTCTGGTGCCGCTCGTGCTCACTCTGGTCGGGCTCCTCGGATGGCGGGTGTATCAATCGCGTGAAACGAGGCGGTTCGAATTGTTCGCGACTATTGCGCTCGGAATAGGCGCAGTTGTGTTCTCCTTCTGGCGCATCGCGAAGTATGGATTCGCGTGGAGTTGGGTAACTGTCATTCTCGTCGGGTTCATCCTGCTTGCGTGGTCGGTGACACGCGTTCTAGGAAGCGGATTTGGTTGGAAAGAAAAGTTGCCGGAGGAGATCGCGTTTATTTTCGCAGCCGTCACGATCTTTATTCTCTTTTTTTCGATCAAAACCGCGCCGTGGGGCTGGGACAATTTGAAAATAGGAATTTGGGCCTACTTCATCGTGCTCCCGTTTTTGTGGCGGCAATTGATCACGCAATGGGAGCTGCCGATTCGCGCGGCAGTTTGTTTTGCGCTTTTTGCCTCCGGGTTCGTGAGCCTGTTCGGTGGATTGGCCGCGGGCAAAGGCGGTTTCGGTTTCGCCAATCGCAGCGAAGTCGACGCGGTCGGCGCCGCCGTTCGCAAAATGCCGCTCGAGGCGCGTTTTGCAGCCTATCCGACCTACAACCACCCCCTGCTCCTCGACGGTCGAAAAGTGGTGATGGGATATCCGGGTCATCTTTGGACGCAGGGATTCGATGACTATGGAAAAACGAACGAACTGCTCACCAGACTGATGCAAGGCGCCCCAAACTGGCGCGATCTCGCCCGCACTCTTCACGTGCGCTACATTTTTTGGGGCCGCGAAGAAACAACAAATTACGCATCGAGCAAACGTCCGTGGGAGCAAACCGCAACACTCGCCGCTTCCGGAACTTGGGGCGCGATCTACGACTTGGAGCAAGCGCGACCGCAAGCGGCAACGCCGGCTCGGTGATGTTTGTTCAGAGTTCCGCCGAAGGCGCGTTCAACACCAGTTGACCCGCTGCAACCGGTTTGCCGTCGACCAGCGCCTCCACTTCAAATTGCAGCAACTCATCCACGGCGGCGATTTTTCTCGCGCGCAAAACAATTCGTTCGTCCGGTCGAACCGCACGAAAAAATTTCATTCGTCGAATCGCCGAGAGCAAAAACCGCGGTTGCGAATTCTCCGGATGCGCGGATGCCGCAACTATTCCGGCAGTTTGCGCGAGCGCTTCCGTCAAGATCACCCCCGGAACGAGTGGATCGCCCGGAAAATGCCCGGCGAACATCGGATCGTTGCTCGAAAACTGCGTCTCGCATTCCGCTGATACGCCCGAATCGCACGCGATCAATTTTCGCACGAACACAAACGGCGGTCGGTGCGGCAAACCTAAAAAGTGACTGGTGGCGAGTGACGAGTGACGAGATTCGACTGCCGCCGTTTTCTTTTTTCTTGTCACTGGTTCACAACCGCCAGTCCGGTTCGGACTCAGCCGTTGACAAAGTAGGCAAACTTCCAACTTCCCCTAATACGCGTGATCCCGATGCGGTAACCGTCGTAATTGAGCGATGGATCGGCAAATTGCGGCGGCGCGACCATGAAGGCGCCTTTCTTGACGAATCGCTCCGACAAAATCCCGTCCAGCTCGGGCCAGAGGTTTTCCTGTTCCCAATATTGAAAAACGCCGGGACCGGCCATTGGCGGCTCGAGTTGATAACCGAAATCTTCAGTCATCATCGATTTGATCGTCTCCACATCGCGTTTCGCCACGGCTTTGCGGAGGCGGCCAAGGAACGCCTGGAAATCGACATCGGTGGCTTCTTCGCGCAGATTCGCCTTCGCTTTTTTCTTGAGTTCGGCCTGCTTAAGTTTTTCTTTTTTTTGCTGAGGCGTTTGGCAGCCACCGACGACGAACGCAAACGCTAGGAAAACGACCAGCAGAATTCTCATCAGCTTAACGTGTGTCACGTTTATGATTTGGATTCAAGGCTGGAGGCGCACGGATCCCGTCGTTGCGTTCGTCGGAGCTTGAACGGGTGCGCCAGGAAGATCCAATAAATCGCGCTGGCAAGATCGACAATCGACGCCGGTGGACTCGTTAGGCGCAGTGGACCCTCTCGTAAAGCGGCAAAAACATTTTCGATCGTCAGTGCATCCGGGCGCGGAATGCTCGTGTAATGACGCCCAAACGCGTGCAACTGGTGCGCGTCGGAAGTGGCGATCAGCGGCTTGCCAAATTGGGCGGCCACTTTCGCCGCGCGCCAATTCGGGTTGAGCAATCCTTTATGAAAATGGCAGAACTCGATCGCGTCAAAGCAATCGATCTCGTCGAGAAGACGTTCACCGATCGAACCGCCAAGCACATAGAACGGATGCGGGGCGATGGTGAAGATCGATCCGCCACCGGACGGATCCGCCGTGGCGGACAATCCGCGGCGGGCGCGAAGTCGCCGGATATCGTCGAAATTTTTCAATCCTGCAACCTCGGCCGCGGTCACGTTCAACAAAATCGCATCGGCACCTTGCAACCGCACTTCGGCGGCCGGTATCAGCAGAATTCCCATCGCTGCCGCGTCTGCAAATACTTCCGCGCGATCGAACACCGCGTCATGCAGCGTGATTGCGAGCACGCCGAAGCCGAGCTGCTTCGCACGCTCGAGCAATTGATGCGCCGAATAATCGATCACGTCTTTCGGATCATCGAGGGTGTGGATGTGAAGATCGACTTTGATCCAGTCGCCATTCTCACTCTCGCTCATGCTCTTGCTCTACCTCTTGCCCTTAGTCTCGATCATGATCACGAGGACGAGCAAGAGGTTGCCAAACGATACTTGCCAGACCGCGCCTTCAGCGGCAAATTTCGCGCGCTTCACACGCTCAAAAGCTCGGGTGGTGGAATGGCAGACACGTACGTTTGAGGGGCGTATGCCGAAAGGCATGCGGGTTCAAGTCCCGCCCCGAGCACCAAATCCTTCAGCGCGTTAACAATTTTTTTGACTCAACCATCTCTTGATTCAAACCGCTCAAGAAAAACGACTTAGTAAAATCGCCATCAACTTCTAAAAAATCTACGAATCCATTCCTCTCGCGAAATCCGATCCCGTTTCGATGCCACGCCAACGGAAAAGGGAAGATCGGCCAGCAAATGGGAGCGCCGCGAAAAACGAGGGGGGCGGCACCGTCTGCGCTTTATGCGGGCGGGTCATCAAAGCGGGCAGCGCTGCCGGCAATGAGCCGGTCATCTACAGTGTCTGTGCCGCTTGCAAGCGCATGCCGCACCGCAATCCCGGATCACCCGCGTCACTTTGCTAGCTCGATTAGAATTGCTTTCTGGACGTGGAGCCGGTTCTCCGCCTGATCAAAAATTGTTTGCGCATGCGTTTCGAACGTTTTCTCGTCGATCTCCTGCCCGCGGTGTGCTGGCAAACAATGCATCACCAGCGCGTCCGGTTTTGCCAATTTCACAACTGAATCATTGATCCAGTACGGTCCGAGCTCGGCTTCGCGGCGCGCTTCCTCCGCTTCTTTTCCCATCGACACCCAAATGTCGGTGTAAAGCACATCGGCATCACGCGCCGCAGCGGCGACATCGTCCGTGCATGTCACTTGGCCGCCCGCGCGCTCGAGCAATTTCTTTCTCGGCTGATATTTTTTGTGCGACGCGATGCGCAATTTGAAATCGAGCTTCCCTGCCGCGAACAACCACGACCGCGCTGTGTTTGAAACACCGTCGCCGACATACGCAACCACCGTCTTGTCGATCTTACCGCGTTTCTCGATGATCGTGAAGATGTCGCCGAGAATCTGACACGGGTGCTCGTCGTCGGTGAGTGCATTGATCGTTGGCACACCTGAAAATTCGGCGAACTCCTCGATATCGCCCTGCGCGTAGGTTCGAATCACTGCGCCGTGGATCATTCGCGCGAGCACGCGCGCCGTGTCCTTGATCAATTCGCCCCGGCCGAGCTGCGCGTCCGCCGCGTTCAAGTAAATCGTTTCGCCCCCGAGCTCGCGAATTCCCACGTCGAACGAAACGCGCGTGCGCGTGGAAGGTTTGGAGAAAATCAGGGCCCAGGTTTGTCCGGCCAGTGGCTGTGCCGAAATCTTGCCGCGGTTTGTTTTGAGTTCGGCCGTCCGGCGAAGGATCCGCTCGATTTCCTCCCGCGAAAGCTGCTCGATACTAAGAAGATGTTTCACTCGATTCTCCTCTCACGCTTTCTCTGCAAGATCGACAGTCAACTTTTCGATCGCTCGCAAACCTTCCTCCGCCTCGCTCGTTCGCAAATTCAGCGCGGGCAACAATCGAATTACCGAATTGCCGGCGGGTGCGGTCAGGACATTTCGCCTGTGCAGTTCTTTCACAAGATCAGCAGCTTTAAATTGCGGCCGAAATTCAATTCCGATCATCAAGCCCAGGCCGCGAACAACTTTCACTACTTTCGGGAACCTTTGCTGAATTGTTTGCAGTTCTCGCAAAAGTAGGTCGCCAGTCCCGCGCGCGTTCTTGGCCAGATTCTCGCGCTCAATTACTTCGAAAATTTTTAAGGCAACCGCGCACGCCAGCGGTGTGCCGCCAAACGTGCTCGCATGCGTGCCGGGCGAAAGAATGTTCGCAAAATTCTCCCGCACCCAAAATGCGCCCATCGGAAATCCGCCTCCCAAAGACTTCGCCATCGAAACGGCATCCGGGACAAGATCGACATGTTCGTTTTCGAGAATGCGCTGCCAGCTTTGAAATTTCCCAGTGCGGAAATGGCCGGCCTGCACTTCGTCGAACAACAACAACAAATTGTGCTCGTCGCATAGACAACGCAGACCGATCAAATATTCCGGGCTGGCAATGGTGATTCCACTTTCGCCCTGCACCGGCTCAACCAAAATCGCGGCGGTTTGCGGTGTGATCGCGCCGCGCATCGCTTCGAGATCCTTGAACGGCACGTGCTTGAATCCGACGACCGCGGGCTCGAAGCCTTTCTTTACCTTCTCCTGTCCGGTGGCGGCGATTCCGGCCAGCGTCCGTCCATGAAACGATTCGAATGTCGTGATGATTTCGTAGCGACCAACGTCGCGTCCAAATTTCCTCGCGAGCTTGAACAGGCCTTCGTTTGCTTCCGCGCCGCTATTGCAGAAAAAGACTCGCCCCGGCGCGATAAGCTCGACAATGCGTTTCGCGAGCCTCCCTTGGAGCTCATTATAATATAGATTGGAGACATGGGTCAGTTTTTGCGATTGCTCGATTAGCGCTTTTGTCAGCTCGGGATGGGCATGGCCCAACGAGCAAACCGCGATTCCGGCAGCCAGATCGAGGTAGCGCTTTTCGTCGACATCCCAAACGTAATTTCCCTCGCCGCGCTCAAGCACGAGATCAAAGCGCGCATATGACGGAACGACATTCTTCTCAAACAACTCGCGAATGCGTTTTGTCTCGTTTTTCATCATCGCCGGTGTCGTTGCTGGCAAAACTTCCTTCATAATACGACCTCCGTGCCAACCCCCGCATCGGTGAAAATCTCGAGCAACACTGAATGCGGAATTCTTCCGTCGACGAACTGGACTTTTTCAACGCCGCTCTCAATCGCGGCCAACGCACTGTCCACTTTCGGAATCATTCCTTCACCGATCACGCCGGTCTTTCGCAATTGCGGAACTTCGCCCACCGCCAGGTGAGTCAACAAACTCGCGTCGTTTTTTGGATCGCGGAGCAACCCAGGCACATCGCTCATGAAAACCAAACGGCGCGCTTTTAACGCAATCGCGGTTTTCGCGGCCGCAATGTCGGCGTTGCAGTTGTAAATTTTACCGTCATCGCCGAGCGCCGTCGGACTAATCACTGGCGTGACGCTGCGCCGAATGCATTCCCGCAGAGGCTCCACATTCACGTCACAAACTTCGCCGACGAAACCAAGATCGACATCTTCACCCTTTTCACTCCTCGCTGAATATTTACGGCAGCGAAAAACCTCGGGGCCGGCAAAACCACGTGCCTTCCCGCCAAAATCCTGGATCGCCGTCACAATGTCGGGATTAATTTCGCGCGACAGAATGCGATCGACAATTTCCGCGCTCGCCGCGTCGGTCACGCGATAGCCGTGGACGAATTCCGATTTCACGCCCGCTTCCTCCAACGCGCGTGTGATCGCCTTACCGCCACCGTGCACCACGACCGGATTGATTCCGACCGCTTCGAGAAAAACCACGTCGCGCGCGACCCGATGCCGTTCTTCCGGATCGGGCGAGTCCATGAAACTGCCGCCGTACTTCACAACGAAGATCTGGCTGCGGAAACGCTGGATGTAAGGCAACGCTTCGAGCAACGTCGCCGCTTTCGAAATAAATTCTTTCATCAGCCGCCGAGGGTCGCGGGATCAGTGATGTCGCCTTTGTTGAAGGCGACGTAATCTTCGGTGAGGTCAGCCGCGTAAAGCAGGAATTCGCCGCGACCGCGGTGAAGATCGACGTGTAAATCGAACTCAGGTGCTGAAGTAATTCTCGCCAGCGTTTTCAAGGCGACATTTGTCGGACGCCCCCGCCGAAATGCAAAAAGAATTTTGCGGCTGCCGGGTTGAGCGTAACCGACATCGACAATGCGTTCATCGACATCCGCTTTCGAATATCCGAGCGCGCAGAGAATTCGTCCCCAGTTGGGATCGCCGCCGCACCAGCTTGTGCGCACGAGCGAGCTGTTGGCAACCGCGCGCGCGGCTGCTTCCGCTTCGCGATCATTGCGCGCGCCGCGAATATGCAGCGTAACAAAGCGCGAGGTGCCTTCGCCATCGCATACGATCATCTTCGCCAATTCGACACAAACGAAATTGAGCGCCGATTGAAAAGTGACGAGTGACGGGTGACGAGTGACAAGTTTGCGATTTCCGGCGAGACCATTGGCCAACATGATCACGGAATCGTTCGTGCTCATGTCGCCGTCCACCGTGATACGGTTGAAACTTTTTCCGATTGCAATCTTGAGCGCGCGCTTGAGAGCCGCCGACTCAATTGCCGCGTCGGTGGTAATGAATCCAAGCATCGTCGCCATTCCGGGCTGAATCATCCCAGCGCCTTTGCAAATCCCGCCGATCCGAACTCTCGATCCGCCAATTTGAAATTCGGCGGCTATTTCTTTGCGGCGCGTGTCGGTCGTCATGATCGCTTCAGCGACCCGTCGCGCGTTCGCCGTCGATCTTGCGAGACGCGGTGCGCACGCTCGAATTCCACGCTCGATATTTTTCATAGGCATCGACACGCCGATCCGACCGGTCGAACAAACGAGAACGTCTCCTTCTTTGATCTTGTAGCGGCGGTCTGTGACCGCCGCATGATTTGAATTTTTGCGACGCTCATAGAGCGCCGCTACAGAAGAAGCTGTTAGTAGCGTCATCGCTTTCGCATCGCGCATTCCCTGACGACCAGTGCATGCGTTCGCGTTTCCCGAATTAACCACGATCGCTCGCGCGGATTTTTTCGTGGCGCGTTGCCGGCTGATTTTTACCGGCGCGGCGCACACTTGATTCGTAGTAAACATTCCGGCGACGGCCGCGGGAACATTCGAAACAATCAGGGCGAGATCGCGTTTTTGTCCTTTCTCCGATCCTTTTCCAGTCCCCAGTTTCTTGATGTCGCAGAAAACCGAAGCGCATTTGAAACCGCGTGGCGCGCAAATTGAACCGGAAATTTGTCGAAACGAATTTTTCAAATCAATCCGGCGGTCTCAGGAAAACCGAGCATCAGATTCATACATTGAACAGCCTGACCGCTCGCACCTTTGACGATGTTATCGATCGCGCTCATGACAACGAGTCGATGCGTGCGCTTGTCGATCTTCCAGGCGATATCGATGAAATTTGTGCCGACGACGTTTTTCGTATCAGGCAAACGTTCCTGGCCAAGCAAACGGACAAACGGTTCCTCGCCGTAGGCGCCGCTGAAAATCACAGCTGGATCCATGTTCACAACGTTGCTAGCGATATCGGCACAAATCGTGGTTACGATTCCGCGATTCACCGGCACCAGATGCGGCGTGAATTGAATCACAATTTTTTCGCCGGCCAAAATCGAGAGCTCCTGCTCGATCTCGGAGAGATGTCGATGTTTGGGAACGGCGTAGGGCCGTACGCTTTCGTTGCATTCGGAAAAAAGATAATCGGTCTCCACTTTGCGCCCCGCGCCGGTCACACCGCTCATGCTCGCGACTAAAATCGTTTTGCGATCGATCGCTCTCCGGCGAATGAGCGGACGCAGGGGAATGAGAATGCTGGTCGGATAACAACCCGGACATGCGACCAGCTTCGCGTCTCGGATTTTTTCCCGGTAAATCTCCGGCAAACCGTAAATCGATTGGCCTAACAAATCGGGCGCGGCATGATCGTGACCATAAAATTCCTGATAAACAGCCGCATCTTTTGTCCGGAAATCCGCGCTAAGATCGACAACGCGCGCGCCGGCCGACAACAGTGGCTTGGCAAACTCGGCAGCGAGTCCGTGCGGGAGTGCGAGAAAGACAACACCGGCTTCGTGCGCGATTTGTTTTGGATCGGGATTGGAAAATTGGAGCGCAGCCGCGACTTTGTGGTGCGAAAAGCGCGGGAAAACTTCCGCTAGTGCTTTACCAGCCAACTGCCTCGAAGTGGCCGCGACAAGATCGACATGCGGATGCGCCAGGAGCAGACGCACCAGTTCTTCACCGGTGTAACCGGAAGCGCCCACCACCGCGACTTTCGTCTTTGTGCCGCTGAGGACAGCGGCCTCGACAGCTTTCTGCACAACGCGCAATGCGTATTCCGTCTCGCGCAGATTGCAACGGAATTGTAATTGTCACCCGCGAATGACGCGAATGAACGCGAATACAAATTTTTTCTTAATCGGGTGAGAGGCTGAGGTCCGCGACATTCGTATGATTCGCGTGATTGGCGAGACTTATTAAGAACCGAGGCCGGTTCACATCAGCGTTGCGCTTCGCACAGCGAAGCGGCTACAGTTTCACTATGGACGCTCTCTATCTTGTCGGCATCGCGGTGCTCGCCGTTTTTGGTTTCGTCTTCGCGATCGTTCTTTTCAACTTTTTCGGGATCTGGCTCCGGGCGCGCATCGCCAATGCGCCGGTCGGCATGGGCAAAATGATCGGGATGCGGCTCCGGCGCGTGCCAGTTGGGTTAATTGTCGATAATCGCATCACCGCGGTGAAAGCGGGCATTGAAGTGCCGAGCGATCCGCTGGAAGCGCATTATCTGGCAGGCGGCGATGTGACTCAGGTCATTCTGGCGTTGATCGCAGCCGACAAGGCCGGCATCTCACTCGATTTCAATCGCGCTTGCGCAATCGATTTGGCGACGAAGGGCACAGGCAAAACCGTCCTCGAAGCGGTGCGCACGAGCATCAATCCGAAAGTGATCGACGCGCCGAACCCGGCGATGGGTCGGGCAACGATCGACGGCGTGGCCAAAGACGGGATCGGCGCAAAAGTGAAAGCGCGCGTGACGGTGCGGTCGCATCTGGATCGATTTGTCGGCGGCGCGACCGAGGAGACAATCATTGCGCGTGTCGGCGAAGGCATCGTCAGCGCGATCGGCTCGGCTGATTCCTACAAAGACGTTCTGGAAAATCCGGACCGCATTTCAAAAGCAGTGTTGGCGAAAGGTCTCGATAGCAACACGGCCTTTGAAATTCTTTCCATCGACATCGCCGATGTCGATGTTGGCGACAACATCGGCGCAAAATTGCAAAGTGAGCAGGCCGATGCGGACAAACGCGTGGCACAGGCAAAAGCGGAGGTGCGTCGCGCAGCTGCGGTCGCAGTGGAGCAGGAAATGAAGGCCAAGACGCAGGAGATGCGGGCGAAGGTTGTGGAAGCTGAAGCGCAGGTGCCGCTGGCAATGGCGGAAGCGTTTCGAGCCGGTCATCTCGGCATCATGGATTATTACCGGATGAAAAACGTGCAGGCCGACACGACGATGCGTGAATCAATTGCCGGAACGGATAAGCCGCGGACGGAAGCGAGCTGATGAAAGTCGGAGCTGGAGATTAGAAAGTAGAAAAAATGGCGGCGCTGCATCTCGATAATTTGCTTTTCCTTTTGTTCGTCGCGCTGGCGATCTTTTTTCAAATCCTGACCAGAGCCGCGACTAAAAGCCACAGGCGTCCGGGCAACACAAGGCGAAGATCTACATCTCCCTCGCAAATGTCTCGCCCGCTTGCGCGCGAGCCGGACGAAACAGATGAAGAACGGATCCGCAAATTCCTGGAAGCGCTCGGGCAGCCGACCACATCAAAACCGCCGGCGCCGGTTGCGCCGCGACCCACGTATCAAAGGCCAGCGGTTTTGCCACACGTTCCTCCGCCATTGAGATCGCCGCTGCCGCCGCTGACGACGCGGCCGCCAGATTTGCCGCGCGAAATAAGATTATCCGGCCAAATAACTCCGACGCGTGAGGCGACAACTTTTCAGCCGAAGGTCGCCGAGTCGCCGGTGTTCGAAGTTCAGCAGGGTCCGCCCCCACTCGAGGCGATTTCAGAAGCCGAGGTCAGGGCGGCGTTTCAGCCAGTAGCAGCGCGGTCGAGCGTGAAGACTTACGACATCGCGACGCTGCTAAGATCGACATCCGGTTTGCGTAACGCGATTATATTGCGCGAAATTTTTGGGCCACCTCGCAGCTTGCAGCCGCTCGATTTGGTCGGAAGCGTTTGAGCTTGGACGCGAAGTTCGTATCCTTCCGCTCCTTCCAACACGCCGGCGTGGCGGAATGGCAGACGCGCTGGACTCAAAATCCTGAAATCAGCGATTTCATCTGATCAATTCCGATCAAATCTCATTAGCTGTTTTCAGAGGGAAAATCGGCTTCTAACGCTGTTTCCACTCGTTCAACGAGGGACCGTCAAGAAGCGGGCGAAAGTAGAACAAAAGTAGCACAAAGAGGCGGCGACTCTCCTCGCGCGCACGCGCGGGCGCGTAGGCAGTGATCATTTGTATCATCGTGTAATGTCTGAGCAGCGGGGTCCAGAGCGGTAAAAAACCAGCAGAAAAAGTTCGCCGCCTCTCACACCGAAGGCATCAGAGGCGGCGGTAGTTCCCCCCAGAACTGTTCTGAGACTAAGGCGATTCAGAACAAGGGCCAAGACTTTTCGGGAGACAGCATTTGTCAGCTTCAATATGTAAAATCGCCGGCCAGGAACTCCTCAGTTCGGACAACCTCATCGCGATGATCGAGAATTTCGACGCGGCATCCGTTGACTCTACTGCTCCACTTGGCGTATCCGACTGCCGCGGACTCAGTCTCGAACCAGAGTGAGCCGTGCGATAGGCGTTCACCCTCAAGTTTCCATCCACGCCGCTTCTTGCGTGGTCGGACTTTGTATTGCTCCATCTCCGTTGCGGCGTTGTTCAGCCGAGAAGATTCTTGAGCGCAAGGTACGGCCAGCTTTCGCTTCCGTACAATCGCCGTAAACGTTGAAGCGCACGCAGGCATTGAGGATCTGTGGCGAGTCGCACGCTGTGTTGCCGGTAGAGTTTGTGGTGGCCTTGGCTCAGCGCCCGCTCCCACCGCCGGCGAAATCGGCCATCGTTGCGCAGATGCCGGTAAGCCGTGTTGCGCGAAATATGTGCGGTTTTACACGCGAGGTTCATACGCGGGTCTTGCCTAAGCGCGGCAAGCAGCCTTTCCCGCCACGGAAATGCCCGCTGAGGCGATTTTGACAAGCGACGAGGCATAATTTAGCCGAATGTTCAATCGAACGTATCTCGGGGCGCTTAGACTGCAAGCAACGCCAATTTGGACCTCCTCAGCCTAGTTGCATCTGGTCGCCATTCCGAATATGCGTTCTGGCACGATGTACGCTTACCGACTTAGCAAGCTCACGTTCAATGATGAGACAGAGCTACGACCTGGAAAACTCACGATTGTTTGCGGTCCGAACAATGTGGGCAAAAGTCGGATTCTCAAAGAGATTGCGGTAATTTCATCATCGTCTGATCCTCCGCCGACAGTACTGGTACGAGATGTTAAACACGTGTTGCCAGACAGTCTTGATGAATTGCGACAAGCGTACTCATTTCATAGATATTTTGAGGACCGAGGATGGAGGGGCCGCTGCCTGGCGCCAAATCTTTGTAGCGAATGGAGTTTTTCTGGCGGGGGTGCATGGCCAGACCACTATGCAGGCTTGATTTCGCGCCGCGATCAAAACCGAGAGCGCACTTTTGCTTCTAACTTTGGTTCAGATTTGCTTGCACATCTTACGACAGAACATCGCCTTCAATTAGTAAAGGAATCACCCAGTGCATCTCATGAACAGGAAGTTTCTAACATGCTACAGGCGCTTTATGAAGGTGGTGCACGCGCAGAGAAGCTGGTCCGAGATGAGGTCGAAAGAGCGTTCGCACTTCAAGTCGCGCTCGATTTTAGCGCACCACGAACGTTGGTTCTGAGGGTCGGTGCGGATTTTTCCAAGCTACCGCCCGACCCTCGCGAAGCCAAACCGGTCTTAATGAGACATGAAAAGCTCGACGATCAGGGTGATGGGCTGCGGGCTTTTGTCGGAATCATCGTGGCAATTTTGGCCGTAAATCGCGGAGTTTTTCTAATCGACGAGCCGGAGACATTTCTTCATCCGCCACAAGCGTTCCGAATTGGCCAATTTCTCGCAAACCATGCAGATGAATCGAGGCAGTTAGTCGTTGCAACACACAGCGTCGACTTCCTTCGAGGCGTTTTGAACCAAACGCGAGATGTCACGGTGATCCGAGTCGATAGAACGGATGATCAAAATTCATTTCTTCGACTCGAGCCGACAACGCTCGAACGGATGGCGACGGATCCTCTGCTAAGCTCAGCACGCGTGTTAGATGGATTGTTCTACACCGGTGCATTGGTCGTCGAGGCTGACCGCGACGCACGCTTCTACCAAGCCGTTTTCAAGAAGCGTTTTCCAGACGTAGATCTTCATTTCGTCAATGCCGATAATAAACAAACGGTTTCAAAAATCATCAGATTGTACAGAGATCTCGTCGTCAGGTGCAGCGGTATCGTCGATTTCGATGTGCTGAATGATGCACGCGACTTCGAAAGCATGCTCGATGGGCTTGCGATGGACGAACCTAATAAGCGAGCGGCGCTTGCACTTCGAGGCAACATCGGGGCAGAAGCAAAAGAAGTACCGGCCGAAGAACGGTTCGCAGCGGCAACTAGTAAGATCGAAGTCCTCAGTGCAGAGGCGCGGGCATGTGCGGCAAATCTCAAAGACGATCTCGCGCCGTTCTTATCCGCGCTGGATGCAAAATGTCGCGATATCGCGGAAGCCGCAAAAGGCTGGAGGGAGCTAAAACAGAAAGGAATTTGCGCTCTGTCCGAATCGGCGCAGGCCGAGTTTTGGAAGCTGTACGATTTGTGTACTCAGGTAGGCCTGATGATCACGCCGACGGGCGAACTAGAATCAATGTTGATCGATTACGCGATTGAAAGAACGACAGATAAACGAGGTTGGATCTCGCGCGCATTGAAGCTAATTCCTGGCCTTGAACTAGACGATGCGAAAAATCCGTGGAAGTTTGCCGTATCGGTGCACGACACCCTGCGCGTAAATAAGACAGCCTAACACCTGATATGCGCCGCATTTTCGTTTTCGCGCCTACTGTTACTTGCACTCAATGCCATGCAATCAATCGGCATGAACCAGGCGATCACTGCAAGGATCTGTGAGGCCGAAAGCCGCGGCGGTGAATAAAAGATTCTGAGTCGTTACCATTATAAAAATTCCTCGGAGCAATAACAGATCAGCGAATTTCGACGAACTTTGCTAACACACCCTTCCCTTCAGCGCATTACGCCGCGCGCTGCTTTTGCACAAATGCGTCGATTGGTGCGGCGATTTGTTGAAGCGTATCGCGGCCGGGGTGAGTTCGGAAAATGGAAGGCGACCCAGCCGATTCGCCACGCCGGCCCCTCGCGCGCCGCCTCAACTTGGGGTTGCGAGCCTAATCGGCTAAGGTGAACATCCGGTTATGAAAATCGAGGTGATTCACTGAAATGCCGATGCAGGCTGAGAATTGCAGCTTGCAATTAGGCAAGTTTTCCCGCCATAACCTTGGCCTATGAAAACGCGCCTTCTTACCCTCAGTTTAGTTTGCGCTTTAGTTCTGACATCTCAGCTAACCGGTTTTCAGTCATACGCAAATCTGTCGAGTCTTCCACGTAATAAACCTTCAACTGTTGCTGAGCAGCGTTACAGAATTGGAGCGATATGTAATGACGGGTCGGAGAGTAGTGCGACTGGACGCGGAGCGTGCTCACACCATGGCGGTGTCCAGTGTTGGAAGTACTCTGACGGCTCGTGCACGAAGCCTTAAAGTTACTAGCATCCGCCGCTTGCCTTGAAAACAACGGAAAAACCTTTGGCACTCTACGTTGCGTGGTCGGCTGCCGCCGTGCTCCTTGCTCTTGCAGCCCTTGCAAGACATCCCTACAGCTTTTATCTGCTCTTGCGTTGGATTTGCTGCGCGGTTTTCGCGTATTCCGCATTTACCGCGCACGAAAAGAACCGTGCACCTTGGGCTTGGGTATTTGGCGTGATGGCTGTCTTGTACAATCCCATTTTTCGCGTCCGTTTGGATCGAAGCACATGGGTCGCACTTAATTGGATTACAATCGCTGTGATCGTAATCGCGGCTATCGTTTTCTGGCGTGCTGGCAAGCGGCCACCGGGTCAATCAAACCGTGAAGTACTGGGAAATCATCGCGAATAATCTCAGCACGGGGGGATGGACGTGGGGCTTGGTGACAGGAACTAATGCTGAAGGTGAAACGATCTTCGTCGCGGATGCTCACGGCAGAGACGGCAAACGGTTTGTGGTTCGTGCTGATGAATTGCTGACGGCATTTATTGAACTCGAACGCGCAACTCAAGGCCTCTAACAAAATGTTAAACAAAGAAGTGCGTGCGAGCCGGATCGCCAAGAGGGGTTAGTGATACCGGTTCAGGGCATTCTCGGGTCCTCGGGCGCGTAGTCGACGCTAGTCACTTTGATGTTCATCTCCGAGCGCGGTCCGGTCGTCTAACGAGACACAAGATCAGTGACCGTGGGCCCTGTAAAGCGTGCCACGCAGCCAAAGCGCGGAGGGCAACCACGCAGAAGGGTGGAACGCAGGCTGGCTCGCGGTTCGCTGCATCGCCTGGTTAGGTCTTAAGTTGATTCGGAAGGCGCGCAAATCCGATTGCGCTGAGAGGAAAGGCGATTCTGTATCGGTATGAATCGTCGATTTGCGTGCGCTCGATAGCGGCTGTTGCCGAGGGCGCGAGTCGAATGCGAAGCTGTGTGTGAACAGCCCAGTTCGCCGTCGGTAATTCGGAGATAACGACAACCGTGGAAAATAGGTTGTCATCGGTCTCGTGACGATCAATCCAGAGAAAACCATTAAACGTCTGAGAAGTGTCAGTCGTGTGAACCTCAACATCTGCGCTTTGCATCTCCATAAACGGAAATGGCAGACCGCTCCAGTCCTGGCCCCTGATTGGTGGATCGTAGTGTTTCATGGTCGTGCTAGGCCCTAACTAGGATCATACGGATTTTTTGATCTAATTCCATCGTGACAATCGGCGACCCTCCGGCGGCGCCCGCGTTTGGGTTGGTCGCTCTAATGCGTTAAGGCGACCATCCTTTTCAAGCCGGCCCTCCGCTATCGTTGCCGCGACGCTCTGGCGATCACCGCCGGTTACGGTGATTCGACGATCGCCGATGCCATCGCACAAAAATAACTGCGCCATTTGGCGCAGTTAATTCTCATTTACGGGAACCTGAGGCACTTACGCATGTGCTGCGCCATTTGGCGCAGCAGCTTTGGCGGGCCGCAGCGCACGCGCTGGCGCGATGGTCGGAGTTGATTCATACTTTGTGTAATGTCGCGCAACTTGCGCGGCCGGCAGTCCCAGGGACCAGAAAGCCGCTAAATACGTTCATGCGAACGTTAAGCCACCCTTATGTCTATTCAACAGGGAAAACCCGCACAGCGGCCACTTGCGGCTGCGGGACCGTTCCTTACGGTGCTCAAGCGAGACGACTCTCACGGATATCAGCGTTGTTTGCGATCAACGAAGCAAGAGCCGGATCATCTCCTTGTGTTTTACCTCTGCGCGTTCCAAAGCGTCTAACGAGAATAAGATCAGCGACGGCTACCGGGAGCGAGCGCCAATCGAAGTGGAAGTGTTTTAATCATTGGAAAACGTGATCGCGCGGCGGGTAGCCGTTCGCTGCATCGCATGGTTAGGCCTTCCGGCGTCGAAGCACTCTCGACATGAAGCGAAAAACGGGCTCTTCCGCGATGACAGCCCGAAACGGTGTGGAGCCAGCCAAGCGCCATGCAATGTGTCCGCCCGTATAACAACCGAGCACCGAGGCGGCGAGAACCGTGAGGAACATGATGAGAATGGTGGGAATGCCGATAAACCACCGAACGGAATCAGGAGGGTGGACGAGAGCATAGAACCCAAGAACCGCGCCGAGAAGTATACCAAGCGGAATCGCGACTACGAACTGAAATAGGAGAACCCCCGGGAGGGAAGCGACAATCGCCGCCGCGAGCCGCAGGGCAGTGCGTCGCACCGACGGAAACAGCATCAGCACCGCACAAACCAAGAGACCGACACCCATGCCGACGATGTAGAGCATCAGACACATCGCATACGCAAACGTCGGTGGCATGGTGTAGGCCTAACGAGAAAAAGATAAGCCACGGCACGGTGTTGTGGCAAATGCGCTCGTGATTATTCGATCAGGGGCCGTTGGCTTCATCGATTGGTCAGGCGGCAAGCGTCGCATCATCCAAGACCTTGAAACAGCAGCCACAGCTTGCAAAGCGGAAAGAAAACGCGGTAGGAAGAAACGTCTCCTTCATGGAAATACGCCTTGCCAATGTCGTGGCTATGCGTGTCGCCGCGAATGAGGGGACCGAGCCAACCATGCTCGTTATCGCGAACGGGCGAACTGAGAACGTCGAAGCGCCATAAGAATGCAGCGATATAAAGTGCGAACACGGCCGAGCCAACAATGGCTGTCAAGCGGAGTGCGCGCATGGAGCTAAAACTGCCGTCTAACGAGAAAAAGCTCAGCGTATCTCTGCTGAGAGCGAGGCTGAAATTGGGGTGGAGATTTTAATCATGCAAAAATGGATTTTCACGCCGGCAGCGATTCGCTGGAGCGCTTGCTTAGACGGTCTTCGCGGAACGGACATAAAGCTCGCGAACAGGTGAGAAGTAGATCAGGGCGATAACGAACCCTGCAACGTACATGCTGAACTGATTAATCGCCGCGGACAGCGGTGTGTGTGGTGTGACTGGCTCAAACGGCATCGTGGTAAGATCGACTGCTATGCAGAGGACGTAAAGAATGCGAGCCCACGGCCAGAAAAAGAATAGTCCGATGCGCGCCACCAAACCAAACAAGCTAATGAACGCAGCAACAAATATCTGCCAGTGTGGTGCGGACCCGACTGGTGACGGCGGCGCGATGGCAAGAAACACGATCGCGAGCAGCACCTCGAGCACTATCGAAAAACGCAGGATCGTCTTCAAAAGGGCGACGTTCACCGTCTAACGAGACGGAGCTGAGCCACCGCTGGCGGCAGCGTGGAAAGGATCTGGAACTGTTTCATAAAATCAAAACGTGAACTTCACATCGGCCAGCGGTTGGCTCCAGCGATTGGTTAGGTGTGGCGGAAGAAAACACTCAAAGTGGCCGCCAAAAGTGTAAGAAAAAACGCAATCAATCCAGGCCAGATCAAAGCTCGTTGAAGTCTCCCAAGATCCCGCCAATACAAATCAAGAAGTCTGTGCCTTCGAAATGCTCCCCAGCCTTCTTTTCGGATCAACCGGGTTTGCACTGCACTCAGCGCTAGCGTGCTGACCGCGAACGACGCGAACAGGAAGATGATCCAGCCTGTGACCAACGTCTTCATAACACCTAACGAGAACAAGTTCAGCCACCGCTGGCGAGAGCGAACTTTGCTGAGATCGACAACTGTTTCATAAAATTAAAGTGAGACAACGCCCCCAGCCTGCGGTTGGCTGGAGCGTTTGGTTAGGCGGACGAACTCTCATAGACAGTCTCGGAAAGCAAAGCAGACAAAGAGCAATGAATAAAGAACCAACAACGCAGCTCCGAGCGGAATATAAACAATGCTCAACCAAATGCGGGGTGCAGTCCGTAGAGGTGACCGCCACAGACAACTGACCCCTACAACTATAGACACCACGAGCCCGACGGTGTCCCACTGAGTCGCTCCAATACCAAATCGACGCGTAATCGACAGCTCGACCGACATGATGAAAACCGGAACAAGAATCATCGCGATGAACCAGACTACGCGCTTGTTCTGAGCATTTATTTCCATGTCGGCGAAGTCCGTCTAACGAGACCAAGCTCAGCCACCGCTGACGAGAGCGAGCTGTGCTTCGAATTTCAATGTTGAGGTTGTCATGGGAAAAATTTCTCGCCGATCAGCGGTTGGCTGCAGCGATTGGTTAGGCGCTTTGTGACTTGCGAGTGTATTGTGCGATTCTGACATCGACTGAGTAGGTAAATAACTCGACAAACGGAGTCTTCGAGCAAGCCAGCGTCAATTCGGGAGTGATCTCCCTCGCAACAATAAGCCCGCGAACCTTCTGGCCGTGCTTGGCAATGTACTGCTCAACCCACGCAACGTAGCTGAGAAGCTGGCCAACTACGCGGTCGTAGCCGCGAGAAAGCTTAAGCTCGATGACCGCTAAGTTCTTCTGCGCGTCCAGTGCCAAAATGTCGATGAAACGCGAACCCACTCTAAACTCAACCCCGCGACCTTGAGGCCCGTCGTAGATGGTCATACCGCGCTCAAGTCGAGCGGGATCGTCGGCCAGATGATCGCGCAAAATGGCCTCGTAGTGGAACTGAAGCGTTGGGAGTGGAGCCTCGGAGGGCGGACTTAGGCTCAACTCAATCGCTTTCTTCAGATGCTCTGCGGGGATGGAGACTTGATACCAATCAGCATCTTCTCCTTCGGTACCGATGGGAACGGCCTTCGGGCGGTTCCGCTTGATCGTGTAAAGAGGTGCCTTGCTCCGGACCCAGAAAGCCGACTCGCCATCAAACGATATCCAAATCGGGCGATCGGCCGTTCCGACCCTGACCTCGTCGCCCTCGACTTTTCCGCCAAGCTGCTTTGCAAGTTGCGCTAGTTTCTTTGTGTCACTCTGAGTAGTGGCCATAGTCTGTGATTGGAGTGCGGCTCAGCGCGTAACCGAGACGGAGCTGAGCCGCCGCTGGCGGCGGCGAGTGTGGCAAACATCGAGAACTGTTTCATAAAATCAAATCTGGACTTCACAGCGGCCAGTAGTTGGGTCAGCGATTGGTTAGGTGAATGGATTGCTCGCAGCTGCGGCGTCGCGCGTGAGTAAAGACGCTAATCGGGAGCGAATGTCTGGAACAGAGTAAGAGCGCTGCGCGGGAATATGCAAGACTGGAATGCCTGCCGCAGCTAAAGCGGCATCGAGAAACTGATCGCGTCGCTGGCGAGCCTCTCCTCTATGTGACTTGTCGTCTAACTCGACGACGCCGACGACCCGGAATGTGTCTGATGCGCAGATGACAAAATCAGCGTGCTTCGAGCTGACGCGGTTGAATGCAGAGGCTCGGCGCTGCGCCGAGACGCTGCGCTGCACTCGCAGGATGTCCGCGAGCCGCACTTTGGCGAGCGGTGTAAACTCGGTCTGAAGCGCCTGCTGCAGGACGCCGAAGAAGGAGCGCTCGGCAGGCGATAGCAGTGAGTCGTGTGGCTCATACGGGTACTCGGATGGGCGACGACCGAAGAGAGTCGACAACGCCGAAACGAGCACGAGAAGTCCGACTACTAGAGCAACGAGAATGAGAAGATGCTGATTCACACGAGCGGCGAGAACACTTAACGAGAATAAGATAAGCGAATCGCTACTGAGAGCGAGGTTGATTTGAAATGTACGTATGTAGTCACGGAAAGTGAATTTCTGATCGGGTAGCGATTCGCTTCATCGCTTGGTTAGGCCCCCATTCTTGGCAAAACAATCTCGCACCGGTGGCAGAAACGACATAGCGACAATGGCGCCGGTCAACAGCAGCATAAATACGCCGATCGCCTGAGCAAACGAAGGCGGCGAGGAAAAAGAATAGTGTGCTCGGAATGGGCTCGTAACCAAGGCAACGGCAAGAAGTAGAACGAAGATCAGTCGTGCCCAGCGCTGGAAGAACCACATCCCCGTCAGCACGACTAGCAAGAATGCGACCGCAATAGCATTGCCGATCAGCGAGGCGTAAGGGTGAAGTAAGGTTAACGAGTTAACGCGGGAGTGCGCTCCCCAGCCAAAGAACCACTCGACGACAAGCCAGCATCCGCGGATCGCAATCAGGACCCGATAAATCAACGCAGCGGTCATGAGACCTAACGACCCAAGCTCAGTGACGGCGGCCACGAGGCGCGCCGATTGCAACCGCGACGACCCGCCGCCGTTCGCTGCAGCGCATGGTTAGACGACTCAATCTCGAATTTCATATCCAAGACTCTCCAATTGTGCCTTGAGCTTGCGAAAGCCAGAAGTCCAAAAGAAAAGCGAAGCCCAAAACACCACAAACTCTGGAAACGATGAGTCCGAGTGCTCGATGCGTAGTCCGGTGGAAAAAATGCCCCGGTGTCTGCTCAAACTCCGAATACTGCCTTTGGGAAAACTGTAATCGCGGCCCAGACATGAGAGACGGAGGGCGTCTGGCGTCGCCGAAAGGGTGGCGAATGGCCAACTCGCGTTGAACATGCCGAGCCTCGCGCCGCCGGTCTGTGAGAATGTCGCTGTCATGGGTGAGGTGCGAAGTCGTCTAACATGTGAATATGCCGACAATTTCGACGGATATCCACCGTATTAGCCAGCAAGTCCGACTTGCCGTGCAACTTTTTTTCGCAAAAAAAGGCGCCCCCGGTTATGCTTGCCAGCCCACCGAGACGCCGCCGATTTTTGCCTTAGCCCTTTAACCCTCCAAATTCTTTTCGCACCGCCAATCCTTTTCAAATTAACTTGGCCGCGCTGGCCAACTTTCCTCCACATCCGCTCAAAGCAAACGCGCAATCGACGCTGCCGGTGACAATCGGCGACCCTCCGGCGCCGAAGCGTTTCGGGCTTGCGGCTCTATTACTCTAAGGCGACCACCCTTCTCGAGCTGACCATCCCGATGCCGTGGCACGAAAGATAACTGCGCCATTTGGCGCATTTAATTCTCATTTACAGGAACCTGAGGCACTTACGCATGTGCTGAGGACAGCGAACGGCACGGTCGTTGGGGGAAGAAATAAGGCCGAAAACGCGGCGTCAGTCGCAGGTAACACAAATCTCGTAGTTGCGATCACTCGCCGCCTCGAGCATCTCTAGCAGCATTTGCTCAATCTCCCCGTCCTGTTGGTGAGTCCCATCTGCTTCCACGATGAGTCGCGGCCCAGACCAAGCGTCTGTACCTACTTCTCTAGTCCACTCATGGCCTCCTAAATCGAGCTCGAAAGAACCAGGGGAGACCAATACTGAGTACGTGCGACTGCCGGCCGAATCCTCATACCGGGCGCTCAGACTTAAAGTTAATTTCAACCACTCGCTGGGGTGCTGTTCGGGCATAGAATCGACTGTTGTTTTGAACTGCTGGAGCAAAGCAGTCGTTTCTGCGTCGAGCTGTGGTCTCCGAAAGAGTGTCTCTAGAACTTCTCTCACCAGTGGTAGGAGTTCATCACGCCTCTCAAAAAAACCACGACCAAAGGACGCCTCCTCCTTGGCCTGTTCGAGAGCGAGATCCTTCACCCAATACAAAAGGTCTCCGATGAGTTTACTCGCGTCGGTAGATCCCATGAACGCGCCGGGCTTCGCTTTATCCGCAGCATCAGTGCCCAACCATAAAAGATAGCGTTCCTCAGGGGGGAGTTCTTTCAATAGTTTGAAACAGTGATCTTTAACGAAATCATCTAGCATTCCACAAGAATCAAACGGCTTCTCGTGAAGTCGCACCTTCAATTCGTCCCAGTATGTGTTGAGCAAGCCCGCTGCGTCAACGCTCCCTTTGACAATTTTGTGATCGAGTTGGTCTGCAATGCGTCGGGCGTAACGCTTGTACTTCCTATCGACGGCGTGACGCAACTCCGACGTTTTCTCCTCGTTGGTCATGGCCTCCGAACGTGTGTTCTACCACACGCAGGCAACCCGTTCAATTGCATACGGTGGACGCTCAGATGGCTCGTGATATTAGACCCGCTGGAAATATTGTCGGACCCCAAGTTCGCCGTCTGCGTAATGCGCGAGGCTGGTCGCAACCAGAGCTCGCGGCGAGATGTCAGCGAATGGGCTGGGATGTGGGTCGCGACATCATCGCACGGATTGAGACGCGGGTCCGCCTCGTGACTGATGCAGAAATTTTATTCTTAGCGAAGGCGTTGCGTGTTTCCGTCGTCGAACTGTTTCCCACGCAAGTACGACGGTAAGTCCAGCTTGAATGGGCGGGTGAGAAATTTGTACGACCGTCGAATTGTATTTGCGGCACCGCCCCATTAGATTCTTAGTAAAATTGCGGAGGACAGGTGATTATAATTTGCTTGGATCAGTGCGCTATTTCAAACCTGGCAAAATCGAAAGGATCTAGCGGAGACCTGGGGAAGATTAAACAAACCCTGATCGAAGGCGCGGAAAGACTTGATTTAATCTGCCCTATCGCAAACGAGACGATTGTCGAAACAACTGGCCTGAAATCAGCCGAACAGCGGATCGATATCTACGAGCTTCACACAACGCTGGCGGATGCCCGCCTTGGTGGACCGCATTTAGCGTTCAAGAACATGTGGAAAATGATCGATGAGGAAACTCTGGCGCTTGCGCGATCTGAACCTCCGCCATTCGCTTTTGAACTTTTCCAATGGCGCCGCATAGAGGACGATCAACTCGCATCAGACACTTGGCGCGGTGTGGTAGAAGATAAACAGCGGATGCTCGAACGTGTAAAAGCCCACGCTGCAAAACAAACAAGCAAGCCGAAAATTGCATTGACAAAAAAAGGATTTGCCCTCGCGGATGAACATGCTGCTCACGTTTGTAGACAGGTTGAGCGCTTAATGGCCGGCCAAGATCCAGACGAACGCGACCACATGGGTTTCGAGCTGGCTCTTTACTTGCGAGAAAAAGGGATTACACGCGCGGAATTAGAAAAACTCAAGCAAGATATTCGTGGACGTCGTTGGGAGTCGATACCTGTAATCTTCAATCGCACGCAGCTTACGGCACAACTTGAAGCGGATTTTTACGGAGATAAGAGTCCCCGCAATTACAACGTCAATGATGAGATTGATATTCCTAGGTTGGCGGTCGGTCTTTGGTCAGCAGATATGATTATAACTGATAGCGCTATGGCCCAGCTTTGCCGAAGCGTTAAAACAGAGCGATGGCCTAGCGCCAAGGCCAAGGTTTTCTCCATTAGAGAAACCACAGCCATTCTTGACTACCTGGAAGCGAGCCGGGAAGCGCAAATCGCTGCGAGGTGATCGAGTTTGTAATTGAACGACTCGAAGGATTCTTCGACCGCTATCGAGATAAACATCGAGGCAGCCGCCGTGCTCCTTGCTCTTGCAGCCCTTGCAAGACATCCCTACAGCTTTTATCTGCTCTTGCGTTGGATTTGCTGCGCACCCAGAGGGGCCAGCGGCTCGCTGCATCGCCTGGTTAGGTCTCATTTGGGGAGCCCTGACATCACTGTCGATAATTCGCGCGGCGTAAAAGTGCCGACCCAACCGCAGCTCTCTGTGCACGAATACACCATCTCGTCGATCAACGATCCAGTCGGTTTGTGGCAAATCGGGCAATAAACAGCGTGATGATAACTTCCGTCGGGCTTGCGCTTGAACAGTGCGCCGCGGTGCTCGACGAATTCGTCCGCGCGCGCTCTAGCTGTGACTTTGGCTCGAAGCTGGGCATTCTCTTGCTCTAGCTGCGTGATCCGATGCAGTGCATCCGCAAGCTGCTTCTCCTGCGCCTTCGCCTGATCGGCGATCAGTGCGAGTCGCTCGCGGAGAATCGCAGCACTTCCATGCTCGGTGATAAGACGTTCGGTGTCAGCGAATAAGCCCATGGCGATGGGACCTAACGAGACCAAGCTGAGCGATCGCTGACGAGAGCGAGCTGTGCTTTCCCGTCATCCTTCATAATTCATGCTTCAGTCTTTCAGTACGCCTGTCGGCGGTTGGCTGGAGCGCTTGGTTAGGTCGGTCGACCCTTCCTCAGTTGTTGGCGATTTAGGAATGGGCGGCAACGGCGGTGGCGTCTGCGAAGGATACGTAAATCTGACAAAAAAATCTGCAAACGTGAGGATAATCGCGCCCGAAAAAAGGGCCGGTAGCCCATAGATCAAATAACCAAACGAATCATGCTGATACGTGGTTCCCGACGTTACTGCCTTGATTGTTGGCACCAGGTTTTTGACACCGGCAAGCGTCATCCAAGAACCCCAGATGCACAGCCAAACGGCGATGGAGCGGAGGATTACGCCGAAAATATCTTGTGCTTTCATTGTGTTCATAGACCTAACGAGACGAAGCTGAGCCACCGCTGGCGGCGCCGAGCGTGGCAAACATCGACAATTGTTTCATAAAATTAAACGTGAATTTCACACCGGCCAGCGGTTGGCTCCAGCGATTGGTTAGGTCTTCGGCTTTTCGCGACGAAAATAGATCTGCCATGCGATAATCGCTGTGGCGAACACTAGACCGAATAAACAAATCGAGACACTGAGCATAATCGAGAACTCGGGATGGTCATGCCGGATCAGAAAGTAGCCGGCGATAAATCCGACGACGAGAGAAACAAAAAGAATGGCAAATCTCTTATGTCGCTGATCGAGTGGAGTGGCTGGCGTGCCACGTTGCTGCCGACGCATGGCGCGAACACCAAGCATCATGCAGACAAAAGCGCCGGCAAGTAACGCGAAGGTGATGATGTGGGAGAGGTGCAGGAACGAGTCGCTGACTATTCCAGCTGGCAAGAGAATCATGCCGATCAGAAGCCATGGCGAAACAGGTTTGCGCTCCGCTGACATAGACCTAACGAGAAAAAGCTGAGCGACCGCCGCCGGGAGCGAGCGAGGCTTCGGCTAAAACTGTTTTAATCATCTCAAAATGTGAACGTGCACCTGGTGGCGGTTGGCTCCAGCGATTGGTTAGATGCGTTTGATGACATACACCAAGAAAAAAATCAACGCGGTGGTGAATGCGACCGCAATGAGCGGCGATAGCAGCATCATAGTGAGCGCGACGAGCGGCAGATGTGTGAAAGGAGCTCCAGCGAGTGCGTAGAGATGCGCGTAAAAGAAGTTCACCGTGCACGCGAACGGATGGCCCGCGGCTGAGCAAGTGTAAACGGCGAATCCGAAAACGCCTGCAAGAGCCGTTAGAACGCACGCGAGAATGACGATGCACGTCCACCTGATCAGCTGACGATGAGCTGAACGCATGATTTGAATTCGGTGATGCGACTTAGCATCTAACGAGAACAAGCTGAGGCGCCGCTACCGAGAGCGGGCTCGACCTGTGGAGTGAATGTGGAAGTGATCAAAACTAAACATTCTCGGCGGGTAGTGGTTGCCTCCAGCGCATGGTTAGATGACGGCTCTTCATGGAGGGAGGTGAACTGCGCCCGGTGGTGGAGTCGTTAGGGCTCGTGGAACCATCTGAAAAGTGACTGGCACATCAACCTCTTTCCATTTGTTGGGCCTCCACCGCCAGCGACGGAGTGCTGCGGTAGCGGCCGTATCCAAGCTCGCCCATCCACTCGATCTGAGGATGGTCACCTGCGTGACCGTGCCAGTCTTAGGATCTATCATAATGCGAAAAAAGCCGGTGCCCTGGCGATGCCCTGCTCGATCTTCCAATGGATACTGTGGCGCAGCTACTGCAACGCGGTCGCCGAAGTTCCATGGGGCATGCTGATCAGGATATTCGCGCGCCGTATGACGACGTCCTTTTGTATCGACTGCAGTGCCGCCGCGGCTGATTTGGTATGCGTAGCTTGCGCCCAGCGCGTGCAGGAAATCCGCGCCGACAAATCCGCCAAATGCACAAACGAGGGCTCCAGCAGCGACGCGCGTTGTCATCTAACGAGACACAAGATCAGCCGCGGCTCTGTAACGCGCAAGGGGCGGGAAGCTGCGACATCTCAGCTAAGATCGACCGCATAAAATAGCGCCGGCAAGCCGTCGGCTGCATTGCTGGGTTAGGCGTTACGCCCTCGTTACAGCGTCGCGCCCAATTTAGTGGAG
>Ga0207646_10000971_pt1 | contig 36943 bp, 29 predicted proteins | sample KBSK5502metaG_FD_184343 | JGI IMG/M metagenome (GOLD analysis project Ga0207646, IMG submission 184343) | Corn, switchgrass and miscanthus rhizosphere microbial communities from Kellogg Biological Station, Michigan, USA - KBS K5-50-2 metaG... | ecosystem: Host-associated > Plants > Roots >... | reverse complement strand
AACGCGACAAATAACCGCATGTCCTTGCTGGAAGCTTGCGCCGGCGTGGCGATCATCTCGGGTGTCGTTTTCTTCGCGGCTCCATCCTTGATACGAGCGCGCGAGAACTATCAATTGGATGTCGTGTCGCGGCAGGTGGCCGCGAAGACTCAGTGGACGCGCATCAAAGCCATCAGTCGCAATCGCGATTGCCGAATTCGCGTGACCTCCGAGATTTCGTACGTCATCGAATGTGAAGATACCGCCTGGAGGTTGGACGAAACGGTCACTCTCCCGAAGGGTTTTCGGATCGCTGCCAATGCCTCGCCGCAGTTCCACAAGCGCGGGAATGCCTCGCCCGCGGGCACGATCACCATCTCGGATTCTCACCTCAAATCCAGGCGTGTCATCGTGAATATTACAGGTCGCGTCCGAGTCGATTGATGTGGTAAATGAAGACATGAGCGGAGCGAATGCAAGCCCGCTAGGGCGCAGCCATCAATTAATGACAAGAAGATGACCGATCCCGAACAGGTGGTGGAAGCCAACCTGAAATTCTATTTCGCGCTCGAGAGCCAGGACATCGATAGCCGGGATGAAGTGTGGGCAACCGACGCGAGCGCCATCTGCGTTCATCCCGGCTGGCAGCGGCTGGCGGGCTGGGAAAACATTCGCGCGAGCTGGGAGCAGATGTTCCGCAATACGAATACGTTTATGCGTATCGATGTTTCGGAAGTCTCGGTCGAAGTCCAGGGATCGACAGCGTGGGTCTCCTGCCTCGAAAGTATCACCTCCGCCATCGGTGACCAGATCCAGCGCGCACAGGCTTACGCTACGAACGTTTTCGTTTTCGAAGACGATCGTTGGCTGCTCGTGCTGCATCACGCATCGGTTTGCCCGAATTCCCGGGAGACGGCCTGACTGGATCACTGCTTCACTGCTTCTCGCGCGTCGCAACCATCCACAACACAATCCAGATCACAATAAGAACGATCGCAATTCCGAAAACGCCGACGATCAGTTTCATGATCGCCTCTCCTGGAACTGGAGCCCTCGCGCGAACATCCAATGCGAGACCAGCATCGGAAGACTCGCTGCGATCCATCCCTGAGGCAATCGATATCCGAGCACACCGCGGCCAAGCATCGGAAAGACGATCAGCACGTTCGCCAGCCACAATACCAGCCCCGCGATGAACGGATTCCGCAGGTAGACCTTCAGCGGTTTCCAGAAAATCGCGATCGCGCAGTAACCACCGAAATAAAGGAGAGCCGCATTGATCGTCACGAACAGGTCGACGCTCTCCAGCGGCGGCAACATCCGAAATACCAATCGCGCCAGCAACTCCGGCACGAATACCGCCCCCACATACTTCCACAGAAAGATGCTCACTCCCACAAACAGCACCGGCCCCAGCCACATTGAGGCATTCTACGCCAGCATCGCCCGCTTCACCCGGACCGGCAAGCGCCTCACTCAAACTGCGAACGGCGTGCTTCCAACCACCGGCCGCCTTGCGGCGGGCAAGCACGTCCTCATGGTCAGCATCGTCCGCCTCGCCAACAGCATCGTCCGCCTCGCCAACACCATCGCTCGCCTCGCCAACACCATCGCCCGCCTCGCCAACACCATCGCCCGCCTCACCAGCGATATCGGCCGCTTCGCCCGAACCGGCAAGCGCCTCAGTCGAACTACGAACAGCGTCATTTCAACCACCGGCCGCCTTGCGGCGGGCAAGGACGTCCTCACGGTCAGCATGGTCCGCCTCACCGGCCTCATCTACCTCCTCGGCAGCGATATCGCCTGCGTCATCACCCGCATCGCTCGCCTCACCACGAGTGCGGCGGGTCTCACTTGAAATATCCGGCGCGTGGCCGCAAGCAAGAACCGCCGCACTTTAGATGAGGACGGCGATGTGCGCCGCATCGCGCTCCATACTCCACGTGACGCCGTTCTTGTCCGCAGCAAGGCGAGCTTCGCTCGAAGTGACGCCTGCCCCGCCGGCCGTGACGCGCGTGATACTCACCGTGAGGCGATTGATACTTGCCGCATCGCCGATTGCGCCCGCACTGAAGCTCTTGAGTGACCAAGATTCGCCGGTGTGGTCTCGCGCATCGCGCCTGCCCCTATAGAGTACGGCCCCCGCACTCGCACATTGACCGTTTCGACTCCCTTCCGCTACGATTGAATATTGTTTCGCACGGGCCTGTGGCGCAGTTGGGAGCGCGCATGACTGGCAGTCATGAGGTCAGGGGTTCGAACCCCCTCAGGTCCACTTGATTCCAAAGAAGTTAGGCCGCCTTAATGGCGGCCTTTCTTATTTTCCAACGGCCTGGTTGCCATAGGTTGCCACTGGCCATTGCTTTACACTGAACGATGTCGGGGCAAGTGGAACCCAACATGACATCCAAATCGCAAATTGATCGTCTTGGGGATTGGCTTAAAGAAGAGCAGGAAACGCAAGAGGATCTTCGTATGTTGGACGAGTTTAGACGGTCCTTTTCCCCGGCTTACCAAATGGTCATCGCAGTCATTAGGGACAAACTGGGATTGCAACCGACTGGCCGGCCGGCGAAGTCCACGTCGGCAATATCTGAGAAACTAAAGCGCGAAAGTATCCGGCTGACTCAGATCCAAGATATCGCCGGATGCAGACTCATCCTTTCAGACAGCGTGGAACAAGATCGAGTTGTTTCTGATTTAATTCGGGTGTTTCCGGCGGCTAAAGTGATCGATCGTCGAATTTCACCAAGCCATGGGTATAGCTGTTCATCTAGTAGTCGATGTTAACGGATAGTAGTCGATGTTAACGGATAGTAGTCGATGTTAACGGATAGTAGTCGATGTTAACGGACTGCCCATCGAAATCCAGGTTCGCACTTCGCTGCAGCATCTTTGGGCGGAACTCTCGGAAAAGCTCTCTGATATTATGAATCCAGCCATCAAGTACGGGAGTGGTGATGAAGTTGTTCGATCAATACTAAGGAAGTTCTCATATTTCGTCGGGGCGATCGAACAAGCTGAGCAGTTGTCGGCCCGTGCCGAAGGGCGAGTGGATCTCGTGAACGCGGCACTAGAACCAAGAGACAATGCACTCCAGCAAAGAAAGGAAGTGCTCGATCTTCTGCAGTCTGCAATTAGCGACCTGGGCGAGATCGGAGACCAAAATGATATTTCTGATTGAGTACGATCGACGTCGTGGGCACTTAGTTTCTTTGAAGCGATTCAATCAAACCGAGCGTCGGGACGCTGAACGCGCCAGACTCGAGCTTGAACTTCGCCTCAATGGCCGCGGAATTAAGCATGAAGTAGTTTTACTCGAGGCAGCTAGCGAAGACGCGTTGAGAAAAACACATCGGCGCTATTTTGAGACGCTCAGCGAACTGAGCCACCCACGACCTTGATGCGTCGCGTTTAACCAGCCGCACTCCACCTCCGGTTGTATGGACATGGTCGGCAACCGGTCCATCGCAGCGCGATTCGACCCCATTTCGAGGTGTCCGTATACGTCCGCCGTCATCCGAATGGAGGCGTGCCCGAGTTGAGCAGAGACGTATTTGATGCTCTCGCTATTGCCCAGAAGCAAACTTGGAAACGTATGGCGCTTATGCCGCTGGCGGCATAAGCGGCATCATGCCGCGTGTCGTGTACCCGACGGTGCCGGATCTTCGCATTGTCGCAAGCTTTCAGAAAACGCGATTTCGCCAGTTGTCCAATATCGACGTAATTGCGTTCATTCCGTCAATCATCGTACCCATGAATTCGGCATCCGGATGGCTCTGGACGCCGAACATAGTGACGGTCCTCGTAGATTGAGTAAACCGTGCCTTGAGAGAGCCCGTCCTCAGTTCGATAGCTGTCCAGTCGTCCGTCACTGCGCAGCCGGCTGAAACCATCCTTTGTGCCTACCCACAAGGTTCCGTCACGGCCTTGCAGGAGGCAGTAGATCCAGTTGTCGGCGAGACCATCCCTTACGGTGAGCAGCCGTTCCTGACCTCGCTCCAGGCGAATCAATCCATTTGTTGTTCCAACCCAGACAACCGCATTACCGGAACACAGCACGGCCCGAATGCTGCTGTAAGCCGGTATTGAATTCAGTTGGTGACTGACAAAGACTGTTCCGGTCCAGGAAACCAGCCGGTTACTATCGCCTCCTACCCATAACGTCCATCAGCGTCCCGGCATGCAGCCCGGACATTATTTATAGGCAGGCCCTGCGCCGCGCCATAAATGGCCGTCAGTCTGCCGCGGCTCAAACGGGCGATACCCGCCGACGTGCATGCCCAGAGGGTTTCATTATCTTCCGGGACGAGACACTGGACGGGGGTATGCGGCTCATTGCCCTGGAGGTATTGCGTGGCGTCGCCGTTATCGAGTTGAATCAGGCCGGCGTTGTTGGTGCCAACCCACAAATCATGCTGCGGGTCCTCCATCAAGGTCCGAACCCATGCCCGCTTCAGGGGCGTCTGCGTGATGTCGTCCAATCTGGAGAAACGGATTCCGTCAAAACGCGCCAACCCTGTCTCGGTTCCCAACCACAGGTAACCATCGTGAGTCTGCACGATAGAGGTAACGGTGGCGTCCGGAAGGCCTTGCACCTGCCAGATGCGCTGCGCGTACTGAGTCTGAGTCAGCGCCCGCGTGGGATCCAGGGCAAAACTCTGCGTGCCGGACAACAGCAACAGCAGAAGAAGGAAACAGGTTGCCCGGGCATATGAGCGCAAGGTCATAGATTCCTTTGACGCAGCGCAAAGAAGTTCGACTATACCGTCCCAGTAATCCGGCCTCGACTATACGGCGCCGCCGATTTCCGCCGCGCCTGCAGAATGACAGATGCGATCACAGTAATTCGAAGGATTTTTCGGGAACGGCGTGATCCGGGTGCGTTAGAATACGCAATCCGTTATCCTGCGTGAATAACAAATCCGAACTTAACCCGCATCTATCTGACACCAACAGGCCGGATCCGTTTGCCAACAGGCGCTTGAAGGAGGGTGAGAAACTCGCCGACCGGTTCGTTATTGTCAAGTTTCTAGCACACGGCGGAATGGGAGAGGTATACGAAGCGGCGGATCTGCATCTGCAAGGTAAGCATCACGCTCTGAAGACTCTTCGTGCCGAAGTAGCCGACAGTCCACTTTTGCGGCAGCGATTCGAACGTGAGGTTCTTCTTGCGCGAGAAGTAAACCATCCGAATGTTTGCCCGACATACGATCTCTTTAACATTCAACATGAAGGGAGACCGCTGACATTCCTGACAATGAAGCTCCTTCGAGGCGAGTCTCTTCTGGAAAGGATTCATCGGTTGCACCGTTTGGATCCGCATGCGGTCCTCGTTATCGCAAAACAGATGTCCAGCGCTCTGGATGCAGCCCATCGCCGAGGAGTGATCCATCGCGACTTCAAACCCGGAAACGTCATGTTGGAGGATTGCGGTGAGAATATTTCTGTCTCCATCACCGACTTTGGACTGTCAAAAGCTTTGGATACCGATTCCGCTCTTTCAGAGACAGGGCAGATTCTTGGAACACCCGGCTATATCGCTCCAGAGCTGATACAAGGTCGAATCCCTTCGTTTGCGGCCGATGTTTATGCATTCGGCGTTGTCTTGTTCGAGATGCTGACCGGTAGCAAACCGACGCGAGAGCACACCACTCAAAACATCACACCTCCAAGCCGCCTGGTATCAGGTCTCCCCACCGTCTGGGACAAAATTACACTAGGGTGTTTGGAATCCGATCCGGACCGACGTTTCCAATCTGCGGGCGAGGCTTTATCTTTGCTGGAAGCATACTCGGCCACAGCAAGCGCCGCACCACATCCGGGACGGGCGAAGCCTGTCTGGCTAAAACGACTGGGCCTCGGGCTGACCACCACATTACTGTTACTCAGCGCGTGGTTCGCTGTGCCGCGCCTGGATCGTGCGCTTCATCCGCTCCCACAGAAGCGTTTTGTTGCGCTGATGATCTGGCCGAACCCCGACTCTTCTTCAAACTTACCTTTGTTGAGAAGTACTCTGGAGACTCTGGAAGCTCAGCTGTCGCGTTCGGAGGCCGTGACACACGACCTTTTCATTATCCCGACAACGGATCTAACCGGTCAATCGGCTCTAGCGAAGCCTGCAGATGCCAGCCGCGTGCTTGGGGCCACTCTCGTTTTGACAGCGACGATGCGCACCCAGGTTGATGGTGTGACAGTCGACCTTTCCATCCTCGAGGCTTCAACGATGAATGTGCTGCGGTCGAGATCGTTTTACGTTCCGGCTGTAGACGTCAGTTCCATCCCTGATCGCGTATCCGCCCAGGCTGCCGACCTGCTGGATGTGCCGGCACGCGCGGGCGCATTGAAAGACCAGGATGAACTCGCGACCGTTCCTCCCCAAGCCTTCCAATTGTTCACTGTCGCCGAGGATCTCGTATCCAAACCCAACAATGCCGGTTTGGATGAGGCGATCCAGAAGTACCAGGAAGCGGTGGATGCTGATCCCCGGTTTGCGCTGGCATATGCGAGATTGTCGATGGCATATCGCGAAAAGTACGGCAAGTTTCCCGACCCCGCTCTGCTCGCCCTGGCAGAACGGAACGCCGACCTCGCCCTCCGCCTGAACAAAGATTCCGCCAAAGCTGTGCTGGCCCGGGCGATGGTTGATGTGGCTGCCGGCAACACGCCGCTCGCTCTCGAAGAGTTGAAACGTGCCAATGAACTCGATCCTCGCAATCCCGAGGTGATTCTGACAAAAGCCCGCGCATATCGGGCAATCGATCGCCCTCGTGACGAAGAGCAAGTCTATCGGGAGATTATAAAAAACCGTCCCAATTTCTGGCCCGCTTATCTTGAACTTGGTTTGAATCTGCGACGGCAGGGGAGAAACCGCGAGTCAATGGACATATTCTCGCAGGGAGTTGCCCTGGCGCCCGGTGTCGTCCGACTTCTCAACAACCTCGGCGCTTTGCAAATGACCCTCGGTCTGAACAAAGAAGCAGAAGAGACTTACCGCCACAGCCTTGAAGTCAGCCCCACGGATACCGCTTACATCAATGTGGGTACACTACGATTCAATGCGAAAGACTACCGGAAAGCCATCGATGATTACCAAAAGGCGGCCACCATCAATCCGAAAAATGAAGGTGCATGGCGAAATCTCGGTGACTGCTATTTCATCCTCGGTGATATGGCAAATATGGTCGACAGCTTTGCAAAAGCCGTCACAATTGTTTCCGACATACTGAAGGTCAACCCGAAGCGAGGCGCTACCTGGATGAATCTGGCGTTCTACGAAGCCAAACTTCATCATAGGAAAGAAGCTGAAGACGCACTGCGCAATGCCGAGATTAATGGCGCCAGCGATCTGCCGTCCCAGTTCAAGAAAGTCCAGGTCCTTGCCCTTCTGGGCCGCAAAGACGACGCCGTGACACTGCTTTCGGAATGCGTGAAACACGGTTTGGCGACAACCGAAGTTGACCTCGCTCTAGATTTGCAGGAAGTGCGCAGAGATCCTCGCTATCTGAGGACCATCGCGGAGGCTAAAACCAGGAGCTAAACCTTCGAAATCAACCAAGGGAGGACACTTAGATGAAGGGTCTGATCGCTGCTCTGGTATTCATCATCTTGATCCTCGCGATTGCAGTATATCGCCTGAGTGGACGGCCACCTCAAACCCAGCCGGTTGCCCGAACCATCACTTTCAGGTATGAGCCCGAGGCGCTTGGTATTGTACCGGTCTTCCGTCCAGGAGATATTCTGGACTTCATGAACCCGCCGAAATGGTCCCTTGACATAAGTCCATGCGTACCGAATTCCTCTCCCTGTCAGATGAAAAACGTGCGCCGCGCTGTTTATTCCTACGCGTGCGCGCAGCCAACCGGCTACTGCCAGGATCCCGAGATCGTAGTTGACGACACAGTTATCGAGGGGGCGACTCAACAACCGTCCCCAATTGCAGTGCCTCTTGGGAAACAACCTCCATCCATCAACATCGGATGCGATGATTCAGCGAAGGTCTTTAAAGCGGACTCCCCCTTCATTGCTCCTATGGGTACGAAATTTGTATGGAAACATCTGGGGTCATTGGGTGCGGATTGGAAGGTGACACTGAAGATGCCGGGGTATTGCATGCCTGACAACAATGGTTCGGATGTGGTTTTCGAGATGAAAAACAGGGCATGCACCGTCCTTAAGAACGAATCTTTCTCATATACCATCCGTTCGCCCTCGGGCGCCTGCCAGGATGGCACCGGAATGGTCGTACCGAACTAGGCGTCTTTAAGTGTAGTCCGGGTCAATCAGAGTCCCAGCATTATTGCGTTGTGAGCGCGTAGGTCTGCCGAATTTCATGGGCTGAAAGAACTCGATTGTACACGCGTACTTCGTCGATCGCTCCGACAAACGGATCGTTGTCTCCGCCAACTCCTTCCCCGGTACCGCCGATCGCAGTATTCGCTTTGTCGCCGGTTCCCAGTCTGACCGGGTCACAGCTTTCCTGAAATACTCCATTGACGTAGAGCCTGGTTTCGGTGTCGGTTGCGACCACGGCGATGTGTGTCCAGGCATTCGTTGGGGGTATGTAATCGAACGTCACGTGGTCCTGCTGTGTCGTCAGGTATACCTGGCCGGAGTCTATACTGAGTCCTATATCAAAGCGGAGGTTCAATACGTCAGGCAGATCCCGCTTGCTGAAGATAGCGCGCCAATCGTCGTAGTTTGCAGGATTGATCCATGCTGTAAACGTGAACGGAAGTTGAGGAACATCAAAAGTCCGGCCGATCGACACGGACGCTGCATTCTGACGTACGACATCATTGGAGACGTTGGGTGCGACATTGAACCGTAGAGCCTTGCCGACTTTGCCTGTCGTCCAGACCGGGTTATTGATCAATATGCCGTTGTTGCCGTTTCCAGATGCATCGTAAGTCGTCAGACCACCACCTTCATTGTAGGGCCAGTACCCTATCAATCCTGACGTAAGCGAACTCGTGTCAGATGCGGAGATAACGGTCAACGTCAAGGACGCCGTATGCGACAGCGATCCGGAGCTCACCGTCACTGTAATTGGGTAGGATCCTGCATCCGTCGATTCCAAAGTCGTGATCGTCAAAGTCGAAGTGCAACCGGGTCTACAGCTCAAATCAGAGAATGCACTCGTAGCTCCTGACGGAAGTCCAGAGACGGAGAACGAAACGCGTTGAGTCAATCCGGAGACCAGACTGACGGTGACGGGAAATGATACGGTTTCCCCAGCCGTAACGCTTCCTTTGCTCGCAAGAGACAACGAGAAATCAAAAGGCTCCAGAGCGGTTGCCAGGTCGATCAGGCGTACAACAGGATCAGGACCGTCGGTAGAAAGTGTCTGATCGGGTGAGTTACAGGCGTGTCCCAGCCCCTCGCCCTGGGTGCGCTCGACGATGGTTCCATCCAGCATCTGCGTCAGATCGACCACTGCAAGCGTTGTGACGCCTGGTGCGAACAGGTCCCAATTGGCGAGCAGAGCCATCGCGTGGCCATTCCTTGGGCTCTTGTAGGCCGTCACGGCGTGGGGAGTGAGACCTATTTTGAAGCCACTGGGAATGCGGCACGAATTGAAATCGCTGATAAGAGGATCTGCGCCGTCAGTGTCGGCGAGTGCGATGGCCGTAATCCAGTCACCCCGGTCCTGCTGGTTAAAAGCGGGATCAATCGCCCCAAATTCACCAGTCACAATGCCGATGCCCGTACCCTGAACCACGGCTATGCCGTTTGCTCCAAAGGCCAGATGGGATTCCGTCAGAGTCTGAATCTGGGACGGTGCGGTCCACGTCCCTGCAGGTGAACCGGGTGTGGCTGTAGCTTGGTTCAGATCGGCGACGTACACCTTCGAAGGATCTTCCACCATCATGGTCGCCAGAGCGATTCCCCTGGCGCAATCTGCGGCCGCCGAACCGAAAGCCGGCAGCCCTGTAAAAACATTCTCGAAAAAAGCAGCACTCGTCCCTTGATCTGGCAATGTGACGATTTCGAATGTTCCTTGCTGGCCTGGTGACAACACCCGGTTGCCGATCGGATCGATCAGAATGCCGGCCGAAATATGGTAAATGCCGTCAGGGCCTATCGCTTGAGACGCGATTGGGTCTTCAAATGTGGCAGGAGGCCCCAAATTCAGCATCTGGAACCCTTGCATGACGCCATCCGAACTCAAGTTCACACCGATCATCGCCCGGTTGTTAATGGCATCCATCGTGACGCCGCAATTCGCGCAATTGCCTTCGAAGAACATTGGCCGAAGGCTGGGAACGCCGCTGCTGTTCAAGATGGACTTGAGAGTCGTGCCCTGGATGATGTAGACGTCGTTGTTGTCCGCCGTGCAGACCGTCTCGCCCGTCAAAGCGTTCGACGCGCAAGAATTCACTGTGTTCGGTGTGGTGATCTCCGTCGGCGTAACGCCTCTACCTTCGATGTTCAGGACGTCGATCTTGTTTGTGATACCTGGAACATCCCAGGTCGGGGTCCAGGCACCCTTGGGAACGTATGCGATCACGTGCCTGTCCTGGACCAGCACCGACAGCGAATTCGCAGCCTGGCACGAGCCTTCGGGCAGGTCGTGAGCGAATACGCTAACGGTCGATGCAATGCAGATTAACAAAATCGACAGCAATGCTGTCCGGGGTTTGGTCCTCGATCCGCGTCGAATAAGCATCCTGCTCGAATCTCCTCTGTTTTCGAAGACATGGTTTCAATTGTGGTGTGAACGTACTTCGAAATTGTTTTCCCGGATAAGCGTTTGTCAAGAGCAGTTCAGAAAATCGAACCAAGCACGTCAGGAGGGGATGCCGAACGCCAGCCCCGGTGTTGCAGCTGAGGTCCGGCGACAATCTACTGGCAGGCTACTGTAAACCCGATGTTACCCGCGTATTTCTGCTCATTCGGGCGCACAAAGGCGTTGGGTGGGACAGGCAACCCGGGCAAGCCACCAAAACCGTAACCGAACAGATTGCTGTCCACTTCGAGATATTGCACGAAACTCGCTGGCGACGTTCGCACAGCCTCGAGCGAAATTCCAAGCGGCGAGGTCTGCGTGGTATTGAACGCATTACCACCGATAATTGCGCTTGCCAGAATCACATTTGCATTTGCTGTTCTGCTACGATGCCGCTGGCCTCCCTCATCACAGCGCCCTGCAAATCGGCAAATATGGGGTCGTGATCTCGGGCTTGACCCTGGCGGGTGCGGCAGATGGTACGAGCGTTCTGAAACTCGATCCGAATCCGCCACGCACGAGTAGCGGTTATCACGCTTATTGTGGCGATACGCACGTGCTTTCGATCCAGGGGTCGTCTTTCATCACGCTGCGCGATTTCCCTGTGGACGGCTCGGACGGTGAGTTGCCCGAGGATCCCAACGAGTGCGGGGGCGGTGGGAGGATCGATGAGCACATGCATGACGTGATTGTGGAGAATCGACGGACATCACGATCGACCCGGCAGGATCAATGTCGAGCCGGGTGCGGCATCGTTAATCGTTTGCTGCCAACTACGGGTGTTGGCGCCGGGATCCGCGCCACAGGACGGCAGGTAAACAGGCGCATTCTGCGGCGCCGAAAAGGCTGGCAGAGGCGACAAAGCCAATGCCAGGGTAGTGGTGATGACGACCAATGCGGGACAGTAACGCTTATCTTTCATAGAACTCCTTCTCACGGCGTGACGAGTGACCACCTCGAAAGCTTTCCAGGTTCAACGGCGAGCCCAGAACTTTTTGCAGTTGTCTCAACGCACTGGACAATCTGCTCTTCACTGTTCCCACAGGACATTCCAGGATTTGGCTGATGTGATACTGAGAGAGATTAAGGTAGTAAGTCAGGATGACCACCAAACGATACTCGGGCGAGAGTTTCTTCAGCGCTTCACCGATAACGGCGTCAAGCTCCGCTGTCACTCGGGAAACGCCGTCACTCGCTTGTAGTTCTGTAAATCCAGCGCCGCGCAGGCGGCGGCGCAGTGCGCCGATCGCCTTATGCCGGACGATAGCCCACATCCAGGTGAAGGGCTGCGAGTCTCCTTTGTAATTCTTTGCGGCTTCCCATATTGCTAGCCGAACATCCTGCATCACCTCGTTGGCCGTATCGTGGTCGTGCACAATATCCAACGCCGCACGAAATAATCGGTTTTCGTAGGCGCGGCAAAGTTCCTCGAATGCCCGCTGATCCCCCTGCGCTGTCTTCTCAATCAGCCGCTTCGTCGCAGTTTCAGTTGGGATGTCCACATCGCCAATCGAGCAAACCGCGTTCCGTACGGAATTCAAACGGAATCAGCCACGGATTACACGGATTCGAACATCGTGGAGATGGTGAATCACATCACAATGATGGTGAAAGACTGCGGTATGATCTCCCGACGAGGAGGCTACCTTATGCAAGACGATGAGATCACACGACGAGACTTCGTATCGATGACCGTCGGGGCGAGCATTGCAGCCGCGGCGGGTGGGACAGAGACGATGGCGCAGCAGCGTGTTGTCGAGACGAACGTGGAAATAAAAACGGCCGACGGCACCTGCGATGCGGCCTTTATTCATCCGGCGACGGGATCGCACCCGGCGGTTCTGATCTGGCCGGATGCATTCGGCCTCAGGCCGTCGATGCGAGACATGGCAAAGCGGCTCGCGCAGGAAGGTGGTTACTCGGTGCTGGTGCCCAATCCTTTTTATCGCGTGGCGAAATCTCCGGTTTTCGACAACCCGTCGAATTTTAACTTCGGCGATCCGGCTCAGCGCAACAAGCTCACCCCGCTGATGGGATCCATCAACGCGCCAGGCGCAGCCGAAAAAGACGCGCAGGCTTTCATCGCCTGGCTCGATATGCAGCCGCAGGTGGACAAGAATAAAAAGATGGGCACGCAAGGCTATTGCATGGGCGGGCCGCTCGTGGTGAAGACGTGCGCAGCGGTTCCGAACCGCGTCGGCGCCGGCGCATCGTTCCATGGCGGCGGACTCGTGACCGCGAATCCGGACAGTCCGCACCTGCTCGCCCCGAAAATCAAAGCGCGGATGTATTTCGGTATCGCCGCGAATGACGACATGCAGCAGCCGGATGCAAAGACCAAACTAAAGGAAGCATTCGAGAAGGCGAAAGTGCCGGCCGAAATCGAGGTGTATTCGATGTCGCAGCACGGCTGGTGCGTCGCCGACATGCCAAAGCAGGCGAACGGCCAGCCGATCTACAACAAGCCCGATGCCGAACGCGCATGGGGCAAACTGCTCGCGTTGTATAAAGCTGGATTGGTATAAGAACCCGGCTACAGCGGCTTGATCTGTACCAGGCGGAATTTGACCACGCCGGCGCCATACTGCAGACCGATGGCACCGCGACTGTGCTTCGAGTTCTGCACGTCGACGGTCTTCGTTCCGTTTAACACGACAACCATGTGCGGACCCTGGGCCGTGATCTCGAACGTATTCCACTTGCCGGCGGCTTTCATCGGAGTGAGAGGCTTCGCCACATCCACAATTGCGCCGGTCGCGTAGGTTTGATCCGGCCGCTTATCGAAGATGTTCACTTCGTACGCGTTCATCGCCGTGATCATCTGCGGATTTTCGCAGCGAATGAAGACGCCGCTGTTCGCGTCATCGTCGACCCAGAACTCTGTCTTCAACTGAAAGTCGCCGTACAAATTCTTGGTGACCAGGAACCCGTTGCCCTTGTCCGCCTGAACCGCGCCGTCGGCCAGGCGCCAATTGGCATCGCCGATCATATTGAACGACGAGAGACTCTTCCCATCGAACAATGTCGTAAAGCCTGCCGGTGCCGCTGCTTTGCCCTGTCCCGCCGCATGAACAGCAGAAATTGCTAATGCAAACGTGATTACTGCAACCAGAACTGCTACGCCATTGCGCCGCATCGTTGACCTCCCAGGTGAATTCGTTTTTTGAAATCATAAGAAATTTGGAACAAACAGCAACCTTTTTGCCGTAGTGGGGTTCTATAGATCTGAGGTGCTGATGATTCGTGACGTTCTTTTCGGTTTGAGAGTGCTGTGGAAGGATCGCGGATATGCCGCTACCGCGATACTGACGCTGGCGGTCTGCCTTGGGGCGAAGACGGCCATCTTCACGATCGTGCATTCGATTCTGCTCAAGCCTCTTCCGGTTCCGGATTCCGACCGCATTCTGTTGATGTCGAACCAATACCCCAACGCGGGGACCGGCTCCACAACGAACACGAACAGCGGTGTGCCGGATTATTACGATCGCCTTCGGGATGTTCATGTCTTTGAAGAGCAGGCGATGTACAACGGCAGCAATCTATCCATCGATATCGAAGGTTCACCTGAACTCATCCGTGGAATGGCGGCGACGCCTTCGCTTTTCCGCCTGCTCCGGGTTCCGCCGGTGCATGGCCGCATTTTCGACGATGCTGAAGGTGAAATCGGCAACCAGCAGAAGGTGATTCTCAGTTACGGACTCTGGCAGCAGGTTTTTGCCGGTAAGCCCGACGTCGTCGGCCAGGAGATTCGCATGGGCGGCCGTCCGTTTACCATTGTCGGAGTGATGCCCCGCAGCTTCGAGTTTTGGGATGCGGAGGCACGCTACTGGATACCGCTTGTCTTCACCGCGCAGCAGAAATCCGACGACGGAAGACATAACAACAGTTGGTTCAACGTCGGACGGCTGAAGCCCGGAGCAACCATCGAACAGGCTCAACAGCAGGTCAACGCGCTCAACGCGGCAAACCTCGAGCGGTTTCCGGTGTTCAGACAGATCCTTATCAATGCCGGCTTTCATACAAGCGTTGAGCGGCTTCAGGACGTTATGGTTCGCAACGTCAGGCCCAGTCTCTATCTGCTCTGGGGCGGAGCGGCTTTCCTGCTCTTGATCGGGGGCGTGAACATCGCGAACCTGACGCTTGCACGATCCAATCTTCGCATCAAGGAGCTGTCCACCCGGCTTGCCATTGGCGCCGCGCGTTCGCAGGTTGCGCGGCAGCTTATTGTCGAGAGTTTATTGCTGGCGATCGTGAGCGGACCGGGCAGTATGTTGATGGCAGCCGGAATTTTGAGGGCCCTTCAAACGGTCGGCATCAATCGCCTGCCTCGCGCAACCGAGATTCATATGGACCTCACCGTTGCAGGAGCGGCGATCGCGGCTTCGCTGATCGCCGGAATTCTGATCGGTCTCGTTCCCGTCTTGCATCTGTCTACGGTGAACGTGAGCACCGTGCTGCATGAGGAAAGCAGGACAGGGACAGGAGGACGCAAGGCTCGCGCGGTGCGCCGCCTCCTGGTTGTCGCGCAGGTGGCATTTGCGTTTGTACTGCTGATCGGCTCAGGGCTGCTTCTCGCCAGCTTTCGGAACTTGCTTGCTGTCGATCCGGGCTTCAAACCGGAGAGCGTCATCACGTTCGGGATGGGAATGCCGCAGGTCCGTTATCCCACGGACAACGATGTTCGATTGTTCGTGAATCGAGCGTTTCAGGCGATTCGGAACGTCCCGGAGGTGACGAAAGCAGGAGGAACCACGCTCCTTCCCCTGAGCGGAAATCACAACGACAGCGTAATCCTCGCCGAGGGCTATCAGATGAAACCGGGCGAATCCCTCGTTTCACCGATGCGGGTCAACATCACGCCGGATTATTTCGAGACGATGCGCACGCCGCTGGTGCGCGGCCGCTTCTTCAACGATCGCGACAACGAAACCAGCCCTGGCGTGGTCATTGTCGATGAAAAACTCGCTCGGAAGTTCTGGCCGGGGGCGGATCCCATTGGAAGGCGGATGTACCGGCCGGAGAATCCGAACGATCTTCTGAAACCGAGCGAGAACGTCCGCTGGTTAACCGTCGTTGGCGTTGTTCGGGAGGTTCAACTCGAGGATCTCGCCGGCCGGGCGGGTTCCGCGGGCGCGTCCTATTTCCCGATTGCACAGCAGACCGGGCAGGCGCAGCCGCGGGGCATGGTTGTTGCGATCAAAACCGCCGGCGATCCGACATCGGTTTTGCGGAATGTGCGCGCGGAACTCCAGAAGATCGATCCCGCCATGCCGCTGTCCAATGTTCGAACAATGAGCGAGTATGTGTCGCTATCGCTGATGTCGCGCAAAGCAGCCATGATGCTGGCCATCTCATTCGGGCTGCTATCGCTGTTTCTATCGGCCGTCGGCATTTATGGCGTACTCGCGTACCTCGTGACCCAGCGGACGCGCGAGATCGGTATCCGTATCGCTCTAGGAAGCACGACGCGCGGTATTTTCGAACTGGTCTTGCGTGAAGGACTCTGGCTCGTCGCCGGCGGCCTCCTGCTCGGACTCACCGGCGCCGTTGCCCTGCGCCGCGCCCTGGAAACCCAGATTTATGGGCTGGGCGTTCTGGATCCAATTGTCATCGGACTCGTTGTCGTCACGCTCGGAATGATCGCGCTCGCCGCCTGCTCGCTGCCCGCGCGTCGCGCCACGCAGGTGGATCCGGTCACTGTTTTAAACCAGCAGTGAATCTCAATAGTAAATCTTCAAACCGAACTGCACCTGACGTGAATCCTTCGCGCTGTTGATGACCCCAGCGCCGGGCGCGGCTGTGCCAGTCCCGGTAATCACCGTTGCGGCAACGCCGTTGGGCGGATCAAAATTCGGATGGTTGAAGATGTTGAAGAACTCGGCGCGGAACTGGACGCGTCGCTGTTCTCCCAGGCCGAAGTTCTTTATGAAGGACATGTCGAATTCATTCAATCCGGGTCCTTCGATGGAATTGCGGGCGGCGGTTCCAAAAGTATAGAGATCGGCCAGGGCGTATGCCGACGCGTCAAACCATTTTTTGGGATCGCGCTGGCTGCGCGGCAGGTTCGGATTGCCGATCGCATTCGGGCGCTGACCTCCGGCGCCGATGTTGGCACGGTCGCCGGGAGCGCCCGGGGTGATCGGCTGGCCCGTCTGTATCGTAACAATACCGCTCAACTGCCACCCTCCCAGAAATGCATCCGGGATTGGCGACAGACTCCGGAGGCGCGCGCGTTCACGGCCGAAAGGCAGATCCCACGTGTAGCTGTAAGAGAGCCGATGACGGAGATCGAAATTCGACAAACCGCGCTCGCCTCTCAGATTGAATGAATCCTGCGCGCCTCCGTTCCACAGCGATCCATTATCGATCGCCTTACTCCAGGTGTACGAGGCCAGGAAGGAAAGACCCTGCGAGTACCGCTTTTCCACACGAACCTGGCCCGAGTGATAAATCGATGACGCCTCGGCAGCTCGATACGTCATTGCGGAATACTGCGGATACGGCCGCCGTGCCTGAATCTGCGCCGCGGTGCCGGGACCGGGGGCGGGCTGGTTCGGGTTGTATTGGCGATCGAGCTTGGTGGCTTTCGACCCGACGTAACCCAGCTCGACCATCAGGCTCCGTCCGATTTCTCGCTGCACGTTGAAGCTCCACTGCTGCGAATACCCGTCGGGAAACTTCTGTTGAACGCCGTTTACGCCCAGCGTTGCCTGCGGAGCCGTCGACAAGTTGGCCGGGAACAGCCCATTCAACGTGAAAGCCGGAGCTTGACCTGCAGCGTTTTGGAAGACGTACAACGCACGGAATGGCGTATTCAACGACATTCCCGTGAAGTTGTTCGTCAGTTTCGTGTCGTAGAAGATCCCGTAGCCGCCGCGAAAGACTGTCCTGTTTCCGATGGGTGTCCACGCAAACCCGAAACGAGGAGCGAAGTTGTTTAAATCCCAGTCGTAAAGTGTTTCGGGTTGACCGTCGCGTCCGGCAACCACCAGCTTGCCCTGTTCGAGAGAGAACTTCGACATGCGGTTCCGCTTCTCTTTGATCGGCTGATTCGCTCCGTAGCGGAGACCCAGGTTCAGTGTAAGTTTCGGCGCCACTTTCCAATCGTCTTGAACGAACCAGCCAACGCTGAAGAACCGCTGATAGATGACGTTGGTCGCATTCAATCCGCCGTCTGGAACGTTCAGTTGTGCGTTGAAGGGAATGCCGAGGAGCAGGTCGCTGATGGCGTTGTTGCTGTACGAGCCGTTGAAGGTGAACGTTCCGCGAGCAGTCGTATCGAACAAAATGTAGTTTTGGAATTCGCGAAGTTCGAGCCCGCCTTTAATCGCATGAGAACCGGTGTTGTACGACAGGATGTCTTTCAGCTCATACGTATTGTCGCGGCGATTCTGTGGAAGATTCGTTGCCTCGCCGATATTGGAATAGCCGGTCATGTTGAAAAGGGGCCAGCCAAAATCGTACGGAACGGTTGAAACGTTTCTTATGCCCAGTTCAGTACTGATGTCTTTGTCGATGTTTTCCTGCAGAATGGCGCCCCTGAAACGGTTGTACCCCGCGCGCAGCTCATTGAAGAACTTCGGCGAAAGAATGTGCGTCCAGCCGATGCCAGCAACCTGCTGGCGATTTTCGGTAAAAGCGCCGTAACCCGGAATATCAGTAACGCGTGAGAACGGTTCGAATGTGTCGAATCGCGGATCGTCGTTGATTGTGTACCGGCCGAAGATCTGGTCCCTGTCGCCGAATTTATGATCCACGCGGCCCGTGACCTGATCGATGCGCCTCCGCATGATCGGAGCCGATACAAAGTTCTGAGCGGGGTTTGCAACGTTCGGAATCGGATACATCCCGGCGATCCGCGCGCCAACCGGATCAATACGGTTCGTCGGAATCCGGTTTCCCGGAAAAGGCTGGCCGGTAAGTGGATCACGCAGCGTAAGGCCGGCCGTCTGCGAGAAATCCCCGTTTCGCTCGAGCATCGAAGGAATCAGTGCTGTTCGCGTGATCCCCTTGCGGATGCGGGTTCCATCATAGTTTGCAAACCAGAACGTCCTGTCTTTGACGATGGGTCCACCCGCAGAGCCGCCGAACTGATTTCGTTGGAACCTCGGCGTCGGAGCATCCGCCCTATCGAAGAAGTTCTTCGCGTCGAGGTGGTCGTTGCGAAGGAACTCGAACAAGGTTCCGTGAATTTCATTCGTTCCGGACTTCGTCGTGACATTGATCTGCGCGCCTGCCTGTTTGCCGTATTCCGCGCTGTAGGTCGACGACTGGACCTTGAATTCCTGGATCGAATCGACCGACGGGCTCACGGAAAACAAATTGATCGCCAGATCGTTGTTGTCGATCCCATCCAGTAGAAAGTTATTGCCCGCTTCGCGCATGCCGTTGACGGAGATTGCGCCACCCTGCGTCGAGAGCTGAGAACCGAACGTGCCCGGAACGGCTCCAGGCACGAGGAGGTTGAGTTGAAGGAACTGCCTGCCGTTGAGTGGAAGGTCGACGACTTTGCGATTGTCGATGACGGTTCCGACAGTCGAGCTGTCGGAGGCAATCAGAGGCGGTTCCGTCGACACTTCAACGGTCTCCGCGATATTGCCCACTTCCATTCTGATATCGGCTCTCAAACGTTGATCGACGTTGAGGTCGAGACCACCCAAAACTTCTTTCTTGAATCCGGCCAGACTCGCGGAGAGCGAGTACCTGCCGACGTTGAGTTCCGGTATGACGAAGTCTCCCGTTTCATTTGTAACCGCACTTCGACTGACGTTTGTTGCCACATTCGTGACGGTGATGCTGACTCCAGGTACCACGGCGCCCGTGGTATCCCTCACGGTCCCCAGAATCGTTCCACGGAACGACTGTCCGAACGCTGGAACAGAAAGAAACACCAATGCCAGAACAACGATGCCCGCTCGTTGAAAAAGCTTCATGGATCCCTCCCGTATAGCCGCGTAGCGGCGTAAGACTCAAGCTCATTCCCCTCCTTGCAAAGGAGGGGTGGCCGCGCCATGAAAAATGGTCCCGTTCCAAAGAGGCGCGGACGGGGTGGTCAGTTCGGCGAGATATTTATGCCTGAAGCTTCCAGCCGAACTGACCACCCCGTCTGCGGAGCTTCGGTGGCTTCGCGACTTTTGCTCAATGCCGCAGCCACCCCTCCTTTGCAAGGAGGGGAATGGGCTTGCCCACAATTCATTCGGCGCTCCGTAGATAGTGATTTCGTCGCCTGAATTATCCTTGCTTAATCGCCCCAAGACTAGCTAAAGTTGCTTTGAAATCAATCGCCTGAGAGGTGAACCATCAAGTTTGCCCTGACCAGCTTCGTGTTGGGTATTGCCGCCACAGCGGCAGTGTCGAACACGCCCATGGCGGCCATCCAGACAGCGAATAACGACTCCAATCCCCAGTTCGTCGTTCAGCAAGTTTGCGCAGGGTGTCACAACGATCGCGTCCGCTCGGGAAACCTCTCACTCGAGCATTTCGAGGTGGCGGCGGCGGATAAAAATGCCGAAGTTGCCGAGAAGATGATTCGCAAGCTGCGGGCGGGAATGATGCCGCCTCCCGGCGCGCGGCGGCCTGCCGACGAAGCGCTGACGGCGTTGGCGACAAAATTGGAAGATGTGATCGACCAGGCGGCAAGCCGCGCTCCCAATCCCGGCGGACGCACGTTTCAGCGGCTCAATCGTCCTGAATACGAACGCGCCATCCGCGACTTGCTCGCCCTGGATGTGGAGGCCAAACGATGGCTGCCCCCCGACCAGATGAGCGCCAACTTCGACAACATGGCGGACACGCAAACGCTGTCACCTACACTGCTGGACGCGTACCTGAACGCCGCAAGCGCAATCAGCCGGATGGCTATCGGCGACAGGAATCCTCCCGCGATCGATGAAACGTATACCAACTCGCAATACTTCTCGCAACACCCGTGGGATCACGTCGACGGTGCTCCGTATGGAACGCGCGGCGGAATGGTTGTCGATCACGTCTTCCCCGCCGATGGTGAATATGTCTTCTCACTGACGTTCATGTCCGGCAGCAATACTCCACTCGAGGATATCGACATCTCTATCGATGGCGAGCGGGTGGCGCTGCTGCTCTACGACACCAATCCGGCAGGCGTTGCCGCGGATGGACGGGGCACATCACCGACGAAAACGCAGCCGATCCTCGTTCGGGCCGGCCAACACAAAGTAGCCGCCGCTTTCATCCGAAGGACGGATGGGCCATACGAAGATCTGATTCGTCCGCACGATTGGTCCTTTGCCGGAGGCGGTTCGGGAGGCACCGGCATTACGACGCTGCCGCATCTGAGAGATCTCATCATCAGCGGTCCGTCTCGGATCATGGGAATGTCGGACACGCTAAGCCGCCGAAAGATCTTCACGTGCCGGCCAACCGTGGCCACCGAAGAGCGACCCTGTGCCCGAGAGATTGTTTCTCGTACGGCAGGCGAAGCTTTCCGCCGATCCTTATCGTCGGGCGACCTCGACGAAGTGATGGCGTTCTACGATCAGGGCGCAAAAAGAGGTGGCTTCGAAATCGGCATCCGGACTGCGCTCGAGGCAATACTCGCAAGTCCCCACTTCGTGCTGAGGCTCGAACGCCAGCCGGCCGATGTCCGGCCCGGACAGAGCTACAAGATTGGTGACCTGGATCTGGCGTCGCGCCTGTCGTTCTTCATCTGGGGAACTCCGCCGGACGCGGAATTGAAGACACTGGCAACCGAGGGCCGGCTTGCCAATCCAGCGGCACTCGAACAACAGACGCGGCGTTTGTTAGCCGACCCGCGCGCCGAGGCCCTTGGCACCAGATTCGCCGCTCAATGGTTCCGGCTGCAGGATCTCTACAAAGTGCATCCGGATCCGAATTTCTATCCCAACTTCGACGAGAATCTCGCCGACACGATGAGACGCGAAACGGAGTTGTTTTTCTACAACCTGGTTCGCGAGAACCGAAGCGTGCTCGAACTGCTCACGGCCGACTACACCTTTGTCAATGAGCGCCTCGCCCTGCATTACGGAATTCCAAACGTCGCTGGAACGACTTTTCGCCGCGTAAATTATTCGGATGATAAAAGGCGAGGCCTGCTCGGCCATGGCAGTGTCCTCGTGCTCACGTCACTGGCGAACCGTACTTCTCCCGTGCTTCGAGGCAAGTGGGTGATGGAAGTTCTTCTGGGCACGCCGCCTCCTCCTCCGCCTCCGAACGTACCGGATTTGGAGCAGACGGATGGAACGAAAGCCGGCAAAATCCTGACAACGCGCGAGCGCATGGAGATCCATCGCGCGAATCCCGCGTGCACGTCGTGCCATAAAATGATGGATCCCATCGGGCTCGCCCTGGACAATTTCGACGTCACGGCAAAATGGCGTTTCCGGGAAAACGGATCCGCCCTCGACACGCGAGGCGATTACTATGACGGAACACCTGTTTCCAATCTGAGCGAGCTTGTCGCCGCAATCCAGAAACGTCCCATACCACTGGTGAGAACGTTCACGGAAAATCTCATGGTGTACGCGCTCGGCCGGCGCGTCGAATACTACGACCAGCCGACGATTCGAGCCATCGTTAAGGAAGCCGAGAAAAACGAATACCGGATTTCATCGTTCATTTTGGGAGTCGTGACGAGCCCCGCATTTCGGATGAAGCGGGTGGAACCGCTCGCCCAATAAAGAGGACAGCAGACGATGTCATACATTACTGGAAAGCACTTACCGCGACGTACTTTTCTCCGAGGTGCCGGTGCCGCCGTAGCTTTGCCGTTCCTCGAGGCAATGGTGCCCGCCGGCCCCCAGGCGAAGGCAGCAGCAGCCGGAACCGATCGGACACGGCTCGTCTGCATCGAGGAAGTCCACGGTCTTCCCGGCTGCAACCAATGGGGAGCGACTCAATACCTGTTCGCGCCGGCAACGACCGGAAAGGCTTTCGAAATTGTTCCGAAGAGCGCTTTGATCTCTCTGAAGCCGCTTCAGCAACACCTGACCATCATCAGCAACACCGACGTTCGGATGGCGGAGGCACTCTCCGCTCCGGAGATCGGCGGCGATCATTTCCGCTCGAGTGCGGTGTTCCTGACCCAGTGCCACCCGAAACAGACTCAGGGATCGGACATCTTCGTGGGTACTTCGCTCGATCAGATTTACGCTAAGCGGTTCGGGCAAGATACGCCGATGCCCTCGATGCAGTTCTGCATCGAGAATCTCGATCAGGCCGGCGGTTGTACGTACAACTACTCGTGCGCGTACACGGATTCGATCAGTTGGGCCACGCCAAGCCAGCCGCTCCCCATGATTCGTGATCCACGCGTAGCCTTCGACATGATGTTCGGCGCTGGAGGTACGGCCGAAGAACGCGCAGAACGGCGGAGTACGCGAAGGAGCATCCTCGACTCGATCCACCGTGAGATGGCCGAGATCCGGAAGGAACTGGGCACCGCAGACCGCAATCGAATCGATGGATACCTGGATACGGTCCGCGAAATTGAGCGCCGCATCCAGATGGTCGAGAGACGCAACAACAGCGGCGAAGCGCGCGAGCTGCCCGGCGCGCCGGCCGGCGTGCCGGACTCGTTCTCGGAACACATGAAGCTGATGTTCGATCTCCAGGTGCTCGCAATGGAAACGGACCTGACCCGCGTCATCTCATTCAAGACGGGACGCGACGCCGATAACCGGGTCTTTCCGGAGAGCGGCTCGAACAGGCCTTTCCATCCGTCATCTCATCACGGGAACAACCAGGAAAGAATTCTGGAGTTCAACAAGATCTGCCAGTATCGCGTGAGCATGCTTCCTTACTTCATCGAGAAATTGAAGAACACGAAGGACGGAGACGCCTCGCTGCTGGATAAGACGATGGTCCTCTGGGGCTCGCCGATGGCCGACGCCAACATTCATAACCACCGGCGATGTCCGTTGATGCTGTTTGGCCACGCTAACGGCCATCTCAAAGGCAACCTCCATCTGAAAGCGCCAGACGGAACACCGATGGCGAACGTCATGCTGAAGCTCCTGCACACGCTTGGCGTTGACATGGAAAGTTTCGGCGACAGCACGGGAGAATTCGCGTTATGAAACCTTTCCGGCTTCTGGTAATCGCCGGGACACTAACCATTGCCGCGCTGCTGACTGCCTTCGCCGCCGATTCCCCGGTCGCGGATGCCACGATGCGAGGAGATCGAGAAGCCGTCCGCGGCCTGCTGCAAAAGGGTGCAGACGTCAATGCGGCGCGCGGTGATGGCATGACCGCGCTTCACTGGGCTGCGGAACGCGGCGATACCGAGATGACCGAAATGCTGATCTACGCCGGCGCGAATCCGCGGGCAGTGACCCGCATTGGCCTGTACACGCCCCTCCATATCGCAAGCCGGGGCGGACATGCCGCCATCGCCGGGAAACTCCTGAAGGCTGGAGCGAACGTCAACGCGAAGACGACCAATAGCGGTGTGACTTCCCTTCACCTGGCTGCCGCGTCCGGCAATGCAGATCTGGTGACGCTGTTGCTGGATCGTGGCGCTGATGTGAACGCATTGGAAACCGAATCCGGACAGACGCCGCTGATCTTTGCAGCGGACGAAAACCGCGTCGACTCTATCCGAGTCCTGCTCAAGCGTGGTGCGAATCCGAAGATCACGGCAAAGGTCCTGGACGTCGTCGCTGAAACCAGGCTCGCGGCAGCGGTCAGGGATCGGGAGACGAAGGTTCTGGCTTCCTTCGGACATAAGCCGCGCGAGACGCCCGACCCGGCGGAAGTACAGGCGGCGGTTCTGGCAGCGCGCGAGCTCTACTTGTCCAAGGATCTGCCTAAAGATGCAGCAAAGACTGGAGCAGATGCCGACAGCGATACAGGACGGCCGGCGGGCGCCGGTAACGCTGCTGTTAATAATGATGACGGGCGGCTTCCGCCTCTCACGACAAAGGGCGGGCTGACGGCACTGCTTCATGCGGCTCGCCAGGGACACATGGAAGCAGCGATGGCTCTCCTCGATGGAGGCGCCGACATCAACCAGGTGAGCGCGGGAGACGCCACGAGCCCGCTGCTCATGGCCATCATTAACGGCCACTTCGATCTCGCAATGCGCTTCGTTGAACGCGGTGCCAATCCGAATCTTGCGGCGGCAGTCAACGGAGTCACGCCGCTATGGGCAGCCGTCAATGCGCAATGGCAGCCGAGAACGCGTTATCCGCAACCGCAGGAGCACGACCTGCAGCAGGCTACTTATCTTGACGTCATGCGAGCTTTGCTCAAAGCCGGAGCAAATCCCAACGCACGCCTGCTGAAGCATCCGTGGTACATGGTCTATACCGGCTGCGGTAACCAGAACTGCGGGCTCGAAGATGTCGAAGGCTCCACAGCATTCTGGCGCGCAGCGTACGCGACCGACGTGGACGCCATGCGCCTGCTTGTCGAATATAGCGCGGACCCCACCATCCCCACCAAAGCGCAGGCGCCGCGCGGGCCGCGAAGCGGCACACCGCTGGATAAGATTGATTCGGGAGTTCCCCACTATGTTCAGCCTGGTGGCCCTGGTCTTTGGCCGGCGACGAATGCAGCATTGGTCGAACCGGATCCGTCGGGATTGCCGAAGGTTCCTGAAGGCGGACCTGGAGTGTTTCCGATCCACGCGGCTTCGGGTGTCGGCTACGGTGAAGGCTTCGCCGGTAATGCTCACCGCCATGCACCCAACGCGTGGCTCGACGCTGTGAAGTATCTCGTCGAACTCGGCGCCGATGTGAACGCGAGAGACTATGAAGGCTACACTCCGCTTCACCACGCGGCCGCGCGGGGTGACAACGACCTGATTCTTTATCTCGTGTCCAGGGGCGCTGACGTCAAGGCCGTCGCCCGGACCGGTCAAACGGTTGCAGACATGGCCAACGGACCGGTCCAGCGTGTTTCTCCATTCCCCGAAACGGTGGCGCTGCTGGAGAAACTCGGCTCGAAGAACAACCACAAATGCGTGACGTGCTGATCGCCTGCCTGTTGACCGCCTCGCTGGGGCTCGCCGGCCCAGCCGGCCCAGCCACCCAGTCGCCGCCGGCGCCTGTGCCGTGGATGCAATTGACCGTCGTACAGGTCGTACCGGCAATGGTCGATGATTACATCGCAGTGCAGCGGGAAATTGCGGCTCGTGTGAAGAAGGGCGGACCGGCATGGCGCATCGTCAGCCGGACAGAGGTATTCGGTGATCCTTTCCGATTCCTCATTCTGACGCCGGTTCAGAATCTGGCGAGCTTCGATGCCAAAAATACAGACGCTGAACTGGCGGCTCTCAATAATCGTCTTCCGAAGTACGTCACGAGCCAGCAAACCTACGCGATTCGAACGTTGCCGGAACTCGACAATCCGCTCCCCGAAAAGGAGCAACCCAATCTGATTGTCGTCAACCTCGTCAGGGTCGCCCCCGGCCGCGAGCAGGACTATTACAACGTGATGAAATCGGACTTCCTTCCGCACTTCAACAAGGCAGAATTCCATCACATGAACGGCACTCTCACGTTGGGCGGTGAGAGTGGCTACATTCACCAGTTCTACGTCAAGGATTTTGCAAAGCTGGACGAAGGATCGCCCGTTGTCAAAGCGCTTGGAGCGGCCGGCGCTCAGACGGTAACCGCCAAACTGGCCGGGATCGTGACGAGCAGCGAACTGTGGACCGCCCGCGTCATTCCGGACTTGAGCTTCGGCTCGTGGTCCGCTCAACCCGCAACCAAGCCGTAATTCGGGAATTCCCAGGAGGATCAGATGGAAACCATTATTGCCCGACTACTCGAAGACTTTGAAAACGGAAAAATGAACCGGCGCCAACTCATCAAGAGCCTGGCTGTTGCTTCGGCTGCGGCTTCGGCGATGAGTTCTCCGGCCCGGGCCGAGGCCGAAGGACAGGGCTTCAAGACGATCGCTCTGGATCACATCTCTTACCAGGTTACGGACTACAAGCGCACGCGGGATTTTTATGCGGATCTCATGGGCATGCCCGTCACTGCCGACAACGGTACATCTCAATGCTCGCTACATTTCGGTGATGCCTACGTGATCGCGCGCAATCGCCGCCAGCCTGCGCCGGCCGATGCCCCTGTGAAGTCGGTTATCGATCACATCGCATTCAAGATCGACAACTGGAATACGGACCGTGTGAAGGGTGAACTCGAACGCCGCGGTCTTGCGCCGCGTCTGGATACCGGTGGCGGAGATGGATACGCCAGTTTCCACGTGAAGGATCCCGATGGATGGGACCTTCAGATCAGCGGCGACCCCAGGCCCGGCGACCCGCTATACAAGAAGAAAAGCGTGCAGGAATGAAGCGATTCCTGTTTGCGGCGGCTCTCGTGTTGTTTGTCGGATCGCCCGCATTCGCGACCTGGTCCGTTATTGCGGTCGACAAGAATTCCGGGGAGGTCATCATCGCCTCCGCTACCTGCGTCCCACAGGCTACCTTTCCCCAAAGAGCACCGACACCCGCGCGCGATCTCATGGATGTGCAGGCCGTGATCGTTCCTGGTGTCGGCGTGGCCGCATGCCAGGCGGCCGTGGACAACACACGGCGGAATCAGATGTTGGTTTTCGAAGAACTCAAGAAAGGAACCGGGCCCGCCAGGATTATCGAGTTGCTGCAACAGGATCCTGACATCGAGCGTCGCCAGTTCGGGATTCTGGATATGCAGGGGCGCGCTGCAGGATTCAGCGGCAAAAATAATTCGCCGGCATCTCTCTTCGTTTCCGGACACGTCGGTGGGTTCTACTATCAAGTTCAGGGCAACACACTTTTCAGCGATCAGGTCGTGTACGAAGCCGCTCTGGCATTCACGCGAGCGAAAGGGACAATGGCGGATCATGTGATGGCGGCCATGGAAGCCGCGGATGCTAAAGGTGGCGACAAACGTTGCAACTGCGAGACGGAACCGAAACCCAACGCGCCATGCGACGGCAAGACCGCTCACGTTGCTTACATACTGATCTCCGAAAAGACCGACCAGAATGGCGACTCCCATAACGATGGGAAGTACCATGCCTACATTCACGTCAGCGATGAGGACATCCAGCCGCACGAAAATGCAAACCCGGTGAAGACTCTTCGCATGCGTTACGATGCCTGGAAAAAGGCGAATTAACCACAAAGACACGAAGACACAAAGAAGGCCGGCATCAAGGGAAACATTGGTGCCGGCCTTCTTTGTGTCTTCGTGTCTTTGTGGTTAGAACATGTAACGAACTCCCAGCCGGAAAATGCGTGGATTCACAATCTGAGTCACTCGCCCAAACTGTGGAACAGTCTGTCCCCCGACGTTGACGGTACCCGTCGTGGTGTTGACGCCGGTTATGGTATTTGCATTGAAAGCATTGAACAGGTCGAACAGGCCGCTGACCGACTGATGTTCGGTGATCTGAAATTTCTTTTCGACTCGAACGTTTGCCAGTGTGCCCGTTGGATAGTAATACGCGCCCTCGGGTTCGACGTACACGTTGGAGACCGTGCCCTGAGCCAACGGTGTCGTTCGTCCGACCAATTGAGCGGCCGTGAAAACCTGTGTACGGCCGTACGGCTCGCCTTTCCCGGCGGCAAAGGTGCCGTGCAGGAAAATCTGGTACGGAAATTCGTAACTGCCGTTCAGCTTATAGGTCCAGTTGGTGGCGTGATGACCGCCGAACTGGTTCGCGGGCGCACTCGTTGGCGCGCGTGAATACAAGAGAATGTTCGGGTCGTTGGACTCGCGCTCAATCGGTGTGAGGTTGCGTTTCGTCCAGTCAAACCCGGTCAGCATTTGCCAGCGCCTCGACAGGCGCTTAGTCGCATTGACCTCAACAGTGGTGAAGTTAGCGCCCCATCCCTTGAAGGTTTGAAGAATCAAATCCTGGTTGGCTGGAACGAGCCGCTCGAAGATCGTGAACGGTCTGTCATCGGGGGTCCCGCGAACACCATCCGGACCGAAGTCCAACGCACCAACTGGAGCAAAAGCGCTAGGAGGTTGAGCCCGATTGTACCGTTCGAAATCGTCCTTCAAAAATTTTCGGACGAAGTTCACGTTGACGCCGAAGTCTCGCATCAATTCATGAGAGATTCCGGCCGTGTACTCATCGGTATATCCATTTTTCAAATTCGGATCGACAGCCAGAGCCACCGCCTGTCCGATGGTCTCGATAGGTGTCAAGGTTCTAACGTAGTCGGGTGTGATTTGGGACACCGGACGTCCATCCCATCGGTAACGCCAGGTTAGAACGTTGGTATTTGCGTTCGGATTGGCAGTACTCGCGATGGTGACGCTGGGGTTCTCGCTGTACCGGCCATAGGAGGCTTTCAGCGAAGTCTTGGTGTTCCCGAACACGTCGTAGTTGAACGCGAACCGCGGCACAAAATTGTTGAAGACGGGGAAACTTCTCCTCGGATACTCAACCTTCCCGGTTCCAGGATAAAAGATGGACGACCATGGCCCCGTGCCCGGATTACCCTGCGCCGGAGAGAAATCCGCAAACCGATCGAACCTCAGACCAACATTCAGCGTCAGCCGTTTTGTGACCTGCCACTTGTCCTGGATGTAAAAGAAATTTTGATTCAGCGCGTCCTGGTTCTTGAACGGGGTGTTTTGGATTTGGAAACGGTCCGGCGCCCCATTGATTCTGTACAGGACGATGCCTTCGAGCGCTCCCGGTGAAGCCGAGAGGGACTTGTTGGTGAAGCGCTGATCCTCGTAGATGTACCCGTAACCTGTTTTCAGATTGTGCTCGCCAAGGAAGTAACTCAGATTGCCGTTGAAGTGCCACCGCCGGCGCTGTTGACGATTCGGGATCGTCGTCGTAAGGCCCGTATTCGTTCCCGAGTAGCCGCCCCTCACGAGGTTGTTGCCTGTGTCGCGCTCCGGCGTTTGATCCACGTGGGAGAGCAGCGGGAAGTGATAGCCGAATGTGTTCGCAGAAACATCCATGGTTGCTCTGCTGTTCAATACCGATGTCCACTGGAACTTGTAAGCCCAACTCCAACTGAGCTGTGTGCCCGTCGAATCGACGTTGAAAAATTGAGCGTCCTTTCCCTGCCCGCCTCGAAGAGGTTGGAATTTCCGGCCGGCCTGTCCGGTGAATATCAAGCTGTTGTTCGAATTGAATTGATAGTTCAACTTGAGCGTTTCATTGTTGAGACGTGTCGTGAATATTCCTCCCGGCGTGCCGTCGTTCTGTTTCAGCTCCGTCTTGAGGCCGGAGAATTGATCCCGAAACGAGAAGAACCACCAGAATTTATCTTTGATGATCGGGCCACCCGCATTCGCGTTGAAGTCGTGATATCGCGTGAATTGATCGCCTTGTGTGACCCCGCGATCACGTAGCGCCTGCGTGACGTTGTCGCTCTGAAATTTCTTGTCCTCGAAGTCGTAATACACTTCGCCACGGACGTTGTTCCCGCCCGTCCTGACCACCGTGTTGATAAATGCACCCGATATCGGAACCTCTGCGGCGTTGGCCGCAGCGGAAACCTGAACTTCCTGAAAGGCGCCATAATCCATGTAGAACCCGGCGGCCGCCGTTCCCTCCGTCGTCACGATGCCATCGAGGTTCACCCAGTTCTGACTCTGCAGGCCGAAGGAACGATAGGTGGCCTGGGTTCCCATCGTCGAGCCGCCCACATCGGAACGGGTGACGATAATGCCTGGCGTCTGCGTTAAAACAACCCAGATATCGCGGGCGTTGGGTATGTCGCGCAACAGGTTCTGATTGAAATTTACGCCGAGAGTCGCATTCTGAACATCGACGACAGGAGATTGACCGCTCACCGTAACGGTCTCCGCCACGGTCGCGACTTCCATATTGATGTTCAACGTCGTCGTGACACCAACCTGCACGATGACGCCTTCCCGAATAAGGGTTCTGAAGCCGGGCAGTTCGTAAGTGACGCTGAAGGTTCCCGGAGGAAGCAGGATGAAGCGATAGTTTCCTGCTTCATCGGTCAGCGCAGTATGGACACCCTGAATTGCCGGACTCTTCAACGTAACTGTGACACCTGGTAAAAGCGCTCCTGATGGGTCACTAATGCGGCCGACGATGTTGCCTGTAAACTCCTGCGCCGGCGACACACCAACCGTCAGGAGCAGAAAGGTTGCAACGAGACACAGCTTTCTGCCCACGCTCATTTCAGTTTCCTCCATGACAAAGAAGGGTTTTGTTTTTCGAGTGGGTGATATTTACACCGCGCAATGCGAGCAAGTCTATCTTTAGTTGCGCACCCAATTATTTTCGGCTCTTTTCATTTCATCCATTGCATGAAAGTCCATACTCTGTCCACAAGACAAATGGACATCGGGATCGACTTTACGCAGGAAGTTCGATTTGCGGTCGTAATGTATGGCAGCTCATCGCTTGCCATCTACATGAATGGTGTCGCACAGGAGATGTTGCACCTGGTGCGTGCGACCGCCCCGTCTCCGGTTGATCAAAGCAAGCCCTATCACAAAACCGTGACCGGCGCTGAAGCCGTTTACCGAAAGATCGGGCGCATGCTGAGCCGGGCGGAAGATCCGAAGCTGGAGCTCACAGCCACCGACGATATCCGAACGCGGTTCGTCATCGACATTGCAGGATTACATGGTCGAGATGGCCATACAGAAGGATCCCCTGAAGGCTTTTCAGAATTCGTACTCATTCGAGCATGTTCCCTCGTCCGAAATCCTCGTCCACACTGCCGGAAGAGCCAGCCGGGTCATCGGCAAAATGCTGGACGGCATTGCTGACCATCACCCGCTGCTCAAGAGCAGAATCGGGTGGCTCACTCGCCTGCTAACCTTCTTTTGGGCTCTGGTCGAGGTCTCGGTCCCCGGCAGCGTCGGAAATATGGTGATCCGGCATTGGTGGAAGCTTCTGTACTTCTTCGAGGGATTGACCATCATCGGCGGCACACTTCTCGTCAATCCATCGGTGCAGCAGTTCGGTTTTGTAGCGTTGGGCCTCACGCTGGGATTTCATGCAGCGGTCCTGCTCTTAAATGAATTCATGCGCGGGCAAGTATCGTGGCGGCGCGCGTTCACAGTGACGTTAATTACCCAGGCGCCTTGATCTTCACTGCCGGAACATTGCTGATGCTGGCGATTCTGGGCGTAGGAAGTCTTTGGCCGGCGATCGCGTACTTTAATCCATTCGAACCGAGAGCGTTTGTCCGTATGACGCTTGCACGCTTTCTCTTTGTTTTGATTCTTGCTGCCGGCACTATTCTGGCGTGGCGACGGGCAGAAACGTGGAGCGGCCGCAGCAAACAACGTTGAGTGCGGGCGGTCTGGTATTAATCTTCAGAGTTCTGTTCAAGGAAACCAGAATGAGCCGCGAACCGGCGTCAAGAGTCTAGCCCAGGGCGTGTTGACCCAAGGCTGACGCCCTGGGCTATTGTCTGGACGCCGCTTCGCGGCTCATTCCGAATTCCATGAACTACTGCACTACGAGCGTCACAGTAGTGGAGTGGACCAGGTTGCCGCTGGTACCCCTGATCGTTAACACGTAAGTGCCTCTGGGTGTTCTGAATCTGGTATCCACCGTTAACGTAGACGTGCCGCCGCCGGTCACCGACGCCGGGTTGAAACTCGCGGTGGTCCGCGAAGGCAAGCCACTGACGCTGAAACTCACCGTTCCTGAAAAACCGTTTACGGGCGTCACCGTGACCGTGTAGGTGGTGTTTGCCGGCCGAGTCACGATCCGGGTCAGCGGCGTTGCCGTGATCGCAAAATCCGGCGATGGGCCGGTCACGACGAGCGTCACCGTCGTGCTGTGTGTGAGGTTGCCGCTGGTTCCAGTGATGGTGAGCGTATACGTTCCTGGCGGCGTTGAAGCGCTCGTGGTTACTGTCATTGTTGAGGAGCCGCTTCCGATTATCGTTGGCGGATTGAACGAGGCCGACGCGCCGCTGGGTAAGCCGCTCGCACTCAACGTTACCGTGCCGCTGAATCCACCGGACGGCGTTACCGTGACCGTGTAGGTCGTACTGTTTCCTTGCAGTACCGTTTGTGACGCCGGCGACGCAGAGATGGAGAAGTCGGGTCCTGCGGGGCAGCCGGTGAATTTGAAAGCACCGATGAACGTACTCCAGTTGAACGACCCATTCGCGGTCAGATATTCGTTGGCGTACCAGAACGTACAGTCATCGCTCGGATCGATGCGCGTCGCAGTGTAGTCTCCCCATCGCGAGAGACCGCCGGTCTGAGAACCAGGACCTTCGATCAGGCTGGCCTCGGTTCCCATCGTGCCCGCAGGGTCACTCGGCGTCCGGCCCGTGTAACGGATGGCGGGATGGATAGAAGTGCTCGACGCGCTGTAGCCCAGAGCAATGTCTCCCGCTTGATCCATCGCGGCGCTGCCCATCCACCGGTACGTTCCATCTGCAGGACTGAAAGTTCCTTGTTGAAACACGCTGAACGCGCCTGTGGACGATACCGGCGCGCGCAATTCATACCAGCGGACTCCCACTGTCGTTCCTGTGCCGACCGAGTGGTTGACCACCAATGCCTCATGATCCGGGAACATTCGAAACGCCAGACGATACATCAGGCGGTCACCCAATGAATCGAGCAGCTGCGTCGTTCCCGCTTGCGGAATGCACGTACCGCCGCCGCATGCTTCGGTGAATGGTGTTACGACCAGGTCCGGCGTGGCCTGGCTGAGAACTGACGCGTTGGGATTGGCGAAGTTCGGCTTGAGCGTGTAGATCCTGAGGCTGCTCAAGGTCTCAAAGGTGGCGAAGTAGCCAGGAGTGCCATCCAGTGGCGCAGTCGATCCATCGAGATCGGAAGGCAGATAACCTCCATCACCAGTGATCGTGTAGCAAATCGACACAGGCGACGCGGACCCGGCGATCATTGCCGAACGGTCGTATGCACAGAGTCCGCCGCCGGTAAATACGGCGCCGTTCGCAAAGAGGTTATAGGTGGCCAGATAGGCGCTGTTAGTCGCCGTAGGCCATACGCCGAACTTGGGATAGTCATTCAGAGTGGAATTGAACGGGAACGAATAGAGGAAAAAGGCGCCGGTCGGATCGCCGGTCTGCGAAACAGCAATGCACTCGGAATAGGGACTGGATGTGCTGCCCATTTGTGTAATTACCCAGCGGTCTGCGACTTTGTCGTACTGCACGATGGGATCGCTGCCTTTATTCGCCGTACCGCAAGGTGCGCCCAGCGAAGTCCAGAGGGAACTGAGGGACTTGGGTCCGGCCACCAGGGCGCCGCTTTTGCTGTAAACGGCGTATTGGAGATTGACGGTCTCCACAATATGGTTCGGGCCCACTGCGATGTTTGTATCGGGAGGCGCAAAACCGGTCGCGCCTATTCCATTAAAGGCAGGACGCGGGAAGGCTTTGACTCGCGGTTCGGGATGGCGTTGCCGCGCGTCATCGTCTCGATTCTCGCCGTTGTCGCGGTCCGGCAGACGATGATGAGGATGTTCGGTGGCAGGATGCTTCTCATGGTCGTCGGGAAGGTCAACGACGCGGGGAGAGACGGCGAAAGCGGAAGCCCGTGTCACAGAAGGACCATTCTGAGCCGATGCCCCAACTGCGACCACCAACAACCAAATCAAAGCGTTAACAAAAAGAACACTCGATCGAATTTTCTTCGGCGTCGACATGGAGAAAAAACCCCCTTATGTCGAGCAACAGCATTTCCAATTCACAAGTCTGCCCTGTCCTCCCCCTGGCGTTCGTTTATAAAATCAGGAAGGATGATCACCTGGGAGATCGGAACTCGGCTTGACCCCTACGTGCTGGTTTCGCCGATTGGCGCCGGCGGCATGGGCGAGGTATGGAAGGCGCGTGATACGCGTCTCGATCGTGTGGTCGCCATCAAGCGGTTGAAGGGTGAGTACAGCAATCGGTTCAAGCGCGAAGCGCGCGCGATTGCGGCGCTGAATCATCCCCACATTTGCCAGCTCTACGACATCGGCCCGGATTATCTGGTCATGGAGTACATCGATGGCAAACCGCTTCGAAGCCCCTTGCCGGCAGAAGAGGCCGTACGTTTGGCGATTCAGATCACAGGTGCTCTCGAGCAGGCACATCAGAAAGGGATCATCCACAGCGATCTGAAGCCATCGAACATCATTGTTACCGAGGCGGGCTCAACGAAACTGCTCGACTTCGGATTGGCCAGGTTGATGACAACCCCGGATGCCGCTATCACGCTGGACACGATTGATGATGCGGTAACCGGCACACCCGCCTATCTCGCGCCAGAGCAGGCTCAAGGAAAGGCGCTGGATGCGCGTTGCGACATCTTCAGCCTGGGTGCCGTCCTCTATGAAACGCTTTCGGGACGCCGCGCTTTTGAAGGCGATTCCCTCGCTCAGACATTGAGCGCTGTCTTGCGTGACGATCCCCAGCCGCTGGAGGCACCACGAACTTTGGACGTCATCGTCCGACGATGTCTCGCGAAAGATCGGTCGCAGCGTTTTCAGACGATGTCGGAGGTAAGGGCTGCCCTCGAGCAATTCTCAGAGAAGTCCAACGAGCGTGTACCCTCCATTGCCGTTCTTCCCTTCACAAACCTGAGCGCCGACAAGGAAAACGAATACTTCAGCGACGGTCTTGCCGAAGAGATTATCAACATGCTGGCACGTATGCCGGGTCTCAAGGTCACAGCGCGAACGTCTTCGTTCGCCTTCCGTGGGAAGGATCAAGATATTCGAAAGATTGCCGACACTCTCGACGTACGCACTGTCCTGGAAGGCGGCGTCCGACGGGCCGGAAGCCGTATACGCATCACGACGCAACTGATCAACGCGGAAGACGGATATCATCTCTGGTCCGAACGCTACGATCGTGAGATGGCCGATGTATTCGTCATACAGGATGAAATCGCGCAAGCCATCGCCGCCGCGCTCGAGGTGAAATTGTCAATTGGGCCGGCTCCGGTGCGACGTTACACGCCCAACATTCCTGCATATGAAGCTTTCCTGAAGGGGGCATATCACGGCGCAAAATTCACTCCGGAATCATTGGCATTGAACCGGAAGTATCTGGAAGAAGCGATCACGCTGGATCCGAAATTTGCGTTGGCCCACAATGCGATCGGCGGCCATTTTTTTGTACTCGCGTGTGGAACTCTGCTGCCGGCACACGAAGCCATGCCGGCGGCGCGCAGAGCGGCGCAAGCTGCCCTGGACATCGACGCCTCGCTTCCAGAAGCGTAAGCTACACTCGGCCTGATAGCTGGTGTCTACGATTACGATTGGATGGAGGCTGACCGCTATTTTCGTCTGGCGATGGCTCGAGATTCAATTCCGCCGCATGTCCGGCACATCTACGGGTTCTGGCATCTGGTTGCCATCGGCCGGTCACAGGAAGCCGTACACGAATGTGAGCGGAGACTCCAGAAAGACCCGCTCAATGTCGCAGGTCATACGAATCTTGGATATTGTTTGCTGGCGGCAGGCACAGACGGGGAAGCATGCACCGCGTTCCACAAGGCTTTGGAATTTGACCCGAATTTCTGGTTCGCGTTCTATGGTCTCGGCATTACTCATGCGTTACAGGGATCGCTGACGGAAGCGCTACCCTTTGCGGAAAAAGCCCACGCTTTGGCTCCCTGGTTTCCAGACACCATTGGACGTCTTGCCGGCGTGCTCATGCGCATGGACGACGCCCAACGTGCCGAGCACTTGCTCGAGAATCTCAAACCTGCGGAAAAGTACGGAGTTCCTCGCGGCCTGGCGATCTTTCATGCTTTGTGTGGTGAGAGCGACCGGGCTGCGGACTGGACAGAGAAGGCCATCGAACAACGTGATCCCTGGGTTCCGCTCTTCATCCAGAGTTCCCTTCGCAAAGCTTTATCTCCCACTCCTCGATGGTCCGCCATAGCGAGACTCATCAATCTGCGAGAGCTCCGCTAACAATCGGTCCGGCATCCCGATAGGTTTTTCGGCGTTTTTCGGCGGTCTGATTCCACGACCCGATTGGATTCGAACATGTCCTTCGACAGATCGCGCATGACTACCAGAATTCGGCTTATCCGATCACACCGCATCCGTTTCTCGTGACCTCGGCCGGCGTGACACTGGCAAAAATGTGAAGATTACCTTCGAAGTAGGCGGTGCAGTGTTCAGTAGGTCAGGAATTCTCCTCACACCCAGCTTTAATAGCTCTGGAACGAAGCTGTAAAGTTTCACAAGTCTAGGAATGGGTAAGCCAACTGCAACGATGCGAGCATGCTTACGATGCTCTCTGAGGAGTCTGTTTCTGCAACTCCGAGAAGGGACGCTCTCTGTGTTTCTTTGATAATT
>Ga0207646_10000970_pt1 | contig 36944 bp, 37 predicted proteins | sample KBSK5502metaG_FD_184343 | JGI IMG/M metagenome (GOLD analysis project Ga0207646, IMG submission 184343) | Corn, switchgrass and miscanthus rhizosphere microbial communities from Kellogg Biological Station, Michigan, USA - KBS K5-50-2 metaG... | ecosystem: Host-associated > Plants > Roots >... | reverse complement strand
GAGTGAGCTCGATCGGCGGCACGAACCCGACCGGCCAATACGCCGTCACGGGCGAGTTCGTTTCTCCTCAGGCCAATCTCTACAACGGCGGGTTGGCCGGGGAAAGCAGTATCAACCCGAGCACGCCGTGCCCGCCGAAGCCCGGCAACTATGTCCAGAATCCGGCCAGCTTGCTGGTCCAGTTCAGTCCTCACTACGCCCCCCACTTCCGCGGCCTCGCCTTCCTGGTCAGGTAACAGCCCCACCCGCCCTCCCCCACAGGGGGAGGGAGGTTTGGGCGATGCCCTTGGCAGAGGGTGGCAGATTTCCAAGCGACCAACGCCCTAGAATGCGGGGGACGTGGCGCACGCCATTTATTGCTTTCTCGACGGCGAGACGTTGCACGGCGACCAGCCGAAGCGAGAGCTGGAGGTGCCGTTCGTGCAAACCGGGATCCATAACTTCGGCACCAATAACCGGGGCGCCTTCGTGCCGCTGAGCAGCCTCAAGTACGTCCTGCTCGACTCCCGGCCGCCCACCAGCGAGGTCGACATCGAACGCTACCACCGGATCGCCATTCACTTCGTCGACCACGAGGTGCTGCGCGGCTACAGCGATCGCCAGCTCTATCCGTCCCGATATGGCGTCACCCTCTCGCTGGTCTCGCCCGACCAGAGCGAGGTGAAGGAGCTGGCCATCCCGTTCACCGCGCTCAAGGGCATCTTCTACCTCAAGACCTGGGAGGGGGGCGAATCGCCCATGCTCGAGTCGGACTGGGTGCCCCGGATCCTCGAGGCACGCGAGCAGGAACAGGTTCGGCGGCAACAGGGCGGGAGCGGCAAGCCTCGCCACCTGATGCCGTTACTCGAACGGATCATCGGCCGCCGTAAGATCGCCGACTAGCGCGACCGCGGCCCGCTGGGACCCTGATATGTTGAATCCTGAGATGCAGCCCGCCGTCCCCCCGCCGGAGGCGGCGGCCCCACGGTCCGCCCTTCGCGAGCGTCTCCTCGACCCTCGAACTCTGATTTCTTTCGGTATCCTGGTGGTCGTCCTGTTCGTCGTGCTGACGCACGTCCAGCTCGACTACGGCGCCAGCTTGCGGGCGATCAGCCAGACCAACCTCCTGATCTACGCACTGGCGTTCGCCGCCTTCTACTTCTCCTTCGTGGTGCGCACCGTCCGCTGGGAGATCCTGCTGCGCAACACCGGGGAGTCCAACCGCTTCGGTGAGCTGTTCCACATCGTCATCCTGGCCTGGTTCGCCAACTGCGTGCTGCCGGCGAAGATGGGCGATTTCTATCGGGCCTACCTGCTCCGGCAGCAGACCGACGTCTCCGGCTCCAAGGGCCTCGGCACCATCTTCAGCGAGCGCGCCCTCGACTTCCTCGTCCTGATGAGTCTGCTGGTGGTCAGCGGCCTGGTCAGCTTCCGCGCCACGGTCCCGGAGCGATTTCTTCCCGCTTTCATCGTCGGGCTCGTGATCGCCGCGAGCTTGATCGGGGGCCTGCTCGTGATCCGCTACAGCGAGGGCCGCTTGTCGCGCTTCCTTCCGGAGCGTCTTCGCGAGCGCGCCACCCGCTTCAAGCACGGGCTGCTGAGCGCCTTCGCCGGCCGGCTCCCGCTGCTGCTCGGGCTCACGGTGCTGGTCTGGATGGCCGAATCCGCCCGCCTCTACCTGGTGGTGCAGGCGCTGCCCCTTCACATCTCGCTCAGCCTCGCCCAGATCATGTTCATCGCGCTGGTCGCCTCCCTGCTGACGACCATCCCGGCCCTGCCGGGAGGGCTGGTGCTGGTGGAGGGCGGGATCATCGCCGTGCTGGTCTTCTTCGGCCTGAGCGCGCCGCAGGCGCTGTCGGTCGCGATCCTCGACCGCCTGATCAGCTACTGGAGCCTGATCGCCGTCGGGCTGGTCGTCTTCCTGCTGAGCCACCGGCGTTGAAGGTCCTGGTCACGGGCGGTGCAGGCTTCATCGGCTCGCATCTCGCCGATCGGCTACTCATGGATGGGCACGAGGTCGTGATCCTCGATGACCTTTCCACCGGCCACGTCGAGCAGGTGCCGGCACGGGCCCGTTTCTATCAGATGGATCTCCAATCCCCCTGGCTCGACGAGCTGTTCAAGATCGAGCGGCCGGAGGCGGTCCTTCACCAGGCCGCGCAAGCCAGCGTTCGCCGCTCGGTCGAGGACCCCGGGTTCGACGCGGGCGTCAATGTGCTGGGGACGGTCGCCCTGCTGCAGGCCAGCGTTCGTCAGGGCGTCGAACGCTTCCTCTTCGCCTCCACCGGGGGTGCGCTCTACGGCGATGCCGATGTGATTCCGACCCCCGAGGACTACCCGACGCTGCCGGTCTCTCCCTATGGCGCGTCCAAGCTCGCCGCCGAGGTCTACCTGCGAACCTTCCACGCGCTGCGTGGCCTTTCCTACGCCGCTCTTCGCTATGCCAACGTCTACGGGCCGCGGCAGGACCCACACGGCGAAGCAGGCGTGGTGGCGATCTTCACCCGGCGCTTGCTCAGCGGCGAGATGGCGCGGATCAACGGCGATGGTAGGCAGAGCCGCGACTTCGTCTACGTGGGCGACGTGGCGGAGGCGAATGCCCGGGCGCTGACCTCGAATGCCGTCGGGTCATTCAACGTGGGCACCGGCGTCGAGACCGACATCAACACGATCTTCCAGCTGCTGAAGGGGCTCTCCGGTAGCAACCAGTCGGAGGTGCATGGGCCACCGATGGCCGGGGAGCAGCGGCGCTCGGTGATCGATGCGAGGAAGATCGAGAAGGTGATGGGCTGGCGCCCGCAAACCAGCCTGGAAGCCGGGCTCCACGCTACGGTGCGGTATTTTCGCGAGGCGTCGCCGGCACCGGCGGCAGCTCCCGTGCCGCTTGTCTGAGCGCCCCGTCACCCGCATCGAGCAGCTGGCGCGCCGCCGCCAGGACGAGCGGGTTTTGGACACTCTCGCTCCCGATCATCCGGCTGGCCCAGTCATACGCCTCACAGGCACGACCCAGCTCGGCGCGCGCGGCGGCGGCCGTATCGGGACCGCTCAAGGGCCGCAGCCGGAGCGTCTGGTAGTAGCCGGTCTGGAAGATTTTTCGGGTCGCGGTGGCCTCATCCTCCAATCGACCACCCGGCTCGCCGTCGAGCGCCTGGCGGAGCCGGCCGGCCGCCCGTTCGACGCTGCTTGCCACGTCGGTGAGGACGATGTTGTAGTCGAGAGGCGCCAGGCGTGAGGGGGTCCCGAGGACCCGATAGGCTCCCCAGAGTCCGGCAGCCAGGAGCAGCAGGATGAAGAGGTACAGCCACACCATGGTGATGTCTTGAGGTTAGTGGTATTTCCCTCCACCTGAGGGGTGAGGGCAGGATGGGGCTACGGCGATTACTTGTAGCGGAAGATGATCCGGCCGCGCGTCAGATCGTATGGCGAGAGGTCGACCCGGACCCGGTCGCCGATCAGGATGCGGATGTAGAACTTGCGCATCTTTCCCGAGGTGTAGGCGAGGATCGTCTGTCCGGTCTGCAGCTTGACCTTGAACATCGCGTTGGGCAGCGGCTCGACCACCTCGGCGTCCATCTCGATGGTCTCCTCTTTGCCGGCCGGGGTCTCCTTCGCTTCCAAGGTGTCGATACCGGGCCGCAACGTGGTTGGACCGCCGCGCTTCTTCGGGTAGCTGCGTTTCTTGCGCAAATCGTCGACATGATAGCAGCCGCCTCTCGCAGGCTCGCCGATCGCCGCGCACGGTCGGCGGGCTCGATGAGAAAATCGAGCGCGTGCAGGTCAGGGCCGAGCTGGCCGGGAACCTCTGGAAAATCGTGGTCACCGAGGGCCAGCGGGTCGCTGCCGACGAGACGCTGTTGATCCTGGAATCGATGAAGATGGAGATTCCGGTCAACGCCCCCACCGGCGGACGGGTGACCAAGATCCACGCCCGCGAGGGCGAGACGGTGCAGGAAGGCCAGCTCCTGGTCGAGGTCGAGTAGGGCGGCCGGGTTTAGGCCGCCGCCTGTTCCCGCTGGGGAGCGAAAAAGGCGATGCCGACCACCGACATGCCGTGCTTGCAGAACTGGCAGTAGGTGACGGTCACGCTCTTTCGGGTTTCCCACCGCCGTTGTTCCCGGCGGCCGCATTGCTGGCAGACCAGGTCGAACATCATGTCGGCCATCTCGCAGCGACCCTATCACTGACCAGCTGCCGTCGACGGCACGGAGCCGCCACGGGCGCGTAGAGAAATGTAAAGGTTGTGGGGGATTGCCGGTAAGGGAGCTAGGCGAGCAACTGGTCGATCGCGGCCTTGACTTCATCGCTGGCGGTCGGGCCTTCGAAGCGCGCCTGGATAATCCCTTTCGAATCGATGAGGAAGATCCAGGGCTCGGTCTGCAGGCGCCAGTCGATGACGGCCTGCGCCACCTGCTTTTTCGAGGGATCCGGCTTGAAGTCACGGTAGATCTCCACGTGGATGAAGGCGAGCCGGTCCCGATAGGCGGGCTCCAGACCCTGCACGACCTTGACCTCCGGTCCGCAGATGCGGCTGGTGCAGAAGGCGGGTGAGGCGAAGACGACCAGCGTCGAACGATGCCGCGCGATCGCGTCCGCAATCGAGAGCTGGTGCATGTCGTCTGGCGGCCGGCCGGAGTCGATGGTCTCGACGTCGGCGACGTCGCTGGTGGTCGGATTGTGCGTCGCCGGCGCCGGCTGGCCAACCCCCGGCACCACCGGCAACGCCAGGACGTTCATGGCGAGTCGCACGGTCGTATGCGCCCCGTTGGGCCGGGAGGCCGTTACCTCCACCCCCCAATCGCCGGCTTTATCGAATGTCAGGTGCGCCACATAGGTGCCGCCTCCCTGTAAACCCTCGCCCTTGAAGGGGGCGTCGGACTCACCTTTGAAAATAGCGGTGTTGCCGTTGAGCACGAAGGAGCGGACGTGGACCGTCGCGTCGTTCACCGGGGTGTTGTGGTCGGTCATCCCGATCGGAACGCGCTGCTGGTTGCCAACGACCAGCTCCGACGCGACCACCTGCGCCTGCAGCTGCGAGCTGGAGGCGGCCGGGGTCGGGGCAGCCTCCGCTCCACAGGCGCTGAGCATCAAGGCCACGGCAGCCCCCACCCCGACCCTCCCCCAAGGGGGGAGGGAGATCGCCGTCGTCACGCGGACCTGGCGCGCTCGATGAACAGCTGGGGGCGCTGGATCTCTGCCATGGTCGGCAGCCACGCCGGTCCCTCCCAGACCCGGGCGAGCAGCTCGCGTCCACCCGCGTCCCGGACCTCGCGGCAGAAGCGTTCGCCCAGCACGTACTGGCGCATCTTCATCTCCAGCCCGGTCAGGCGAAGGAAGGCCCGCTCGAGCGGCGTGCGCTCCTGCTGCCGGCGACGGTAGGCACCCTCCAGGAGGGCGAAGTGCGGCAGCTCCCGGCGACCGACCTCGTTCATGACCAGGTTGCTGTAGCCCTCCAGCAGGCTCATCACCGCTTGCAGTTTGGCGATCGCCTTCCACTGCTGCCCGACGCCGACCGTCAGGGTGCGGATCAACTCCAGGCGGCTGGGCCGGCGGCCGTCACCCAGCCGGCCGACCAGGACCTGCTTCAACAGCCCCTCGAGGTACGACTGCAGCCAGGGATGAGCCCGGAACTCCCAGGCGTGGGTCATCTCGTGCATCGCGAGCCAGCGGCGCAACTCATCGACCGGCAGCTTGTCCTTGTGCGCCCAGGCCTGGAGGTTCGGCTCCACCAGGATCAATGACGAGGTCTCGACCGGCTCCCGACCAAGCAGGGCAGGGTCGTACTGGCCAAGAACGCGCCGCGCGAGGAGCCCGAGCATGAGCCCGAGGTAGCGGGTCAGGCCCTTTTGCCCAAAGGTGAGGATCAGCGATCCCGGGATCATCTGCTGGAGCCGCTCGAGCGGCTCGAACATCTGCTGGAAGATCCGGATGTTGAAGCGCACCCACTGCCGGCGGCCGACTGCGGCCAAGCCGGGGTAGACCCGGCTCCCCAGCTCCGCCGAGCCGGGCCCGAGCGCCTCGCGGAGCGGTGGCTCGAGTTCGGCCGCGATCTGCTGATAGGTCTGCTCGAGACCGACATCGGTGGTCGCGTCCACGGCCTCGCCGCAGCGGGCCAGTGCGATCTCCTCTACCCGCCCCCAGTCGATCAGGCGGGCCGGCTGGTCGCGGGGCCGGACGAGCTCGCGCAGAACGACGGCACCCACACCGATGGCCAGGCCCCAGGCCATGGCGCGGCCGACGTGTCGGGTGGGGGCGGCAGGTCCAGGCACACTCATCGGGAGCCGCCAGGGCGGCGCCCCTCATTCTACCGACGGGTCCCGCGACTGGCGCTCGGCCCCGGCGACTGCTAGCACTCACCGTTTAGGAGTGCTAAAATGCGGGTAGCTACCGCCCCGTAAATACTGGCACGTTGCCCACTCATCACTAAGAAGCAGCAAGGAGGACGATCGAATGGCAAAACAACTGGCATACGATGCCGACGCCCGTTCCGCGCTGAAGCGCGGCGTCGACAAGGTCGCCGACGCGGTTCGAATTACCATCGGCCCCAAGGGCCGCAACGTCGTACTCGACAAGAAGTTCGGTTCCCCGACGATCACCAACGACGGCGTCACGATTGCGAAGGAGATCGAACTGGAGGATCCCTTCGAGAACATGGGGGCCCAGCTGGTCAAGGAAGTCGCGAGCAAGACCAACGACATCGCCGGTGACGGCACCACCACCTCGGTTGTGCTGGCCGCGGCGATCATCGGCGATGGACTGCGCAACGTCACCGCCGGCGCCAACCCGATAGCGCTCAAAGCCGGGATCCAGAAGGCCGTCGAGGAGGTCGTCAAAGCCATCAAGGAGCAGTCGGTCCAGATCTCCGATCGCGAGAAGATCGCCCAGGTGGCGACGATCTCGTCCGGCGACCCGAAGATCGGCGAGATGGTCGCCGACGCGATGGAGAAGGTGGGCAAGGATGGCGTCATCACCGTCGAAGAGTCGCGCACCATCGAGGACGTGCTCAACCTCGTCGACGGCATGCAGTTCGACAAGGGCTACATCTCGCCCTACATGGTGACCGACGCTACCCGGATGGAGGCTGTCCTCGAGGATCCCTACATCCTGATCACCGACAAGAAGATCTCCGCGGTCGCTGACCTTTTGCCCGTGCTGGAGAAGGTCGTGCAGAGCGGCAAGCCGTTGCTGATCATCGCCGAGGACGTCGAGGGCGAGGCGCAGGCCACGATCATCGTCAACAAGCTGCGCGGCACATTCACCGCCGTCGCCGTCAAGGCGCCCGGGTTCGGTGACCGCCGCAAGGCCATGCTGGAGGACATCGCCGTCCTGACCGGTGGCCAGGTGATCTCCGAGGATCTCGGGCTCAAGCTCGACTCGGTGCAGCTTAACCAGTTGGGCAAAGCCCGCCGCGTGACTATCACCAAGGACGACACCACGATCGTCGAGGGTGCCGGCAAGCCGGACGCGATCAAGGGCAAGATCAATCAGATCAAGGCGGAGATCGAGAAGACGACCTCCGACTGGGACAAGGAAAAGCTCCAGGAGCGGCTGGCCAAACTGGCCGGCGGCGTCGCCGTCATCAAGGTTGGCGCCGCGACCGAGACCGAGCTCAAGGAGAAGAAGCACCGGATGGAGGACGCGGTGTCAGCCACCCGGGCCGCGGTGGAGGAGGGCATCGTGCCCGGCGGCGGCGCCGTGCTGGTGCATTCCATCAAGGCGCTCGAGAGCCTGCGGAATTTGACCGGCGACGAGGCGACCGGTGTGCAGCTGGTGCGTCGCGCGCTCGAGGAGCCGCTGCGCCAAATCGTCAACAACGCCGGCTTCGAAGGCTCAGTCGTCGTCGAGAAAGTCAAGAGCCTGCCGAGGGGCCAGGGCTTCGACGCCAATAAGGGCGAGTACACCGACATGGTGAAGGCGGGCATCGTCGACCCGACCAAGGTCACCCGCTCAGCGCTGCAGAACGCGGCCAGCATCGCCGCCTTGCTGCTGACGACCGAGGCACTCGTGTCGGACATCCCGGAAAAGAAGTCGCCGGCGCCGGCGCCTTCGATGCCGGATTACTAAGCCGTAAGGCTGAAGAGAGAGCCGCCCGAATGGGCGGCTCTTTTGTTTTGTGCCCACCCGGTTGCCGGCGGGCGCCAGCCGATAGCATGGCGGCATGAAGCCCAGCGGCATCGTGACGCTGCTGACGGACTTCGGCCTCGACGACGCCTACGTTGGCGCGATGAAGGGCGCAATCCTGGCGCTCTATCCAAAAGCCTCCATTGTCGACCTCAGCCACGGGGTCCGACCCTTCGCGATGCTGCAGGGCGCGTTTTTGCTCGATAGCGCCTGGCGAAGCTTCCCCGCGGGGACGGTGCACATGGCGGTCGTCGATCCCGGCGTCGGCACGAACCGAAAGGCGATCGCCTTCAAGGCGGCGGACCATTTCTTCGTCGGACCCGACAACGGCGTCTTCACCTTCCTCACCGAGCCCATCAGCGAGACGGTGGAGCTGGCGACGCCCCCGGAGGCCGCTCCAACGTTTCACGGGCGTGACCTGTTCGGCCCGGTGGCGGCGCGGCTCGCCGCGGGTGCCGCGATCGCGGAGCTTGGCACCCCTTGCGGGCAGGGGCCGCTGCGCCTCCCGGACGCCTGGGCGTCGAAGGTAGGTGAGGCCTGGCGGGCGCAGGCCTTGCACTGCGATCACTTTGGCAACGTCATTACCAACCTGCCGATCCGGGCGCTGGCGCGGATCAAGGCGATCAACGGGATGAGGGTTCGGACCGTCGAGACCTACGAGGAGGCACAGCCGAAGGAGCTGGTCGCGCTGGTCGGGAGCAGCGGCCGCATCGAGTTTGCGCTGCGCGAGGGCTCGGCGGCCAACCGCCTGCACACGGCGCCGGGCGAAACGCTGCTGGTCACATGAGCTGGCCGGCGGTTCGGTGGGACCAGGTGCCAACGCTGTCCTCGAGCGCTTTGCGCCAGGCCGATGAGGAGGCGCGGTCGACATTCGGCATCGAACCGCTCCAGCTGATGGAAGTCGCCGGCTGGCAGGTCGCCCGCTTCGTCGAGACCTTCATGAACGGCATCCGAGACAAACGCGTCATCGTCGTCGCGGGATCGGGCAACAACGGCGGTGATGCGCTGGTCGCGGCCCGCTTCCTGCAGCAGCGCGGAGCGATCGTCAGCGCATCGATCGTGCCGTCGCGTGACCCGAACAGCCTGGCCGCGCGTCATCTCCTGACCACCCGACGGCTGGGCATTTCCGTTTTCGACGCACCCGAGGGCGTCGAGCCATCCGCCGACCTCCTCCTTGATGGGTTACTCGGCACCGGCATCCACCTGCCGCTTCGAGACCCGGCACCACGCATCATCGAGGCGATGAATGCGACCCACGCGCCCATCGTGGCCATCGACGTCCCGTCAGGGATGGACGCGGATCGCGGGGCTGGACAGGACGGCGCCATCCGAGCGGCGGCCACACTGACCCTGGTCGCGCCCAAGACTGGCTTGCGCGGCAGCGCGAATGCGGGAAGAGTGTTTGTCGCCGATATCGGGATGCCGGTGGGGGTCTTTGCGGCCGATCGGGAGGCGCTGGCGGCGCTCTACCGGATCGGGATCCTGGTCGAACTGGTCGATCCCGAGGTAAATGCGGCCAGCTGAAACCACTCCGAGTTGACGAATGCGTGCCGCCTGACTAGACTGCAGGCATCCGCCTCACGTCCCGGTAATGGATCAGGTACAAGTCGAAGCTCCAGCGTTAAACGCTCGGGCCGCGTCCGTGGCGCGCGAGTTCTATTCGGACTTTCCCCTCGTTCTGAACTACGTCGCCCGGCTGGTGGATGACATCGATGCCGCCGCGGCCATCACCTGTGCCGCGTTTCGCCAGATTGCGGATGGTCTGCGCCATCGCCCTGCCGCTGAAGCGCTGCGCCGTGCCGAGGTCTTTCGCGCCGCCACCGAGCTCAGCCGTCAGTCGCTTCGCCCCCGCCGCTGGTTTCGGCGGCATCGTTCCGCGCAGGTCAGTCTGGAAGGCTTTCCACAACCGGAGGCGCGGCGGGCGCTCCGCCGCGACACCGTGCAGCGGGCGCTGACCGCCTTGCCGATCGAGGCCCGGGCGCTGATCCTGCTGCGCGATTTCGTGAAGCTTTCGTACGACGAGCTCGGCGAAGTCGTCGACATACCGCCGCGAAAGCTGGTGCACGCACTCGACCGCAGCCGTGCCGAGTTCGGGGAGATCTATGACTACATCAAGTTTTGAGCGCGACCGCTGCACCCGCATCTCCCCAAGCGCCGTTCTCGACGACCGGCTCGACGGCAAGGACCTGGAGTGGGCCCGCGACCACCTGCGGCGCTGCGAAGCCTGCCGCGAGCGAGTCGAGGATTTCCGCGAGATGCTGTTGCGGGTCGGGCGCCTGCCGAGCGCCGCGGTGGGCCCCGGGGCGATGGACGAGGCCTTTGCGCTTTCCATCCCGGAGCGGTTGCGCGCGGAAGCCGGCCCGCGCTCCTTCGAATTTGTGCCGGCCTCGCTGGCGCCCACGGTCCCCGCGCCTGCTGACTTGCCACCACCCGTGCGCCCCGAGGTCGGCAGCGTCCCCGACCTCCTGACGGAACTGGAGCGGGAGATCTTCCGGGACGAGCCGATCCAGGATCATCCGACTCGACTTTCCCCGATGCCGGAACCGATCTACCCGACGATGGCGGAGCCGACCGAAGACATCGAGCCGGTAAGACCGGCCGAGCCAGCCCAGCCGCTGGCGTTTGACGAGCCGGAGCCGATGGAAGCGGTCGTGGAGTCCGACGCGGGGCTGCGAGAGGTGCCGGTCGATTCGCATCGCGAGGCCGAGCCGGTCGACTGGGCGCGCGAACCTGAGTCGGTTGAGGCGGAACCGCCATGGAGGGATGTTCCTCCGCCGGTAAGGAGCGATGTCGTCCCCGACCAACAGCCGGCACTTGCTTTCGACGAGGATGAGCCGCCGACGCCCGCGCCGCCACAGAAGGCGGACACCGCCATGCGGATCGCGGTCGGCCTGGGAGCGGCCGCCTGCGTCTTGCTCGCCGCCGTGCTCTATGAGGGAGGGATGTTCAAGGCCAACCGCAACCTCAGTTCGTCCGGGACAGCAGCGACCACTTCCGTCCGTGCATCCGCCACCGTCCGAGCGTCTGTCCCCCCGAGCCTGAGCCCGTCAGCGGCCGCTGCCCCGGTGCTCTTCACGCTGGGGAACGGCGTCAGCGGCGGGACCGTGTTCCGGATCCGACCCGGAACAGCCGTGGCCGGCTACACCCGTCTGGTGTTCGACATCCACGGGGGCGGATTGCCAACCATGGTCGTTAGCCAACCTGATGCCCTGCACATCGCCGTGACCTTCAAGAACACGACGGCCGCCGGCGTCCCAGTCAGCGGCATCTACAGCTACCAGGTCGCGGCGATCGAGCCCGCGGTCCAACAAGGCGCCGACGGAATCATCACCATCGACCTTGCCCGTCCGGTCCGAGTGACGGCGTTCACGCTCCCTGCCACGGGGACCTATGCGTGGCGGCTCGTGCTCGACCTGCACACAACTTAACCGGGCGGGTGCGCGGTGTCGCGGCCCGTCACGCACTCGGCCAAAATTCCATCGGCCTCGTTGGCGTGGTACAGGCCGCACCCCGCGCCCGCCCTAATTCGCGCGAAAGCGCGGCTCGGCCTGCGGCCTCGCTTATTCGCGTGAAAGCGCGGCGGCCCGAGGGCTGCTGGACCGCTTAATTCAGGGAAGTCCGGACCTTCGCCGCGCCGGCATGCGCCACCATCTGCTTGAGCAGTGCGATCTCCTTGCGCAGCAGGCGAAGCTCGAGCACGAGGCGGGAGTCGGTGCGTGCCTCCGCCAGCAGGGTTTGTTTCTCCGGCACCTGCAGGTTCAGGGCGGCGGCGATCAGGTAGGAGAGGAGCTCCGGCTCCATCGGCGGTTCGACGTGGTCCGGCGGCTGGCCGACCAGCTGACGTAGGAGGTTCGAGTACTGACGGAAGGTGACCGCGGTGACCTCAGTGAGACGCGCCGTGGCATCGAGGTCATCGCCCGTCTCCGGGATGATCCGAATCTCACCTCGCAGGTAGGCGCGATCGCCCGCCGTCCGAACGATCTCGAAGCGGGAGGCGCCCATCACCAATAAATTCATGCGGCCGTCATCCAGTCGGTCGATGCGCACGATCTTCGCCAGGGTGCCGATGTCATAGGGAGTGGCGGTTCCGGTCTCACTCCCCTCGCTAATCGCGACCACGCCGAAGCTGTGCCCGGCTTCAAGGCAATCGGCGATCATCTGCCGGTAGCGGGGCTCGAAGATGTGGAGGGGCAGGGGCATGTGCGGGAAGAGCACGACGTTCAGCGGGAAGAGCGGCAGCCACTGACTGGGCACCAACCCAGTATATGGGCGTTTCCCGCGCGTCTACCCGACGGCGGGAGCGGCGGCGCGCACCGGCTGAGCCGACGCCGTCCGCCGGCCCGCGATAGCGGTTGTCAAGAGGGCGCCGAACAAAAGTACCGCAATCGCCACCGCCAGCGATGGGCGCATGGCGTTGATGTACGCCTGGGCGAAGACATCATGGCCCACCTGAAGGATGCGGCCCTTTACCTGCGGCGGGAGGTTGGACGGCAGGGCGACGCCCGACTGGCCGCGTCCCACCTCGAGCGCGCCGTTGGCGGCCTTTGAGAAACCCTGGACGAACTGCGACCGGAACGCTGAGGGTACGCTGCTCGCCTGCGCCTGTGCCTGGCTGACAAGCTCGGTGGCAAGGCGGTTCTGCAAGATGGCACCAACGATGGCGCTGCCAAACGCCCCACCGAGTTGCCGGTTGCTGTTGAGCAGGCCGGACGCCGCGCCGGCCAGCCGCGGATTGACCCGCTGCATCGTCACCGTCGTCATCGGTGCAAAGGTGCAACCCAGCCCGACGCCGGCCAGGATCAGCGGCGGGAGGAAGGTGAACTCTCCGGCACTGAGCGACGACACCCAGATGACGAGACCCATGCCCAAGCTGAAGCAGCTGAGCCCAGCGAGCAGGATGTACTTCCCGCCGAATCGATCGGTCGCACGACCGGCAATCGGCGCAATCACCATCGAGGTGAGCGACATCGGCGCGAACGTGAGGCCGGCCTTCAGTGCGCTGAAGCCGAGCACCGACTGCAAGAAAATCGTGAGCGGCAAGAACAGGCCCATCATGCCGAAGAAGACGATGGCCGCCAGCGCGTTGCCGATCGCGAAGTTCCGATCCTTGAAGAGCGAGAACGGCACCAGTGGGTCTTCGCGCCCGCGATCCCAGAGCACGAAGAGCACGAAGAGGATGACGCTCCCGATAAACAGGCTGGGGATGCTGAAGAGACCCCAGTGGCCGCCGGCCGCGTCGAACGAAACCGTGTCGGTGAAGGTCCCCCAGTGGTAACGCTGACCTTCGATCAGGCCGAAGACCACGGCAAAGAGCGCACCGCTGGCGAGCAGGACGCCCACCGGGTCCAGATCCTGGTCGCGACCCAGCCGGATGCCTGGCAGCAGCCAGACGCCAAGGATGAACGCCACGATCCCGACCGGGACGTTGACCCAGAAGACGGCCTGCCAGCTGAAGTTGGTCACCAGGAAGCCGCCGAGCGTCGGGCCCGTCACCGAGGCGACGCCGGCGACCCCACCCCAGATGCCAAACGCGGCGCCGCGACGGTTCGGGGGAAAGATGTTCGTCAGGATGCTGAGGGTCTGCGGGGTCAGGATGGCGCCCCCGATGCCCTGGACGACGCGGGCGAGAATGAGCTGACCCGGACTCTGCGCCAGGCTGCAGCCGATCGACGCCAAGGTGAAGATCGCGAGGCCGATCAGGAAGAGCCGCTTGGCGCCGTACTTGTCGCCCAGCCGTCCGGCAGTGATCAGCAGGACAGCGTAGACCAGGATGTAGGCGTTGAGCACCCAGAGGATCTCGTCGAAACCGGCATGCAGGCCGTCGATGATGCTCGGGATGGCGACGTTCACGATCGTGAGGTCGAGCAGGATCATGAAGAAGCCAAGGCAGAGGACGAGCAGGATGATCCAGGGACTGCGCCTGGTCTGAACGGCCGCCTGCATGGTGTGACAGTCTAGGGAAGAGCTCGCTGCGGCGCCATTTGCAAATTGCTTTAACAGGCGGCCGCGATAAAGCGTGAGGCGCGATGGGCCATCGCCATGATGGTGATCATGGGATTGACCCCCGAGGCGCTGGGGAACGCGCTCCCATCGGCGACGAACAAGCCCTTGACCGCATGCACTTCGTGATCGGAACCAATCACCGAGGTTGCCGGATCGGTGCCCATGCGACACGTCCCCATCTGGTGGAAGCTGACGTAGCCCATCTGGCCCGGCCCATAGCCGTGCCGGTCGACCTCATTCATGAATGCGTCGATGCCCCCGCGCTGGCCGGGTCGGTAGGCGACGTAGGCGGGCTGGCTGGTGAAGATCTCCTTCGCGCCGGCCGCTTCCAGGAGGCGGACGCCGGCCTCGATCCCCTTGCGCAAGTGGGCCACGTCTGGACGCGAAAGCCGGTACTCGACCCGGGTGGCGCCGTCCTTTAAGACGACCCGACCAGCACCGCTATCGCGGAGCAAGATCCCGGTCAGCGACAGGTTCGGCAGCGACCGCATCAAGCGGCTGTAATGATCCGGCGTGCGCCAGGGCGTGACGAGGGCCAGCAACGCCGGATGCAGCGGCGCCGACTCGATCTTCGGCCCGTAGTGTCGCCCGTCGAGGTCGGCGAACTCGTCGGAGTAGACCGCCTGCAGCGTCCCCTCCCAGGGACGCAGCACTTCGTCAAAAATTCCGGACACGGCGGTCGACGGATGGAGCCGAAGCCACCGGCCAATCGCCTTCGAGGGGACAGCGGAACGCTGCAGGAGGGCGGGTGTTCCGATCGCGCCGGCCGCGGCCACGACGGAGCGGCTGCGCACGATCAAGGTGAAGGCCGGCATCTCGGGCTGGCGCACGGTGGCGCGCACCCCGACCGCCCGTCCGTTCTCGATCAACACCCGGTCGACGGTGCAGTTGACGACGATGCGGGCCCGCCGCCGGTAGGCATCCAGTAGATAGGTCTTCAGCGTCGACTGCTTGGCACCAATCTGGCAGCCGTAGCCGCAGAAGCCGCAGCGGGCATCCTGGGTGCAGCCCTGGACGTTGCGCGGCATGTAGCCGGTGTGCCAGCCCAGCTGCCGCATGCCGCGTTCCAGCACTCGTTCGCGTGCGCTGACCCGGCTGTGGTTGACGTTCACCCCGAGCCGTTCGTAGACGGCGTCCGTCGACGCCGTGTACTCATCGGTCGTAAAGGCGGTGAGCCCATACCGATCCGCCCATTCCTTTCGGAGCCAGTCGGGACTGCGAAAGCTGGTCGTGTAGTTGACCACGGTGCCGCCGCCGAGGCAGCCGCCCGCGATCAGCGCGATCGCCGCATCCGCGGTGGCAGCCGCACCGCCCTGGTAGTAGAGCTTGCGCATCATCGCCAGCTCGAGCTGGTTGAAGTCGGCCTCGTTGTAGTAACCGCCCTCCTCGAGGACGATGACGTCCTTGCCGGCCGCCGAAAGCTCGCCCGCCACCACGCCGCCTCCCGCGCCCGATCCGATCATGACCGCGTCGCAGGTCAGCGTCGTATCGCCGTCGAGCGTGGTCGTTTGGATCGGCTTGGGTGTCGGCGGCGGCGAGGAAACGGGACCGGGATAGCCGATCTCCGGCCAGACCGGATTGGAGCCGTCATCCTCGGTATCGCCCAGGAAGGCCAGCAGCGAGAGGCGCTTGAAAAGCTGGAAGAGCTGGCGGCGGAAGGTCAGCCGGCTGGTCGACCAGGACGCCATGACGGCAACGCGCTGCTCACGCGGCCAGCGGTGAAACGGCACCGGGCGGCCGGTGAGGAGGAAGGTGCCAGATCGACGGCCGAGACTGGCGACGATCAAGCGAAGCCGGCGCCGGTCGGCTTCAGAGGGTAGGCGGCGGAACGTCTCCTCCATCGAGGCAGCGACCCGGATGGGCGAACCTGGATGACCCATGCCACCGATGAACGTGTCCGCCATCGCCACGAGCACTGGCGATTGGCTGTCACGGCTGGTCGTGGTTGCCGGCGCCTTGACCGCGGTAGACATGCCCGTTACCCCCCTGCCGAACTGATCAGTGCTCCCATCATAAGCAGGCACGGGCCCTTTGCAAAGGGCCACAATGAAATCTCATGTGCTACACGACTGACGCCCGACCCCCGCTGCCGCCGATCATGGGCGGCTCGACCGACGAAGGCGACCTGGTCCTGACCGCCGCCGACCGGAATCGGGTTCCCGCCTACGCCGCGCGCGCCGCAAAACCAACGGGTGCCGGCGTCGTCGTCATACCGGACCCGCGCGGCGTCCATCCGTTCTATAAGGAGCTCGTCCGGCGGTTCGCGGAAGCCGGGATCGACGCGGTTGTCATCGATTACCTGGCGCGAACCGCGGGCATGGGAGACCGGCCGGATGGTTTCGATTACATGCTGGCGATCCGGCAGACCACACCGGAAGCGATCGCTGCCGACGTCAAAACTGGCGCCGACTATCTGCGCTCGCCGGCTGGTGGCGCCGTCGGTTCCGTCTTCACGGTCGGCTTCTGTTTCGGCGGGGCGCACTCATGGCGGCAATCTGCCGCCCAGCTCGGCCTTGCCGGCGCGATCGGTTTTTACGGCCGGCCGGGCATCGTCCGCGACGCCATCCCGCAGATGAAGGCGCCGCTCCTCCTGCTCATCGCCGGGGAGGATGCGGCAACACCTCGACAGGAGTTCGTCATGTTCGACCAGGAGCTCACCAGCGCAGGCGTCCCTCACAAGATGGTGGTGTACGAAGGCGCGCCCCATTCGTTCTTCGACCGCCGCTTCGAGGAGCACAAAGCGGCGTCCGAAGACGCCTGGCGGCAGATGCTGGCGTTCATCCAGGAGCACACACGGCAACCAGCGCGGGCGTGACCCTCGGTCGGGCCGGCGTGTGGCTCGGCTCGATGGCGAACCTGCCAGCCGCGGATCTCCGTCGAGCCGTGGTCGAGATCGAGCAGATGGGCTTCGGCACGATCTGGCTGGGAGAGGCCATCGGACGCGAGCCGTTCGCTGGTGCGGCACTGATCCTATCGGCAACGAGCCGCGTCACCGTCGCCACCGGCATCGCGAATATCTGGGTCCGCGACGCGACGGCGATGATGAACGGCGCTCGGACACTCGCGGAAGCATGGCCAAATCGATTTGTTCTTGGGATCGGCGTGAGCCATGTGCCGTTAGTGAAGGTCCGTGGCCACCAGTACGAGCGTCCGCTCTCAGCGATGCGTGCCTACCTCCAAGCGATGGAGAACGCGCCCTATCGGCCGGCCATGCCCAAGCCCCCTCCGCCGATCCTTCTCGCCGCGTTAGGGGTGAAGATGCTGCAACTCGCCCGCGAGCGGACGGCGGGCGCGCATCCCTACTTTGTCCCGGTGGAGCACACGCTCGAGGCGCGCGGCATTCTCGGCGACGATCGCGCGCTGGCACCCGAACTGGCTCTCGTCTTCGCTCGGAATCGGGAAGGAGCGCGGGCAACCGGCGATCGCTACATGCGGACCTATCTCAACCTGGAGAACTACCGCCGAAACCTGGTGCGCATGGGCTGGCCGCAGGACGAGCTGGAGCCTCCCGGCAGCGATCGCATCTTCGATGCCGTGGTCGCCTGGGGCCCGGATGAGGAGATCGCGCGAAAGGTGCGACTCCATCACGAGGCCGGTGCTGATCACGTCGCGGTCCAGGTGCTTACGCCGGCGCCCGAGCGAGCGCCCACCGAGGAGCTTCGCCGCCTGGCGCCGCTGGTGTTAGACTCGGAGCCTCGAAATTCAATCGGGAGGTGAGGTCCGCGTGGCTGCCAGTGTTGTGTGTCGCACCTGCGTGGCGACCGCCTCCCGAGGGTTGCTCTAGCCAGACCCGCGAATAACCTCCCTCGGCGAAGGCGCGGATGCCATTTGCCGTTGATCACATGAGGGAGGTTCTCACCTTGAATTCAGACGATCGCGCCGAGCTCGACGAGCTCGGCTGGAACGAGCGATTCGCGTCCGCGTTCGCCGATCTCGATGACGAGGACCTGCAGCCGGGGCGGCTTGCCGCCGACCACAGCACTCGATTCCTCGTGCAGCTTGCCGGCGTGGCGCCGCTGGCGACGCTCAGTCACGCTTTGCGCGACGCCGGCCGCCCGGTGGCGGTAGGCGACTGGGTGGCCGTTCGCAAGACGGCGCAGGCCACCGAGATCCGCGCGGTGCTGCCGCGGCAGTCCGCGATCACCAGGGAGGCGCCGGGCGCACAGACAGCCGCGCAGGTCATCGCCGCCAACGTGGACCTCGTCTTCCTCGCCACCTCGGCGGACACCGATTTCAACGTGCGCCGCATCGAGCGACTGCTGACGGTGGCGTATCAGAGCGGTGCCGCGCCGGTGATCGTGCTGACCAAGGTCGACCTCGGTGACCCGGACCCATTTGAGGCGGAGCTCGAAACGATCGCGACCGGTGTGCCCGTGGTCGCGGTCAGCGGCCGGACCGGCGTCGGGATCGAGGCGGTCCGCCTGCATCTTTCCCGGGGAAAGACGGCGGTGCTGGTGGGATCGTCGGGAGTTGGCAAATCCACCCTGATCAATTGCCTGGTGGGGGAGGAGGTGCTGCGGACGGCTGATGTGCATAAAAGCGGCCAGGGCCGCCATACCACCAGTCATCGCCAGTTGCTGAAGGTGCCCGGCGGGGGTCTGATCATCGACACTCCTGGCTTGCGGGAAATCCAGCTGTGGGCCGGGGCGCAGGCCCTCGCTGAGGTGTTCTTGGACATCGAGGAGCTGGCACTCGGCTGCCGGTTCACCGATTGCCGGCACGAGAACGAACCGGACTGTGCCGTGATCGCCGCACTCGAGGGCGGCACCCTGGACCCGAGTCGCTTCGCCAGTTACCGCAAGCTCCAGCGTGAGCTGCGCGCGATCGAGGTCAAAGCCGACGTGCGGTTGCAGATCGAGGAGCGTCGTAAGTGGAAGGTGATCCACAAGAATGTGAAACAGCACATGCAGGTGAAGCGCCGTTGCGAGTAGTCGCGCCTTGACCCCCCAACCCCGACCCTCCGCCGCAAGGGGGGAGGGAGAATCCAGGTCCCGACCCTTCGCCGCAACGGGGAGGGAGACTTCATGGGATTACTCGCGCTTTCGTTTCGGACGTTCCAGCTGACCCGAGCGGTCTGGACCCTGGTAGCCGGCCCACGGGTCATAGTCGACCTCGAGCGCTTCCTGCGGTGGACGCTCCGATTCGGGAACGTTGCGGAGATTGATCCGGATCCGCGTCCAGGTGGTGTTGCGCCCCCGCATCGAGTCGACGAGGACGTCCGAGGGCGCGAGGTGTGACCAGACGTCCGCGTGGCGGGCTCGCCAGCGCTGAAGACCCGCTCGCGCCTCGGTTTCCGTGGCGGCGCGGGCGATCTCGATCAGCGGCGCAGTGGTACGCCGGCGGCCGGTTGGCCCCACGGTCTTGCCCGGCGCGGGAGGGGGGACCTGCCCACGTTCGGCGCTCGGACGGTCGTCGCGCCGGCGCCGCGATAGCTGGACGCGCGCCGGCTCGCCAGCCTGCTTGGCGAAATGCGGCGGCCAGGGCGCGTCCCCGAAACCGGCCGCCTCGTGCTGCGCGGAAAGCTCGAGCAGAGCCTCGAGTGAACCGACCGCCTCATCGATGCCTTTCGACGGGTCGCCAATCTCGGCAAACCGCCTGGGGACCGTGTCGAGGGTGAAGGCCTCCAGCTCGGAGGTGGGCACTTCGTCCCAGTTCAAGGGCGCGGACACACGGGCGTCGGCCGTCGGTCGGACGGAATAGGCCGAGGCGATGGTCCGGTCCTTGGCGTTCTGGTTGTAGTCGAGGAACACGCCATGCCGCTCTTCCTTCCACCAGCGGCTGGTGGCGGTCTCGGGCGCGCGCCGCTCGACCTCCCGCGCCAGCGCGAGCGCCGCGCGGCGCACCTCGGGAAACGTCCACCGGGGCTCGATCCGGCAATACACATGGATACCTCGCGAGCCCGACGTCTTCGGCCAGCCGACCAACCCGAAATCCTTGAGAACCTCGTGCGACACCATTGCCACCTCGCGAATTTGCGCCCACGACACCCCGGGCACGGGGTCCAGGTCGATCCTCAGCTCGTCCGGATGATCCAGGTCACTGGCACGGACTGGGTGGGGATTGAGGTCGATGCAGCCGAGGTTGATGATCCAGGCGAGCTGGGCGGCGTCCCGGATGACGATCTCTTCGGCGGTTCGGCCCGAAGGAAAGCTGAGCTCGACGGTTTCGATCCACTCGGGGCGCGCGGTCGGCGCACGCTTTTGAAAAAAGGCTTGGCCTTCCGCCCCGTTGACGAACCGCTTGAGGGCCATGGGTCGCCCGTAGACACCGCGAATGGCGCCCTCGGCAACGGCCATGTAGTACCGGACGAGGTCAAGCTTCGTATGGCCGCTGCGTGGAAAGAACACTTTGTCCGGATTCGTGATCGTGACCTGGCGGCCGGCGACCTCCAGAATCTCTTCCCGTTGCGCAGCCATGCCGATACCATACGGTGCGGCGGACGGGCCCTGGGATCAGGGGACGACGGAGGATACGATCGGGGTGGGCTGGCGGCGTCGCGGGAACACACCGCCGCCATCCGCGCGACGCCAGAGCCAGATCAGCGGAACCAGCCCGATGATCGAAACCACGATGTAGCCGACGATGCCGTTGATCGAGTCGAAGGCAGTATGAAGCGCCGACACTGCGAGGTAGGTGCCGATCACGCCCATCGAAAGACGCAGACCGCCGCGACGGGCGGCCGCACTGAAGATGGCGGCACCGAGGATGGCGGACCACATACCGTGGCCGAACGGGGCCAGCACACCTCGGATAAGCTCCGTCACAACGACAGACGTGAGGGACAAGACCAGCTGATGTCCCTGCACGACGAAAAGCGAGGCGAGCGCGTAACCGCTGCTCTCCAGTGCGGCGAAACCAAAGCCGACGGTTGACCCCAACACGATGCCATCGCGGATATGAAACGGGCGGATGCCCAGCGCCACCACCACGATCGACACGGCTTTCACGAGCTCCTCGATCAATCCGACCTCGATGGTTCCGAGCAGGCCAACGCTTCTCAGCCAGTATTCCAGCAAGGAGGCGCCAAGCATCCCCACTACGCCGCCGATGATAAAGGCGACGAGAATCCGTCGAGGGGAGAGCGCCGGGCTCGGGTCGTGGTCCAGATACCAGACCACCGCCGCGACCGGGACCAGAAAACTCCCGAGCAGGACGATGGTGGGGAGCACGATCACGTTATGGGTGAGCTCCGCCACACCAATCGCCGCCACCCAGAGCGCAAGTCCGATTAGGAACACCGCCCACCAGGCGGGCGCCCAGCGCTCGGCCGTGATGGGTTCGCTCATGCCGGCGGGGTGGGTGACTCCTCCAGCCAGCGCGTCTTTCCGATATTCACCACGATGTGGGCGAATGGGGCTCGGCGGCTGGCACCGTGCCAGTGCTCCTCGTTCGGTTCGGTTGCGACCGCGTCACCAACGCCGATCCACTGCGCGCTGCTACCCCGAGCCTGCACCCAGCCTTCGCCCTCGATGACGTACAGCAGCTGCCCGCCCTCGTGCGCGTGCCAGTAGTTCCGAACGCCGGTCTCGAACCGGACCAGGGCGGCGGACGTCGTGAGCGGCGGGACCGATGCCGCCAGCAGCGCGTGCGAGCCCGCCTTTCCCGTAAAGTGGGCCGCCTCCATGGGCTCGAGGTCACCTAGCGCCTCGGCCCGGGGGATGATTTTCATCCATCAACGCTACGCGATCGGCGCTACACCCGGCTGATCGGTCTTCTCTACGCCGCCGCGCGAAGCTTGCCGCAAGGCTCCCCAGAGGACTGCCGCCTGGTCCAGGATCGGACAACGAAACTCCGCCCACCGATCGACCGACGGATCGAGACGCGCGTCGACGGTGAGATAGGCGACCTGCTTCTGCCGGTTGCAACCTACTCCCGCTCGGACCTGTCACGGCCGCATTGGCCGGCCGACAATTCGATGTGGATCAAACTCGCTTGGGATATGATCGGGACGCCAGTGGCCGGAGCGCCACCCAAAGGGAGGACGGACGTGATCCACAAAGGTCCCGCTGTCGAGATCCCGGATATTTCGCTGGTTCCATTTGTGCTTCATCGGACTGAGCAGCTGGGCGACAAGCCCGCCCTGATCGACGGCCTAACCGGGCGCAAGCTGACTTACGGGGCGCTGGCAGGCGGCGTGAAACGGGTTGCCTCTGCGCTGCGGCGGCGAGGGTTCAAGAAGGGAGACGTGTTCGCGATCTTCAGCCCGAACCTGATCGACTACCCAATCGCGTTCTTCGCCGTCGCTTCGCTGGGCGGCGTGATCACCACCGTTAACTCCCTGTACACGCCTCGCGAGCTGGGGGAGCAGCTCACGAATTCGGGTGCTCGTTTCCTGTTGACGGTGCCGGCGTTCATGGATCGGGCAACGGAGGCGGTCAAGGGCGCTGCCATCGAGGAGGTCTTCGTCTTCGGCGACGCCGGCGGCGCAACATCATTCAGCGAGCTGCTGGCGCAGCCGGCTGAAGACTTCACCGTCGAGATCAATCCGGCGGAAGACCTGGTGGCGCTCCCGTACTCGAGCGGGACGACCGGCATGGCGAAAGGCGTGATGCTGACGCACCGCAACCTGGTCGCCAACATCTGCCAGTCCGAACAATGCTTTCACCTGCGCGAAGGCGAGCGCGTGCTCGGCGTTATGCCCTTCTACCACATCTATGGCATGACCGTGATCATGAACCTGGCGATTCACTCCCGAGCGACGATCGTGACCATGCCTCGCTTCGAGCTGGAGACGTTTCTCCGCGTCCTCCAGGACCACCGCGTCGCGCGTGCCTACGTCGCGCCGCCGATCGTAGTGGCGCTGGCCAAGCATCCGATGGTCGACAAGTTCGACCTCTCCTCGGTGACCACGGTCTTCTCCGGCGCCGCGCCGCTCGACGAGGCGCTGGCAGAGGCCTGTGGTCGGCGTCTGAACTGCAAAGTGAACCAGGGATACGGCATGACCGAAGCCAGCCCGGTTACGCACGCCGTCCGCGACAACATCGAGTGGAACAAGGTCGGCTCGATCGGTCCCGTCATTCCGGGCACGGAGTGCAAGGTGGTCGACATCACGACTGGAACGACGCTTGGCCCTGGCTCAGACGGTGAGATCTGGATCCGTGGGCCACAAGTCATGAAGGGCTACCTCAACAACCGCGCCGCCACGGAGCAGATCCTCGATCGGGACGGCTGGCTGCACACCGGGGACATCGGCCATGCGGATCAGGACGGCGACTTCTTCATCGTCGACCGTCTGAAAGAGCTGATCAAGTACAAGGGCTACCAGGTGCCGCCGGCCGAGCTCGAGGCGATCCTGCTAAGCCACCCCGCGGTCGCCGACGCGGCGGTCATCCCCAGCCCGAACGAGGAGGCGGGTGAGGTGCCCAAAGCGTTCGTCGTGCTCAAGAGCGACGTCTCACCCGAAGCCCTGATGCAATACGTCGCCGAGCGGGTCGCACCGCACAAGAAGATCCGGCTGGTCGAGACCATCGACGAAATTCCCAAGTCGGCGTCCGGCAAGATCCTCCGGCGCAAGCTGGTGGAACGGGAGCGAGCCAGGGCCAGCCCGACCACGGCCTGAGCGCCCGAGTCGCCTGGTCCAGCGGCGGGGAGAGGACGAACCTCGACCAGGGTTGAGGCGTCTCTAGATCCGCTCCAGCTGGGCGACCGTCCGTTCGTTGGCAAATGCTCCCGTGTTCACGGTTGTCTTGGCCTCGATCAGCAGTGCATGGACCTCATCTTCGGCAACGGGCAAATGCTCCACGCCGCGCGGGATAACGAGGAACTCTCCCGGGGCGAGCTGCACCTCCCCGTCCCGGAGCTTGATCAGAAGGCGGCCTTTGGTCACGAAGAAGAGCTCGTCCTCCCGCTCGTGCTGGTGCCAAACGAACTCACCTTGCAACTTGACCGCCTTCACGTAGGAGTCGTTGAGCTCGCCAATGATCTTCGGCTTCCAATGCTCCTGGAATCGAGCGAACTTGTCAGCGACGTTTACTTTCTGAACCACCGGCCGGCCTCCTCCTGACCTCTCAAGCTTATAGCTGCCGGCATGAGAAGAGTTCTTTAGCGACACTATTAGTCCATGCCGGACCAGTGGAAGACGAAAGCCGGCGCTCGTCGAAGGCCGCGGATCGGTCCGTTCCTCGTCTGGGCAGTCGTCTTCGCCGACATCGGCACCTCGGTCTACTACACCCCCGGCATTCTCTACGGACACGTCGGCAGCCGAGCAGCGCTCTTCGTCACGATGACGCTGGTGGTTTTCGTCCTCCTGGCCATCAAGTACGCGGACGTGGCCGTCCGCTACCCGGAAGGCGGCGGCGTGGTCACCGTCAGCACCCGGGCATTTCATCCCTTCGCTGGGCTGGTCGGCGGGATGTTCATACTCGTCGACTACTTTCTGACTGCCGCACTCAGCGCCCTCTCGGGGGTGATCTATCTGAGCGTGGTGTTCAAATCCTTGGGGTCCGTCGTTGTCGTCGGGACGGTTGGAGCGTTAGTCGTCCTCACGCTCCTGAACCTCATGGGCGTGAAAGCGAGTGCGGAGGCCAGTGCAATCTTCGCCGTGATTGCCGGCGCCGCACAAGTGGCGGTCGTCGTTGCGATCATCGTGCGTCTCGGGCCGGCCCATCTGTTTGATCCCGTCCACCAGGTCCTGGCCGGACCGCGCCTGACTCCGATTTTTGTGCTGACCGGATACGCAGGCGCCTTCCTCGCCTTTTCCGGATTGGAGAGCATTGCGCAACTCTCGCCCGCCATGGCGGAGCCCCGCCGTCGCGTCGCCAATTTGGGCATGGGCCTGGTCGTGATCACCATCGCCCTCACCAGTCCTCTGCTCACGCTGTGGTCGACTACTCTGCTGGGAAGCGATGCCAACCCCGGCCAGTTCATCTCACTCCTGGCTGCCTATGCCGCGGGCCCACTGCTGGCCTGGGCGGTCGCGATCAGCGGCGCCCTCCTGCTGATCTTCGCCAGCAACACGGCGCTGATCGGCAGCTACCACGTGTTCCTTGCCCTCACCCGCATGCGGTTCCTGCCCCAGCTGCTCGCCCATCGAAATCGCTGGCGCAACACCCCGCACTGGGCGATCGCCGCGGCCGCCGGCATCCCGGTGGCGGTCGTTGTCCTGGCTAGCGGCAACGCCAGCATCCTGGGCGACCTCTACGCGTTCGGCCTGTTGGGGGCCTTCATGCTCACCTCGCTGTCCCTTGACGTTATTCGCTGGCACGAACGGGTCCCGGCGATCGTGATGGTGGTCGGGGTCTTCACGACGGCGGCGGTGACGGTTGCCTGGCTCACGAACCTCTTCGCCAAGCCCCTGGCAACGGTCTTCGGCGGCGGTCTGACGGTGGTGGGTGTCGCGATCGGTGTGGCCACCTATCGGCTGGCCCACCGGCGCGGCCTGCCAGTGGTCTTTCCACACCTCTTGCGGGATGATCGGCCGCCCACACTCATCTCCCGCGCTCGTCGGATCGGCGCCTGCTACGTTCTTGCCGTTATACCCAGTGAGCCGGGGCCGGCGGTCGCGCTCGCGAAAGCCGCGGTGAAGGCGGCGAAAAACGAGCCGATTGTCTTCCTATACCGAGGCCAGGGCCTCCCAGCAACCGGGTTGCCGCATTTGATGGAGATTGTTGATCCGTATCTCACCGACGCTACCGCGCAAGATGTCCTCGGGCGGGTCGAGCGAGAAGCCAGGACACATGGCGGGCATCGCAAGTACGTTTATGTGGGGAAGGGAACCGCCACCGAAGCCGCCAACAGGATCGGTGCAGCCCTTCACCCAATCCACACCCTCGTGGTCGATAGCCCAAGCGAGAGGACGGCACCGAGTGCGGCTGGCCGGGCAGCACGGATCACCGAGGATTCGGTCACCATTCTCGACTACGGCAGCGGCCGATAATATCGTGACGATCCCTACCCCGGCAACGTCGTCAGGGTCACCGCTGGTCCATCCCTGACCGATCGCTCTGCCGAGAAGGACCAGGTTTCCGGTCTGTTTGGCGGTGAACACTCGCCCCAGATCCAGATAGCTAACCGCGTCGACGCTGCCGGCGGCCGCGATGAGCGTCAGGAGGAGCGCGTCACGAACTCGCGGTCGCAACCCGCAACCGGTGTCCCGCGGCCTGCAGCCGCTCGGCGCTGCGCTGGAGCTGCGCTCGCTCGTCGGCCGACATCGGAGGCTCCAGCACGCGGATGACCCCAGCTCGACCGACCACGCTGGGCAACGCCAGGGTGACGCCGTAGGCCGGCTGGTAGCTGGCAACCGGGAAGATGGTTCGCTCGTCGCGCAAGACCGCCTCCGTTAACCTGGCGCAGACGATGCCGATGCCGTACTGGCTGGCGTTGTTGCCCTCGATGATGGTGATGTTCGCGTAGCGAACATCGCGCTCGACGGCTTCGCGAACCTTCTCGAACGGCTCTCCACATTGCTGGCATGCCTCCTGGATCGGCAGGCCGGCCACCGTGGCAGACGACCAGAGCAGCACTTCGGAGGTACCGTGCTCACCGATCGCCATCGCCTCGACGGAGGCCGGGTTCACGCCCAGGCGCTGGCCGAGGTGCACCCGGAAGCGCAGGCTGTCGATCACGGTGCCGGTACTGATGACCCGGTCGTGCTTCGCGAGATGGCGGGTGAGATCCGCAAGGGGGTCAGGGGGATCGGTGACGACCATGAGGAGCGCATCCGGCGCGGCCGCCACGACCTGAGGCACGATTTCCTGGTAGATAGAGAGATTGGCATCGAGGAGCTTGAGGCGGCCCTCGGCGTCGTTCCGATCCGCGGCGCCGCCGGTCTTCTCGTTGACGCCACCTGTGATCATGACCAGGTCGGCGCCGTTCAAGTCCTCGTAGGACCCATCGCGTAGGTCGACCGTCGGTGACACGGGCGCGCCGTAGCGCATGTCCAACGCCACCGCCCTGGCCCGGGGGCGGGTCTTGTCCACCAGGAGGATCTCTCGCGCCGAGCCCCGTTGCATCAAGGCGATGGCACAGGCAGAACCGACGGCGCCGACACCGATGATCCCGACTTTCATAGCCACTCGCGGCGAGGACGTGCTCGCATCTCAAGTCTAAGGCTGGGCTTGATCAGCTAGATTTCAGCCTGAGATTGAGCGTTTCGTCTGAGTCAATTTGTAGGAGTACGCGCCAGTCCTTCACCTGGTTTGGACCTCGAGCCAGCGTCGTCGATCAAACTCTCACCGCGCGTGTAGCATCCTGACCACCTGCAGCACCCTTTATTGGGCGGCCCCGCGGGCGGAGGTCGATCACGGTACCTGGTCCCGCGCCATGTTCAATTTCCAGTGCTCGTAGCGAGGGAGTCCAACAAGTCCAGCGACGGCACGAAGAAAAGGCTGCCGGTAACGGCGCGACTGAAGTCCAGCAACCGATCGTAGTTGCCTGGGGGGCGGCCCACGAACATGTTTTCCATCATCTGCTCGATCGGCTGCGGCGAGCGCGCGTAGCCGATAAAGTAGGTGCCGAACTCCCCGCGGGCGACGTCACCGAATGGCATGTTGTCGCGGAGAATCTTGACCTCTTTCCCATTCTCGACGAGCACCGTCAGCGCGTTGTGCGCGGAGCTGGGCTTGACGGCGTCGTCCAGCTCGATGTCGGACAGCTTGGTGCGGCCGATGATGCGCTCTTGCGCTTCCGTGGACAGCGCGTTCCACGCGGCCATGTCGTGAAGGTACTTCTGCACGATGACGTAGCTACCACCTTCGAAGCCGGGGTCCTCTTCCCCGATCAGGGCGGCATCCACCGCCGCTTGATCGGTCGGGTTCTCGGTGCCGTCGACAAAGCCGATCAGGTCGCGATCGTCGAAGTACTGGAAGCCGTGGACCTCATCGACGGGCGACACCGCCCCGCCCAGCCGATCCATGAACTGGGTCGCCAGCTCGAAGCAGAGGTCCATCCGCGCGGCGCGGATATGGAACAGGATGTCCCCGGGTGTGGAAACAGCATGGCGCGATCCCGCGCGGATCTCGCGAAACACATGGAGTCCAGCCGGCCGGGCCGACTTGAAGAATTGGTCCCATGCCGCGGAGCCAAACCCCATCACGCAGGACAGGTAGCCCTCGAGATCACGGTACGCAACCGCGCGCACGAGTGCAGGGAAGTCTTCGCAGAACGCGAGCACGGTGGCGCGATGGTCGTCACCGGGGTTGACCGTTACGACAAGGAAGATCGCGGCTCGGGTGAGCGGTGCGACGACCGGCTGGGGCTGTCGGTTGCTCATCAACCTATCCTCTCGACACGTTCATCGCCTCGTCCGGTCACCGCAACCGACCGCAGCTCGGCGGCGCTGGGCAGGGGCAGGTCACGAAGGATCAAGGTGCAGGCCAGCCCCAGGGCCCCAGCAACGACCGTGATCCAGAAAAGATCACCGATCGACAGAGCGAGGGCGTTGTTGGCGCCGGCGATCACCTTGGGAATCAGCGCTTGCTGCGGCACCGGCAGCGCGTGCGCGAGCAAAGCGCGCCCGTTGCCAACGTTCTGCAGGGGACCCGACAGCTTGACCAGCTGGGCGATCAGCGACTGGGGCACGCCCTGTTCGGCAAGGTTCGTCGGGAGCCGGTTGGCGAAGGACGACGAGAAGACGGTGCCGGCAGCGGCCAGTCCAACCGATCCGCCGATCTGACGTAGGAAGGTGAGCGTGCTGGTGGCCACGCCGAGGCGATTCATTGGAACCGAGTTCTGGACCACAACCGTGTAACCGGCCATCGCCGGACCGATGCCGAGGCCAAGGATGAGCATCCACAGCCAGAGCGTCCAGTCGGAAACGCCGGCCGACAGGTGCGTCATCAAAAAGCCGCCCACCAGCATTACCGCCGCGCCGGCGGCCATCAACCACTTGTAACGGCCGAGGCGGCTGATCAACAGCCCGGTGCCGATGCTCCCTCCTATCAACCCGACGAGCAGAGGCCAGATGTAATACCCCGAAGCGGTGGCGCTGATGCCGCGAACGGTCTGGTAGAAGCGTGGCAAGAAGATCACGGCGGCGAACATGGCGATGCCGAACACGAATACTGCCGCCATGCTGACCGAGTAGTCGCGGCGCCTGAACAAGTCCAACGGGAGGATCGGTTCCAAGGCCTTCGACTCAACGAACAGGAAAACCACCAGAATCACCAGGCCTAGCGCAATCAGCCCGACCACGTTGAGGTCGGTCCAGCTGGCGAGCTGACCCGAACTCGTCACGTTTCCCTTGTTGGTGAGGCCGAGCATGAACGGCACCACCCCCGCGGTGAAGAAAACGATTCCCAGATAGTCGAGGTCGCGGAGGGATGCCTGGCGGCGGCCAGCGCTGGGAAGCACAATCGCCAGGATCACCAGAGACGCGATTCCAAACGGCACGTTGACGTAGAAGACCCAATGCCAGCTGATGTTGTCGGTTATCCAGCCACCGATGAACGGCCCGACGAGGAAACTGAGGGCGAAGACGGCGCCGAACAAGCCCTGGAATCGGCCCCGCTCACGGGGACTGTAAAGGTCGCCAATGATCGCCAGGACGATCGGGAACAGAGCCCCGGCCCCAAGTCCCTGAACAGCCCGGAACGCCACCAACTCGTTCATGTTCTGTGAGGCGCCCGAGAGCCAGGAACCGGCGAGGAAGAGGCATACACCGATCATCAGCATTACCTTGCGACCGAAGACGTCCGAGAACTTCCCGTAAATTGGAACGGTCACCGTCGACGACAGCAGGTAGGCACTCACGACCCAGGCGTAAAGGCTGGCGCCGTTGAGGTCGGTGACGATTCGCGGTAGGGCGGTGCCAACCACGGTCTGGTCCAACGAGGCCAGAAACATGGTCAGCAGAATTGCCCCCAGGATCGTCAACTTTGCCCGTGGGGGTAATGACATCAGCGACGGTGCCGCGGCGCTCGGCTCGGTCACGACGTCGGGGCGGCTACCGATTTCTTGAACAGGTCCTGGGCAGCTCGTACGACGATCTCGATACACGTGTCGAGCGATATCGCGGTGCTGTCAAGGACGAGATGGTAGTGCCGCGGATCCTCCCATGCCCCGGCCCCGGGGTAGAAGTGGCGGATGTAGGCTCGTCGCGCTTGATCTGTCCGCTGCTGCATCCTCGAGGCAATCTCGTAGTCAAGTCCTTCATGCGCCATCGCCGCTCGACAGCGGGCCTCGACGTCTCCGTCCAGGCGGACATGGAGCACATCCGGGCGATCTTTCAGGATAAAGACTCCGGCTCGGCCCAGCACCACCGCTCCTCCACCGTCGGCGAGGCCGCGAATGGCCCGCTCGGTTTGGGCGATATCAGACACGACGCCACGCTCTTCCGGCGACATGGGGACGCCAACGAATAGACCGCTGTAGCTAAGGGTATTGTCCAGTAACCTCCCTATGTCGCTTGTATTGTCGCCATCATCGGCGAGAGCGGTCACCAAGGGTTCATGGATCTTTTCCGCCAATGAAGCCGGTATGGCCCGGTCGACGAAGGGCAATCCCAGGCGCTTGGCGACGGCGGGGCCGATGATGCTTCCGCCACAGCCGTAGGTAGCGGCGATCGTAACGGTGCCCATCGGACTTATTGGTGCTCCTGTTTGCCTCATCCTACTCGTGAACCTCACTTAATCCTTCAGCCCGACCTTCCCGGTAACATCGCGATGCCGGAGAACTCCACGCTCTCCGAGACGGGCGACGAGACGCAAAGGGTCGAGGCCCTCATCAAGCGTGTCCGGGGGATGGACCTGGTGACTACCTAGCGGTTGCCGACCGTTTCCCTGGAGGCCAGATAGGAGCGCAGCTTTCTGACCTTGGGCTGCGCGTTGACGACGATGTAGGGGTTCAGTGGATTCCGAGCCGCGTAGTCCTGATGATAGGTCTCGGCTTCGAAGAAGGCCGCCAGCGGCGCGACCTCGGTGACGATCGGCGTGTCGAAGACCCGGGCCTTGTCCAGTTGGTCGATGTAGGCCTCGGCAACGCGCTTTTGCTCATCATCGACGTAGAAGATCGCCGAGCGGTATTGCCGGCCGACGTCGGGGCCCTGGCGATCGCGCTGAGTCGGGTCGTGCGCAATGGAGAAAAACACCTTGAGGATCTGGCCGTAGCTGATCCGGCTGGGGTCATAGAGGACCTGGACTGACTCGGCGTGGTTCGTCGTGCCGGTCGAGACCGTCTGATAGTCGGCGGTGTCGGCTGAGCCGCCCGCGTAGCCCGATTTGACAGAGGAGACCCCCTCGAGGTTCTTATACACGGCCTCCACGCACCAGAAACACCCGCCGGCCAGAACCGCCTGACTCTGTCCAGCCTTGTCGGCGAGCGCGGAGTCGACGATCGGATCAGGGAAGTCCTCGGGTGATACGCGTGCCATCAAATCATTGTAGGGGCGGCGGCAAAACGCTCGCTCAAATTAAAGCGCCGCCACGCTTGCGGGCCCGCTCGCCGTTTGAGCGGCGACGGTCACCTGGCTGTGTTCGGCCGGGATGACCACAACCGGCACCTGTGCGTGCAAGACGAGCTGATGGCTCACGCTCCCCAGCAGCAGCTCGCCGAAACCGCCGAGGCCACGGCTGCCAGTCACGATCAGATCGGCGTGCACCTGGTTCGCAATCGCGATCAGCGTCGGCGCCACTGCCGGCGCACCAGGCTCGAAGACAGTCCGATATTGAACATCGGCCTGCTTGAGGGGAGCAGACCATTCATTCTCAAAACGCCGGCGCAAATCATCAAGCCAATCAGCCGGTAGCTCGATGGGGGCTAACCCGTAGCCGACCGCGGCGGGAGAAAGCAACTGGACCACGTGCGCGGCGACGATCTCGCCATCGAGCGACTTCGCCAGCTCAATCGCCCAGGCGAGCGCTCTTGCCGAGCCAGTCGAACCGTCCAATCCAACAAGGATTTTCTTCGGAAGCATCGGTTGCGTCGATACCCGGCTTTCCATTCGTCATTGACCTCCTGGTGCTGACGAGGAGACGCGGCATGAAGCTCCGCCTCCCCCGTACCTCAAGCGAGCGTAGGACGACGATTGCGGTTGACGGCGAGGAGTAGACTGCCGGCGCTGACGACCGTGAGCAGGCCAAGGATCCATGCGGCCCAGGCGATCGCGGCAACGCCGGTGAAGCCGAACACAAACGGCGAGACGAATGTGATCACCCCGAGGACCACGGGAATCCACTCTACGCTGTTCGCCTCCCGCATCGCCGCGGCTAGCAGGCCCGCGAGAGCCAACAGCACGCCAAGAATGTAGGCCGTTGTCACAGCACTCCCCCGCGAGGTATCGCCGACCACGAAAGGCGTCACGAAGAGGACAACGCCGAAGATGATCGTGGCATAATCCTGCCACCGCTTCCAACCCGTACGCCAGTTCGGTCGCACCCAGACGGCGCTCAGCGCCTACGTCAGGCTATTGATCACCAACCTCAACGTCAAGCTGTATGGACGCATCATCCGCGGCCTGATTTCGGATCTCGCCGTCGATCGGGAGCTGGCGCGGGGGTTCCAGGGACGAGTGCTGGCACGCCGCATCGCCGAGGTGAGGGGCCTGCTTCAGCGGGGAATCGAGCGCGGCGAATTGCGCCCTGATCTTGATGTCGAGATCGCCGTCGATCTCCTCTTCGGGCCGATCTACTACCGCCTGCTCATGAGCGGCGAGCCGCTCACGAACGCCTTCAACGACCGGCTGGTGCGCGCCGTCATGGCGTACGGCCGATGAGCCAGGCACCCGACGCCGCAACACGCTGGAAGGACGCGCTGGCGTCGTGGGCGATTCCGGATTGGATCCTCGCCCAGGCGCCCGATGATCCGTGGGCCCTGCCTGTGGCGCTGTTCGAAAGCCGGCAGCTCCAGATCACCCCTTCGCATCGCCGCGCCCTCGAGGCGCTGGCGGCGGGAGGCACCGTTCTCGACGTTGGCGCCGGCCGCTGTGCCATGTCGCTGCCGCTGCGCCCTCCTGCCCAGCGGATCGTCGCGGTCGATAGTGCGCCCGCCATGCTCGAGAACAGCCCGGCTGACGTCACCGTCCTTGGCCGCTGGCCCGACGTCGCGCCTCAGGCGGGACGGGCAAGCGTGGTCGTCTGCGGCCACGTCCTGTACAACGTCGGCGAGCTCACGCCGTTCATCACGGCACTGAACGATGCGGCGACGCGTCGGGTCGTGATCGAGGTGACCCGCTCCCATCCACGGAATCGGCCGCTGGAGCGGGCGCTCTGGCGGCATTTCTGGAACCTGGAGCGACCGGAAGGGCCAGGCTGGGAGGATGCGCTCGCGGTGATGCGCGAGAGCGGCATCGACCCGAGCGTCGAGCTGTGGGAATCGGAGCAGCGCGGCGGCTTTTCGAGCCTGGAGGAACTGGTTTCGTGGATGCGGCAAACGGTATGCCTCGATCGCGCTCGGGACGATGAGGTCCGCGCTATCGTTCTACAGCACGTGGTGGAGCGCGATGGACTCTGGCGTTTGTCGCCGGAGCCGCGTGCGCTGGCGACCCTCTGGTGGGACGTTTTTCAATGAAGACCGGAGGAGGCGTCATGCGCGACGCCTCCTCAAGCTTGCGGACGAATGCCGGCTCAGTCCGACGCGCTAACCGTGAAATCCGCCGTCATGCTGCCAACCTGCACTCGATAGGCTCCTGGTTCGACCCTCGGCGCCGAGATGCCGTCGATGTCACCAGGCGTCACAGCAAGCTCGGATACCGGGAAGGTGACGGTCACGACGGTCGATGCCCCCGCGGCGAGCGTTACTCTCGCAAAGCCCACCAGGCGCCGCGGTGGCACGACCACACTGCTCACCGGTTGCCGGACGTAGACGGGCACGATATCGGTACCCGGCCGGCTCCCCGTGTTGGTGACCGTGAAGCTGACGGTCATCGTGCCCTTGGCGGCGACCGACGATGGCGCCGAGAGACCGCTCGTTTGGAAGGTGGTATACGAAAGCCCGAAGGCGAAGGGATAGAGCGGGTTGTAACCGGCGCCTTGTCCAAAGCTGGTGCCGGGCAGCTGGTCGAAGAACTTCGGCTCGTCGCCGAGCGGCGACGGCGCTCCACCGTTGAAGTCGCCGTCAGGCGCGGCCGCGTCGGATGGCCAGGTCACCGACAGTTTGCCACTGGGATTGACCTTGCCGAAGATGACATCGGCGACCGCGGTGCCCGCCTCGGTGCTCCCCTGGTAGGCCATCAGCAATCCAGTGGCGCTCTCGGCCGGTCCCAACCCGAGGGGTCGTCCGGCAATCACGACGACGATCACCGGCTTGCCGGTTGCCTCGAGCGCGCTGATCAATGCTTTTTGGTCCGGCGGCAATTGCGGCGATGGGCTATCGCCGAGACCTTCGGCGTATGCTTTTTCGCCGACGACCGCGACTACGGCATCGGCGGTGCCGGCATCAGCAACGGCGGTCGCCTGGTCCGGCGCGGAGATGACATTCGCGTCCCCGGCCTGCAGCCCCTTCAGCACCGTGGTGCCGGGCGGGATCTGGTTGGGTGGCCCCATGCAGCAGACGTGGCCGGCGCCGAAGACGCCCTGCCAGCTCACGCTCCAGCCGCCAAGCTGGTTGGTCATCGAGTCCGCGCTCGGCCCGGTGACCACAAGGTGGCTGTTCGATGACAGCGGCAGCACGTTGGCCTGGTTGCGAAGCAGCGTGATCGATTCCCGGGCGGCCTGCAGCGTGACGTCGCGGCCGGCCTGGACCGCGGCGTTTGCCTTGCTGGCATCAACCGCTGGATGGTCGAACAAGCCGAGCTGAAACTTCAGCGTCAGAATGCGCCCAACGGCCTGATCGATGCGTCCGGACGAAATCGACCCGTCCTGGACATCCTCGAGGATAGCGGCCTGCCATTTATCGGCGTTGAAAGGCGTCATGCTCATGTCCACGCCGGCGTTGACCGCCCTGGCGATGGCTCCCGCAAGGTCGGACGCGATGTGGTACGTGCCGGCCAGTGCCGGGACGTCGCCAAAGTCACTGATTACCACGCCCTTGAAGCCAAGGCGATGTCGCAGCTCGTCGGTCAGCAAGAAGTGCGACGCGGTCGCGGGAATGCCATTGATCGATCCGGAATCGACCATGACCGTGCCGGCGCCGGCGCGAATGGCGCCCGCGTAGGACGGCAGAAAAATGTCCTGCAGGTAGCGGACCGGCAACTGTGCCTCGACCCGGTCGTGCCCGTTGATCGATTCCGAGTAGCCGGCAAAATGCTTGATCGTCGCAGTGACACCCAGCGAGTTCGTGGTTGCCACGCTTTGCAGACCCTGCACATTGGCGCCCCCCAGTGCCGCCGACAGTGCCGGCTCTTCGGCCCACGTCTCGTAAGTGCGGCCCCATCGGTTGTCGCGGGACAGGTCCTGGACGGGTGCGAAGTCCCACACCCAACCAGTGGCTTTCAGCGCATTGCCGGTGACCTGGCCACCTGCTTGCGCCGCAGCCGGGTCCCAGGTCGCGCCCATTCCGATCGACTGCGGGAAGAGTGGCGCCTGGAACGGGTGTCCGAAACCATGGACCGCATCGACACCGAAGATGACCGGGATGTGCAGCCGCGAATTCTGTATCGCAAACTGCTGCATCGTGTTGTACTCGTTCGCCCAGTCGAGCCCGGTGTTTCCCGGCCCACCCGAATGGGTGGTGTCCGGCGGGATGTCGGTTCCCCCCGCCAGGATCGCGCCGGTGTGATTGTCGATGAAGATCTTTTGCTCGCAGGCTTGGTTGGGCTCATTGAAGCCACCCTGGCTGGTGCAGGTCGCGTTGAGGTCCGTCACCTGCGTGACTTCGATCATGTCCATCTGGCCGACCTTCTCGGCCAGCGTCATGCGCGAGAGCAGGTCATTCACCCGACTCTGGATTGACTGAGCCGGGTCCAGATAGATCGGTCCGGTCGTGGCCGCCGCCGGTGCGCTCCAGATCACCAGCCCAAGCGTGATGACGGCAAAACCCAGCAAGCTCAGCCGTTTGGTTGCCAGGCCTTGCCCCCGGCTGCTGAATCGCAAAGGGATGCCGATGTCCATCTTCTTGCCTCCTCGGCCTTTTGGCCGCAGATCCCCCATTGGGGCCCCAACGAATCACGAAAACGCTAGTCCTACTGGGTCAATTAGTCAATAGGGCGCACGTACACATTCGGTGGTCCGCGCTACCACTAATAGATATGTTCCACAGCTCAGCCGACCGCATCGTGGTCTTCGTAAATCATGCGCATCGTGCGACGTCCCTGTTGGCTTTTGCTGGGCGGCGTCACGCTAATCGAAGAACAGTGGGAGACCGGCCGCTTTGACCAGCGCGTGTCCCGCCTAGTCGACATCAATCGCGAATGGGATGAGCGACAGGGCAACTGCGGCTGGTCGTCGCCACCGGAATGCTTGCTTCCATTGCGCGAGGTGGACGCGTACGAGCACGGACTGCACTCGCCGCCGCAGCAGGAGAATCACAACTGCTGGTCATCACGGGTCCACTGGGTCTCGCAGGCCCAGCCAACCTCCATCAACACTGCGAACTGCTGGTCGCGTCGATTTCCCTCACGGTTCATTTCGAGACCTCCCTTGCGTTTTCGGCCGCCCCGACGGCGTGAGCCCAAGGTAGGGTCGACCGACCAGCCACAGAACCGGAGAAGTACTCAGACGAGTACTCATCTTTGGGAAGACCGCGATCGCGGAAGGTCTACGGAGACGATGGGGATGCGCGACGGCCGGCCCTTAAGGAACCCGGGCGCTACTCAACCCAGCGAACCAGCTGGGTCCGCGAGTTGAGTCCGAGCACGGGCATCCTCAGGCCGCTCGAGCGCGGCGCGGCCGAACCGCCTTCTCGGTAGCGGCGAGGATCGAGGCGAAGGCGGGGCGAAACAGGAACAACGGGCCGGCCGCCACCACCAGCGTCCAGGAGCCGCCGAGCAGGTCGAGCACCAGCATCGGGGCGGCGATCCAGGTGATGATCAGGTC
>Ga0207646_10000968_pt1 | contig 37044 bp, 43 predicted proteins | sample KBSK5502metaG_FD_184343 | JGI IMG/M metagenome (GOLD analysis project Ga0207646, IMG submission 184343) | Corn, switchgrass and miscanthus rhizosphere microbial communities from Kellogg Biological Station, Michigan, USA - KBS K5-50-2 metaG... | ecosystem: Host-associated > Plants > Roots >... | reverse complement strand
GATAGAGCGAATGCCGGCCAGACAGCATCTTCGCCGGCGGCTTGGTCTGAATGGTGAGGCGCACGTCCTCGGCACATTCGGGTTCCCGGCGCCAGGGAAAGGTCTGGAAACCTTGATTCACGCATTGCGCCATCTCAATGACTCCACCGCGACGCATCTCCTCTGTATCGGAGAGACTCGTGAGGGCGATCGCTCCTACCGCGCCGAACTGGAGGTCTTAGCGCAACGGTTCGGGGTTGCAGATCGGATACACTGGGTGGGCGGTTTGACCGCCCAGGAGGTAGCGGATCTGCTCGCGGGCGCCGATGCCTATGTGGTCCCGTATGATGAGGGGACGAGTCTTCGGAGGGGGACACTCATGGCAGGGTTTCGCATCGGTATTCCGATCATCACCACAACGCCTCGCTATCCCGATCCGGCCCTGAAAGTCGGTGAGACGGTTCTGGCGGTACCTCCGCGCGAGTCCGATGCCTTGGCCAACTGCATCCGCGGTTGCCTTACCGATTCAAGCCTCCGGGATCGGCTCCGACGAGGCACGGCGGCCATCGGGACCCGGTTCGATTGGCCGACCATTGCTGCGGCTCACGTTGAATTTGTCCAGGATCTGAAGAAGCAGAAGGGCTAATGGCGTGATCGTTGCTGTGAAACAAGTTGCGCACTGGTTGCACGGGCTTCTGGCGTATGTAATTTGGAGAATGGTGGGACTCTGCGTTTCGAGTCGGCAGGTCGTGCCGGGCCATGACACTGGACGGGTATGTGTGCTCCAGATGAATGCGCTGGGGGATGTGTTGATGGTCACCCCGCTGTTGCGGGCACTGATCGACGCGCTGGGTCCAGGGCGCGTGGACGTGGTCGTGCGGGAGCACGCCGTGCCGCTGCTTGAGAACTTCCCGGGATTGGGCGAGCGTATCCCGCTCGCACGCCCTCTCCGCTGGCGCGATCCCGAAAGTATTTTCGCATTCTTCAGGCTGGCGAAGAAACTGCGGACGCGTCGGTATCGGACAGTTTTCGATGGCTCACGTCTGATGCAATCGGCTTGGCTGACCTATCTCTCGCATGCGAGCAGGGGGATCGGATTCCGACTGCCTCGCAATCTCGGGCCCTTTACTCTCGAAGGACTTGGGTATCTGTATACCGATGAGGTGCGCGTCGACCCGAATGCTCACATGATCCGGCAAAACCTGGCCCTGCTCGCGCCGCTTGGCATTGCACCGGCATCGGAACGTATTCAGTTCGCGCCTACAGCGGCACACGCGGGCGCGGCGCGGGCATGGTTGTCGGCGCAGGGTGTGAAGCCCGACCAGCCGTATGTCGTGCTGCACCCGGGGGCGAAATGGCCCCCCAAACGATGGCCTATCGAGCGATTCAGAGAGGTGGCTGAGCGGCTGCAGCGTTCTGGCCTGGTGGTGATTCTCGTGGGCGATAAAACCGACGAGTGTATCTTACGGGCCATCGCCACGGGGCTTGTTCCATCTCCTCTGGTATCGGCCGGCAAGCTGGATCTTGGAGCAGTCGGCGCGCTGATCCGACAGGCCCGCCTGTTCCTCGGCAATGACAGTGGTCTTATGCACATGGCTTCGGCTGTCAGGACGCCCGTAGTGGCGATGTTTGGTCCGACATTGCCTCATCGTACGGGCCCGCTTGATGCTCCGGGGTGCGCCATTATGAAGCCGATCGAATGCCGCCCGTGCCGTCTGTACTATACCCGTGACCGGTGCGAGCGCGGACACAACTACTGTATGGACCTGATCGAGGTTGAAGACGTGTGGTCCGCCGCAACATCCATGTTGCAGCAGAAAGAACGCGCGTGATTCCTGTCCTCTATCTCCACGAGCACGGAGAGATCAGCGGAGGGGAGAACAGCCTGCTGATTCTCTGGGAGCGCCTCGACCGGTCGCGCTTTCAGCCAATCCTTGCCGCTCCGTGTCCGAGCCCGTTTGCGGATCGGGCTCGCAGCTTGGGAGTGGACGTGCGCGCCATGTCCTTTCCCCGACTGCGGGGCATGATGGGCCTTGCGGGGACGAACATCATCCTGGGAATCCGCCGTCTTGTTCGGGATGAAAAGGTTCGGATCATACATGGCAATACTCCTCGGACGAACCTGTTGGGAAGTCTGGCCGTACTCGGCACGGGATGTCGGGTTGTGTGGCACGAGCGGACGTTACCGGAAGCTGAATGGGACGTAGATCGCTGGCTCCGATTCTTGCCGGACCGGATCATCTGTAATTCAGCTGCGGTGGAGGAACGCTTCCGCGGGGAAGGCAAGGCTGTTGTGATACTCAATGGAGTTCCCCTGGACCGTTTCCGACCGAGAGAGGGCAGCGCGGTCCTGCGTGGCGCATTAGGCATCGGCACGAGTGACGTGCTTGTCGGCATCGTCGGAAATTTTACCCCCGTGAAAGGGCATGACATCTTTATTCACGCGGCGTCCTGTCTTGCGACGCGCGGCAGGACCATTCGATTTTGGATCGTCGGCGGGGAGACGTTTGCCGGTAACCAAGGGCGCGGGGCGACCTTGCGGGCACTGGTCAACGATCTCGGTCTGGAGAAATGCGTGCAGTTCTTGGATCATCGCGACGACATGTCTGCAGTCATGGATGCCCTGGACATCTTGGCCGTTCCTTCATATATGGAAGCCTGCAGTCGTGCCATTCTTGAGGCCATGGCAGCCGGCAAACCGGTAGTGGCGACGAATGTCGGAGGAAATCCGGAGTTGGTCAAAGACAGTGAGACGGGAGTACTGGTTGCCCCACGCGATGCCGATGCGCTTGCCGAGGCCATCATGCGGTTGGCGGAGGACCCGCATCTGCGTCGCCGGATGGGCGCGGCGGCACGAACGAGGGCGGAATCAGATTTCTCCGCAGTGCGACAGGTGGGGCAGACGCAAGCGCTCTACGAAGACGTATTGGGCAGTGCTTGATATGGATAAATGTTGTCTCTGCGGCGGGACGCAATGGAAGGTCGTGGAAGAAGTTCCGCCAATTTCTGTGGTGCACTGCTCCTGTGGGCTCGTTTTTGTCACGCCGCAGCCGCCCCGGCAGACGCTCGAGCGCGCGTACGAGGAGGCCTACTACCGCCCCTGGGAGAAGCAAGTCGCGCTTCGCTCGAAGATTTGGCAACAGCGGCTCGCGCGAGTGGAGACCTTCGTGTCACCGCCCGGTCGTTTGCTGGACGTTGGATGCGGGACTGGCGCGTTCCTCGAGGTGGCGGAGGAGCGAGGATGGGACGTGACCGGAACGGAGTTCTCCGCATACGCGGTCAAGGCAGCGGAAGCACGCCGGTTCAGAGTGTTCAAGGGCGAGGTTTGGGAAGCCAAGTTTCCCGCGGAGGCGTTCGATGTCGTCACGTGCTGGCATGTCATCGAGCATGTGGCTGATCCCAAACGGGTGATGGAGGAAATATACCGTGTTCTTCGGCCTGGAGGCCTGCTTTTTCTTGCGACGCCGAATGTGGCCGACCATATCTTCCGTGCCGCCTATATCATTGCGCGTCGCCGTCGACCGGTGTTCTATGAGCCGGACGAACGCGAAGTGCATTTATTCAACTTTTCAGAGCAAACCCTCCGCGCCCTCGCGACGGCAGTACATTTTCAGGTGGTCGAGGTGGGATTCGATCGGGGCGCCGCGGCAGAACGGGGGAAACGAGCGGTCAACGAGTTGGCGTATCTCTGGTACCGGCTCACCGGGATCAACTGGGGAATGGCGCTCGAACTTGTCTGCCGCAGGCCCGATCGCCGATCGTGAACGGACGGTGTGAATGATCATCGCGGTTGATATCCGGGAATGGCGACCAGGGCAGTATACCGGGATAGGCCGGTTTCTGGAGGAGTTCCTTCGTGCCGCCGCGGCTGCCAGACCACGTGACCGATTTTTGTTGCTAGGAGATGCTGTGTGCGAGATCCGGGTGCATTCGGAGAATATTGAAGTTGTCCGGATTCCCGAGCGTTGGACTCTGTGGTGGGATCAGGTCGCGCTTCCTATGGCCCTCGCACATGCGAGGGCTGACGTCTTCTATTCCCCCTACATAAAGGTCGCCCTCTTTTCAAAAGTTCCCGTCGTCAGTACGATTCATGATCTGACCTTTCTCCTGCTTGACGAGTATAATCGCAGGCTGCTGGACAGAGTTGTGAATGGCCTCTTCCGCCTGTTCTGCTGGTTCGTCGTCAGACGGGTTGCCGCGATCGTGGTTGATTCGACGACTTCTGCCCGCGATGTCCAACGGTTGCTTGCTCCGGATCCGGCCAAGGTGCGCGTCATCCCGCTTGCAACGACCGCCATCTTTCATCCCGAGCCGGACCATCGCGCCGATATCGATGTGTGGAAGCGCTACGGTCTCGACCATGGATATGTCTTATACGTGGGCGGATTCAGTCCCCACAAGAACGTGCCGAATCTCGTTCGTGCCCACACCGCCTTGCCTGAATCTCTGCGTATCAAGCACCCTCTTGTCTTGGTTGGCGGACCGGTTCCGCGGGAACTACAGCGTCTTCTTCGTTCGTCGAATGCGGCGTTTGGGATACGGGCCGTCGGGAGCGTGCCTGACGCGGATCTCCCGGGTCTCTACAGGGGCGCCGCTCTTTTTGCGTTTCCTTCCCGATACGAAGGTTTCGGGTTACCGGTTCTGGAAGCCATGGCCTGTGGCGTTCCCGTCCTTTGCTCTACAGCACCCGCCCTTCTGGAACTTACCGGGGGGGCTGCGCGTCACATCGATCCAGATGACCGGGACGGGTGGGAACGCGCGCTGGCGAGTTTGCTCGAAGATGCCGGCCAACGAGAAAAGCTGGCAGCGCAAGGCCTTGCCCGGTCTGCCTTGTACAATCCGCATCGAATGGCCAATGAAATACTGAAAGTTTTGGATGAGGTAAAGTGATGCAAGTCATGACCCCTGGTGAGAATGTCAGGAATCTAAACCCTGTTGTCACCTCTGACGATCCTGGGGAGAGATGGGATATTTTCATGGCGGGCCATCCTGATGGCCACCTGATGCAATCTCGAGCCTGGGCCCGGGTCAAGGCGGACACCGGCTGGACCCCGTTATTCCTTCGTCTGGAGGATGATGGGAGAATCCGTGCGGCTGCCCTCATTTTGCGGCGAAAGATTCCGGGAACCACGCTCAGCCTGCTCTACATTCCGCAAGGACCGGTGCTGGAGTGGGATGACCTGGTTCTTGTTGAGATGTTTGCCGTCGCGCTGCGACAGGTTGCTGGTGACCAGCGCGCCTTTCTGGTCCAGGCTGATCCAGCTATTCCGGCGGATCGGACGGAGGTCCATGACGCGCTCACGCGGATGGGATTCCAACGAGAGCAGAAGCACGGGCTCTTTCGTGTCTCACAGCCGATTCACGTGATGCGCATCCCGATGGATCGATACGACGGGCCCCAGGGCTTACTCCATGCGTTGCCGCACAAGACCCGATACAACATCAGCCTGGCGGAGCGGAGAGGGGTGATCGTCACACCGCGGATCGACCGAGAAGCGTTCCGGATCTTTCATCACCTGCTCTGGGAAGCCGGGCAGAAGAAGGGTTTTCCCGTCCGAGGTGACCGGTTCCATGAGGCCATCTGGCGCCATTGTATCCAGACTGGATTAGGGGAGTACCTTTTTGCCACGCACCAAGGTCGCATGCTCGCTGCCATTCAAGTCATACGGTTCGGGCGGACCGCTTGGTACATGTATGGGGCATTGACCGGAGAGGAGCACAATCTCATGGCAACGTATCTGCTTCAGTGGACGGGCCTGAGCCGGTCCTGGGAGGCAGGATGCCGCTGCTATGACATGCGTGGGGTACACTCGGCGACTCCGCAGCCGGAGGATCCGGAGTATGGCGTCTATGAATTCAAACGGAAGTTTAACGCCGAATTGGTGAGTTTCGTCGGTGAATACGATTTGGTGATCAAGCCGTGGGCCTATGACTTCTGGCGCTGGTTGGAATATAGGGTTCAGCAGCCAGCGAGGTGGGCATTCCGGCTCTATCAGAATCTGGGAAGCAAGCGGTGAAGAGGCTGGACATCAAGGCATCGATCCGCCTGAAATATGAAGACCCGGCCGAGGTGTCGGCGTACACAACTCTTGCCGAAGAGGGGCTTGCAAAATTTGAAGCAGCGTTGGTCCAGCAATCGTTTACCCCGGGGCAGCGGGTGTTGGATGTCGGCTGCGGGGGCGGCCGCGAAGCGGTCCCCATGTCATGTCTCGGGTTTCGAGTCATCGGGATGGATTTCATTCCTGCCATGGTCCAGGCTGCACGAACGTACGCGGTATCGAAGGGACAGAAGATAACCTTTCTTGTCGGGGATCTCACCATGCTCCCATTCCGTGAGGCGACCTTCGACGGCGTGGCAATGTTGGAGCAGGTGATCGCGTTCATTCCGGGGAGGGATAGGCGGGTTGACGCACTTCGGTCAGCCTGGAAGGCGCTTCGGCCGGGCGGGGTGCTGACCATGACGACGCACAACCGAGACTGTCACTGGAAGTTCCGTCTCTATTTTGCCTGGGCGAATCGAGTTCGGCGACTGGCCCGTCAATTGGGATATGACGGCGGGCTGGACGACAATGACCGGTGGAGTGTCCGGATCAGTCGGGCACGCTCGCGTCCCAAGGTCTTCTTCCATATGTACGATCGCGATGAAGCCATCGCAGATCTGCATGCGGCGGGGTTCGAGGTTCTCAACGCCAGGACCCGTGCCGAATATGAGACTGATCGAGACGATCCGGCCTTCAGGGTTCGTGATTATCTCCTGGGGTTCATCGCCAGACGACCCTGTTGATCCGGTGGAGAGGAGAGATTGTGTCCCAGAGTAGATGGCGGAAGAGACTGAGGTTCCTGGGGTTAGCATTACTGCTCTGCGCAGTGGGTGTTGTGATTGCCCTGACGCTGAGCCGATTCTTCAATGCTTTTTATTCGAACATCCCCCTGGGCTATGAACCGAAGGACAGTTCACGAGGAAAAACACTGGAACAGAGCCCGACCGAGAAGACCGGACAGTGACGGAAAGACGCTGCATATGAATATCGTGCTGGTGGCCGAAGTCTCCATCGTGCAGGTCATTGGCGGCGCCGAAAGGGTTCTGCGCGAGCAGGCGCTGGGGCTTGCCTCCCGCGGTCATGCCGTGCGGGTCCTGACGCGCATGCGCACGGACGACGATACGATGTTTCAGAAAGTCGGAGAGATTGCAGAAACGCGGTATGCAGTCGATCGATGCAATGCCATACGTTTTTTTCTCTCTTCCCTGCACAATGCGAAGCAGGCCTGGAAGTTGTTGATCGGCCGCCATCTGCCTGATGTGATTGTGATTCACCAATCCTTGCCGGGGTTGGCCCTTGGCGTTTCTACTGCGCCCATCATCTATGTCTGTCTTTCATTGGCGCATGAGGAATTCGAGTCCCGGAACAAGCCATCAACCGGCTTGATGGGACGAACCGCACACGCCATCTCGTCTCTTGTGCGACGGTGGACGGAGCGTGCCGTCATCCGGCGGGCCAGGCGGATCGTCGTGCTAAGCGACTTTATGCGGCGACGAGTCATCGACTATCATGGCGTCTCAGCCGATCGGATCGACTTGATTCCAGGCGGAGTTGACACGGCAATCTTCTCCCCGACTTCAGACCGCCGAGCAGTCCGGTCCGCCCTGGGTTTAACGGAACAGGAATTCGTCCTGTTCACGGTCCGCAATTTGGTGCCGCGCATGGGGCTGGCCGAGCTCATTCAGGCGATGGCACGGCTGCGCGGAGACATTCCAGGACTTCGGTTATTGATCGGAGGAAGCGGGGTGCTTCGATCCGAACTGGAGGGCCGGGTGAAGGCTCTTGGGCTCGATGACTGTGTGCGGTTCCTCGGATTTGTTCCGGAAGCGCTGCTGCCCGATTACTACCGTGCCGCTGACTTGTTCGTGTTGCCGACCGCCGAACTCGAAGGCTTTGGGCTCGTCACGGTCGAAGCGCTGGCCTCGGGGACGCCCGTGTTGGGGACCTCGGTCGGCGCGACCGACGAGATCTTGGACAAACTCGACTCTTCTCTCCTGGCAGCGGGGACCGATGCGGAGTCGCTGGCCGCCGGCATTGCCGCGCTGTACCGCCGGTTCATGGCTGATCCGGCGGCGCGCGCGCGGCTTTCCACGGAAGGACGGGCCCTTGTGTTGCGCGATTACACATGGGCACGTCACTGCGAGCAGCTCGAGGCGGTTCTGGCAGAGGCGCGCGGTCTTCACGCGGAATCCTTTCGGTAATGCCCGATCGCGCTCCGCAGGACCCCCGGCGTACTGTCGTCCATATCATCACGCAGTTCGATACGGGGGGCTCCGCGATGGATACCTTCCGCACGGTGCTGGGGCATGACCGCCATCGGTTTCGAGCGTGCCTGGTGTATGGCCAGCCGGAAGTCTTGACGGCGACGGAGGCGGCACAGGTCGACGCTGCCCTGAAGGAACTCCGTCAGGCCGGCGTCTCGTTGTTCAACGTGCCGACGCTGGTGCGTGAGATCAGGCCGCTCTCGGATGCATGGGCGACCGTCACGCTCTGGCGATTCTTGCGGCGGGAGCGGCCGAGCATCGTCCATACGCATACCTCCAAAGCTGGCGCAGTCGGCCGCATCGCCGCCTGGCTTGCCCATGTACCGGTGGTGATTCATACGCCGCATGGCCATGTCTTCTACGGGTATTACGGACGGATAAAGAGCAGACTGTTGTGTCTGGCAGAACGACTGTTGGCGAAGATTACCGACCGGATCGTCACCCTCACGGAACGGGGCGCGCAGGAGCATGCGCAGTATGGCATCGCCAGACGAGAGAAATTTGAGACGGTTCCAAGTGGTATCGCGCTCACGGCATTTCAATCGGTTCATGTGGATCCGGTCGTGAAGCGGAAGGAACTGGGACTCCCGCCAGAGGGCCCCATCGTTGGAACCGTCGGGCGGCTGGTGCCGGTCAAGGGACATTCGTGGCTGCTCAAATCCGTACCGCTCGTGCTGGCTCAAGTCCCGCAGGCCTGTTTCGTCTTGATCGGCGAGGGTCCTTTGGCTGAGCGCCTCCGGCAATTAGCCGAGGAACTGGCCATCAGCCGGCGAGTGATGTTCCTGGGGGCGAGACAGGATATTCCAGAGTGTCTGGCGGCGTTGGACTTATTTGTGCTCCCTTCGCTCAACGAAGGTATGGGCCTCGCGCTGATTGAAGCGATGGCGATGGGCTTGCCAGTAGTGGCCACGCGTGTCGGCGGGATTCCGGACATTGTTCGGGAGGGGGAGACCGGCCTGCTGGTGCCGCCCGGCGACGAAAAGGCCTTGGCCCTCGCGATGCTGAGCCTGCTGCGGGATCCTGACCGGCGACGGGCGTATGGGCAAGCCGCCAAGCGGCTGGTGGATGAGCGGTTTGATGCCGCATCCACGGTGCGCGAGGTTGAACAACTGTATGAGACGGTCTGGCGGGAGAAGCAGTGACCGTGCGTGTCGCGATCCATCAATCCCAATATTTGCCCTGGTTGGGCTATCTTGATAAACTGGATCGCGCGGATGTGTTTGTGCTGTTGGACACCGTCCAGTTTAAGAAACACGAATGGCAGAATCGTAACCGGATCAGGACGGCGCAGGGATGGCAATACCTGACGGTGCCGGTTCTGCACGAGTTTCCTCAGCGGCTGGATCGGGTCCGGATCAACAACCGGACCGACTGGCGGCGAAAGCATCTGCAGGCGCTGGACATCCATTATCGAAAGGCGCCGCACTATGATCGGTATGTACCGCAGTTCCGGGAACTCTATGCCGGGGACTGGGACTTGTTGGCTCCGCTCAACGGCGCCATCCTCGGTCTGTTGGCCGAGGTCTGGGGGATCAGGACGAAAGTGCTCTCCGCCGACCAGTTCGCGGCTCGGGAGGAACCGACGGGTCGGCTGGTGGACTTGTGTAAGGCAGTGGGTGCTGATTGTTATCTGGCGGGAGCCGGCGGGCGCGATTACATGAACCTTCAGGAATTCAACGCGGCCGGGATTACCGTGGACTTCCAGGATTTTTCGCACCCAGAGTATGCCCAGGTCTACTCACCGTTTATGCCGGGGATGTCGGCCGTTGATCTGTTATTCAATTGCGGGCGGGAGGGAATCGACCTGTTACGGACCGTAAGGAGGCTGTGATGAATATTTTGGCCCTGAGCGCGCACCCGGACGATCTCGAAATCGGCTGTGGGGGAACCTTGCTCAAGTACGCGAAGGCCGGCCATCGCGTCTACCTCATGGTGTTGACGGATGGATCGCGAGGCGGCGATGCGGCTGCGCGTCGAACCGAGCAGCTTGCATCCGGCAAGATCCTCGGTGCCCAGGAAGTCTTCTGGGGCGGATACCACGATACGGAGCTACCGGTCAGCAGAGACGCGATCCAGCAGATTGAAGACGTCGTGAAAAAGGTCGATCCGGCCTTCATTTTCGTCAATTACACCGATGATACCCATCAGGACCACCGACATTTAGCCTCGTGTACCCTGACCGCCACGCGCTACACGCGGAACGTCCTCTTCTATGAAACCCCCACGACCCAGAATTTTTCTCCCACGGTCTACGTCGACATTGATGGTCTGTTGGAGGACAAGGTCCGTGCCTTGCAGGCGCATGCGTCACAAGTCGAAAAGACCAACATCGAAAGTCTCAGCATCCTCGAAGTTGCGCGCGCCTCGGCGCATTTCAGGGGTCTACAGGGGAGAGTCCGATCCGCCGAGGCATTCGTCCCGCTGAGGCTGTTCATCAATGTAGAGTCCGACCTCGCGTGAGCGAGCCGATCATCCCCCATTCCCGCCCTTCGCTTGGAGAGACCGAGGCCCAAGCCGTGGCCGAGGTCATCCGTTCCGGGTGGCTTGCCCAGGGGGACAAGGTGGCGGCTTTTGAAGATGTCATCGCAAAGGTGACCGGGCAAGCCCACGGCGCTGCGGTGAGTTCTGGTACGGCGGCACTCTACCTTGCGCTCATGGCGTTGGGCATCGGATCGCGTGATGAGGTGATTATTCCGTCGTATGCCTGCGCGGCGCTGTTGCAGGCAGTTCGCCAGGCCGGCGCAAGACCTGTCCCGGTGGATATCGACGCGGCGACGTACAATCTCTCTCCCACCGCCACAGCCCGCGCGATCACCCCTCGGACCAAGGCGGTGATCGTGGTACACTCATTCGGACTTCCCGCGGACGCGGCTGCTCTGAAGGGGAACGGGATCCCACTTATTGAAGACTGTGCGCAGACGCTCGGTGTCTCGGTAGGCGGAGCCCCGGTCGGTTCAGTCGGAGACCTGACGGTATGCTCGTTCTATGCCACGAAGATGATCACGACCGGTGAGGGCGGTATGGTCCTAGGCCGTCAGGACTCGCTGCTGACACGGATCCGCGCGCTCCGGCAATACGACGAGCACGATGACCCCGAACAGGCGTTCAATTACAAGATGACGGATGTACAGGCGGCCCTCGGCTTGTGCCAAGCGGCCCGCTTGAAGACTTTCCTGGGCAGGCGGTGCGCGATCGCGGCTCGGTACGCCGAGGCGGTTCGTGAAGCAGGAGGAACTCCTCCAGTGGTGCCGAGTGGAGGAACGCATGGGTATTTCCGCTTCGTCGTACAGCTTTCCCGCTCGGTCGCGCCGGTGTTGAAACAGGCCGACGCGCTCGGCATTGCATGCCGCCGGCCGGTCTACAAGCCCATCCACCGGTATCTTGGACTTTCCGGCTTTCCGGAATCGGATGCGGCCTGGGAACGGACTTTCTCCATCCCGATCTACCCGGCGCTCTCCGACGACGAGGTCGGCCGAGTCGTCACTGCCATTCCGGCCATGCTGTCGGGTTAGATAGCCGATGGACAAGGAAACTTCCCACATCGTGTCCTCTTCTCTCGTTGGACGGCTCGTCCCTCTTGCGGCCGGCTTGTGCGCGGGAAGTTTGCTGCTCCCGCCCGTGCAGATGCAATTTTACGCCGCCGGGTTCCGCTGGCTCTATGTCCTATTGGTGGCGTATACGGTCGCCGCCGGACTGACACCGCTCATCCGAGAAATGGCATTCCGAATCGGTGCGGTCGATCACCCGTCTCCCCGCAAGATCCATCAGACCACCACACCCTTGTTGGGTGGGGTTGCCGTCTATTTCGCCTTTTTGATCGCCGTCCTGGCCAATACCGCTGGGATGGCGGACCCCGTAATCGTCACCGAGGGCATGCTGGGAATTTTGACGGGGGGGACAGTGCTTTTTCTTGTGGGCATCAAGGACGATATCCGTGAGATTCCGGCTTTCACCAAGCTGGCGGTTCAAATTGTTGCGGCCGGGATCGTCATCTGGTCTGGTAGGCTGCTGACGTTGTTTCCGCATGGGTTGTGGGGAGATACGCTCAATGTGCTCTTGACGGTGCTGTGGATCGTCGGGATCACCAACGCCTTCAATTTTTTGGACGGTATGGATGGATTGGCGACGGGACTGGCCGTGATCCTGGCCTTCTTCCTGGGAGTGGTGGCGTTCCGGACTAATCAGCCCGCGTTGGGATGGGTCGCAGTCGCCCTCATTGGAGCGGGTCTTGGGTTTCTTCCCTATAATTTCAAGCCGAGGGCGCCGGCCACGATTTTCCTGGGTGATGCGGGAAGCACGTTTCTTGGTTTCACCTTGGCCTGCTTAGCGGTAAAGGGGAATTGGGCTGATGGGAGGCCAATCGTCTCAGTGAGCACGCCGATCTTGATTTTCGGCGTCCTCATCTACGATATGATTCATACATCGGTGGAGCGGATGTATCTTGGGAAAGTCAGGACGGTCAAGGAATTCCTGGAGTATGTGGGCAAGGACCACTTGCATCATCGGCTGGAACGGGCCTTGGGTAGCCGCAAGGAGGCCGTGCTGATGATTTTTCTTTTGAGTATTGCCTTAGGACTGGCCGGGGTCGTTCTGCGAAACGCCCGCACGACCGATGCCCTGTTCCTGCTGTTGCAGGCGACGATTATCGTGGTGGTGGTGTCAATTCTGGAACGTCGCGGTCGCGCGTCATGAGTCTTCCGAATCATCCACGTGTCATTTTCTTTGACGCCGCCGACACGCTTTTTCATGTCAAGGGCTCGGTTGGCGAGGTGTATCTCACGTTCGCGCGCAAGTACGGCGTCACGATCGGGCATGAGACCCTCCAGCAGGCGTTTGCGAAAGCATTCGCCGACGCCCCGCCGCCGGTGTTTGCCGTAAGCGATCCGCAGGAGATCAAGTCATGCGAGCGTCTCTGGTGGTTTGATGTGGTGCATCATGTCTTCTATCGCATCGGGATGTTTGAAGGGTTCGATGACTATTTCGACGAAGTGTTCGCCTACTTTGCTCGGCCGGATGCGTGGGAGCTGTACCCCGACACCCTGTCGACGCTCACTGCGCTGGAGGCGCACGGCCTCGAGCTGGGCATTGTCTCGAACTTCGACTCGCGCCTGTATGAAATCCTGATCGGTCTGAGGATCGACCGCTTCTTCGAGAGCGTCACGATCTCCAGCTTCGCCGGAGCCGCCAAGCCCTCGCCCAGGATTTTTCAGCGTGCCCTGCAGAAGCACGGCGTGCCGGCGAAGGAGGCCCTGCACGTCGGCAACAGCCGGGGGGACGACGCCGAGGCCGCCGTCGCCGCGGGTTTAGGCGGTATCCTTTTGGATCGCGTCGGGAATAACGTGAGCTCTCCTGATCTGATCATGATCACGAATCTGAGCGATTTACTGACTCTTCTTGGTGAACCTCAGCCGAGCTAGCCATGTGTTTGCGGCGGATTGATGAGTGACAAGCGAATGAACGTGATGATGGTGGGAGCCGGGTCGGTAGGCGGATTTTTCGGGGCCCGTCTGGTGAAGGCCGGCGTCCCATGCGCATTTTTGCTGCGCCCCAGGACACTGGCCGCGGTCAAGCAGAAGGGGTTGTCCGTGCACAGCGTGGACGAGTCGTTCACGGTGTATCCGGTTGCGAGCGACGACCCGTGTGATCTGCCGGCGGCCGAGCTGATAATCCTTTCCGTTAAGCGCTATGATCTGGATGAAGCGCTGAACAAGCTCCGCCCCGTCCTCTCCGGGAAGACCACGCTGCTTACGCTCGAAAACGGCGTCGATACGGAGACGCGCATTCAGGAGCTTGTCCCGCACGTCCCGGTCGTTGGCGGGGTCGCGTATATCTATTCCCGGATTGCCGAACCCGGCGTCATCGAACATTATAAAAAAGGAGCCGTTGCCATCGGGGCGTGGAGTTCCTCCGGAGCCGGGGAACCCGTTTCGCGCGACGAGGCGGTTCCTCACCCAGCCTCACAGGAGAGGGGCACGTTTGCCACGCTTGGGAAGCTGCGCAAACAGACGGCTAGCCCTCCGGTGCGCACCGAGTCGCCACCAGGCTTGGCGCTTTCCTCCATCAAGGCTCTTTTTGAAGGAGCGGGCATGACGTGTCATGTGGTCGAGGACATCCGGCTGACAAAATGGGAAAAAATGTGCTGGAATGTCGCGTTCAATCCCCTGACGGTGCTAATCAATGATCGGGTCTCGAAGGCCATCTCACACCCGGAGATGCGCGTGATGATCAGACTGATCGTCGAGGAAGCGGTGGCGGTGGCGAAGGCCGACGGTGTCGCGCTCGCACCCGACATCGCGGACAAGGTTATCCAATGGTCGCAGGAGATTCGCGATATCCACACCTCCATGTTCGATGACTGGAAGGCCGGCCGTCGAACGGAAATCGACTTCCTCAACGGCTACATCGTGCGGCGCGGGAGCCTGCTGGGCATCCCCACCCCGGTCAACGAAGCCGTGTGTGCGTTGATCAAGACGATCACCGAACCGGCGCCGATGGGACCGGCCCTCCTCCGGATTGACGGCCAGGTGATACAACCCCTCGTCTTCGATGCGGAGTCGCTCGCCAAACTTCCGGCGAGCGAGCAAGTGCCGGACGTATCCGTCATGGACTCGGCCATGCACGGGCAGGGCATTCGAGTCCGGGCGCTGTTGGATGTTGCCACCTGTAAAATCGGTGTCGACCACGTCACGTTTCATTCTGTGGATGAGCGATTTGCCGTCAGCCTTCGCTTTGCGGAGGCCGCCGACGCGGGCATTCTGGTCTACCAACGTGACGGCCGTCCCTTGCGCGAAGAGGAGGGAGGGCCGTTCCGCCTCATCGCCCCGGGGTTGAATGATCGGTGTGCGAATGTAAAGGGAGTGGCGCGGATCGAGTTGACCATCGGCCCCGGCAAGGATACGCGTCAGACAGCCGCGCAGTAGTAGCAACCCAAGCCTATCAGGGGGATACACATGGATCTCTTCGGTAAAGTCGCGCTCGTAGAGATTCCCGTCATGATCTTGCCGGAGCAGAAGGCATGGCTGGAGATGATGGTCAAAAAGGGCAAGATCGCTGTCCCGCCTGGCGGCAGTCTCCCTGAGGGATCCGTCGTTTCGATCTTTATGCGGACCCTCTTGTGGAACTCTGAAGAACAGCATCAGAGCTTGGCAATGGTCCCGGAAGAGATTCTCAAGGCGCTGCTGGAACGGAAAGGATTGGTCGAAACCCGCATGCAGATTTCCGTGGACCAAAAGGCATGGCTCGACAAAGCGGCCGCCTCCAGCCAGGTGCCGCTGCCTCCAGGCGACTCGGCCCAGTCCCTCTTTATTCGGGTCCTCCTCGAGCACGCCATCGAACAGCAGAAGGCCCTTGAGCGAGCGGATCCCTGGGCGGATGACGATGAGGAGTGAAAGCGGGTTATTTGCCCGCTAACGCGTCGACGCCCGCCTTGGCCACGCCCTCATCCTGATCACCTTTTCCTCCACCGATGCCGATGCCTCCGACGACCTTCCCGTCCTTTACCAAGGGCTGGCCTCCGGGGAGCGTGGTAAATTTTCCATCAGTGACGGAGGCGATTTCCCTCGTGATGTCGGGAGGAATGCCGCTGGAACCCGACGGCTTGCGGATCGATGCGGCCGTGTAGGCTTTGCTGAACGAGGTGTGGTTGGTGTGGTTGAACGCGCCGTCCATTTTCATGAAACCCACCAGGGTACCTCCTTCATCCACGATGGCGATGCCCATCGGGACGCCGATCTCCTGGGCCTTGGCGACGGCCGCTGCAAGAACCTTCTGGATGTCAGAGGTGGTGAGCTTGGTCGAACCGGACTCGGCGTTTGCGGTGACTGCCCAGGCGGGCAGAACCAGCACAAGCACTGCAGCCATAGCGAACCGGTGCATGTCGTTTCCTCCTGTACTATTACTTGGTAGTGGTGGGTTCGTCGCGTCGGGGAACGTGCCGTCCTTCTTCGAGGTCCAAGAGGTCGATCCATGTGACGATATCGGTGCGGGCGGGATCAATGGCATCCCGCGTCTTCCGGAAATAGGCCCACTTGGCGTCGTCGTCAGGACCGCGTTCCAGCAGTTGCTTATTCCATATCTCGATCTGCTTTTTTGAGCGTGGGCGCCCGTGCACGCCGAGCCACTCCAGAATCAAGTCATCGGTGCGGGACTTGGCCGCATAGGCAAAGTCCTGCTCGCTGATTTCCAGGAAGGATAACAGCGCCTTGTCCAGCGGGCAGGGGTAGATGTACGCGCCGTTCATCCCGTACTCCCGTGCCCGTCCCTTGTCAATCATCCGAGCCAGGTGGATGTAGCCGCCCAGGAGTTCGCGGGAGCTGCGGGGGAATTCTTTGGTCAGGTCATTCGGCCGCGGCCGTTCCACCCGCCCCATCATGGTATCGAGGGTCTTGCCTTTCATCTCGCCCATGCCGGTTGGGCCGGGAATGTTCAGTGACATGCGCGGACCTCCTCAGAGCAAGCGGTGATTGGAAAACGTGAGAGTCTTGATCGAGACCGTTCCGTTCTCCGCTGAAATGATGCGTCGCGAAGCGGGCAGGTCGGCCTGGCCGAGACGGACATGCGAGTCGGTAACACTCTCGACGTTCATCAGTCGTCCGTCCTGCGGATTGAAGTAATACACGGTGTACCGGGTGGTCAGGTACTTGTTGTCCACCGTGATCGCGCTGTCCTCGACGTTGATCGTGAACTTCATCGGTCCCATCGTGCGGTTGATCTGCGTCATCCGATCGTCATTCACCCGGTAGTGGGATTTCAGGCTGTCGTGGATGCGAATGGTCTGTCCCATGGGGTGAGGAGCCCCGCGGTCCAGAGTCAAGACGCTTTTGCCGTCAGATTGATCGAAGGTTCGAGGCCCACGGTGGACGGCGATCATGCTGATGGTGCCGGTCGCCCATTTCTGGATCTCCGCATCCGGGAGTGACACGCTGACGTCCTGGGCGGATTTGATGGTCACCGTTCCGTTGATCTCTTTCCCGTCCACGTTGACGGCGAGATCGGCGGTAAAGCCTTTAAAATCGATGGGCCAGCGGGCGGTCCTTTCGAACGCGCGCCGGAGCAGATCACGGGCTTCGGGATCGTCGCGCACGTCGGCCGGGACGGCTTCCTTGTTATACATCATCGTCATGAGACGTCTCCTTTCTGGTCGTTCGGTATCCGGCGATAACGCCATTATAAGATTGCCGGAATGGCGTCGTCCACCGAACCAACCTCCTATGCTGAGCCGTAGCATTTCGTTTTTACAAATTATTTCAGTATGTTATCAGATTTTTGTAGGGATTAAACCGTATTTTAGATGAATTAATGAGGTTTTTTCCAGGAAGGCCGTTATTTTGTGGTAAAATGAGGAGCTTGGCATCACATTTTTCGTCTGAGGGGCAAAAGTCATGAAAAAAGTGCGCCGCGGTAAAGTCAAAATAAGAACGCATAGAAGTCACAGGTCGCATAAGGCCCATAAAGAGATACGTCGGAAGACCGCCACAGTCGCCGCTATCCCAGCCAAAGCGTCTGAAGTCACCAGGCCTGTCCGGCCGGGTGAACGGACCAAGGGGCAATCCGCGCTCGCCACGACGGTGGCGGAAGACGAGTTGGAGGAACGCCGGCATCTGTTCGCAAAAGCACGGAAGGGCGACAAAGGAGCGGTGGCGAGAATCTATGAGTTGTACGGTGCGCGGATCTACACCACGGCCCAAGTGAAAGAAGTCCGGCCTGGCGATTTTTTCATGCCGCTTCCGCAAACACGGAAACGGGCTCGAACCGCCTGAGGAGTGTAGAAGTGAGTGCGTCGTGGGGGGCCGGTCGGCTGGAAAGCCGACCGGCCCTTCGACGTTTAAGGACAAGTTAGAAAAAGCCATGATGAAGGAACGCGATCCGGAAAAGTTGAAGCTGCTGTACGAACGGTTTCGTGATGTCTGTTTGGTTGAAAAGGAGGTCTGGTACGAGCTCTTCATGCCTCGCGAAGATCAAGGCGAGGGGGTCCGCATGACCAATCTCCATGACCGGTACGAGGTGGTCCTCGACAATCCCGATGTCGAGAAGGTCCTCGAAGCCAACATCCCTCTCGGAACAAAGGCGTTGGAAGCGGCCATCACGGAATACAAGGACGCCATCAGTTTCGTCAGAAAAAGCTAATCTGAGCTCCCTACTGAACGGCCACGCGCAGGCCTCCGCCCGCCAGAATGGCGGCCACGCGCTCGCACTCTTTGTGCGGCCCCTCATAGACTTCTGCCGATCCGACGTGGTCGATTCGATAGGCGAGTTCGAACGCGCGCTCGGGGGTCATCTTGGGGATGGCCCGGCAGAACAGATCAATCACTTGCTGATACGTATGGCAGTCGCAATTGTAGACGATGACGCGAGCTCCTAGTTCGTCATCGATACTGGTGCCTGTTTCTTCAATCGTCTCCGGGAGTGGGGCTGTAGGGAGTGCGGCCATGGGTGCCCTCTGTGTGAAGACGGTCACTCGCGCAGCAGAAACGTTCGCAGGGAAATGCGATCTCGCGCCATGATGCGCTGGAGCAGCCGGTCGTGCGAGACGGAGTCGGTCACCGCGTCGAGCTCGTGCTGCTGGCAGATCTGGATGGTGTACCACAGCGAGGCGGAGGTCTTGACCAGCATCAGCCCGTACTCCAGTAAGATCGCGCGCTCAGGGTCCAGTTTCAGCATGGACATCTGACGCACCTCCGCCAGGGTGATCTGCCACTCCATCCACCGGTTGGGCAGCCACGGGCTGAAGTCAGTGCCTTTCGGAGCCAGGCCGCGTTGGAAGCGGGCGTCATCCCGCAGGGCGAGATGGAAGATCTCGCGCCAGGCGTGGTCCTTAAAGTCCCGGTCGATCCGCTGGTCCATTTCCGGGCTCAGCGGCCCGTTCACGTTATAGCCCTGGACGATGCGGCCTTGCTTCAGAAACGCCGGGTACGAGTCACCCATGTGATCGGAATAGGCGGTGATCCCGCTGGTCGGCGTCAACTGCAGGGTCATGCAGTCTCGGAAATGGACGGTTTCGTATCGGGCGAGAATGCGCTCGAGAGTTTCCGGCGAGCAGAGATGAAAGGGATAAAAGAGTCCGCGCCGATCCGTCATCGTCTGGAGGACCTGACGTTACTTCCTCAGGCCGCACGACCGGGCGACCCCGTCCCGATAGCGGAGCCAATGGTCTAAGCCTTCCTGCATGGCATCGAGGATGAGCTGCTGGTCGGCAGCTCCTGTCGCATACGTGAGGACCGTGTGCCATGCGGTCTGGCGGTGACTGGACTCGACCATGAGGTGGACACGGATCAGGTCCAGGGATTTCGGATCGAGTCCGTGGTACTGCACCAGAGGATGCTTGTGAACGATCTCCTCGATCTGCTCCGCGTCTTTGGGGGGAGAGGGGTGGAGCACTTCCTGGCGGTCATGCACGCTCCCCTCGACGGAAATGGTCGCGACGGCCAGCGCCGTCAGCCAATCCCCCTCGAGGGTGATCTTGTCCAACCACTCCCGGTACGCCCGGCTCTCCGCAAGCAGGCTCACGTCGCGAAAATGCGCGCGTTCGAACCCCAACCCGAGCATCAAATTGAGAAACAAATCAGGGTGAGACTGCCCCAGCGTGAGACCGCCGGTGTCCTCTTCGTAGATGTTGCGGGCCAGTTCGCTGCGGACGGGGCGAGGAGGGTTTTTCCCATGGATCCGGCTGAGGAACACCGGGAAGTCCCGGACATAGACGGCGTATTCCTGCCGGTAGTGGGTTTCAAGCTGGGCTTTGGTGACCTGGGGTCCGGTGAACTGCGGCCAGGCCCAATGGTCTTTCCGGTCCATGATCGCCATTAGCTTTTCACGGAACTGCTCGTTGGAGAGTGGCTTCATAGGGTTCTCCATTGCATCGCTGCGCTCGAGTGACTAGAATGACCCATTAGATGCAACCCGTCACCATTCAAAATACCGAAGACATCTTTCACTTTCTCGCCGAGGTGTCGTTGAAGGGGCGCGGCATGACGGCCGAAAGCCTCCTGGACAGAGTCCTCGATGAAGGATTCACCGAGCCCATCTATTTCAACGCCACCGGTGAGGATCCCGACGCCTACTACCAGGGCACGCCCAACGCCTGGGCCGTGTACACGATCCGCGAGTGGAAGCGGGTCATGATGGTTTCCGGCGGCCCCGGCCAGGAACGGCGTGTCCAGATCACCGAGACGCCCTGATCACGCGATCCCGAACACATGGGCCAGCTCAGCGGGCGTTCGATACTGAATCCCGCGCATGCCGAGGCGCTCGGCCGCGTCCACGAACTCGGCACGATCGTCCACGTACCAGACCTCCTGCGCCTTCACGCCCGCGCGTCTGAGCGCGTACGTGTAAATGTCGGGCGCCGGTTTTCGGCTGCCCACCGCATACGACACGATCGCGTCTTCCATCCATCCGAAGACGGGATACGTCTTCGAGATATACGGAAAGTGTACGGGGTCCGTGTTGGAAAGTGCAAGCAGGCGGGTACGGCCCACGAGTTGCTGGACGATCCGGACGACGGGGGTATTCTCGCTGAACCCGGAGTTCCAGATTGCACAGAACCGGTCGAACGAGGCGTTGAGCCGGTACGCATCCTTCATGCGGTCATAGAACCGCTCGGCGGAGAGCCGGCCTTCCTCGAACGCGGCGATGAGCGGGGACGTGCGCCACTCACGGATCGAGGCGAGCAGGACGGCCTGATCACGAAAGCTGACGTTATCGGAGGCGTTGGCCAGGCCGATTCCAATCGCGAGGTGGTCCACGTTGATCAGCACGTTGCCCACGTCAAGCATGGTGACTTTCGGCAGAGCCGCCGTTGCATTTTGCGACGACCCCGGCTTACAATCTGACATGACCAAGCTGCTCGTTCCCCACGACGAAACCGAACTGATGCTCCTGACCAGCATTCTGGAAAGCAGCGGCATCGAATTTCATGTCCAGAACGAGCATTTCGGCGGCCTCTATCCCGGCCTCAACATCTTCCCGTTCAACGAGCGTGTGATCCTGGTTGCCGAGTCCGATTTCGATCGCGCCTCGCTCTTGGCCCGCGATTTCCTGGAGTCGATGAAGGAGCCGTCCGAGCCGGGAGGGGAGGCGGGATGAGGGAGTGTCAGTACCACCCGCCGACCAGCTTATCTTCCTCAAAATAGAGGTAGCGGTGCTTGACGGTCGCGCTGTCGATCCAGTCTTCGAACACCCACAGCTCGCGGCGGATGCCGGAGTCCGTATAGGTCACGTCCATTTTGTAGGGAGAGCCCCAGCTTTTCAGGACCTGCTCGCGACTCATCCCGACCACCACGCGCTTCTTCGCGACGGCTTCTTCCAGTGTCGGGTATTGGTAATAGGGAAGAAATCGCCAGGTCGCCATTCCCAGGAGCGCCGCGCCCAACACGGCGTACAGGGTGAGGCGTACGGAGCGACGGCAGAGGTAGGGTAGCGAAGACAGCGAAGCATCCACGATGCATAATCTATCAGCGTGGCGCCGTTACGGTCAAGCCTGGGGGCTCATGTTGTAGGCGTCGCATGTACGTCGAAGTCGATTCGAACCCGAACTGCGACAACTCCGTCTTCATCCGGTTCCGGGAACTGGGAGAGGCGCGTCCGGTCGCGCAGGTGCGGGTGTACGACCGGGTCTCCACCGGGGAATGGTGTCAGATCACCGGTTGGCAGGAAGACCCATCCGTCCCTCTGTGTCCGACTCTGGCAAGGCCCGTTGAAGATTCAGGCGCCGGCGTCGTCTATTTGGTCACGGGGGGCAACTGGGGCATCAGGCTCAAGCCGTGTGATCTGGATGAAGACTGGAGCCTTGAGAGCTCACGGCAATGGGGCGAGGCCTATCTCTCACTGGCGGATCAGCGTGATATCAAGTTTGCAGATGAGAAATGACAGTGGTGGGGGTCCTGTCGCCGAACAGCCCTGACGTGCTCAGAGCGTTTCGGCGTTGCAGCCCCGCAGACTCGCCTGTACGCTCTTCCGCTCCGCCCGGGCGCCCGTTCGGTGCCACCCCGTCATTCTTTACAATCAGGGCGCGTAGTGGGGCAGCGGGACTTTCTTCTTGTCCGGTTCGGGCGGGGGCGGGAGCGAGGCGGCCTTGGCGGAGAAGGGGTTGATCATGGCCTCGTGGGTGAGCTTGTTATGGTCGATGATCAGCTGAGCGCTGTCCAAGGCGATCTCAATGCGGTTCACGGTGTCGCGCAGGGTTAGGCGCGCCGGCAGGATCTCCAAGGTGTACAGGCGGTAGGACAACGACCAGTCATAGTCGTCCCTCTGTCGTCCTTTAACCAGGCGACGTGCGTCCTTGGATGTTTGATTCTGGATGAGAATGATGAACAGGGTCGACCGGAAGGTCGGCGCGTCGTCCGCAGGGGAGGGCTTGAATTCCGGCACCAGCTTGGGGATGTCCGCTAACGGCACCCCCAACGGTGCGGTCACCGGGCCCGCGACGGAACCAGTCAGGGGATCGGGGCTCAAGAATTCGATCTCAACCAATCTGACGATCAGGGTCGGGATATCAGAATTCGGCTTGTCCTCTTTGGCGTATTGGAACGAGTACCGGATATTGACCTTGTCCCGGACGTAGTAGTACACGTCTTCGCCCATCGCGCCGGGAATCTGGTCCTTCAGGACGTTTTCCCATTCCTCGAACGCATAATACCTGTACACGCGAAGCGCGGCGCTGATGTCCCGGATCTTCTGGGGCGGCCCGAGTTTGGCGCGGAGTTCCTCCTGGGTGAGGCCCAGGTAGCCGTCCGAAAAGAGGGCTGCGGCGTGCGCGGGAGAAGGCGAACTGGCCCAGACGATGATTCCTATGAGCAGGAGCGAGGCAGCGTTCCGCATCGGTGTTAATCCTACGGACGGGTTCGGGGGATTGTCAAGGCGGCCTTCTTGCCAAGGAATGCCCTATCCAGTATAGTTCCCTAGCGATGGACATCACACAGCTTTTACAGCGTCGCATCGCCATCATCGATGGCGCGATGGGGACCATGATTCAGGCGTACCAGCTCGATGAATCGGGGTTCCGAGGCCAGCAGTTCGCGCGCCACCCGTGCGACCTCAAGGGCTGCAACGACCTCTTGTCCCTCACCCAACCGGACCTGATCGGGGCTATTCACCGCCAGTACCTGGACGCCGGCGCCGACATCATCGAGACGAACACGTTCAACTCCACGTCCATCTCCATGGCGGACTACAAGCTGGAGGCGCACGTCTATGACCTGAACCTGGCCGGCGCACGCGTCGCGCGCAAGGCGGTGGATGCGGTGATGGCGAAAGATCCTCAACGCCCCTGCTTCGTCGCCGGGGCCATCGGCCCGACGAACCGCACGGCGTCCATGTCGCCCGACGTCAACAACGCGGCCTTCCGGGCCATCACCTATGACCAGTTGGTCGCGGCCTATACCGAACAGATCCACGGGTTGCTGGACGGCGGTGTGGACCTGCTCCTGGCGGAAACGGTCTTCGATACGCTGAACGCCAGGGCTGCGCTGTTCGCCATCGACCAGTATTTTGAGAAGACCGGACGGCGCGTGCCGGTGATGGTGTCGGTGACGATCACGGACCGCAGCGGACGCACGCTCTCCGGGCAGACGGTGGAGGCCTTCTGGAATTCGATCTCCCACCTGCCGCTCTTGAGCGTGGGGATCAACTGCGCCCTCGGCGCCAAGCAGATGCGCCCGTACGTCGAGGAGCTGGCCCAGATCGCTCCGGTGTACATGAGCTGCTATCCCAACGCCGGCTTGCCCAACGCGTTTGGCGGGTTCGACGAGACCCCCGAGATTATGTCGGCCGACCTCCGGGAGTTCGCCGCGAACGGCTGGCTCAACATCGTCGGCGGCTGCTGCGGGACCACGCCGGCCCATATCAAGGCCATCGCGGAGGCGGCGCGGGACTGTCCGCCGCGCGCGCCGGCGACCCCGGAGCCGTATACGCGCTTGAGCGGTCTGGAGCCGTTGACGATGCGGCCGGACGCCAATTTCGTGAACATCGGGGAGCGTACCAACATCACCGGCTCGCCGCAGTTCGCCAAGCTGATCCTCGGCGGTGAGTACGAGGGCGCCCTGTCCATCGCGCGGCAGCAAGTCGAAGGCGGCGCGCAGATCGTCGACGTCAACATGGACGAAGGGATGCTGGATTCACACGAGGCCATGAGCACGTTCCTCAAGCTGATCGCCTCGGAGCCGGACATCGCCCGCGTCCCGCTCATGATCGACAGCTCCAAATGGGAGGTGATCGAGGCCGGGCTCAAGTGCGTGCAGGGCAAGCCCGTCGTGAACTCGATCAGTCTGAAGGAAGGTGAGGAGGTCTTCAAGGCGCACGCCCGGTTGGTCAAGCGGTACGGGGCGGCGGTCGTCGTCATGGCATTTGACGAAGCCGGGCAGGCCGATACGCTGGAGCGGAAGATCGAGATCTGCCGGCGGGTCTATCGGATCTTGACCCACGACATCGGCTTTCCGCCGCAGGACATCATTTTTGATCCCAATATCCTGACGGTGGCCACCGGGATTGAGGAACATAACAACTACGCGGTCAACTTTATCGAGGCGACGCGCTGGATCAAATCCAACCTGCCCCTCTGTAAGGTCAGCGGCGGCGTGAGCAACATCTCGTTCTCGTTCCGCGGTAACAACGTGGTGCGCGAGGCGATGCACTCCGCCTTCCTCTATCACGCGATCAAGGCCGGTCTCGACATGGGGATTGTCAACGCCGGCCAACTGGCAGTGTACGAAGAGATTCCCAAGGACCTGCTCGAGCTGGTGGAGGACGTGCTGCTCAACCGCCGCCCGGACGCGACCGAGCGGCTCGTCAACTTCGCGGAGACCGTCAAGCAGAAGGGCAAAGTGGCCGTGCAGGAGGACGCCTGGCGGCAGGGTCCGGTCGAGGAGCGCCTGTCGCATGCGCTGGTAAAGGGCATCGTCGAGTATATTGAGGCGGACGTGGAAGAGGCGCGGCAGAAATACGCCAAGCCGCTGGAGGTGATCGAAGGGCCGCTCATGGCGGGGATGAATGTCGTCGGGGACCTCTTCGGCTCAGGGAAAATGTTCCTTCCCCAGGTCGTCAAGAGCGCGCGCGTCATGAAGAAGGCGGTGGCCTACCTGTTACCGTTCATGGAAGCGGAAAAACGGGCCTCCGGCAAAAGCCAGGCGCAGGCGAAAATCCTCATGGCGACCGTGAAGGGGGACGTGCACGACATCGGCAAGAATATCGTGGGCGTCGTCCTCGGCTGCAACAACTACGAGGTGATCGACCTGGGCGTGATGGTGCCCTGCGAGAAGATCCTCAAGACGGCGCGCGAGCACAACGTCAACATCATCGGCCTCAGCGGCCTGATCACGCCGTCGCTGGACGAGATGGTGCACGTGGCGCGCGAGATGGCCCGCGAGGGCTTTGCGGTGCCGCTCCTGATCGGCGGCGCGACGACCAGCAAGGCGCATACGGCGGTGAAGATCGCGCCGGCGTATGACCAGCCGGTGGTGCATGTGTTGGATGCGTCCCGGGCCGTCGGGGTTGTCAGTAAGTTGATCAGTTCGGACCAGAAGTCCGCCTTTGCGGAAAAAACTCGCCTTGATCAGGAGCAGGTCCGGCAGGCGCATCAGGAACGGGGGCCGAAAACCTTGCTGACGTTGGAACAGGCGCGTGAGAGGAAAACCAGGATTGATTGGCAAGCGGCGGACATTCCGAAGCCGGCGTTCACCGGCGTGCGCCGGCTCGATCATTTCCCGCTGGATGAGATCGTGCCGTTCATTGACTGGTCGCCGTTCTTCCATACGTGGGAGCTGCGGGGGCGTTACCCCAAGATCTTCGACGACCCCACGGTCGGCAGCAAGGCCAAGGAGCTCTTTGAGGACGCCCAAAATTTGTTGAAGGAAATCGTCAAGAAAAAGCTCCTAACTGCCCGTGCAGTCTATGGGTTCTTTCAGGCTAACAGCATCGGCGATGATATCGAGCTGTACGCCGATGAATCGCGGAAGCGTGTCCTGACGACCTTCCACACGCTCCGCCAGCAATCGCCCAAGCCCGAGGGACAGTTCAATCAGGCCCTGGCCGATTTCATCGCGCCCAAATCCACCGGACTGCCCGATCATCTGGGCGCGTTTGCCGTGACGACCGGCATCGGCATCGAGGCGATCTGCGAACGTTTTGAGAAAGACCACGACGACTACAATTCGATCATGTCCAAAGCTCTGGCCGATCGGCTGGCGGAGGCCTTTGCGGAGCTGTTGCATAAGAAGGCGCGCGAGGAGTGGGGCTACGGCAAGGGGGAGGCGCTCAGCCCTGAAGACCTGATCCGGGAGCGCTATCGCGGCATCCGTCCGGCGGCCGGCTATCCGGCCTGCCCGGATCACACGGAGAAGCGCATCTTGTTTGACCTGTTACAGGCGGAGAAGCAGGCGGGCATCACGCTGACTGAAACCTTCGCCATGCTTCCGGCCAGCTCGGTCAGCGGGTTGTATTTCGCCCATCCCGACGCGAAGTATTTCGCCGTCGGCAAACTCGGCCGCGACCAGGTGTTAGATTACCATCTCCGCAAGGGCATGGACCTACGGGCCGTCGAGCGCTGGCTCTCCCCGAACCTGAACTACGATCCAGCGCCTCCGACCGCGACGTCCTAGATTCAACGACGCCGTCTGCTCCTGGGGAAGGAGCATCTAGTGGTTGGACCGATGGTTTTTTCTCGACCACGTAAATTCTCTCATCTGGATACTATCCGATATGAAATTGATATGCTTCGTTTCTGTTACGGAATACTTCAGCAAACGAATCAGAACGATCTTGATCGGCATAGTTACGTCTAATAGAAGCTTTTCTTTTGCACTATAGGAACCTTATCGAATTCTTTGCTGGACACGCTGGACTTAATGCAATGAACTGGAAGGACTGGACAAATGGAAGAATTTTAACTGATGAGGAGATCACGCGTATTTTTGATACTGGACCCTATAGTCATCGAAGCGCCATCTCATGCTATCTTGAGCACGTGACACCCAACCGATCAGAGAGGGATCGCAATTGGGATATTGATGGAATGTACCGTGAGATAGAGCAACTGCTGCTGAATTTTGAAGGTCTGTTTCCACGAGTGACATGAAAGAAAAAGAGGACACAATGATTACTGACCCAGCCATTTTGAAAGATCCCCAACGGTTGAAAGAGGCGATTAACAATAGGCCCCCGATGACGCATTGGGTATATGCTCTTATCGTTATTGCCTTGGGGTGGTTAGGAGGATTTGTGGGGAATTTTATCGGTTTGCCAGCGCTGCTTTTATCTTCGTATCCCGAACGAAGGAGAATTGGCCGGGCCTATGGCGTAATTATGGCAGTTTTCTTTCTGTCTCTCGCGCTTCTTGCGCTTGTCTCATATCATAACAATCCCAATCGTGGTCTCGGAATAACAGAAATTGTACTTTTCCTTCCACTAGCAGCAGTTTTTGGTGGGGCAGTGGCTCTGTCCAAATGGAAGAAGCCATGAGAGTGAATGAATGGAATCTGAATACGAAAATAAATCTGTCCCGCCTTTTCCGTAGACGGCTAAATAAGTCGTGTCTGACCCTCTTGTGAAGCCTAAACACAGTAAGTCGAGTGATGAATGATGTGGGAGGAACTCGGGCAAGCAGTATTTTATTTCGGCGCAGGCAGTATCTTGTTTGGTATGCGTAAAACACTTGTGGCTTCAACACAGGCCAGTAATAGCGCCGTTGGGAAGCTCATCGGGTGGAAAGTGAAAGAGTCGCGTTATGGTTACTATCTCGCAAACTTTATCATACTGGCCACAGCGAGCGTCGCGTTCTTCTTTGGCCTCATCACGCTCTATGCGCTCGCAACTGGTCAGCCATCGCCAATACGCTAAGAAGAAAGAAAAGTAGGGTCAGACTCGATTTATTTACAAGGTTTGAATACAACGATGAGCAAGTCTATTTTCTCCATTATCCCTGATGCAGAAAAACTCTTGGCGTTGGAGCCGGAGGAGCTTGCGGGGATTGTACTTGAGCATCTGAATTCCTTCACTAGAGAAGAGGGAAATAATTCGTGCAATCGTTATAATTTTTCAGGACACCAGACTGTTCAAGAGTATCCTAAGGAATATTGGGACCAAATATTATGTGCCCTTATGGAGGCGTGGTCCTGGCTGGAAAAAGAGGGGTTGATTGCTCCGAGACCGAGAGAAACAAGTGGCGCATGGGTATTTATTACACGCAGGGGCGAACTACTCAAAAGGCGGACTGATTTTGAAGTTTATCGACGAGATAATGCCATTCCTCAGAAGTTGCTTCATCCGTTGATTGCCCAAAGGGTCTTGTCCCCCTTTATTCGTGGAGCTTACGATTCGGCAGTCTTCGACGCTTTCAAAGAGGTGGAGGTTGCAGTCCGAGCGGCAGGTAAGTTTTCTGCTGAAGATATTGGTGTGAAGTTAATGCGTAAAGCGTTTGATGCTTCTGGTGGGCCTTTGACGGACGCGAATGCACTTCCGGCTGAGCGTCAAGCCCTGAGTGATCTATTTGCTGGGGCAATCGGCTCCTATAAAAATCCACAGAGCCACAGACATGTGGCGGTCGATCACAACGAAGCAGTGGAGATGATCATACTGGCCAGTCATCTCATGCGAATTGTGGACTCAAGAACTGATGCTGTGAAAAGGGCCTCGGCTAAGCCTGCTTAGGCTCGGTGGCGGCGGGAGAGGAGGAGCGCCAGGCCGGTACCGATGAGGATCCCGCTCGCGAAACCAAACTCCAGGGATGTAGAAGGGGACAAATTTATTTGGGGGACTGAAGTCAGCTTTTAGAGAAGGCGCGATTCTCCACGCAGCTCAGCCTATCGAAATGATGAAAATCGATCCCAAAGATTTCCGCGTTCGGGCAGGAGAAAAGGTCAAGCTCAAAAAGTGGCCGACGTCCGTGAAGCCTTTCTGCAAGACGAAGGAACAGTATCAACAACTTCTTGTGGAACACATTCAGGAACTGAGCTCATTGCAAGGCCTTCTCTATGCATACAACCGCTATTCTGTGCTGCTGATTTTCCAGGCTATGGACGCCGCCGGGAAAGACAGCGCCATCAAGCATGTGATGTCCGGTGTGAATCCACAAGGCTGCCAGGTGTTTAGTTTCAAACATCCGAGTGCCGAGGAGCTGGAGCACGATTTTCTTTGGCGCACGACCCGTTGTCTGCCGGAACGTGGGCGGATCGGTGTCTTTAATCGTTCGTATTACGAGGAAGTGCTGATCGTTCGTGTGCATCCGGAGATTCTCCACAGCCAGAGTCTTCCGGACGAGTTGCTCGACGAGGAGACAATTTGGCAGGAGCGGTATCGATCCATCGTGGACTTGGAGAACCATCTTCATCGAAACGGAACCCGGATCATTAAATTCTTTCTCCATCTGTCCAAAGGAGAACAGCGAAAGCGCTTCCTTAAACGCATTGATGAGCCGAGCAAGAACTGGAAATTTAGCCTTGCGGATATTGAGGAGAGGAAACGGTGGAAGCACTACATGAAGGCGTACGAGGCATGTCTGAGTGCGACCAGCACTCCCAATGCGCCCTGGTATATCATTCCCGCCGATAATAAAGAAAACTCACGAGTAATTATTTCCCAGATTATCCGGGACACGCTTAAAGGACTTAGAATGAGTTACCCGAAGCCTGACACAAAACGTCGGAAGGAATTACAGTCGATCCACAGACTGCTCGCGAAGTAACGATCCGAAGTGGGGTCAGACTCGATTTCTGCGGCGGCGGGAGAGGAGGAGAGTCAGGCCGGTGCCGATGACGAGTCCGCTCGCAAACCCAAACCCTATGAGAAGCGCTCGGTTGGCCCTTAGACTCTGCAGAAGATTTGCGAGAGCGGGTGTCTGATCAGCGGAGCCCACATGGGCTTCGCCTCCCAGCAACTCTTCCCTGTAACGCTCCAGAAGGTAAGGCTCCGGAATCGCCTCCTTCTTCTTCGCACCTCTTTTCACACGCCGCGCCATCGGACCCCCAGTCTACCACGGTAAAGTTTTCCTAGGAAGTTCTTCGCCGGATGCAACCTTTAGGGACGGGCGAGGGAGACGCCCTGCCACGGCAGGCGAAGGCCCGACTCCGCGTCGAAGAGGTGGAGCCGGCGGGCGTCGAGCGTGAGCCCGACCGACTGATTGGGTGAGGCAGCCCAGTCGGCCGGCGCTTCGGCACGGATTTCCGCGGAATCCCAACGTACTGTTGCCCACGTGCGCGAGCCGGCCGGTTCCGTCTCGATCACCGTGGCAGTGAGCGGCGAAGAACCAGACGGCTCGGCGACGGTGATGTCTTCGGGACGGATGCCGACGAGCACCGCTTGGGGAGCGCTCGGCGATTCGGGCGGCGCGGGGACAGCGGGGTCCGGCTCAAGGAGGATCCGGAGTGAACCGACTTCCAGTAGGGGAGAAGACCCGGTAAGGAGCCGTCCGGACAGGAGATTGATCTGGGGGCTTCCCATGAAACGCGCGACGAACGTGTTGTCGGGACGGCGGTAGATGTCCATCGGGCTGCCGACCTGCTGGACGAGCCCGCGGTTCAGCACGGCGATCTGGTCGGAGAGGCTGAGTGCCTCCTCCTGGTCGTGCGTGACGTAGAGAGTCGTGGTCTTCAACCGCGCGTGCAGCCGCTTGATCTCCGACCGGGTCTGGACGCGGAGATGGGCGTCCAGGTTCGAGAGCGGCTCGTCCATCAGGAAGACTTGAGGTTCGCGGATCAGTGCCCGCCCCACCGCGACGCGCTGACGTTCTCCGCCGCTGATTTCTTGTGGTTTCTTGGCCAGCAGGCCCTCCAGCCCCAGCAGCCCCGCGACCCTGGGCACCTCGCGCTCGATCAGCGCGGCGTGGCGTTTTCGCACCTGGAGCGGGAAGGCCAGGTTCTCATAGACCGTTTTGTGCGGATAGAGCGCGTAGGATTGAAAGACCATCGCCACGTCCCGATCCTTGGGCGACAACGAAGTGATCCGCCGGTCGCCGAAGTAGATGTCTCCGGATGAGACCGGCTCAAGGCCCGCTACAAGGTTCAACACCGTGGACTTGCCGCACCCGCTCGGCCCCACCAGCGTAAAAAACTCGCCGTCCCGGACGGTCAACGTGAAGTCGTGGATGACCATCCGCGCCCCATAGTGCTTTCCAACTCTCTCAAACCGTACGTCCGGCATACGACGGCTAGCCTTTCACGGCGCCCGCGGTCAGTCCGCTCACGATGTGCCGGTGGAACAGCAACACCAGCGCCAGGACCGGCAGGGTCACGACGATGGAGGCGGCGGCGATCTCCCCCCATCGAATTTCATGCAGTCCCGGGAACAGTGCGATGGCGACGGGCACCGTGCGCGAGGCCTCCGTCGCTGTGAAGGTAAAGGCGTACAGGAACTCGGTCCAAGAAAACAGAAAGGCGAGGATGCCCGCCGCCGTCAACCCGGGACGGCAGAGCGGCAGCAGGATCCGCACGAACGCCTGCCACGGCGAACAGCCGTCCACGCGGGCCGCCCGGTAGAGGTCTTCGGGAAGCTCGCGGAGAAAGTTGGTGAGCACCCAGATGGTCAGCGGCAGGGCGAAGGTCGTGTGGCTGATGAGCAACGCCCACCACGTGTCGCGCAGGCCCAGCGCCCGGATGATGATGAACAGAGGACCGACCGTCACGATCGCGGGGAACATGGAACAGCCCAGCACGAGTCCCAGGACCAGAGTCTTCCCGCGAATGGGCAGGCGCGCGAGGGGAAACGCGGCAAGCATCCCGAGGGTCAGCGCCGCGAGAGTCGTGAAGACGGCGACCGCGAAGCTGTTGAGCAGGACCCGGGAAAACGGATGCTGCTGGAACAGCGCTTCGTAATGGTCCAACGTCGGATGCAGGGGAAGGAGCGGGGGGAGCTGCACGAGATCCGTGTCGGGTTTGACCGACGTGAGCGCCTGCCACAGGATCGGAAACAGAGTCCAGGCGAGCACGACGGCCAGGATGAGAACTGCACCAACAGAAGGGAGGCGTGCGGACTTCACGACCGTGCCCTCACAAACCGGCGGCTGTCCCTGCGTCCGACCCAGAGCTGGAACAGGCTGACCAATGCGACGAGCATGAACATCACCACGCCGATGGCCGAGCCGTAGCCGAACTGGAGGGTTTGAAAAAGCATCTTGTACGCGTAGATGGACAGGGTCTCGGTCGTGTCGGCCGGCCCTCCGCTGGTCATGACATAGAGGAGATCGAACGCTCGCAGCGCGTCGATCATGCGGAACAGGACGACCACCATGAGAATCGGGCGCAGCAGGGGCAACGTGATGTGTCTGAACGTCTGCCAGGGTGACGCGCCGTCCAGCGAGGCGGCACGGTAGACATCGGAAGGGATGAGCGCGAGGCCTGCCAACAAGAGGATGACGACGAACGGCGTGGTCTTCCAGACGTCGGCCACGATGGCGGCATGGATGGCCAGCGACGGCGTGCCCAGCCAATTCACCGGCTCGGTCGTCAGCCCGGATGCGCGCAAGAAATAATTCAGGATTCCCAGTTCGGGCTGGTACATCCAGTCCCACATCTTGGCGGTCACGACCGTGGGAATGGCCCAGGGGAGCAGAATCACGGCGCGCATCCACCCGACTCCGGGGAACCGGCGGGCGAGCAGGAGCGCGATGCTCAGTCCCAGGGTCACCTCCAGCGTGACGGACAGAACCGCAAAATAGCAGGTCACACCGAGGCTGTTCCAAAAGCGGGGCGTCTGGACGAGCAGCCTGAAGTTGTCCAGTCCGATGAAGGCATCGATGCCGAACGGCAGGATGCGCTGGCGGAGGCTCAGCCAGAACAAACCCAGAATGGGGTAGATCGCCACCACGGCCAGGACAGCGAGGGCCGGCACCAGCAGGGCGTAGCCCGTGTGAATCTCGCTGCGGTCTCTCATCGGGCCTCCAGGCGAAGCACGGGTTCAAGCTGAAGCTGCGCCGAGCGGAGAGCCGTTTCAGGATCGCGCAAGCCGGCCAGCACGGCGCTGAATTCCGATTGCAGAACCTGCGAAACCATGGGGTAGAAGGGTGTCACGGGCCGGGGACGCGCGCCGGCGAGGATCGGGCCCAACCGCGCCAGGTGCGGCTGCGTGGCGAACATGCCTGGGTCTTCATAGAGGGCGCGGCGCGTCGGGAGCATACCCACCTGGACGGTCAAGATCTTTTGTACCTCCGTAGACGTGAGAAACTCGATGAACCGCCAGGCTTCCCGCGGATGCCGGCTGTCGCGGGTGATACCCAGCTGCCAGCCGCCCAGGGTCGAGGCCAGCCGGTCGTTGCCGAAGGTCGGCAACGGATACACGCCGACTTTCCCCCGCACGGGCGACCCTGCGCGCTCAAACATCGTCCAGGCGTAGGGCCAGTTGCGGGTGAAGACAGCCTGACCGTTGCCGAACAGATGCCGGCTGGTCTCCTCGTCGGCCGTCGTGACGAGCGAAGGGGAGATATGGTAGGTGCGGATGAGGTCCCGCATGAACGCCAGCGCGTTGCGCGTGGCGGGGCTCGTCAACGCCGTGAGTTGCCGGTCCGTCGTCAGAATATCCCCGCCGTTGCCCCAGATGAATTCCAGTGCATTGCAGATGAGCCCCTCGTACTGGCGTCCTTGCCAGATGAACCCGTACAGCCGGGGGTTGTGTTCACCCGCCAACACGATGCGTGCAGTCTCCACCAGCTCGGACCAGGTGCGCGGCGGCGGACGGTCGTATCTCTCCAGGAGGTCCTGGCGAAAGTACAGCAATCCCGCATCGATGTTCCACGGCACGGCAAAGACCCGTCCGCGGTACGTCACCGCCTCGATGGTGTTGGGCAGAAAAGACGCTTGCGCCGTATAGGGGAAAAACTCATTCAAAGGCCGGATCCAGCCGGCCCGGCTGAACTCCGCAATCCAGATTACGTCCATGGCGAGGACATCGATCCCGCCGGAGCCGCCTTCCAGGTTGATGGCGTAGATCTGATGCTGCTGGTCGGTCGAGGACGGGAGCGGTTCGGACCGGACGCGAATCGTCGGGTTCTCGGCTTCAAATCGGCGGATCAGGTCCTGAAGTGGGCGGGGATCGCCGGAGATCTTCCCGTGCCGGAAGACGAGAGAGACCGTGCCCGGCTCGACCGCCGGAGGAGGCCCGCTGGAAGAGCAGGCCAGGAGCGCGGCGAGCGTGCACCAGAGCAGCCCCACGCGCCGGAGGATGGAGGCAGACGAGGTCATTCTTGGGCCGGCCTTCAACGCCGGGCTTATGGTTGAAGTTGGGTGGTCAGCTGGGGGATGGGGATCCCGATCTTTTCCGCCTCCAACCGCTTCAAAATCCGCCTGCGTAATTCGTCCTGGACGATGTACTGGTCTGCAAAGTCCCGGACGTGCACGTTGAGGGTGAAGGCCAGCGCGTTATCCCCGAATCCGGGAATGAGCCGCACGGCGGGCGCAGGTTCAGCCAGGAGCCCGGGGACGTGACCGACGGCTTTCGTCGCCTCTTCCACCAGCACGCGTGTGACATGGGCCGGGTCGGCATGGTATGAGACATTGACCGGAATTGATATCCCCATACGCGGCTCGGGTAAGGAGTAATTGGTCAGGATGGCTTGCGTCAACTTGTTGTTGGGGATGATCACCATGTTGTTGGACAGCATACGGATGCGGGTGGTGCGCCAGCCGATATCCGTGACGTAGCCTTCCTGTCCCGTCTCCAGCCTGACGAAATCCCCGACCCGGACCGGTTTGTCGATCAGCAGATGGATGCCGGCAAAGAAGTTGGAGAAGCTATCCTGCAAGGCCAGCGCGACGGCAAGCCCTCCCACGCCCAGGGCCGTCAGGATAGGGGTGATCGAGACGCCCAGCCCGCTCAAGAGGACCAGCCCGCCTAGAACCCAGATGGTGACATTCGCGAACGCGAAGGAAAGGCCGGTGGCCGGGAGCAGCAGGTTGTTCTTCCTGATGGCCTCCCGCAGTGTTGAACCCGCCACGTTCGCCACTGCGGCCGTCACCGAGATCACCAGCAGCGCATAGATGACCTGCAGCACGTGGGCACCAACGCGCCCAGGTAGGGAAGCAACATCGATCGCGACGTACAGACCGATCAGGACGCACCAGATCAGGGAGGGCAGGCGGAGACTCTCCATCAGAATGTCGTCCATGCGGGTGGCCGTCTGGCTCGCCCATCGGTGGAGTGCGCGGAACGCCAGATAGCGCAGCCCCAGAGCGAGGCCCGTCACGGCGGCGAAGGCCGCCAGGGCCTTGAACAGACTGATCAGTTCGGGCTGCATCGTCGTCATCAGGTCCTTACACCATTATAACCAAACCATATAGCCGGCGACGGCGCATGTCAATTTTTGATCAGGCCGAAGATTACCAGGAACACCACAGTCCCCACCGCGCAGGAGACCACGGTGACCACAAAGCCGGTTCGGAGCCACATGCGGAAGGTGATAGGCTTGCCTGCGCGTTCGCTCAATGAAATGGCCAGGATGTTGGCGCTCGCGCCGATCGGGGTGCCGTTGCCGCCGAACCCTGCCCCCAGCGCCAAGGCCCACCACAGCGGTTCGATGGGTAATCCTTCCGCCTCGAGTGTTTTGATGATCGGAATCATGGCGATCACGAACGGGATGTTGTCCACGACAGCCGAGAGGGTGGCGGCGACCCAGATGAGGAGCACCGCGCTGAGTAAGAGGTGTGAACGGGCAAAATTCATGAGCAATTCGGCCGTTGCCTTCATCACCCCGGCAGCTTCCATGCCTCCGACGACGATGAACAGACACGCGAAAAAAATGAGTGCGTTCCACTCGACCTCCTTGAGGATGACTTCAGGATCAGGACGAACCAGGACAAGCGCTAACGCGGCGCCGGCAAAGGCAACATAGCCGGCTTGGAGGGGCACGAGATCCTGAAGGACAAACAGCGCGAGCACGAGGGCAAGAACCCATAGCAGTTTCCGAAGCGCGCTAGGGTCCTTGATAGAGTCAGCCGGCGTCAGGGATTGGAACGCCGTCTGCAGATCCGAAGTGACGTCTATTGGAGGACCGAAGGTGTAGCGCAAGGCCAGAAGAGTCGGATAGTACGCCACGACGACGACCGGCAACAGGATGAGCAGAAACTGGTTGAACGTGAATCCCGCGGCGGAGCCGATCAGCATATTCGGAGGATCGCCGATCAGCGTCGCCGTTCCGCCGATGTTTGAGAGCATGGCTTCTGCCATCAAGAGTGGCATCGCATTGATTCGGAGTTTCTCCGCGACCAGCAACGTGACCGGCCCGATCAGGATGATCACCGTCATATTATTCAGGAACATTGAAACGAGCGTCGTCAGCGTGCCGAGCAACACCAGCAAACGCCACGGAGACCCGCCTGAACGTTGTGCCGTCTGGATTGCGAGGTATTCGAATACACCGGTTCTGGCCAGCATGGCCATGAGAATCATCATGCCGAGCAGCAGCGCCAAGGTATTGAAGTCAATGGCGCCGAGAGCCTGGCGCTGGGAATAGAACCCCAAGAGGAGACCGGCTGCGACCATCGCGGCAGCCCCGACCCAGACGACAATGGTTCGGTGGACCCAGTCCGTCAGGAGGACGACGATGGTAATGAGGAAAATGAGGATGGAAACCCAGACTGCTGCCACCGGTTCAAACCCGAGAGTCGGCCAGCAAGCGACATGCCTCCCGATACCGTTCGCTGGTCTGGCGGATGACATCGGCGGGAAGGTGGGGCGCGGGAGGTCGCTTATCCCACTTGATGGAGGTCAGGTAGTCGCGCACGAATTGCTTGTCAAAGCTCGGTTGCCCACGGCCCGGGGCATACTCGGAGCGGGGCCAGAAGCGCGAGGAG
>Ga0207646_10000967_pt1 | contig 37060 bp, 36 predicted proteins | sample KBSK5502metaG_FD_184343 | JGI IMG/M metagenome (GOLD analysis project Ga0207646, IMG submission 184343) | Corn, switchgrass and miscanthus rhizosphere microbial communities from Kellogg Biological Station, Michigan, USA - KBS K5-50-2 metaG... | ecosystem: Host-associated > Plants > Roots >... | reverse complement strand
GGATGAGGCCTGGCGCACCGAGCTGGCGGAGCTGATCGCAATCCCGAGCGTGAGCGCCGACCCGGCCCACCGGGAGGACGTGAAGCGCGCGGGCGAGTGGGTCTGCGAGCTGATACGCCGCATCGGCCGCACCGCCGAGCTGACGCCGTTCGGCGAGCGCGAGCTCGTGCTCGGCGAGATCCCGGCGTCCAGTGGCGCCGGGGAAGCGCCGACTGTCCTCGCCTACAACCACTTCGACGTCCAGCCGCCCGAGCCGCTCGAGCTCTGGGAATCCGATCCGTTCGAGCTCGAGGTTCGCGGGGAGTGGGCGTACGCGCGCGGCGTCGCGGACGACAAGGGCCAACTATGGCTCGTCCTCAAGGCGGCGCAGCGGCTCGTCGACGCCGGCGCGCTCCCCGTCAACCTCCGCATCGCGTACGACGGGGAAGAGGAGATCGGCGGTCACACGATCGCCGACTGGGTCCTGCAGGACGAGCGCGGGGCTGACGCTTGCGTGATCTTCGACGGCGGGATGCTCCGGCGTGACGTGCCGACGATCGAGCTAGCGACGCGTGGCCTCGTCGGCGTCGACGTCAAGGTGCGAACCGGCGAGCGCGACCTTCATTCGGGGATGTACGGCGGGGCGGCCCTCAACGCGATCCACGTCCTCACGCGCTGCCTCGACGCGGTGCTGGCCGGTCCGAACGGGCTGTTGCCCGAGCCGCTGCGGGCCGGGATCGCTCCGCCGACCGCGGACGAACTCGAGGCGTGGTCGCAGCTGCCGCCGGGCGTCGAGGCAATCTCGGAAGCGGGCGCACAGCCGCTCGACGCGAAGGCCGGCGAGGAGTTCTACGTTCGCACCTGGGCCGAGCCCTCGGCGGACGTGAACGGGATCATCGGCGGCAAGCCGGGCGTCCGCAACACGACGCTGAGCGTCGAGGCCTCCGCCGAGTTCTCGATCCGGCTCGCGCCGGGGCAGGACGCCGAGACAGTCGGTGCCGCCGCCGAGAAGCTGCTGCGCGAGGCGGCTCCTGCAGGAGCCGAGCTCGAGCTCGTCGTGAAAGGCTCGAACCCCGGTCTCGTCCGCGCCGATGCGCCGGCCGTCCAACTCGCGGTCGAGGCGTTCGAGCAGACGCTCGGGACGCGCCCGCTGCTCACGCGCGTCGGCGGCTCCATCCCGCTCATGCCCGCGCTGAGCGAGAAGGGCATCGACACGATCCTCAGCGGCTTTGCGTTGCCGGAGTCGAACGTGCACTCGCCGAACGAGCGCTTCCTCGTCCAGTATTTCGCCGCCGGGATCGACACCGTCGCTGCGTTGTTCACCGCGCTGGGTCGGCTGAATTAGCTAGAGCGCGTGCGGGTGCGTTCGCCCGCAGGGGAGCCACTCGTGGCCGAACTCGCGCATGGCGTCGATGATCGGCAGCAGTGACTCACCCTTCGCCGTCAGCGAGTACTCGACCCGCGGCGGCGTCTCGGGGTAGCTCTGCCGCTCGAGGATTCCCTCGGCTTCGAGGGCCCGCAGCCGCTCGGCGAGGGTGCGGGGGCTGATGCCCTGGCACGAGCGCTCGAGCTCCGAGAAGCGCCGTGGGCCCTCGGAGAGGTCGTGAACGAGCAGCGCCGTCCACTTCGCGCCGACGATCTCGGCCGTGGCGGCAACCGCGCAGGTTCCCGCGACGTGGACAGAGTTCATCGTGCGAACGGCCATCGCTCCGATTGTACGCCCGCCCTGTTAAGGGGCGGTATGTCTCGGCTCAGGTGTCTGCTTTGAGCCCCTCGGAGTGGGCGAAGCCCTCACCGATCCGTCGCGTGAGCGCGGGGAAGATGAACGTGATTGCAGCGCCTGCGACCGCCCACCCGGCGATGATCAGCGGGAACAGATCGTACGGATACGCCGGTTTTGGCCAGACCTGCTTGTAGAACGTGTAGACGATCGCAGCGGCCGCCAGCAAAAGGATGATCGCGCGCCACTGTGGCTCGCGATGCTCCAGGTGCAGAAACTTGAAGGCGCCGAACTGCATCACGAAGTACGCGATCAGCATCGAGAGCACGCCGGCGGTGCCGGGATAGAAGAACGCGTTCACTGCACTCGTGCCATTCAGCCTGAGCAAGATCGTCACCGCGAGCCCGAAAATCATCACGATGGCAAGCGCGTTCGCCGGCGAGCCGGTGCGCTTCGATGCGTCGCCGAGCCGATGCGTGATGAAGCCGTCACGGCCGAGCGCGAACAGGATGCGAGATGCGCCGGCGGCGCAGCCGAGCAGGCTCGCGAACGCGCTCAGCGTCGCGCCGAAGTTGATGGCATCCTCCATGCCGCTGCCGACGTACGACTTCGAGAGGTCGCCGAGCGGAGCGCTCGAGCTCCCGAACGCCTTGATCCCGGCCGCGTCGATCCCGAACCCGAGCGACTGCGCGAGCATGACGATCGTGTAGAAGACGGCGCAGAAGCCGACGGCGCAGGCGATCGCGAGCGGGATGTTCCGGCGGGGATTGTTCGTCTCCTCACCGAGGGCCGCCGCGCCTTCGAAGCCGCCGAAGCTGAGGAGCCCGAACACCGAGGCGAACGCGATCGCGCCAACCGGGATTCCCGACGCCGGGACGAACGGCTTGAGCGAGAAGCTCTGGCCGTTCGGGGCCGTGCCGCCGATCACCTTCCAGAAGATGACCGCGATGAGGACGATGATCAGCGTCACCGAAATTCCCTCGAAGGAGAGCAAGGCGCGGGTCGCGATCTTCACGTCGCCGTAGGCGAGGAACCACGCGAGCCCGGCGGCGATCAGCGAGACGACGATCCACTGCGGGTTGTTCCAGATGCCCGTGCTGTCGAGGAACGCCGTGCCGAAGAGCCCGACCTCGGCGATGTTCGCGCAGATGAAGCACGAGTACGTGGCAAGCAACGCCCAGCCGGCGAAGAAGCCGAAGCGCGGGCCGAGCGTCACGCCCGCGAGCGCGTACGTCGAACCGGCGTGGTTGAAGAAGCTCGTCAGCCGGATGAACGAGTAGGAGATCAGCGCAATCGCGATCCCCGCGAAGAGGAACGCGAGCGGCACGGCGCGGCCGACGAGCTGAGCCGGCACCGTGCCGTTCAGGGCCATTGCGGCGGTCGGGGCCATGATCCCGACCGAGATTGCGATCGCCTCCCAGAAGCGCAGCTCGCGCCGGAGGGACCCCTTCACGTACTCCTCGCGTGCGACGACAGCGTCGCTCATCGTTCCCCTCCTTCGAAGATCGATTGCGGGATGAAGCAGCCCACGACCCAGTTCGGTGCATCCACAACCTCGTGGATTCGCAGGTCGCACGAGACGCTCGCGACCGCGTACGCCTCCTCACGGTCGAGGCCGTGGTTCTCGCCGAGCCAGACGATCGCGGCCCGCACGGCGTCGCGCGCGCACTCCATCAAGTCGGCCCCGACCCCGGTACAGACGTGATAGCTCGAGCTCTCGTGCTCGGCGATCGCTCCGGCCGGGACGTCGTACTGCGGCGCGTCGACGCGGATGTCCTTGCGGACGCTAAGCCGCAGGACGACATCCATCGCTGTCTCGATCGCCGTGCCGCACACCTCGCCGTCCCCCTGGGCGGCGTGCGTGTCGCCGAGTGAGAAGAGTGCCCCCTCCACGCCGACCGGCAGGTAGAGCGTCGTCCCCGGGTTGAGGTGCTTCGTGTCCATGTTCCCGCCCCAGCGCGACGGCGGGACGATCGAGTGTGACCCCGGTTCCGAAGGCGCGACGCCGAGCGTGCCTGGGAAGGGACGGAACGGCAGCGAGATCCGTTCCGAGAAGTGGACTACGCCGTCGGCGACCTGTGAGATCCGCAGCCACGGATCTTGGAACTCGTCGGCGAGCAACCCGAAGCCAGGGATGATCGCCGTCCAGCCCCAGCTCGGCGGCGCGAATTCGAGCAGCTCAACTGCAAGCGTGTCTCCGGGCTCGGCGCCCTTGACGTAGATCGGCCCGCTGACCGGGTTGACCTTGCTGAAGTCGAGCGCCGCAACGGCGTCGGCCGCCGAATCAGAGCCGATCTGCTCGTCCGAGGCGTCCCTGACGTGCAGGAGGATCGTCTCACCGGAGTCGACCTCGAGCGCAGGCTCGACCGAGTTGTCCCAGGCGTAGTCGAATGCGTCCGGCCGTAGGTCGTGGAGCGTGCCTGCCTGCACGTGCCGATCATTGCGAACCCACGGCCCGTTTCGCAACACGAGCCGCGCGAGGGCTCAGTCCCAGGGCGGCGGGTTGTGCGTCCAGCGGCCGCCGAGCATCGTTGCCACGACCTGCACCTCGCGGAGCTCTTCTGGCTCGCAGGCGAATGGATCGCGGTCCAGCACGACGAGATCGGCATAGCGGCCCGGGATGAGCGTCCCGCGGACGCGTTCGTCGTGGGACAGCCACGCGGGCGCGACGCACACCGCGTGGAGCGCCTGCTCGAGCGTGAGGCGCTGGTCGTCGCGCCAGTGGTCGAGGACGGCGGCGATGACGCCCGCCCACGGCTCGAGTTCCTCCACAGGAGCGTCGGAGCCGTTTGCCAGCAGAGCGCCGGAGTCGAGGAGCGACCGGAACGAATACGTCCCGTCGAGACGGTCGGGCCAGAAGCGCTTGGCGAGCTGTTCGTCCGACGGCGCGTGCGTGAACTGGGGTGACACCGCGACCCCGAGCTCGGCGAACCGCGGGACATCGTCCGGGGCGAGGCACTGGGCGTGCTCGATCCGCTGCCGGAGCCCGAGCGGCTGCCAGACGTCCCGCGAGCGCTCGAACGCATCGAGCGCGGCGCGGTTCGCGGCGTCGCCGATCGCGTGGACGCCGACCGGCCAGCCGGCCTCGGCTCCACTGCGCACGATCTCCTCGAGCTCCTCACTCGTGGTGATCACGACGCCGCTCCCGTCCGTCATCCAGGCGGTCTGCGACCCGAGCGTCCCGTCCATGAACGTCTTCAGATAGCCGAGCCGAAGGAGGGGAGAGCCGGCGCCGCTGCGGAGACCGAGCTCGCGCAGCTGCGGCAGACGCTCGGCCGGCGTCGACTGCCAGACGCGCAGCGGCAGCGAGCCCTGTTGCTCGAGGCGCTGCCAGAGACCGATCGCGCCGAGCCAGCCGTCCTTGTCGTGCAGTGCGGTGACCCCTCGCGCTGCGGCAACCTTGACTCCATCGCGCATGGCCGCGACGTACTCCTCGGCGGGGACGTGCACGAACCTTCCCTTGAACTGCCACGCAGCCTCTTCGTACAGGACTCCTGCTGGATCGCCCTTCTCGTCCCGAACGACGACCCCGCCTTCGACTTCGAGGTCTCCGCCGGCGAGGGAGAGCGCCGCGGAGTTGAGCCAGAGCGCGTGGTAGTCCTTCGAGATCAGCATGGCGGGCCGCTCCGGCTCGATCTCGTCGAGCGCGGCGTGGGTGGGCGGGCCGTCCGGCCAGTCGGCGTCTCGCCAGCCCTGGCCGCGCAGCCAGCTCCCTGTGTGCGGCGCTGTTCGCACGCGCTCGAGCGCCTCGGCGAGCGACTCGCACCCGTGGAGATCGACGTCGTTCCGCGCGAGCGCCCAGGTGGGAAAGTGGACGTGCGAGTCGGTGAAGCCTGGCAGGACGCACCGCCCGCCGAGGTCGACCGTCTCGGGGCTCGGCAGCGACGTCTCGTGCACGCCCACGCCGCCGGCGATCCGCTCGTCCGCGATCCAGAGCGAGGAAACCGTCGGCAGCGACGGGTCGAGCGTGTGGATCGTCCCGTTGCGGAGGATCACGCGCCGAGCGTAGTCGCGTCGCGCTCGTCAGGCCGCCGCTTCGAGCCGGGCTTCGGCGTGGCGACGCCACAGCTCCGCCAGGACGATGACGACGAGCGACCCCAGGAGCACGACGACGGCCACCGCGATCACCTGCGGCAGCCGGCTCGGGAAGCGGATCGCGGAATAGAGGTAGACCGGGAACGTCAGCCGGGGTCCGACGAGGAAATACGCGACGGCGAACTCGTCGAACGAGGTTGTGAAGGCGATCATGAACGCCGAGACGACGGCCGGGAGGATGAGCGGCAGCGTGACCCGTCGAAACGTCGTCAGCGGGCCGGCGCCGAGGTCATAGGCTGCCTCGCCGAGCGACGCGTCGATCTGTCCCAGTCGCGGTCGGATCACGAGGATCGTGTAGGGGACGGTGATCACGACGTGGCCGATCATCACGGTGTAGATCGAACGCTGCATCCCGAGCTCGTGGAAGAGGAGCGCCAGCGAGACCCCGAGCACGAGAAGTGGGATCACGAGCGGGCTGAGCAATAGTGCCGTCACGCCCAGCTGACCGCGGAAACGGCGCCGCGTGAGGCCGATCGCCGCGAGGATCCCGAGCGCGACGGCGCCGACGCTCGAGACCGTCGCGATGATCGCGCTCGTCTCGAGCGCGCCCTGCATGTCTCCGTTCGTGAGGAAGTCGTGGTACCACTGGAGCGTGAAGCCGCTGAGCGGGAAGACCGGAATCGGCGAGCTGTTGAACGAGAAGACGAGGAGGATCGCGATCGGCGCGTAGAGGAACACGATCACGAGCGCGAAGAACACGCGCATCGCGCGCCGGCCGTTGGGAGAGAGCGCGACGTCCATCAGGTGGCTCTCACTTCGCCGGCCCGCAGGAAGCGTGCAAAGACGACGGTCAGCATCGCGATCACCGCGAGTAGGAACAGAGCCAGCACTGACCCCGTCTCCCAGTCGGGGAACCCCGTGCCGAAGAGGTCGACGATCTGGTTCCCGTACATGTAGCCACCCGTGCCGCCTACGAGCGACGGCGTGATGAACTCGCCCACCGTCGGGATGAAGACGAACAGGAACGCGGCGACGAGGCCCGGCGCGCTGAGCGGCAGGGTCACCCGCACGAATGCCTGGAGCCGGCTCGCGTAGAGATCGCTCGCCGCTTCGAGCAGTCCTCGGTCAAGCGTCTCGAGCGTGACGAAGATCGGTAGCGCAACGAACGGCAGCCAGACGTAGCCGAGCACGAGCATGACCGCGAAGCGGCTGTAGAGGAGGAACGAGAGCGGGTGGTCCGGTGAGCGCAGGCCGGTCCAGAACAAAAAGGTGTTGATCACGCCCTGGTCGCCGAGGATGACCTTCCAGGCGAGTACGCGCAGGAGATAGCTCGTCAGGAACGGCGCGATCAGCACGAGCAGGAGGATGTATTTCCGCTTCGTCCCGCTCAGCGCGAGGAAGTACGCGAGCGGGTACGCCACCAGGACGACGACTGCCGAGACGATCACTGACATCTCGACGGACTTCACGAAGAGATGGAGGTACGGCGTGCCGCCTGAGAAGAGCGTGCGCCAGGCCGTGAGCGTGAAACCGTGCGGACCCGGGAAGAGGACGAGCACGTCGACGCTGTAGGCGGCGACGATCGCGATCGGGGCGAGGAAGAAGACCGCCAGCCAGGAGACCGGCAGCCCCAGCAGCGCAGGGGTTGTGAGGCGGCGCCGGCGGCGGCGTCTGGGGGCTACCGCCGCCGGTTCCGAGGTCGCGGACTCGAGGGTCAGGCGGCCTTCACCTGCTCCCAGAGATGGGCGTACGTCGCACGCTGCGGGATGTTGCGGTCGAGGTAGGCGTTCGGCAGCGTCACCGCCTTCGGGTTCGAGAGCTGGAGCGCTTTGAGCAGTGCGCTCGACGACGGCTTGGCCTCGGTGTTCGCGTGCCCGTAGCCGTAGTTGTTCTCGAGCCACTGCCCCGATGCCTTCGAGCTCCAGGCGTTGACGTAGGCGTGGGCGAGGTGGGGGCGCGGCGTGCCCTTGAGCAGCATGAACATGCCGACCCACGCGATCGGCTTTTGCTTCCCCACACTCGGGTGCATGTAGACGACGGGGTGCTTCTTCTTCATCTGCACCCAGTCGTTCGGCCAGGCGTAGGCGATCCAGACGTCACCGGAACCGAACGCCTGCCAGAGCTCCGTCTCGGAGGCCCAGTTGAACTTGACGAGATGCTTCTTGCTCTTCAGGAAGTTCACCGAGCGGTTGAGCTCGGCCTGGGTCTGGTTCCAGGGGTTCTTCGCATGGGTGACGAGCCCCGCGATCGTGATCATCTCGAGGTCGTCGAACCAGGCGATCTTGCCCTTGTACCGCTCGTCGAACAGGAGCCCCCACGAGCGCGACTTCGGGTGAACCTTGTCCTTGCGGTAGAGGATCGCGTCGAAGCCCCAGTCGTCCGGGATCCCGTACTGCTTGCCGTTGTACTGGCCGGCCTTGACCATGGCGGGGTTGAGGTGCTTGAAGTTCGAGATCTGCTTCGGGTTCCACGGCTGAACCAGGCCGCTCTGGGCGAAGTACTTCACCCAGCCCACATACGGTCGGAACAGGTCCGGATGGGCGCCGGCCTGGATCTTCGCGAGCGCGTCCGACTCGTTCGTCATATACGTGAACTGCGGCTTGTTGTTCGGGTACTTGTGCACGTAGGCCTTGAACATCGCCTGGCCGCCGTCGTTGCCGTACCCGGCCCAGTCCATCACCTGCAGCCGGCCACTCTCCTGCGTCAGTCGCGTGACAGCGGCCTCGGCTGCGGCAGCGGGTCCGGCTACGACTCCGACTCCGGCCGCGAGCCCCGCGAGGCGGAGCATGTCGGCCCGTGACAGCCGGCGTTCGAACGGTTCACCCTCCATTGACGCCTCCTTTGGGCGTTCGTGTTAGTAGCTGGGCGGACTGATGACGAACAGAACCTCGGCGGGCTCGTCGCCCGGGTTGCTCACGCGGTGCGGCGTCGAGCTCCGGTAGTTGACGCTGTCGCCCTTCGAGAGATCGAGCAGCTCACTGCCGAGCTGCAGGTGGACGCGGCCCTCGAGGACGAGCAGCAGCTCCTCGGAGTCGCCGTGCGTGTACGGCTCGTTCCCCGTCGAGCCGCCGGGATCGAACGAGGCAGCTACGGCCTCGAGCGAATGAAACGGTTTCGGCGTGAGCAGTGCCTTGCGGCCGAGGTGCCCCCACTCGAGCAACTGCCGCTCCTGGCGGCGGAGGACGTGCGGACCGGACTCCAACTCGTCGGCAAACAGGTCGGAGATCTCGATCCCGACCGCGGCCGCTAGCCGCTGCAGCGTGGCGACGCTCGCACTCGAGCGGCCGCGCTCGAGCTGGCTGACGAAACTCTCGCTGACTCCCGCGGCGTCTGCCACCTCGCGCAGCGTCAGCCGTCGCAGCAGTCGGATTGCCCGCAACCGCTCGCCGACCTCGAGTCCGCCGTTCGTCTCCGGCGGTGCGTAGGCCGATTCAGTCAACTGAACTCATGGTTCAGAGAGATGAAGCCACTCTACGACTCTTGCACGCACAGAGTCAAGGCTGGCCTACGATCGCTGCGGCAACTACACGGGAAGGGGGCTTCCTTGGCGAAGAGATTGATCGTTGCGGCAGTCGCCGTGGCCGCGCTCGTCGCGGCCGGTTCGGCGTTCGCGATCACGAACGGCCAGCGCGACGGCGACGGACATCCGAATGTCGGCGCGATGATGTTCGAGGACCCGTCGGCCGGGAACACGCTTCAGCTGGTGTGCAGCGGCACGCTCGTCGCGCCGCAGGTCTTCCTCACGGCGTCGCACTGCACCGACTACCTCCTGAACGACCTCCACCTCACCGACGTGTGGGTCACGTTCAACACGAACAGTGCAGACGGCCCCTACATCCACGGGACGATGGAGCAGAACCCGGCGTACAACGGGAAGCCGGCTCAGAACGGGAACGACATCGCCGTGATCCTGCTCGACAGCGCTCCCGCCGGGATCACCCCGGCCACGCTGCCGCCGGTTGGGCTCTTCGACCAGATGAAGGCGGACAAGACCCTCACGCAGTCGTCGCCCTTCACCGCCGTCGGGTACGGCGACGGGAGCAAGCTGGTGGGTGACGGGAAGCCGAACTTCTACTTCGACGGCTACCGGTGGAATTCCACGTCGTTCTTCAACTCGCTCCAGAACAGCTGGCTCCGCCTGACGCAGAACGGGTCGGTCGGCGCCGGCGGCACGTGCTTCGGCGATTCCGGCGGGCCGAACTTCGTCGGCACGACCGACACGATCGCGGCGATCACCATCTCGGGCGACTCCGCGTGCGTGGCGACGAACGTCGACCTCAGGCTCGACACGCAGAGCGCGCAGGACTTCCTCGCGCAGTTCGGCGTTCCGCCCGGCCACTGAGCAAACGCGAGGCGGCGCCTGTCCCGGACAGGCGCCGCCTCGGGGATAGACTCACGCAGCCTTGTCCTGGGACGTCCTGAGCGACGAGCAGCGGGAGCTACGCGACCTGGTTCGGCAGCTTGCGCGCGAGCGGATCGCGCCGCGGGCGGCCGAGATCGACGCCTCCCACGAGTTCCCGTGGGACGTCGTCGAGCTCTTTCGCGAGAACGACATCTTCGGCCTCTTCTTCGCGGAGCAGTACGGCGGGCTCGGCACCGGCACGCTCCTCTCGCTGATCGCGATCGAGGAGGTGGGGAAGGTCTGCGCGACCTCGGCGCTGATCCTCGCGGTGCAGGAGCTCGGCTCGCTCGGCCTCAAGCTCGCGGGGACCGAGGAACAGAAGGAGCGCTATCTGCCGCGGTTCGCCTCGGGGGAGTGGCTGCCGGCGTACGCGTTGACCGAGTCCGGGTCCGGCTCCGACTCGGCCGCGATGCGCACAACGGCGCGGCGCGAGGGCGACGAGTACGTGCTCGACGGCTCGAAGCGCTTCATCACGAACGCCGGCGTGGCCAACCTCTACACCGTCTTTGCGAAGACCGACCCGGACACAGGGCACTCGGGCATCTCGGCGTTCGTTGTCGAGGTCGACACTCCGGGCTTCGCTGTCGCCAGGCTCGAGCCGAAGATGGGCATCTCCGGGTCCACGACCGGCGAGCTGACCTTTGACGGCTGCCGCATCCCGGCTGCGAACCTCCTCGGTGAAGAGGGCGAGGGATTCCGGATCGCGATGCGCATCCTCGATCGCTCTCGTCCGGGGGTGGCTGCCCAGGCGCTCGGCATCGCGCAGGGTGCCACCGACTACGCGCTTAACTACGCGAAGACGCGCGAGACGATGGGGAAACCGATCGGTCAGCACCAGCTGATCCAGGCGAAGCTCGCCGACATGGAGACGGAGTGCGAGGCGGCTCGCGGCCTCCTCTACCGCTTCGGGCGCATGGTCGACGAGGGCGCCGAGGACGCGGAGCTGACGAAGGCGTCGGCGATGGCGAAGCTCAAATGCGGCGACGTCGCGATGGCCGTCACGACCGACGCAGTGCAGATCCTCGGCGGCTACGGCTACATCAAGGAGTACCCGGTCGAGCGCTTCATGCGCGACGCGAAGATCACGCAGATCTACGAGGGGACGCAGGAGATTCAGCGGCTCGTGATCGCCCGCGAGATGCTGCGCGAGTCGCGCGCGTTCCTCCTTGCCGGCGTTGGCTGAGCTCTGGCGCCCGTCCGAGCACGAGGCGCTCACGGCGGAGGAGTGGGACGAGGCGCTCGCCGAGGAGGCGATCCGGACGATCGTCGCGGACGCGGAGGCAGCCTTCGATGGGACTCGCTGGCCGTCGCACCCGCGTGACATGGAGGAGGCTGCGAACGACGTCTACTTCGGAGGCGCCGGCGTCGTCATGGCGCTCCACGAGCTCGGCTCGACCGGCTGGAAGGACGCGGCGGTGGCCTTCGTCGACCGGCAGCGCGCTCAGCCGCTCGACGAATGGACCGTCGAGACGAGCTATTCGTTCGGAGAGCTCGGGGTCGATCTCGTCGCGTATCGGCTGACGGGCGATCCCGGCTTGGCGGACCGCGTGCACGAGCTCGTCCTCGCTCGACCCGACTCCGAGACGAACGAGCTGATGGTCGGGACGCCCGGAGCGATGCTCGCCGCTGAGGCGATGCTCGCGTGGACGGGAGAGCAGCGCTGGGACGAGGCATGGTCCGCCGCGGCCGAGCGGGTCGAGGCGGCCCGGGATCCTGACGGACTCTGGACGCAACACTTACCCGGGGAGGAGGCGCGCTACCTCGGTGCAGCGCACGGCTACGCCGCGAACATGCGGGCATTCGCCAACCGGGGCCGGGCGCTCGAGCCTGCTGACCTAGAGCCGTACGTTCTTCGCGAGGAGGGTCTGGCGAACTGGATGTCCAGGGTGGGTGCGCGTCCCGACGAGATCCGTGTCCAGTGGTGTCACGGGGCGCCGGGAGTGGTGGCGACGCTCGGAGACCTGCTCGATCTCGAGTTCGCGGCAGCCGGCGGCGAGCTCACTTGGCGCGCAGGACCGCTGGCGAAGGGCCCCGGCCTCTGCCACGGCACGGCCGGCAACGCCTACGCGTTTCTCGTCCTCCACCGCCGGACGGGAGACGGGATGTGGCTCGACCGGGCGCGCGGGTTCGCCATGCACGCGATCGGCCAGGTCGAGACCGAGCGGGCAAAGCGCGGTCGGGGCCGCTACTCCCTCTTCACCGGCGACGTCGGCGTTGCCCTCTTCCTCCGCCACCTTCTCGACGGCGAGGACCACTTCCCAACCATGGGGCCGTTCGCTTAGTCAGGCATCGGTTCCATTAGCCTTCGGACATGGCAGCCGACGAAACCGTTGTCGTGACCGTCGTCTCCGGACAGTCCGAGGCCGAAGTGGTCTGCGGTCTGCTCCGGTCGGCGGGAATCAAGTGCGCGTACCGCGACACCGACGCGATCGATTCGTCGCTTGAGGACTTCATGGCGGCGGGGGCCCAGGAGATCCTCGTCCACCAGTCGGACCTGGAAGCCGCGAAGGAGCTGCTCGCGGATAGTGAGGCTCCCGAGGCCACGGAGGCCTGAGCATGCGCCTCGACGGCATCCACCACGTCACCTGCATCACGGCGGACGCGCCCGGAAACGTCGACTTCTACACCCGCGTCCTCGGGCTCCGGCTCGTCAAGAAGTCGGTCAACCAGGACGACCCGACCGTCTATCACCTCTTCTACGCAGACGAGGAGGGCCACGCCGGTTCTGACATCACGTTCTTCGAGTACCCGAACGCGCGTCCCGGGCAGGCCGGGAACGGGATGATCCACACGGTCGTCTGGAGGGTCGGCTCGGCCGAGGCGCTCGAGTTCTGGGCGAACCGGCTGAGCGCGGAAGGACACGAGGTCGAGGCCGACGGCGAGTCGCTTCGCTTCGCCAATCCGGAAGGGCTCCAACACGAGTTCATCGTCTCGCAGGTTGCCGACGAGCCGCTCGTGGCGCATCACCCGGAGATTCCGCGGGAGATGGCGCTGCAGGGTTTCGAGGGAGTGCGCGCCTACGGCCGGCCGAATGACGAGTTCCTCACGACGCTCGGGTTCGAGCAGCAGGACGGCCGGTGGGACACGCGCGCCGAGACACGCGGCGGCTGGATCGAGTACGCCGAGGCGCCCCACGTGCCGGGTGTCGGCGGCGCCGGCACCGTCCACCACGTGGCGTGGTCCTCGACGATGGAGGATCACCAGGCGTGGCACGACCTTGTCCAAGATGCCGGTGGTGATCCCACGCAGGTCATCGACCGTTTCTGGTTCCACTCGATCTACTTCCGCGAGCCGGCAGGTGTGCTGTACGAGATCGCGACGCTGGGGCCCGGCTTCGCGGCGGATGAGGATCCGGCGCACCTCGGCGAGAAGCTGATCCTCCCGCCGGCGTTCGAGCACCTCCGCGACCGGGTCGAGCCTGTGCTGACGCCGCTGCCGGACCCGCGCGCGGACTGGTCGCGGGCTTGAGCCTGCAGGTGCGGGAGCGTCCGGCCGCGGGAGAGGCGGCGGGCGCCCTCGTCCTGCTGCACGGCCGCGGCGCCGACGAGAACGACCTCTTTCCGCTGCTCGATGCTCTCGACCCTGAACGTCGCCTGCACGGGTACACGCCGCGCGGACCGCTGATGCTGCCGCCGGGAGGCGCACATTGGTACGTGCTCGGCGGACTGGGCACGCCCGAACCCGAGACGTTCTCGGCGAGTTACCGCGCGTTGGTCGAGTTCCTCGACGGGCTGCCGTATGAGCAGCTCGTGCTAGGCGGCTTTTCCCAGGGATGCGCGATGGCGTATGCGCTCGCGCTCTACCGGGGAAGGCCGCGACCAGACGCGCTGCTCGCGATTAGCGGCTTCGTCCCGAGTGTGGAGGGCTACGAGCTCGATCTCGATCCGCCGTTCCTGCGCATCGCCATCGTGCACGGGGTCTTCGACCCGCTGATCCCCGTCCAGTGGGGGAGAGCTGCACGCGACCTGCTGGAGGGTGCAGGCGCCGAGGTGCTGTACCACGAGTCGCCGGTCGAGCACGGGATCGACCCGGACGTGATTCCGCTGCTGCGGGAGGCCGTCGCCGGCTAGGCAGGAGCTACTTGCCCGGTTCGGGCAGGGAGGACGTGTCGACGACCTCGAAGTCGGCGCCCGTGAGCCGGCCGAGCGTGTGGAGCTGGTCGTTCGACCAGTGCGGGTTCGGCGCACCGGAGATGTACCAGGGCGAGCCGTTATCGGCGAGGATCATTCCGTAGCGCTGCAGCGCTCGCAGCACGACGCGTGCCTGCGCCGGGAACGAGGCGATGCTCACATTCGCCTTCAGCCTGACCCGCAGCCCCATCGGGGGCAGCGACGGGTCGTTCGAGCTTGAGGCGTAGTGGCGGGCTGGGTAGACGTATGCGCGACGCGTCTCCGAGGCGGTGAAGCGGAGCGCATGGTCGATCACGCCGCGCTTGACCTCGTCCCAGCGGGCGAGGCCCGCGAAGATCGGCAGGCCCGCGGCGTCGGCCGAGGTCCAGCCGGCAGGCCGGAGATGGTTCGAGCGGAGGCTCCACGTCGCTCCCGAGCCGGCCGTCCAGCCACGGCTCGTGTGGCGCAGGTCGTACAGCTCGTACAGCCGGCAGTTGCTCTTGTCCACGAGCAGCGCGTGCCGGTCGCCGGTCGCGTGCTGGCCGCCCTCGATGTGGACATGGCGCGGGATCGGATACGGGACGCGGTTCGACTCGTCGGCGTACTCGAACGAGACATGTGAGCGATGCGTCTTCTTCGAGACGACGTCGAAGGGGATCCCGATCGGCCCGCCGTCCCACTTGCCCGAGCCGAAGTCGGCGTGAACCGGTGCGTCGAGGCCGATCGAGGCGATCAGCTGCGCGGAGTCGGCGGCAACGGGAAGCCTGTCGACTCGCTGGTTCCACGCGTTGCTCGCCGGGAAGATCGGGCAGTGCCGCGCAGCCGGCAGTCGAAGCGCGTGCGCCGTCGATCCGGTCAGGAGTGCGACGGTGAAGGCAGCAGACACCACTGCAGCGAGGGCCTTCATGGCCTATTCATCGGCTGACGCCTCGCCCATACTGAGCCCAATGGCCGTGGCGCCGATGCGTCGAGTGCTCGTCGTCGACGACGACGCTGACATCCGCTTGCTGCTCCAGGAGCTCCTGACCGGGGCCGGTTACCTCGTCGAGACGGCTCCGGATGGGCGCGCAGCGCTCCGTGCCTTCCACGAGAACCCGACCGACCTCATCGTCCTCGATCTCTCGATGCCGGAGCTCGACGGATTCGAGACGCTCGACCGTGTGCGCGACCTGAGTGACGTGCCGGTGATCCTGCTCACGGCGCGGAGCGGCGAGATCGACAAGGTACGAGGCTTCCGCGCCGGCGCCGACGACTACGTCGTGAAGCCGTTCGGCCGCCAGGAGCTGCTCGCCCGCGTGGGGGCGCTGCTCCGTCGGGCTCCCGAGCCCACGCATCTCGACCACTATGACGACGGCGCGATCTCGATCGACTACGCCACGCGCCTCGTGCTGTGCCGCGGCCTGCCGGTCCGGCTCACGCCGCTCGAATTCCGGGTCCTCGACGCCTTCGCTCGGCATCCTGGTCAGGTGCTTTCGGCCGAACAGCTGATCGAGCAGTGTTGGGGCCACGAGGCTGGCGTCTCGCGCGACCAGGTGAAGCTCTACGTGTCGTATGTGCGGAAGAAGCTGGGTCAGAACAACGACGGCTGGCAGCCGATCGAGACGGTCCGCGGCTTCGGCTACCGGTACGTCCCGCCGTCCGACTGACGCAGCGGGAGCGTCACTGTGACGCAGGTTCCCTCGCCCTCCCGGCTGTCGAGGGAGATCGTTCCGCCGTGGCTCTCGACGATCGCGCGCGCGATGACGAGGCCGACGCCGGTGCCGGGAATGGCGCGGCGGGTCGCGGTCGAAGCGCGGTAGAAGCGCGAGAACAGCTGGCCGAGCTCGTCGCGCGGGACGCCGATCCCGTTGTCGGAGATCGCGATGCGCCGCCGGCCCTCGCTGTCGGTGGTGGAGAGCACGATCTCGCCGCCGGTGGGCGTGAACTTGATCGCGTTCGAGAGGAGGTTGTCGATGACCTGCCGGAGCCGGGCGGAGTCCGCTTCGAGCGGGAGCGGGCCGTCGCTCGCGAGGGTCATCACGACTCGCTTCTCGGTTGCAGCAGGGGTCGCTTCTTCGACCGCGTCCGCCGCAAGCTCGGAGAGGTCGACCGGCTCGGTATGGAGCTCGAGCAGATTGGCCTCGATCTGCGCGACGAGGAGCAGGTCCTCGACGATGCGTTGCAGCCGAGCGGTGCCTCGCCGCGCCGCCGTCAGGTACGTGCGCCCCGTCAACGCCAGGCTGTCTTCCTCGTCGCCGAGTAGCTCGAGGAAGCCGGACACCGACGTCAGCGGCGTTCGCAGCTCGTGCGAAACAGCGGCCACGAAGGCGTCGCGCAACCGCTCGAGGCGGCGGTCGGCCGTCACCTCCCGTAGCGTCCAGATCCTGCCGACGAGGCTTCCGTCGGGCCGGGCCACCGGGGTCGTGCAGCCGCGGAACACGCGCCCGGTGTCTTGGAGCTCGAACTCGTCCTCGCTTGCGGTTTGATCCTGCGCGAGCTCCAGCATGCGCGCGGCGAAGCGATTCGGTTCGGTCGTCCGCTCGGCAATGGCGCGGAGACGCTCGGTCACCGCGCCGTGCGGGGGAAGTCCGAGCTCGAGCGCGATTTCCTGCAACGGCGCGTTGGCGAAGAGCAAGCGTCCGGAGGCGTCGGTGAGGCAGATGCCGTCGAGCGTCGAGTCGAGCAGCGCCCGTTGCACCGCGCTCGTTGCCTGCAGCTCCAGCGCATCGGACGAGATGCGGCGCGAGGAGTAGCCGGCGGCGAGGCCGACTCCGACGAGGGGGAGCAGCCGGAGCAGCAGCGTCGCCGGGTCGTCGGGAAGCCCCGCCGTCTCGGCAGCCGCGAGGTAGAGGCCGGTAGCTGCGACCCCGGCGAGCCCGCCCACTGTCGGCCCGAGCTCGGCCGCGATGAGCGCTACCCAGGGCACGAACATGATCGTCCCGATCGGCCCGGAACCGCCCCCGGCCACCATCCCGGCGAACGTGCCGAGCAGCCCGGCGACCGCGATGCCAAGCACGATCTTCGGCTGCCGCGCCAGGCGACGGCCTGTAGCCAGCAGCCGCTCGAGGGGAGTCCGGGGCTCGACGAGGTATGCCTCGGCGACGCTCATCTCGCCTCGTCCTCTTCCTCGGCGGTGTCCGCTTCTCCGGCGAACGCGATCCACAGGAAGACCGCGAAGCCGGCGAACAGCGCGAGCAGCAGCGGCATGTGGAAGACGCGAAGAACGAACCAGGCGTCCGGGATCCGCAGCTCCTTGGCTCCGACGACGTCCTGGTTCGTCGGATGCCAGAGGTCCGGCGCAGTGCGGTTGTCGCCCTGCATCGTCCAGCCGGTCTTGCCGTTGCCGCCGACGATCCGGTGGATGACGACGTGGCCGGCGCCGACCTGTCCCTTCGGCACCCGGTACGCGATGACCTCGCCGACGCGGTAGCTCGACTGGTGCTCGACGAGGACGAGGTCGCCGGTGTGCAGGTGCGGCAACATGCTCGTCCCGCTCACGAGCACCCAGCCGGCGCGCCCGCCGAAGCTCTGCGGCAGGCAGAACCAGAGCAGCGTCGCGACGAGGGCGAGTTGCGCGGCCAGCAGAGCGACGGCCTTCGCATGCGGCAACCGCGGCCGGGAGACCGAGCGCGGAGGGGTCGTGACGACGCTACTTCTCATAGCCGAGGGCCAGCGAAGGGCGCTTGCCGGACGCGTTGTTCTCGGACGAGCCGACCGCAGAGACGGCCGTGCCGCTCGTGTCGCGAAGCTCCCAACCCCAGAGGGTGCCGGCCTTGATCGCGGCATCTACATCGGCCGTGACCGGGACAGTGACCTGCCCGGGGGTCGAGGGCACGAATGTGGTCGTCGCGGTGGCTCCGATCGTCAGGCCGCCCAGCCCGTTCCAGTTCAGGGTCGACGAGCTCCAGCTGGAGTAGACGGGGAACAGGGAAATCGTGTCGTTCGACTTCGTCGTTACGGTCACTGTCAGCGTCGCGCTGTCGGCACCGGCTGTGGTTGGGAGGCCGCAGCCGCTGAGGTCGAAGCGGATGAAGGCGTAGTCCTGAGAGCCGGCGGCGCCTCCGACCGTCAGGTTCGTGTCCGTCCCGCCCGCAGTGCTGGTCGGGTTCGCCTGCTGCACATACGTGTCGTCGGCGGTCGCAGCGGTCTGGTTGCACGTCCCCTTCGTCAGGGTCTGGCTCCAGGCGTGGAGCTTCTTCGAGCTGAGCCCGAGACTCGCGGCGTACCCGACTCCGACGGACGACGACATGAAGACCACGATTGCGACGGTCAGGCGGAGGAGTGTGTGCCGGCGGCGCACCGTCTACTCCGTGATCGAAAGTGCGTAGGCGGTGACGTTCGTTGCGGAGACGGTGCCGAAGCCGGTCATGCTGACGGTGCAGCCGCCGGTGCACGTCCCGACGATGACGGCAGAGCTGCCGAGACTCGCGTTCGAGCTGTTCTCGAGCGTGGCAGTGAGTACCTCCCCGGCACACGCCTGAGGCACGCTCAGGACGTTGAGCTGTGTGACGTTGCCGCTGTTGTCGACGTTGCGAGTCGCCGTCAGTGACGAGGAGGTGCAGCCGTTGACCGTCGCGCTACCCGCGTCGAGTCTTCCCGAGGTGAGGCCGAGGCTCGCGGCGGACGCCACGCCGACCGACACGAGCGCCGCGGTCAGTGCGATGCCAAAGATTCTGGTCAGCCGCTTCATCCCTCATCACCTCCCGACCGGATGGGAGCGGGGCACCGAATTGGCGCCCCACTCACAATCCACCGGTACCGAGACCCCTTGCTTACGAAACGACGACCGAGATGCCGGTGACGGCGCTCGCGTCGACGTTCCCCGACATCGGGACGGAGTAGGTCGTGCCCGATGCGGGCAGCGAGCCCGTCGCCTCGGAACCGACCGTGGCGCCACCTGTACCCGTCAGCTGGACCCTGTACGACTTGTTGAGGCAGCCGGCGGGGATGGCGGACAGGTTCACCTGGGTAACCGAGTAGCCGGGGAGCGTCGGGCTATAGGCGGTCGAGTAGGCGGCGTTGATGCCCGTGCCGCAGGCCGAGACGACGGCGTTGCCCGCAGCCAGGCCGGAGCTCGTCAGGCCGAGCGAGGCGGCGAAGCCGTACACGCCGGCGAAGACGATGGAGGCCACAACCGCGGCGAGAACGATCCTTGTCGTCCTCGTGCTGTAACGGATCTTGCGCATGTCAATGCTCCTTTGGTCTCTTGACGTACCGGCCGGACCGTTTGTCCGGTGACCAGAGCATCGTCGGGAGGGTTATGAATTCAGGTGTCCCGCAGGTATGTGCTTCGTATTAGCCGGAGTCCCCCGGAAAGGGGAGGGACCACGGCTTAGACCGAGACCGCGGGATAGCGCGCGCGCACCTCGTCGACGAACGCCGCGAGACGGTCGGCGACCTGAGGATCCTGGAGCTCCAGCACGTTCTCGGCGTTCAGCTCGCCGGAGTGGGAGAGGTTGAAGCTGCCGACGAAGACGGTGTCGTCGGCGACGGTCACCTTCGCGTGCATGTAGTCGTGCACCGAGCCGGGGGCATACGGCGTCGTGACCTTGCCGGAGAAAGGCGCGCGGATGAGCGACGTTCGCAGCAGCGGCGCCTTCCACTCGGCGTTGCCGTTCTCGTGCCACTGCGCGAGCACCTCGGCGATCTGGGTGGCGTCGACGACCCCGGCGAGGTCGACCTTCCCGTCGGAGGCGACCTGAGCGAGCGTTGCGAGGATCGGCGCGTTGCTGATCACCGGTGAGGCGATGCGGACGCGCCGCTGCGCGGAGCCGATCGCCTTCGCGATGCGGTGCGCGAGCTTCTCGCCGCGGCCCGGGCAGAACCAGGCGCGCATGCCGTCCACCGGCGAGGTGTCGACCTTGCCGCTGCGTGCCACCGTGCGTGTAGTCCAGAGCTGCTCGAAGTCCTCGCGGTAACGAGCGGCGACCGCGGGCGAGTCGAGGGTGACAACCACGTTCTCCTCGCGTGTCCAGGAGTCGGCCGTCCAGTTCGTGGAACCGGTCCAAAGGGAGGCGGCGTCACGGACGACGTACTTGTGGTGCATGAGATCCGGGACGCCCGGGATCGCCGCGGTGGGGAAGGGCTGCGCCTCGAGCGCGTCGGGATCCGTGATCGGCGGCGGCGGGCCCGGAGCCGCCTTCTCGTGATCGAGGTTGTAGGCGAGGCGGACGGCGACGCCGCGCTTCTGTGCGGCGATCAGCTCTCCGCAGACGATGTCGTTGAGGGCCGGCGGGAGCCGGAAGTCGTAGACCGCGATCTCGAGCGTCTGCTTGGCGGCGGCGCAGAACTCGGCGAGGGCGTGGGCGGTCTGGTCGGCCGGCTGGCCGCCGTCCGTCAGCGTCCGGACTTCGACGCCAGCCACTGAGCCTTGTGGGCCTTCTTCGCGGCCTGGTAGTCGGCGAGTGCCTGAGCCGAGTCGACGTCCCCGAGGGTGGGATGGCTGGGCACGAGATCCTGCGCGACCGGCACGTCGAAGCGCTTCGCTAGCACGGAGCCGAGCGCCTTGACCTTCATCTCGCCGAAGCCGGGCAGCGCCGAGATGCGCTTGCGGAGGTCGGCGCCGTCGGAGGCCTGGGTCCACAGGCGGGACGCGTCGCCGTCGTACTCCTCGGCGACGGTCGCCGCGAGATCCTGCACCCGCGTGGCCATCGAGCCGGGGAAGCGGTGGATCGCCGGCTTCTCGCGGAAGAGCGGCTCGAGGTCGGCCTTCGCGACCTTGCGCGGCTCGAGCGTGCCGAGCCGTTCCTTCAGCCGCAGCGGTCCGAGGAAGGCCTGCTGGACGGTGACCTGCTGGTCGAGCGCGAAGCCGACGAGCAGCGCGAACGGATCGTCAGCGAGCAGCCGGTTGGCCGCTTCGTCCTCGGTGAAGTACAGCGCCTCGGGCACGACCTGATCCTACGCAGAGGCCTGCATCAGAGCGCGGCAGCGCTGGGTATACGGCGTTGCGCGCTGCTCCTCGAAGTATGCGAGGGCCGCGTCGAGCCGCGATGTGTCGCCGCGCTCGGCCGCGAGCAGCGCCGCCCAGGCCTCGGGAAAACGAGCACCGATCGTCCCGTAGATCTCGGACGCGCGATTCAGCTCGCCCGAGGCAGCGGCGCAATGCGCCTCGTGCCAGAGCCCAGCGTGGTCGCCGATTTGCGCGAGGAACTCGTCGCCTCGGCCGAGCTCGACGAGCTCGAGCGCGAGGTCGTAGACGAGCGCGTCATACGCCGCTCCGAGTGTCTCCTGCAGAAGTTGCTCCGCCTCGTCGATACGGCCGGCCGCGCGCAGGCAACGAGCGCAAACGCAGAGAATCCAAGCCTGGGTCTGAGCATCTGCGCCCGGCCCCCGGGCTTCCTTCACTGCTTCGTCGGCGTCGGCGACTGCCTCGGTGATCTGGCCCCGGGTAAGGAAGACACGTGCCCGGCAAACGAGGACCGGTCGTCGCTGGTAGCTCTCAGTTCCGTACGGGTGCGCGAGAAATCGGTTCGCAGCCGCGATCGTCTCGTCCAGGTCGCCGCGCCGATCGCGCTGGTAGACGCGCTCCCCTTCGTTCCAGACAATGCCGGCGGTGATGCCGTACCGCTCGCACAGTTCCCGAGCCTCGTCGAGGCGAGCATCGCTCTCGTCGAGACGGCCGACAGCGGCGAGCATGTTGCCGAAGTTGTTGAGAGCCGTTCCCAGCTCGAACACAGCTCCCGCGTCCCGTCCGCGCTCCGCCGCGGCGGCGAGATCCTCCATGCCGGTCTCGTCGCCGGAGTAGACGCGAGCCATGCCGATGGTGTTGAGCGCGTGCATCGCGAGGCGGTCGTCACCTGTCTCGTCGGCGTAGCTGAGTGCCTCGCGCGCGAGGTCCGCACCCTCCGCGTACGCGGCATGTGCCACGACGACGTGTCGTGCATTGCCGGCGATCGCTCGGGCCGTTGCCGTGGACAGAGGGGCAGAACGCGCCAGCTCGATCGCCCGACGATTGGCGTCGTCGGCGAGTGCGACGTCACCCCGGTGAAAGAACTCGCGCGCGAGCACCTGCGCCGTCTCGGCAGCGCGACCCGGGTCCCCCTGCGCGAGGAATCCGTCCACGGCCTCGGCGAGCAGCCCCGTGACGTCGGCCTCTGCGAGGTCACGGCCGCCGTATGCGGCGAGCAGTTGGAGTGCCGGCCGTTCCTCGTCGCCTGCGTTGGTCAGTGCGAGCGCCTCCTGTGCGAGCTCGTATGCCGTCCCGCTTGCCCCGAGCGAGAGAGCCCGCTGTCCCGCGTCCGCGAACGCACGCCGCGCCGGCTCGCGTAGAGCGCCCACGTCCAATCCGGCGGCCACTGAAAGTGTGAGTGCCTCGCGGTAATGGCTCGCGAGCATCTCTGCATGGTCTTCGGCTCGGTCACCGGCGAGCGACGCGAGCCATTCAGCCGCCAGGCGGTGCTTCTGCGCGCGGTCTGAGCGGGGAATCTGCCCGTAGCCGACGTCTCGCACGAGCGCGTGGAGGAACGCGTACTGCGTCTCACCCGCTATCGCGGAGCGGCGATCTCGTCGGACGAACTCCTTTCGCTCGAGCGCGTGCAGCACGTTCTCGTCGCTCTTGGCGAGAGCCCCGGGCCAGAACACCTTGCCGATCACCGATGCGTCCTGGAGCAGCGACTTCTCCTCCGGAGCGAGGCCGTCGATGCGCGCTGCGATGAGGCCCTGCACCGTCTCGGGCAGCGGTAGGTCGCCGCCGTCGTGCTCGGCGAGCATCCGCGCGTACTCCTCCGCATAGAGCGGATTTCCCTCCGCGCGCTGCAGCACCGCCTGCTGAGCATCGGCGTCGAGCACAGCCCGGTCGAGCAGGCGCTGGAGGAGCTGGGCAGTCTCGTCGTTCGACAACGCGCCGATCGAGAGCGTGAACGCGTTCCGCTTCCCGCCGCCCCAACCGGGACGCCGGTCGAGCAACTCGGGCCGCGCCGTTGCGACGATCAGGAGCGGAACCGTGGTAGCCCAGTCGGCGAGGTGGTCGACAAAATCGAGCAGACCGTCGTCGGCCCAGTGCAGATCCTCGAACACGAGGATGAGGGGGCGCTGCTCGGCCGCAGCCTCGAGTAGGCGTCGCCAGGCTGCGAACGCTTCGTCGCGATCCGCCGGCCCGGCGGTCTCGAGGCCGAGGAGCGGGCGTGTATGGCGAGCGAGCCAGTCCCGCTCCCGCTCGTCCTCCCCGAGCGTCTCGACCATCGCGACGAGCTTCTGCTCGGCCGTCGCCGTGTCGTCGGACTCGAGAATCCCGGCGTGGGCTTTGACGATCTCAGCGAGTGCCCAGAAGCTCGCCAGCTCGCCATAGGGGAGGGACCGGCCCTGTCGCCAGGAGATGATTTCCTCGTCCGCGTCGGTGATCTGGAACAGCTCGGCGACCAGCCGGCTTTTTCCGATTCCGGGGACGCCGACGAGCGTCACCAGCTGCGCCGACTGGTCCCGGCGTGCGTGCTCGAATGCGTCGGCGAGCAGGCCTCGTTCGCGCTCGCGTCCCACGAGCGGCGTGCGGAGCTTCTGCTCCACGTCGCTTCCGAAGCGGGCCGTAGCGCCTACGGCCTCCCAGACCTTGACCGGTTCCGCTTTCCCCTTCGCCTCGACAGCCGGTGCGTCGCGGTAGTCGATCGCGTGCCGGGTGGCGCGGTACGTCCCTTCACCGACGAGGATCCCGTTGACCGGCGCCGCGCCCTGCAGTCGGGCGGCCGTGTTGACGACATCGCCCGCCACCATCGCGTCGCCCTCACCGGGCTTCGCTCCGAGCGCGACGAGCGCCTCGCCGGTGTTCACGGCGGTGCGGATCTGCAGCTCGTCGCCGATCGAGTCGCGGATCGCGAACGCAGCCCGCACAGCGCGCTCGGGATCGTCCTCGTGCGCGACCGGCGCCCCGAAAACGGCCATCACCGCGTCGCCGATGAACTTCTCGACCGTGCCGCCGTGGCGCTCGAGCTCGGCGCGAAGTTGTGCGTAGTAGGAGGAGAGCGTCGCCCGGACGTCTTCGGGGTCGCGCCCTTCCGCGAGCGCCGTCGAGCCTACGAGGTCGGTGAACAGGACGGTCACGACCTTCCTCTCTTCGCGCGGCGGTGGCTGGGCAGCGACGAGTGCCGTGCCGCACTGGCCGCAGAAGCGCGAAGTGTCGGGATTCTCCTGGCCGCAGGCAGGACACGTGACCATGCTCCGTACCGTAGACCTCCGAGTCGAGGCGGTCGAGGCGAGGCGCACGAAGAACACACGTTCGGCGGTAGGCTCACCTGATGGAGCCGCTGGAGCTCTTCCGTCCCGAGACCCGCGCGTGGTTCGAGCGAAACTTCGCCGCGCCGACGCCGGCTCAGGAGAAGGGCTGGCCGGCGATCGCGGGCGGTGGCCACGTTCTCATCCAGGCGCCGACCGGCTCGGGGAAGACGCTCGCGGCGTTTCTCTCGGCCATCGATCGGCTGACGGCCACCTCCCGCAACGGCCTCCGCGTGCTGTACGTCTCGCCGCTCAAGGCGCTCAACTACGACGTGGAGCGGAACCTGCGCGGGCCGCTCGCGGGGCTCCAGTCCGGGCTTCGTGTTGCAGTCCGCACCGGGGACACGCCGCAGAAGGAGCGCGCGGCGATGCTCCGGGAGCCGCCGGACATCCTGATCACCACTCCGGAGTCGCTCTTCCTCTTGCTCACCTCGCGTGCCCGCGAGCTGCTGCGGAGCGTCGACACGCTGATCCTCGACGAGGTTCACGCGGTCGCCGGGACGAAGCGCGGCGCCCATCTCGCGCTGTCGGTCGAGCGGCTCGAGGAGCTCGCAGCGCAGCCGGTGCAGCGAATCGGCCTCTCGGCGACACAACGCCCCCTCGAGGAGATCGGCCGCTTCGTGTCGGGCGGTCGCCCGATCGAGCTCGTCGACGCGGGAGTGGCGAAGGAGCTCGACCTCGAGGTCGTCGTCCCGGTCGAGGACATGCGGGAACCTGGCGGCGAGAGTCGCGAGGAGGGCTGGGAACCACGCTCGATCTGGCCCTCCATCTATCCGGCGCTCGTCGAGCTCGTCCGCGCCCACCGGTCGACGATCGTCTTCGTCAACAACCGCCGTCTCGCCGAGCGGCTTGCGCTGCGACTCAACGAGCTCTCGGAAGAGGAGCTCGCCAGAGCCCATCACGGCTCGCTTTCGCGAGAGCAGCGGACGCAGATCGAGGAGGACCTGAAGGCCGGCCGTATACCTTGCCTCGTCGCAACCTCGTCGCTCGAGCTCGGGATCGACATGGGGGCGGTCGACCTCGTGATCCAGGTCGAGTCTCCGAAGTCGGTCGCGCGCGGCCTGCAGCGCATCGGCCGGGCCGGACACTCGCTCGGCGAGGTCTCGCGCGGGCGGATCTTCCCGAAGTTTCGCGCCGACCTGCTCGAGTCGGCTGTCGTCGCGCAACGGATGCGGGCCGGGCTGATCGAGGAGACGCAGATCCCGCGCAACCCACTCGACGTCCTCGCCCAGCACATCGTCGCGATCTGCGCCGACGAAGAGGTGGAGGTCGCGGAGCTGCACGAGCTCGTCCGCCGCGCGTATCCCTTCGCTGACCTCTCGCGCACACAGCTCGAGAACGTGCTGGACATGCTCGCCGGCCGCTACCCGTCGGACGAGTTCGCCGAGCTGCGCCCGCGGATCATCTGGGATCGGACCGCCGGCATCCTCCGCGGCCGGCCCGGAGCGAGGCGGCTCGCCGTCACGAACGCGGGGACGATCCCCGACCGCGGCCTCTTCGGCGTCTTCATCGCCGGTGAAACAGGAGGGCGCGTGGGGGAGCTCGACGAGGAGATGGTCTACGAGGCGCGGGCGGGGCAGGTGATCGTGCTCGGCGCGTCCTCCTGGCGGATCGAGGAGATTACGCGGGATCGCGTCCTCGTCTCGCCGGCCCCGGGTGTTCCCGGCGCGGTTCCGTTCTGGAAGGGCGAGGGCATCGGCCGCCCCTACGAGCTCGGCGAGGCGATCGGGAAGTTCGCGCGCGAGCTGCTCGCCGCGCGCGAGCCGACGGTCCCGGATCTCGACGAGCGGGCGGAGCGGAACCTCCTCGCCTTCCTCCGCGAGCAGGAGCGGGCGACCGGCGCGCTGCCGTCCGACCGCACCGTCGTCGTCGAGCGGTTCCGCGACGAGATCGGCGACTGGCGCGTCTGCATCCTCACGCCCTTCGGCGCGCGCGTGCACGCGCCGTGGGCGATGGCCGTCGGCGCGCGTCTGCGCGAGTCGCTCGGCCTCGAGGTTCAGTCGATCTGGTCGGACGACGGAATCGCCTTCCACCTGCCCGATGCGGACTCGCCGCCGGCGACCGACCTAATGGTGCTCGATCCGGACGAGCTCGAGGAGCTCGTGCTTGCCGAGGTGGGACAGACGGCGCTCTTCGGCGCTCGCTTCCGCGAGAACGCGGCACGTGCTCTCCTCATCCCGCGCCGCCGGCCGGGAGAACGGACGCCGCTCTGGCAGCAGCGACTCAAAGCGCAGGGCCTGCTTCAGGTCGCCCGTAAGTACGCGAGCTTTCCGATCGTTCTCGAGACCTACCGCGAGTGCCTGCAGGACGTGTTCGACCTGCCGGCGCTGAAGCGGCTTCTCGGCCGTCTACGCGCTCGGGAGCTCGACCTGGTGGACGTCGAGACCGCGTCGGCGTCGCCGTTCGCCTCGTCGCTCCTCTTCGACTACATCGCCACCTACATGTACGAGGACGACACCCCGCCGGCCGAGCGGCGTGCCCAGGCCCTCTCCCTCGACCGCGACCTGCTGCGGGAGCTGCTCGGCCAGGAGGAGCTGCGCGAACTCATCGATCCTGCCGCGCTCGCCGAGGTCGAGGCGTCGCTGCGGCCGTTCCCCAAGGATCCGGAGCGGCTCCACGATCTCTTGCGCCTGCGCGGAGACCTCTCGAGCGGCGAATTCGACGAGGCGCACGCGGCGATCCTCGAGGCGGAACGGCGGGCGATCCGCGTTCGCATCGCCGGCGAGGAACGGCTTGCAGCGGCGGACGACGCCGGTCGCTACCGCGACGCACTGGGGATCGTTCCCCCGTCCGGCCTGCCCGGCGTGTTCCTCGAACCCGTGACGGATGCGCTGCGCTCGCTCGTTGCGCGCTGGGCGCGCGGGCGAGGCCCGTTCACGACTGCCGAAGCGTCCGCCTGGTTCGGCATCGACGTCGAGGAGGAGCTGCGGGAACTCGAGCGCGCGGAGAAGCTCGTCCGCGGCGAGCTCCGTCCCGGCGGCAGCGAGCGCGAATGGTGCGATCCGGAGGTCCTGCGGCGCCTGCGCCGGGCGTCGCTCGCCGCCCTCCGTCGCGAGGTCGAGCCCGTGGAGCAGGCGGTGCTCGGGCGTTTCCTCCCGAGCTGGCACGGCGTCGATCGGCGCGCGTCGCTTCGCGAAGCGCTCGTCCCGCTTCAGGCCCTCGCACTGCCTGTGGCGCTCTGGGAGGCGGAAGTACTGCCGCGGCGTGTCCCCGAGTACCGGCTCGAGCAGCTCGACCAGCTCTGTGCCTCGGGCGAGCTCGTGTGGGTCGGAGCCGGGCTCGACCGTGTGGCCGTCTTCTTCCGCGACGACGCTCCGCTGCTGGGGCGTCCCGCTGCGGCGCCGGCGCCGGAAGGCGAGGCGCACGACGCGATCCGGGCCGCGCTCACCGGTGGCGCGCTCTTCTGGGACGGCCTCGTCGGTGCCACCGGGCTCGATGCCGAGATTTCGCTCCCGGCCCTCTGGGATCTCGTCTGGAGCGGCGAGGTGACGAACGATTCCTGGGCGCCGCTGCGTGCGCAGCGTCGGTATCAGCCTCCCCGGCCCGATCGGCGGGCGCGGCGCTTTTCGCGGGCGCGCGCCCATCGCCCGACGGCGACCCAGGGACGGTGGTCGTTCGCGGCGGGACTGTTCGCAGGCGGCGATCCCGACCGGCGTGCGCTCGCGGAGCTGCTGCTGGAACGGCACGGCATCGTCACTCGCGACTCCGTTCGCGCCGAGGGGATTCCCGGTGGCTACGGCGCCGTGTACGGCGAGTTGCGCTCGCTCGAGACGCTTGGATCGTGCCGGCGCGGCTACTTCGTGGAGGGTCTCGGCGGTGCGCAGTTCGCCCTGGGCGGAGCAGTGGAGCGGTTACGTGAGCTGCGGCCACGCGAGGGCGACGAGCCGGAGCCGCTCGTGCTCGCGGCAGCGGATCCCGCGCAGCCGTACGGCGCCGTCGTGCCGTGGCCGAAGCGCGCGGGCGCGCGGGCCGCGCGGGTAGCCGGCGCCCATGTGGTGCTCCTCGGCGGCGAACCCGCGCTCTTCGTCGAGCGCGGCGGCCGCTCGCTCGTGCCGCTGCGAGAACCGGATGAGGACTGGCTGCGGCCGGCCCTCGCGGCGCTCGTCGGGTTCGTCAAGCGCGGCGGCGCGAAGCGCCTTGCGGTCGAGCGCTTCGACAGTGAGCCCGTAACGGAGACGCTCGTCATGCCGCTGCTCGTCGACGCCGGCTTCCTCGCAGGCCCTCGGCGCGCTGTGCTGCGAGCCTGATTTGAAGGTCGGGAAGGTGCTGCGGGTCAGGGTGCCACGACGCTGAGTCTGAGCGTGTGTCCGTGCGGCTTGAACGGCATCTCGTCGACGATGCCGGTGGCGACATCGAACGTGAGCATTAATCCCGATCCGTTGGTGTCCGTCCGCCGCTGTCTGACGTAGCTCGCAGGTTCGGCGATCCCGCCGAGTAGAGCGAAGACCGACGCCCGGACAGCACCGACCCCGGCTTCGTCTCCGGTCCAGCCGAGCTGCACGTCGTACGAACCATCGTCCAGCGTGCGTGTGCCGAGAATCTGCAGCGGTAGCGACTCGCAAGCTCGCTCGAGATGGGGCAGGAGGTGCAGCTCAGGCTGCTCGGCAACCCAGTTCGGGCGGTGCATCGCCGCCATCAGTTCGGCAGCCCCGTCGGTGAGCTGCGACGCGTCGCCGACTCCGTCGCCTCGTTCGTCAGCGGCCCAGCGGCGATCCACCATCAGCCGGAGCATTGCAGAGCCAAGCTCGGCTGGGCCAGTGTTCCGGAATGCCCCCTGAGGGCGGTACTTTCCGGGCGGGGTTACCCGCGCCGAGGCAACCCGCGAAGGGACCCGGCGAGATGGGGACCCCCTTGCTTCGGGTGAGTGAACTTTGACCTGGGCCAGTGTTTCGGAATGACCCCTGAAACCGGAGGACCTCTGAGGCCTCCGCGGACGTAATCGTGGAGATGGCTCGACGTCTCGTTAGCGGAGCCATGGCGGGCTCTTTGGTTCTTCTCCTTCCCGCATGCGGGGGCAGCGGACGGCACGTGTTCCGCACCACCGGGATTGCCGTACGAGTCCCAGCCGGTTGGCACATCTCGACCCGTCCGCTGAACAACGTCACGAACCCGGTGCAACGGTTCGTACTCTCGTCAGCTCGGCTCCCAGAGAACGCCAACAGCGGGAAGGGCTACGTGCCGCCGTCGCACGCGGTACTCGCCCAGCTGATCGAAGAGGTACCGCCGGAGAACACGAATCCATGGCCCAACCGGCCAGCTCGGTTCAAGCTTGCGCACCTAAACGGGATGGAGACATTCGCCGGAAACCGCTGGGGAGAGCTTCTCTTCCGCGACCGCAGGCGGCACTTCTACATCTTCGTCTGGGTCGGCCGTCAGGCGACCAGCGCACAGACTGCCAGACTCCTACACGCGCTCGATGGCCTCCAGGTGACAGGCTCGTAGCCTGGCCCGGTGCTCCCGGAATGACCCTGAGCGAGGCGGTGGCCGCTCGTGCGGAAGTAGACTCGCCGCCCGGTGGCGACGCTAGTCCGCGACGGCCTGGAACTGCGGTACGAGGAGCTTGGTGGGTCAGGCCCGCTGTTGCTGTTGCCCCGTTTGAACTTCTCCTGGTCGGATTACCTGGATCTCAGCCCGTTCACCGAGCGCTTCACGGTCATCACTGCGAGCCCGCGCGGGTTCGCCAGCAGCAGCCGGCTCGATGCAGACATTCCGTATCGGGTTCGCGACATGGCCGACGATCTGATCGCGGCTGTACAAGCAGTCGGGTTCGACCGATTCTTCGTTCTCGGCTACTCGTTCACCGGCGCGTTCGCCCCCTGGATCGCGCACCTGACAGGCAAAGCTGACGCGGTCGTCTCAGGCGGCTTTCCCATCGTCGGCGACTACGCATACCTCTACCCGGAGATCCAGCGTCAAAGCGAGGCCGCGAAGGCCGATCCCGCAGCCTGGGCCCGCGTGGACGCAGCCTTCGACAATCGCGCCGCGCTTGCCTTCTACCAAGAACTCTCAGAACTGCCTGCGGACTCGCTGGTCAGTGACCTGCCGTGCCCGCTGTTCGCGTTCTGGGGCGAGCATGACGAGGAACTGGGCCCTGGCGGCACGGAGCAACTCGCCTCCGGGCTTGACCGCTACGGCCTACAACACGTCTCGTTCCCAGGCCACGACCACGAGAGCATGCTGACCCATCTCGACGACGCCGTCCCCAGCGTGCTCCGCTGGCTCGACCAGTTCTAGCGCTCGCCGATTCTCTCCAGGGTCGCCTGGCCAGTGTTCCGGAATGACCCCTGAGCTATGTAGGAGGGATTGGCGAAACGGACTCGTCAATCTATCCTCTGAAAGTGTGAGATCCAGTCTGAAAGCAGTACTGCTGACCGTCGCTGTTGGACTGGCATCGATGGTCATGGCGACGTCTAGCGGTATTGCCAGCCACGGTTGTCCGGCGCTCCCGGTGTCGCGACACACAGCTCGCCTGACCATCAAGTTCCTGCACATTGTCTACCAGCCGATCCGAACGAGAGCTTGCGACCTCGCGCGCGGCCCGATCTGGGATCTGGGCTATGCAACGCGGCCCGGAATGGGCTTAACGATGGTCATCGACGCGCACGACGTGACACCTGTACCGGGTTATGGCGCCCACGGCCCGTTCTACCGCCTCTACCTGATCAAGCCGGGCTACGTGGCAAAGATCAAGTGGAATGGTGTGTGGCGGACGTACCGGTTTGTCAGCAGCCCGAGACCCTATCCACAGACGCCAAAAAGCGAAGTCGACAAACCGATCAAGAATTTTGAAGTCGAGACGGTCTACTTCAGATGCTGCTGGCCCCGCTACACACGTAAGGACTATCTCACCGTAAGAGCGGTGTTGGTAACGCCCAAGCACAAGGCCTAGGCGACGTTCTCCCTGCCCGCAGTTCACGGGTTGAGCGCAGACTCCAAGCGGTGACACTCGGGGTGGGCGAGTGTTCAGGAATGACCCCTGAGTGTCGTACTCTCTCCCGGTGGCCAGGGTGAAGATTGGTCGTGTCGCCCTCGTCACGCTGCTGCTCGTCCTGGTTGCGGTCTGGATCCCATCGTGGCGGTGGTTTGCACTGGGGCTCGCCGTTCCTCTGGCGCTGTTCCTGCTCCTCTCGGCGGCGATTTGGATTCATAAGCTCCGCCACCCGGAAGCCGATGAAATGGATGAACAGAGAGAGATACTTCAAGATCTTCGCCAAGCGGCCATGTGGTTGTTCGAACTCTGGCCGTAGGTCGCTGAGCTGGGCGAGTGTTCGGAATGACCCCTGAGGACGACGGCTGTACTCTCGGCGCATGCCAGGACGCGGTGAGAGCGCGTGAAGTGGCTTTTTCCTGTCACGCTCGCGGTCTGCTATGTCGCGGTTCTGGTCCTCGTCGGCGCCAAGGATGGTGCGCGAGGCGTGGAGTTCGTCAGTGCGTCGTCAGCCGTCGTACTCATGGCTGCTGTCGTTTTCACCGGCGCCCTCGGGAGATTCTGGGTCTTCATCGGAGCGACCGTACTAGTCGTCCTCCTCTTGATCGGTGAGGTGCGGGCGGCGGTCGATTGGTGGGGCGTGCCGTATCGGACCTGCGGCCCTGGTTGTGTGGAATCGGGGCCTTCCCTGAGCAGCGGCGTGCCGGCCTTGGCCTACATGGTGGTCTTGTTGGCGCTCGGAGCCATCTTCGTTTACCTCGCTATCCGAGCCAGGCGGCGGAGAGTCACGACTCGCTGAGTCAGGTAGCCGGGACGCTCACCTGGGCCAGTGTTCCGGAATGTTCCCTGAGCGGGCGAGACGATCTCCACGCCGTGGGACGTATCCCGTTTGCGCAGCGCTTCCCCATCCGTACACGCCGAACGTCCACCGCCGAGGCTGGTGCGCTCCGGCAACCCGCGCAGCCCTGCAGCTTCCGGTCGCCGCAGTCATTGCGGCACTTGGTCTGATAGGCGCGGTCGGCACGCTGAAGGGAACGAGAGTGAAGCCGCGCACCGCCGGGGCGTAGGCCGCTCCGCTTGAGCCAGTTTTCTGGAATTACCCCCGAGCTTGGTGCCGGGCCAGCCGCCCTTAGGTGCCGCGACGACCGGTCGCTACTAGGACGGTGGCTGCTCCGGCGAGACCGAGGAATACCACGGCAAGCGCGGTAGGCCCTGCCCATCCGCGCGTCTCCAGCTTGCGCGCGCATAGGTCTGGCACTGACGGGGGAATGCGGGGGTTGCCGCAGGGGGTGGCGACGGGCACGTAGTGCTGTCGATCGGTGTAAAGGACGGCCGCCCCTGCGAGCGCCGCGCCGAGCATGAGTAAAGCGGCCGCAATCCTCCAACCGGGAAGTGGCCGGAGGGGTGCCATGCGGCGTAGCGCGAGCCCCGTCATCTGACCCCATTTATACGACACGACGGGGCGACTCGTCACTGATCGGGCGACAGGACGCAGGACTAGGCCAGTGTTCCGGAATGACGCCTGAGCTTGCGCGGGACTTGGGCTAACGGCGGCTGAGGACGCCGGCGGCCACTCCCACAGCTACGACGGCGATCGCGGCGGCGGCGGGTGTCGTCCAGGCAGGTGAGGTGTAGAGCGTGGGAAGGTTCGCGAGTTGCGGCCCCATACCCGTCCAATGCGGCACCGGCACTCGATACGTGGTGACCCACGCCATCACTGCCGCCGCTCCGCCGAGGACGACTCCCAAACCGCCAAGCCGAAGTGGGTTGGCTGAGAGGTGCCTCATGTCGTCCCTTTATACGGCATGGCACAGCGATTCGTCACAGATCGAGCGCAAGGACGGAGGACTGGGCCAGTGTTCCGGACCACCCAAACCCGCCGAGTAACGTGAGGTAAAGGGCAACGAGGGAACCCGACTCCGGCCGCGATGCTTCCTACGACATCCCCCGCCCGCACTGAGCGCGTAGGCCAAACTAATGCCCAGACGACGCGCGGAAGCTTCGACCGCGAGTACTCGGCGCGCTCATACCTTGCCGGTGAAGAGGAAGATGCCCAGCTGCTGGAACTGCGTCAGGCGGCACCTTTGAGGTCCTGGAGTTCCGGCGATTCGCTCAGCTTCTGCAGGCAGCGTTTCTCGATCTGCCGGATCCGCTCGCGCGTGACGTTGAAGATTTCGCCGAGCTCGTCCAGCGTTGCCGGCGCCTGCCCGTCGAGCCCGTAGCGGAGCTCGAGCACGCGCTGTTCCCGGTGCGAGAGTGTGCCGAGGATGTTGCGCAGCAACTCCTGGCGCAGCGTCGTCTCGACCGTCTCGTCGGGCAGCGGGGCCTTCTCGTCGGTGAGGAAGTGGCCGAACTCGGATCCCTCCTCGTCGCCGAGCGGCTTCTCGAGCGAGACGGGCGCATGCGAGGTGTGAAGGATCTGCTCGACCTCCTCGACCGGCAGGTAGAGGTCGGTCGCGATCTCGAGCGCGGTCGGCTCGCGGCAGAGTTCGCCGTGCAGCTTGCGCTCGGAGCGGACGATCTTGTTCAGCTTCTCGACCACGTGGACCGGCATCCGGATCGTGCGGCCCTTGTCGGCGAGCGCCCGGGTGACCCCCTGGCGGATCCACCAGGTTGCGTAGGTCGAGAACTTGTAGCCCTTGCGCCAGTCGAACTTCTCGGCGGCACGGACGAGCCCGATCGTCCCCTCCTGGATAAGGTCGAGGAACGGCAGCCCCTGATTGCGGTAACGCTTCGCGATCGAGACCACTAGGCGGAGGTTCGCCTCGACCATCTCCTGCTTCGCGCGATGGTCGCCGCGCTCGATCCGCTTCGCGAGCTCGACCTCCTCGGCAGCGGTCAGCAACTCGACCTTGCCGATGCCCTTGAGGAAAAACTGCAGCCCGTCGGTCGTCTGTGGTGAAACGCGTGCCGTCAATCGGATCGCCTCCGCTCTAAGGTGGAGGAAGGCCCCAGCGGGCCACGCAATTCCCCAACGAGTACGCGCACACTAGCTGGACACCGGCGCACCGCGGGTGGCGGCCTAGGTCACCGCTGGCGTCAGCGGCTGTCCGCAGTGCCGGTGTTCCGGAGTCATCCCTGAAGCGGCGTTAGCAGAGTTCTGGACGGCTTCTAAGTGAGGGCGATAGCTCTCTAGCTCGACTCGACGGGCGAAATCACTGAGACGTAATAGGGGAGTCCGCCTACTTCGGTTTGGCGGGCGTCGTAGTGAGCTTCGAGGGAGCGGCCATCGTTGCAGCGGAGGGTGATCTTCCCGCGCTGTCCCTGGTCCTGGATGAACTCGTCATACAGTTCCGAGGCGTTGGTCTCCAGGACGAGGTCAGGGACAGTGAGGCCGAGTAGTTCTTCGCGGCTGTAGCCCAGCAGCTCGCAGGCGGCGTCGCTCGCAGCGAGGTAGCGCATGTTCTCATCGGCGACCAGAACGATGTACCCCGCGTTAGCGACGGCCTCGCCCACCAGGACTCCCTGGATCAGAGCATCTGCTTGCGACGCTCGCTCATCGGCTTGCGCAGCCATGACCGCAGCTTACGTCGACGCCTCCGCCGGAACCACTCGCTCTCGCCTGGGCGAGCGTCCTCTCGCCCGAGGCTCTCAGGCTGGGACGAGCTTGTACCCCGAGCCGCGCACGGTCACGAGCCGCTCCGGCTGGGATGGGTCGCGCTCGATCTTGCGGCGCAGGTTCGAGATGTGCACCTCGCAGGCGTGCTCGTCGCCGACGTGCTCACTCGCCCAGAGGTGCTGCATGAGCTCTCGCCGGGAGACGACCGCTTCCGGTTGTTCCGCGAGGAGGGAGAGGACCTTGAACTCCGACAGCGTCAGATGGACCCGCTCGCCGTCGACGAGCACCTCGTGGCGGCCGAGGTCGATCTGAAGGCCGCCGAGCTTCCGCACGGTCGCGCCGCCGGTCGCTCGGTCGAGCTCGCGGCGCCGCAGGATCGCGCGCACGCGGCTGAGCAGCTCGGCGCTCGAGAACGGCTTCGTCACGTAGTCGTCGGCGCCGAGCTCGAGCCCGAGAACGCGGTCGGATTCGGCGTCGCGTGCCGTCAGCATCAGGATCGGGATGTCGCTCTCGGCCCGGAGCGCGCGGCATACCTCGATGCCCGAAAGCCCGGGAAGCATCACGTCGAGCACGACCAGCGCGTAGAGGCCGGAGCGTCCCGACTCGAGCGCCGTCGGGCCGTCCCGCTCCTCGTCCACCTCGTACCCCTCCCGTCGCAACGTGAAGGCGACGACGTCACGCACGCCCGCATCGTCGTCGACGAGCAGGATCCGCTCGCCGTTCCCGTTGGAGATGTTCACGCGGCCGGCACCTCCTCCCGTACCCGCGCCGGCGCGAGGAGGATCCGGAAGACCGTGCCGTGGCCGGGGGACGAGTCGAGCTCGATGCGGGCCCCGAGCGTTCGAACCGACTCCCGCACGATTGCCAGGCCGAGGCCGAAGCCCTGCGCATCACGCTCGCCGCGGTAGAAGCGGTCGAAGACGTGGCGTTGTACCTCGGCGCTGATTCCGGGGCCTGAGTCCTCCACCTCCACCGCGACGCTGTTTCCCTCCGGGTACGCGCGGAGGGCGACGGAGCCGCGGGCGGTGTGCTTCGCGGCGTTCTCCCCGAGGTTCCGTAGCGCCTGCTCGAGCAGGTCGCGGTTCGCCTGCACCGAGAGCCCGTCGGCGACCTCGACGTCGACCACCACTCCCGCGTGGGGCTGGAGCCCCGCGGCGACGTCCCGTAGGAGCGGGGCGAGTTCCACTGCCTCCATGCGCGGTTGCTCCTGGCCGGAGTGCGCGCGCGCCAGCGTCAGCATCGCGCGGGCGAGCCTTGCGAGCCGGCCGGACTCGCGCTCGATGTGGCCGAGGAAGCGGTCGCGCTCGACGGGATCCTCCTTCGCACCGGCCTGCAGCACCTCGACCGCGCCGATGATCGTCGTCAGCGGCGTGCGGAGCTCGTGCGCCGCGTTCGAGACGAACTCACGCTCCGCGAGCTCCCGGCGCTCCTGCTCGGTCAGGTCGTCGACGACGAGCAGGGCCCAGTCGGTGTCGGGCTGAGACGGGATGCCGACCACTCCGTACGCATGGTGCTCGTCGGGCGTCACGTGCAACTGCGTGACGGACGCCCGCTCGTCGAACAGTCCCTGAGCGAATTCGCGGAGCCCGAAACCGTCCCAGGGATCCGGCAGCTCGTCTCCCTCGCGGAGTCGCCCGCCGAGGATCCGGCGGGCCTCGGTGTTCGCGAAATGGACGACGAGATCCTGATCGATCGTGAGCACTCCTTCCTGGAGCCGTTCGAGCAGGAGCCGTAGGCGGTCGCGCTCGGCTTCGAGGCGGCGGAAGGAGCGGCGCAATTGTCGACGCATCCGGTCGAAGCTGTGGGCGAGCAGGCCGAACTCGTCCCGGAACCGGTAATGGAGCGGCGTTTCGAAGTCGCCTTGAGCAATTGCTTCTGTCGCGGCGGTCAGACGACGCAGGCGCAAGGCGATGAGCTGGGCGAACAGCAGCCCCACGATCACGCCGATCACGCCCGCGATTACGCCCGCTCGCAGCGCCTCGCCGTTGACCGTGTCGATCGCCGCGGCGGTGTCCGGCTGGCGACTGATCGCCACGAGCACCTGGCCGCGATACGGGATCGCCGCGACGTACGTCCCCCCGTCGGTGGTTCCTCTGACGAAGTGGTCGCCGCTCTGCGCACTCTCGACGGCCTCGCGCTCGAGGGC
>Ga0207646_10000966_pt1 | contig 37063 bp, 26 predicted proteins | sample KBSK5502metaG_FD_184343 | JGI IMG/M metagenome (GOLD analysis project Ga0207646, IMG submission 184343) | Corn, switchgrass and miscanthus rhizosphere microbial communities from Kellogg Biological Station, Michigan, USA - KBS K5-50-2 metaG... | ecosystem: Host-associated > Plants > Roots >... | reverse complement strand
CTCCTCGACTCGCTCGTCGCGCGCCGGCTGACCGGCGAGCCGCTCGCCTGGATCACTGGGACGACTTCGTTCTGCGGCATCGAGATCCGGGTCGATCCCGGCGTCTACGTGCCGCGCTGGCAGAGCGAACCGCTGGCGCGTCGGGCCGTCGATCGCCTTCCGGCGACGGGGCTTGCGATTGATCTCTGCACCGGGTCCGGAGCGATCGCGCGGACCCTCGTAACGAATCGGCCTGGCGCTCGCGTCGTGGCATCCGACGTCGACGACCGCGCGGTGGCCTGCGCGGCCGCAAATGGCGTGGAGGTCTACCAAGGTGATCTATTCGCCCCGCTGCCGGGCGGCCTGGAGGGACAGGTCGACGTCGTCGTCGGCGTCGTGCCCTACGTCCCCACGCCGGAGCTGCCGTTGTTGCAGCGCGACACCTTCACCTTCGAGTCGACGCTGTCGTACGACGGGGGCCCGGACGGCACCGACATCCTGCGGCGCGTCCTGCGCGAGAGCCCGCGTTTCCTTCGGCGCGGCGGCGCCCTTCTGCTCGAGCTCGGTGGGGCGCAAGCCGATGCACTGCGCGACGACCTGGCGCGCCTCGGCTACCGGGACGTGAGCGTGCTGACTGACCAAGACGGTGACCTCCGCGGCATCGAGGCCAGATTTCGCAAGGTATAATCGCCACCAATTCCTCCCATGCGCGCTAACGCATCCGCGGGGTCCAAAAGGCCCATCTCGCCGGAGCCGCGCGGGAGCGTCACGGTGGTGGTGCTCGCGGCCGGTCGGGGGGTTCGGATGAACTCGAGGATCCCAAAAGTCCTCCACCCGGTCGCCGGCCGGCCGATGCTGCTCTGGGCGATAGCGGCCGCCCACGCGCTCGATCCTGAGCGGACGCTGGTGGTCACGAACCCGGCCCAGAACGGCGTCGAGGCGGCGCTCAATGGCCAGGGCCAGGCGGTGCCGCAGGCGCAGCCGCTCGGCACCGGGCACGCGCTCTCCCAGGTCACGGCGGCGCACCGGACGTCGGGCCCGGTGGTCGTCCTCTATGCCGACACGCCGCTGCTTAGGGGCGAGACGCTGAAGACGTTGCTCGCCGAGCACCGCAAGTCCGCCGCGGCCGCGACGCTGCTGACCGCGAATCTCGACGATCCGCGCGGCTACGGCCGGATCGTCCGGGGGCGCAACGGTGTGTTCCGCGACATCGTCGAGGAAAAAGACGCCACCGACGAGCAGCGCGCGATCTCGGAGGTCAACTCCGGTGTCTACGTGTTCAGCGGGCGCGAGCTCTGGCCGGCCCTGCTCAAGCTCGAAAACAAGAACAAGGCCGGCGAGTACTACCTGACCGACGTGGTCCGGCTGATCAAAGGCAAGATCGCGACGGTCGCCGTCGGCGATACCAACGAGATCCTTGGCATCAACGACCGGCGGCAACTGGCGCAGGCCGAGCGCGTTATGCGTCAGCGCGTCCTCGATGCCCTCATGGTTGCCGGCGTCACGATCACCGACCCGGCAACAACCTTCATCGATGCGGACGTTGCGATCGGACAGGACACGGTGGTCCACCCGTTCACGACGATTACTGGGGGCAGCGTGATCGGCGAGGATTGCGTTATCGGTCCGTTGACGCAGGTGCGCGATTCGACCATCGGCGACGCCTCGAGGATCGAGCGCTCGCACCTCGAGGAGGCCAAAGTCGGGTCAAGGGTCACGGTGGGCCCGTTCAGCCGCCTGCGGCCCGGGACCAGGCTCGCCGATGAGGTTCACGTCGGCACCCACACCGAGATCAAGAACTCTCGGATCGGCACCGGGAGCGCCGTGCCCCACTTCAGCTACCTCGGCGACGCGGTGGTGGGCGCGAACGTCAATATCGGGGCTGGCAGCATCACCGCCAACTGGGACGGCTTTCAGAAGAACGTGACCGAAATCGACGACCGTGCCTACATCTCCTGCGACACGATCCTGGTGGCACCGGTGCGGGTAGGGAGCGACGCAGCCACCGCCGCTGATACGGTAGTGACTAAAGATGTGCCCGCTGGGAGCCTGGCGATCGGCCGGCCCGAGATGAAGATCGTCGAGGGGTACACGGCGCGGCGGCGTGCCCGCCACAAGGCGGTGGCCAAGAAATAGCACAGCCCAGAACGATCGGCGAGCGGGTCGATACGCGGCCGCAGTCACCCGAGGGTGCGCCTCGGGAGCCCGGGGCGCTGAAGCTCCTCTCAGGCGACGCCAACCCCGAGCTGGCGAAGAAAATCGCCGAGGCGCTGCACGAGCCGCTGGAGGACATGCGGATCACGCGTTTCGCCGACGGCGAGATCGACGTCAAGATCGGCCACAGCGTCCGCGGCGCCGATGTCTTTCTCATCCAGCCGACCTGCCAGCCGGTCTCCGAGAACTACATGGAGCTCTTCATCATTCTCGACGCACTGCGGCGCGCATCGGCCGGCCGGATCACGGCCGTCCTGCCTTACTACGGCTACGCCCGAAAGGAAAAGAAGACGCAGGCGCGCGATCCGATTTCGGCGAAACTCATGGCCGACATCATCACGCTCGCCGGGGCGAATCGCGTCATCGCCCTGGACTTGCATGCCGACGCCATCCAGGGGTTCTTCGACATCCCGGTGGATCACCTCACCGCCGAGAAGCTGATCGTGGAGTACATCCGTAAACTGCGTCTGCCCAATGCCGTGATCGTGTCGCCCGACGTCGGCGGCGCCAAGCGCGTCGGCGACGTCGCCCGGCTGCTCGATCTCCCGATCGCCTTTGTCTACAAGCGGCGCCCGACAGACGACGTTGTCAGCGAGCAGCGCGTCGTCGGTGACGTCAGCGGCATGGACGCGGTTGTCGTCGACGATTTGATCTCGACCGGTGGCACCCTGGTCGGCGTCTCGCACGCGCTTCGCGCCGAGGGCGCCACCAGCGTCCGTGTGCTCGCCACCCACGGCGTGCTGGCGGGGGACGCGGTCCAGAAGCTCGTCAACGCACCCATCGAAGAGCTGGTGATCACGGACTCGATCCCGTTGCCACCCGACAAGCAGCACCCAAAAATCAAGATCCTGTCCGTGGCACCCCTGCTCGCGGAAGCGATTCGCCGGGTGCACGAAGACCGCTCGGTCAGCGAGCTCTTCAAGTAGGCGCGGCGTTGGACACGACGGCCTGGATCGAGATCGTCATCATCGCCATCGCGCTGGTCCTAGCGGCGACGGCCGCCTCAGCGGAAACCTCGTTGACGTCGATCTCCCGCGTGCGGTTGCGGCAGCTGGTCGAACAGAAGGTCCAACGGGCGATCGTGATCGAGCGCCTGCACCACGATCCCAATGCCTACCTCTCGACGATTTTGATCGTCAATACGGTGGCGATCATCGTCGCCTCGTCATCCGCGACCTTGCTGGCGCTGCATCTCTATCACGAGCAGGTGGCGGAGTGGCTGGTCAGCCTCGTGCTCTCACTGGTAGTGCTGATCGCCTGTGAGATCACGCCCAAGACGCTGGCGCTGCAGCGGGCCGAACGCGTTGCGCTGCGCCTGGCGCCGCTGGTCGCCGGCGCGACGCTGGCGATGCGGCCGGTCGTGTATGTCCTGACGGCCGTCACCCGCCTGATCCTTCGCATCCTGGGCGGCAAGGCGGAGGTCCGCGGTCCGTTCGTGACGGAAGAAGAGCTCAAGATGCTGGTTACCGTCGGCGAGGAAGAGGGTGTCATCGAAGAGGAAGAGCGCGAGATGATCCACGGCATCTTCGAGATGGGCGATATGAGCGTCCGCGAAGTCATGGTCCCGCGCACCGACCTGGTTGCGATCGAGGTCAACGAACCGGTCGAAAAGGCCGTCGACCTCGTCACCAAGCACGGCCATACGCGGATCCCGGTCTATGAGGTCAACCTGGATCACATCGTCGGCGTGCTCTACGCGAAAGATCTCCTGCGCGCCGTGGTACGCGGCGAAAAGAAAGCGCTCCGCGAGATCGCACGCAAGCCGTTCTTCACCCCGGAGTCGAACAAAGTTCAGGACGTCCTGCGCGACCTGCGCAAGAACCGAGTCCATATGGCGATCGTCGTCGACGAGTACGGCGGCACGGCTGGCGCGGTCACGATCGAAGACATCCTCGAGGAGATCGTGGGTCCCATTCAGGACGAGTACGACATCGGCGAGGAAGACGAGATTCAGTTCATCAATCCCAACGAGGTCGTGCTCGACGGGCGCGTCAGCGTCGACGACGTCAACGAGCTGTTGAAACTCGACCTTGCCGGCGATAACTACGACACCATCGGCGGCTACGTGCTCAACCAGGTGGGCGCGACACCGAAAGTCGGCGCTACGCTCGCGTTAGGGAGCGCGGAGCTGCGGGTTGAGGCGGTGCAGGGCACGCGGATCAAGAAAGTTCGGATCAAGAGCCCGTCACCCTTCGAGATACCGGCGGCGAATGACGCCTTGACCACACTCTCCACGTCTCCCCGTCCAGGGCCACCCGCCGCGGGATCGCAGGGTTGAGCGTCGATGCGCACTGAGTCGCGCAGCATCACGCCAGGCCGGCAAGAGACCGTCCAGGTCAATCGCCGGAGCGGACGGCTAGGGGCCAGGCAGTGGGTGGACGAGGTGATCGCCTATTCGGAACTGCTGGCCAACCTGGTGGCCCGCGACCTGAAGACCAAGTACCGGGGATCGTTTTTCGGCATATTCTGGTCGCTGCTGAATCCGCTGTTGTTGATGCTCGTGTACACGCTGGTGTTCTCCGTGATCGTCCGCGTCAACATCCATCCGTACGCCGTCTTTCTGCTCACCGGACTCGTGCCCTGGAATGCCTTCGCCCAGAGCCTGCAGACTGCGACGACCTCGGTGATGGACAACGCGGCCATCGTTCGTAAGATCTATTTCCCGCTGCAGCTGCTGCCGCTTTCAGCGGTTCTGGCCATGTCTGTGAACTTTGGCATCAACATCGGGCTGCTGATCGTGCTCACGCTGGTTTTCGGCGCCCACCTGGCCCCCACCATGCTTCTCTTGCCGGTCCTGGTTCTCTTACAAATCGTCTTCACCTTCGGCCTGGGCTCGATGCTGGCGGCCGCGCAAGTCTATTTCCGCGACGTGCAGTACTTCCTCAGCATTTTGCTGACGGCCTGGTTCTTCCTGACGCCCATCGTCTATTCCCTCGACCTCGTGCCCAAGCGCCTTCGACCGCTGCTGGCCATCAACCCGATGGCCTGGGACATTTCCTCGTTCCAGGACATCTGGTTCTACGGAAAGCTGCCCAGCTGGCCCTACCTGCTGGGCTTCTGCGCGCTCAGCGCCTTGAGCCTCCTGGCCGGCATCATCGTCTACGGCCGCTTGAGCCTGCGCTTCGCCGAGGAAGTCTGATGCGGGCGGCGATCCGGTTCCAGGGGGTCTCGAAGCGCTTCCGAATCTATCACCAGCGCCACGAGAATCTGAAAGAGGTCGTCCTTAGGCGCCGCCGCGGGGTCTACGAGGAGTTCTACGCCCTCCGCGACGTGTCCTTCGCCGTCGAGCCGGGATCAACGGTCGGCATCATCGGCTCCAATGGATCGGGCAAGTCCACGGCGCTCAAGCTCGTGGCGCGGATCCTTCACCCCAACGGCGGCGAGGTGAGCGTCGACGGCCGCGTCTCTGCCCTGCTCGAGCTCGGCACCGGCTTTCATCCTGACTACACCGGCCGTGAGAACATCTTCCTCAACGGCGCCCTCCTTGGCTTGCGGCGAGAGCTGATCCGCCGGCGGCTCGACGACATCATCGCCTTCGCCGGCATGGAGCGATTCATCGACAACCCGGTCAAGACTTATTCCAGCGGTATGTACATGCGGCTGGGCTTCGCGATCGCCGTCAACGTCGATCCGGATGTGCTGCTGGTCGACGAGGTGCTGGCCGTCGGCGACGCGGACTTCGCTCAGAAGTGCTACGAACGCATCAATCGCTTCCGCGCGGACGGCAAGACCATCCTGCTGGTGTCCCACGACCTCGCCGCCGTCCGGCGTTTCTGCGACCGCGCGCTCTGGATCGACCGCGGCAGCATCTGCGCCGACGGAGACGCGAGCGACGTCACGGCGCGCTACCTCGCGGATGTGGAGCATCGGCATCAACCGGCCGACGAGAGTGCGGACAGCACCGCCGGCGGTGCCGGCGCCCGGCCGGTGCAGATCGCCCGCGTCGAGCTGCTGGGCGAGGGTAGCCGGCCACAATATGTCTTCGAGCCCGGGGATCCCCTGCGGGTTCGAATCTCCTACCGTTGCAGCCAACGGGTGGACCGGCCGGTCTTCGGTATGTGGATCGTCCGCAGCGATGGCGTCAACTGTTACGGTTCCAATACTAGGACGGCCGGCCCGCGCATTCCGTTCCTGGAAGGACGGGGGAGCGTAACGGTCACCATTCCGCATCTCAATCTCCTCGACGGCGGCTACCTGCTCTCGGTCACGATCGGCGACGAGGCCGAACGTGTCACCTACGATCTGTGGGAGTACCGGCTGGAGTTCCGCGTTCGGCAAAAGACCCCCGACCCAACCGGGCTGGTCTTCATGCCCGCAACATGGGCGATCGACTGAACGTCCTCTTTCTGACGCATGACCCGCTGACCGAGACGATCGCCGGACCGGCGATCCGTGTCTGGGAACTGGCCCATGTGCTGGCCACCCAGCACCGCGTGACCATCGGCGTGCCCAACCGTGAGGCCCGGAGCTCGCCTACGGTCGCGGTCCGCTGTTACGCCGACGGCGCCATGGCGGGGCTGGTCAAAGACCACGAGATCACGATCGCCTCGGGCTATCTGCTGCACCAGAATCCCGAAATCCGCCAGCTGGCCAGGTACCTGGTCATGGACGTCTACGGGCCGTTCACCCTCGAGAACCTGAACCTCTTCGCCGAATCCAGGATGTCGGACCGGATCGCGCTGCATCAAGCGGGCGTCGAGGTCCTGCTCGAGCAGCTCGAGCTCGCCGATTTTTTTCTCTGTGCCAGCGAAAGGCAGCGCGACTACTGGCTGGGTGCGCTGTCGCTCGCCAACCGGATCAATCCCTACAGCCACGCCGCCGATCCGACCTTGCGATCGCTGATCGACGTCGTGCCGTTCGGTCTGCCGTCGGAGCCTCCCCACCCCACGGCGCACGGGATCAAGGGCGTCGTCCCCGGGATCGGGACCGAGGACGTGGTCGTCTTGTGGACGGGCGGCATCTGGGACTGGTTCGATCCACTGACCGCGATCGAAGCGGCCGCGGCCCTCGCCGATGAGGTTCCGAGCCTCAAGCTGTACTTCATGGGTGCGCGACATCCCAACCCGGACATTCCGCCGATGATCATGGCGCGCCGTGCCGAAGAGCTCGCTCGCGAACGTGGCGTGCTCAATCGGACCGTCTTCTTCAACGATCGCTGGGTCCCGTACGCGCAGCGCGTGAACTTTCTCTGCGATGCCGACCTGGCGATCAGCCTGCACCATGAGCACATCGAAACGCGATTCTCGTTCCGGACGCGCTTCCTCGACTCGTTCTGGACCGGGCTCCCCTTGCTGGCCACCTCCGGCGACGTCCTCTCGGACATCGCCGCCGCCGAGGGTGCCGGCGTCGTTGTTGGGGATGGCGACGTGGAGGCGGTTCAGGAGGCGCTCCGCGGCCTGGCGACCGATCACGAGCGCCGCCGCGCGATGGCGGAGCGTTCGCGCGCGCTAGGTGAGCGGTACACCTGGTCGCGGGTCGCGGCGCCGCTGCTCAGCTATTGCGCGCGGCCGCAGCGGGCGGCTGACCTGGGCCATGCCGATGTCGTCATGCCGCGGATGCCCGCACGCGGCGGAACACGGCTGCGGCTCTTGATCGCCGCCTACCGCCTCGACGGCGCCGCGGGCGTGCTGCGGCGGGTAGCGCGACGCGTCAAACGATTGCCGGCCCGGCTAGGGCCGGTGAGGCGATAGGCATGGCGACGGTTCCCGGCCTGGTGTCCGTGATCATCGTCAACTGGAACGGTGGGCGCAGCCTGCCGGAGGTTCTCCAGGCGGTCCGCGGCCAGCGATATGAGCCGATCGAGATCATCGTCGTCGACAACGGGTCGATCGACGGCTCGATCGCATTGCTCGAGGCTGGTCCGTCGATCCGGTTGATCAAGAATAGCCGCAACCTCGGCTTTGCCGCCGCCAACAACCAGGCGCTGCAAGTTGCGCGCGGCGAGTTCGTCCTGCTGCTGAACAACGACGCCATCCTCACGCCGGAGTACGTCCGGGCCCTGGTCGCCGACCTGAAGAGCGATCCGCGGCGGGGCTCCGCCTGCGGCAAGCTGCTGCGGCCGACGCAGGGCCACGCCGTCGCGCTGATCGATTCCGCGGGCCACGTCATGTACCGCAACCTCTGGCCGACCAACCGCGGCGAGGCCGAGCCCGATGGTCCCGAGTTCGACCGCTCCATGGAAGTCTTCGGCGTCTGCGCCGCCGCCGGCCTCTACAGCCGGGCGATGCTCGACGACGTCGCCGTCGACGGTGAGGTCCTCGACAGCACCTTCTTCGCCTACCTCGAGGATGTCGACCTCGATTGGCGTGCCCGGTTGCGGGGCTGGACCAGCTGGTATGACGCCGGCGCCATCGCCTACCACCAGCGAGGTGGCACCGGGCTCTGGTTCTCGACGGCCATCCAGCGGCACATCCTGAAGAACCGGCTGTTGATGGGAATCAAGAACGAGGGCGGTCCCGACCTCTACCGGCGGCTCCCGGGCATCGTCGCCTTCACGGCGGCCAAGGCCGTGCAGAACCTGCTGACGCGGCCAGGAGCCCTGCTCGGTTTCGTAGACGTCGTTCGGCTGCTGCCGTCGACGATGCGCAAGCGCCGCCTCATCCAGCGGAACCGGCGGGTCGAGCCCGCGGCGCTCGAGCGCTGGTACCAGCCCTACCCGTACCGGCGGAAGATTCGTGAAGGCCGCCTGGGCCGCTCGCGGCGCGTGGGCGAGGCCGTGCCGCGATGAGCCACGGGGCGGAGGCGAGCGATCTGGCCCGGATTGCGGTCGTCATCGTCTCTTTCAATGTCCGCGATCTGCTGCGCGGCTGCCTGCAGAGCGTGCTGGCGCAGAGCGACCCGGGCACCGACGTGGTGGTCGTCGACAATGCCTCGAGCGATGGTTCCACCGAGATGGTGAGCCAGGAGTTTCCCCAGGTGCGGCTGATCAAGAACGGCCGCAATGGCGGCTTCTCCCATGCCAGCAACCAGGGGATCGCGGCGACGCATGCCCTTTACCTGCTGTCGCTCAATCCGGATACGGTGCTGCATCCAGGGGCGATCGCCGCCCTGTCCGCATATCTCGACGGTCATCCGGAGGCGGGCGCCGTCGGACCGAAGATCGTGCGACCCGACGGGTCGCTCGACCTGGCCGCGCGCCGCACCTTTCCGTCCCCCTCAGTCGCACTCTTTCGTTTGACGCTGCTGAGCCGGCTGTTTCCGCGTCATCGGCGCCTGGCCCGCTACAACCTGACGGATCAGTCGCCAGATGTGGAACAGGAGATCGATGCCGGCACCGCCGCCTGCCTGATGATTCGCCGAAGCGCGCTGGAGCAAGTCGGTCCCTACGACGAGGACTTCTTCATGTACGGCGAGGACCTCGATCTGTGTTATCGCCTCAAGGCGGCGGGCTGGCGGATCGTCTACGAGCCCCGGGCCGTGGTCCTGCATTACAAAGGCCAGAGCAGCCGCCAACGGTCCGGCGCGATGATTCGCGAGTTCCATCGCTCGATGTGGATCTTCTTCGACAAGCATTACCGCCGGACGACACCCGCGCCGGTCGTCGCCCTCATCCGATCGGGCATCGAGGCCCGCTCGGCCGGGTTGCGGCTCTCCAATGCGCTCCGGCGGGAAAAGCGGGTGAGCCGCTGATGCTGGCCTCGGTCGTCGTCGTGAACTTCAACGGGCAGCACTTCCTGGAGCGGTGCCTGGCTGCGCTGCTCGAGCAGGAGCTGGAAGAGCCGTTCGAGGTGCTGCTGGTGGACAACGGCTCCCGCGACGATTCGCCGGCCTTCGTGCGGCGCCGCTTCCCGACCGTGCGGGTGATCGAGGCGCGGAGAAACCGCGGCTTTGCCGGCGGCAACAACCTCGGCATGCGCGCCGCGCGCGGGCGCTACATCGTGCTGCTCAACAACGACACGCAGGTCCGCGCGGGATGGCTGAAGGCTCTGGTCAGCGCGGCGGAGCAGAATCCCGCGGCCGGCGCGATTGCCGCCAAGCTGCTGTTTGTCGAGCCCCCCAACACGATCCAGAACGCCGGCTCGCTGCTCCTCAGCGACGGCAGCGGCGCCGATCGCGGCTTCCGCGAGCCCGACCGCGGCCAGTACGATACGGCTGAAGAGGTCTTCGGCGCCTGCGGCGCGAGTGTCCTCTACCGCCGTCAAATGCTGGAGGACGTGGGGGTATTCGACGAGACGTTCTTCATGTATTACGAGGACACCGACCTCAATTGGCGAATGCGGTTGCGTGGATGGAGCGTCCTCTACGAGCCCGCGGCCGTTGTCGATCATGTGCACGCGGGCTCGAGCCGCGAATGGTCGCCGTTCTTCACCTTCCACGTTGATCGCAACCGGATCTTCGTGCTGCTGAAAAACGCCTCGTTCCCGATGGCGATGCGATCCTATGCTGCCTTCGTCCGGCTCGCGCTGAACAACGCGACCGGCCGGGCCGGCCGGGGCGGATTTCGCGAAGGCAGGCCGGTCCGCGATGCTGGCCGAGCCCGCGTCTACCTCAAGGTGGTCGGCTCGCTACTGGTGCACCTCCCCGAGATGCTATTCAAGCGATCGCGCATCCGCCGGCGTCGCACCGTGCCGGATGCGGCGATCGAGCGGTGGTTCTTTCCGAGGGAACGATGGGCCGCCCGCTGAAGATCGGCATCTACTCGCCCTTCTTCGGGTCAACCCTGGGCGGTGGTGAAAAGTACCTGGGGGTCACCGCCGAGGCCGTTCGCGACGCCTTTCCCGAGCACCAGCTCGAGATGGTGACCGCCGTGCCCGTCGATCGCGGCCTCTACGAGCGAACCCTCAACCTCGATCTGTCCGGGATCAACTTCGTCGCGACCAACCGTCGGGTGACCTGGCTGCATCGGATGCTCAACCAGATGCCGACGCTGCGCCTGTACCGCGACCTCTTCGTCGGCGCTCAGGCGGTCGCCTACACGCGCTCCTACGACCTCTTTATTGCGATGGTGTACGTGATCCCGATTTTTTCGCAGGCTCGCCGCAGCGTCATGCTCTGCCAGTTCCCCTACCCGAAAAGCAAGGTGCCGCGCCGGGTCCCCGGACCGATCTTCGCGGCGTACGCGCTGCCCTATCGGGTGCTGCGGCGCTTCTTGCTTCCCGACGACATCGGCTGCTTCCAGCAGATCGTTTGTCAGTCGCAGTACGTGCGGCAGTGGGTCGGCCGGTACTGGAACCGCGACGCGCTCGTTGTCAATCCGCCGATCGACGTGCCCGGGGTCGAGCCTGATTGGGGACAAAAGCAACGCGTCATTCTTTCGGTAGGTCGCTTCTTCACCGGCGGGCACGAGAAGCGACATGACCTGATGGCGCGTGCCTTTCGCGACCTGTGCGATTCCGGGCTGACGGGGTGGGAGCTGCACCTTGCCGGTTCGGTGCACCGCGACGGCAACAATGCGCGGTACTTCGAGAGCGTCAGGCAGCTGGCCAGGGGATATCCGATCCAGCTCCATCCGGATGCGCCCTACGGCGAGGTGCAGGATCTCTACCGCCGCGCCTCCATCTACTGGCACGCCGCGGGCTTCGAGGCCAACGGCAATCCCGCCGCGCAGGAGCACTTCGGTATGACCACCGCCGAGGCGATGGGCTACGGGGCGGTGCCCGTCGCCATCGGGAGCGGCGGACAGCCGGAAGTCGTCGAGGACGGTGTCGACGGATACCTCTGGACCGAGATCGACCAGCTCAAGGCGAGAACACTGTCACTGGTCGACAATCCGCAGGCGCGCCAGCAAATGGGATTGCGGGCGCGGGCCGCGTCGCAGCGGTTTTCGCGGCAGCGCTTCGTGCGCCAGATCGTCGCGTCGTTAGCGCCGCTGGTCCGGCAGCTCGAAGAAGAGCCCGCGGCGGAGCGCGCCCGCCAGGCCCAGGTAGAGCACTAGCAGCAGGCCCAGGGCTGAGGCGGCCACGGCCGCCGGCCAGCCGCTGGGAGCGAAGCGGAGCTGGATCGTGTGGGCACCGGGCGACAGGCACACCCCTTGCAGCAGGTCGTCGACCTGCACCACAGGTGTGTCGTGGCCATCGACCCGGGCGGTCCAGCCCGGATAGGCGACGGTCGAGATCACCAGCAGGCCGCCGGCATCCGTCGCCGCCCGCACGTCAAGCGCCTCGGGATCATTGCGAGTCAGGTTGACCAGGTCGCCGGCGGACTGTGAGGCGCCACTGCACCCTGCCGAGGCGATGGCCGACGACGCGGGATCGAAACCGACCGACTGAAGGGTGGCGAAGTCGGCGGTGACGCCCCGCGATGGGCGCACGTCGTGCACCAGGAACGCCCGTGGTTGGACTGCGGTGTTTTCGAGGATCATGACCCTCCCAACCGGTCCGAGCGGGCGAAACTCGGCCAATGACGCCGGCACGGCCGACGGCTGGACCAGGACGTCCTTGACGCCCAGCAGCCCGAGCAGGGCCGCATTCGTCGGTTGGCCGATCAGCACGATGAACGGATAGTCGGGTTGGTTTGTAGTTCCGGGTGGAATCAACAGCGGTCGGAAGCGGACGTAGGACGCGAGGGGCAGGATGCCGCCGTCGTAGCCGTCGAGGGTCGCCCGGCCATCTTGCAGCGCAAAGTCCGGCTGGTCGATGGCGCGCCGCGCGGCGTAGGCATGGAATCGCGGATCGGAGAGTCCGCCGTTGAGCTGCTGGTCGGAGAGGCCCGCGAGCGAGAGGCTGCGGTATGGACTCCCGTCGGCGGGCAGGACGGCATCGAGCGCGGCCGACGACTGGTACACGCTGGCCGGCAGGCCCTGCGGCGGATTGAGGGCCTGAGCCGCCAGCACCATCTCGATCGATACCACGACCGCGAGTGTCGGCGTCAGCCAGCCCGGACGGCGAAAGCTGAACAGAAACGTCAGCGCCATTACGACGCCCAGGATCGCCCAGACCAGCAGCTGGCGCCCCGGGATCGGTTGTGGGAAGACCTTCAGGACCGAGGCGGATAGCCCGCGGTGCTGCAGCGCGTAGGCGACGGTTTCGATCATGAGCAGGCCGGCGATGACGCCGACTGGGAAGGCAGCGATCCGCCGGCGGCCCTCGCGCAGCAGGCGTTGCGCTTCGGCGGCGCCGATGCCCGCCAACGCACTCCCGGCAAAGGTGGACATCAGCTGCGCGCGCGCCGGCACCCGCAAGAGGGCAAGCCCTGGCAGCAGGTGGTAGCCGAGCCAGAAGACGGGCGTGAGCGGCCCGAGCGCAATCAGCACGGCCGCGACAGCGACGAGCGCAAGGGCGACGACGCGTGCTTCCCGCCAGCAACGCCATACGGCAAAGAGCGCGAGGGCGGTGGCGACAATGCCGATGTAGCCCGCCCATTCACCGTTGATCGCGGTCAGGTAGTCGGGCAGGAGGTTACCGAGCATGCCGCGTCCACGCATGGAGAAGGCGATGGCGTCATTCCATGGCAGTCCACCTGATCGGTAAGAGAGTCGCGTCAACTCGACGGTCGGCACGAGCTGAACCGCAGCCAGCAGCAAGCCCGCAAACAGGGCCACCAGCGGCATGACCAGCGGAGCCAGCATGCTCCGCAGGCCGCCGCCACGACGGCGGATCAAAAGCACGGCAGCCCAAACCGTAAGGAGCAGCAGTCCGTAATAGACGTCCTGGGGATGGCCGGCAAAGATCTGGAGGGCCAGGATCAATGCAAGCAGCGCGCCCCAACCGGCGCGCCGCGTCCGATACGCCTGGTCAAACGCGAGTAGGAGCGCCGGGACCCAGGGAAAGGCGTTCGCCTGGTTCAGGTGCTCGCTTTGCGCGATGGCGAAGCCGCTCGCGGAAAACGCCGCGGCCGCCAGCGCCGACGGTGCCCTCGCCAGCTCCAGGGCCTTTCGCGAGAAGGCGTAGAAGAACAGGCCGGCCAGCGCCAAATGGACGATGATCGACCAGCTCAACAGCTGAGGGCCGCCCGGCCACACAAATAGAAGGTTGAATGGATAGAGCACCGCCGTCTGGATGTTCCCCAGCATGGGCACGCCGGCGAACAGGTCCGGGTTCCACAGGGGCAGGCGTCCGTGCTGGATTGCCCGCGCGACGGCCACCCGATAGGGATAGCTATAAAGGATGAGGTCGTAGCCGGCGACCACGAGCGTGCCCGACAGCGTTCGCCAGAAGAGAGCGAGGGGGAGGCCGATCAGCAGCACGACGGGTCCGAAATCGGCAAGACGTCCTTTAACCAACCGCCAGGCAGCCAACCGCGCGAGTCTACCCCGTGACCATTCCGTGGCGAGCCTTGCGAAAAGCGTTGCGGTCGTTGCGTAGCGCTGCTGGCAGCGACCCCGTTGCACCTGCAGGGGCTGGGGAACATGAACCTCGACGGCATCCGTCGCATCGCGATCGCCGCCGTTGCGGCGCTGGCGCTGAGCGCCATCCCACTGCCAACGCTGGCGGGGTCAGGGACAGTCAGTGGGACGCTGATCAATGACGACACCGGCGGCGTCGCCGCCGGCATCGACGTCAGCGGGTGTGGCTCGAGCGGCTGCGTCAGTAACGGGCACTCAGATGCCAACGGCCACTACAGTCTGCGACTGCCATCCGGCAACGGATGGAATGTCTTCACCGAAGCCGGCGACTGCGGTGCGACCGGATACGCTCGGTCCCACAAGTACGGTGTCAACGTCATCGACGGCGGCAACCTCACGGTTGACCTTCACCTCACCAAGCAACGGGGCGCAATCAGCGGTCGCGTCCTCGACCAGTCGGGAGCCCCGGTCGACGGCGTTAGCCTCGTTGTCGACAACGCCGAGACGGGCGGATTCGGACTGAGCAGCACCACGAGTGGGGGAGACGGAACGTACACAGTTGGCTGCCTCGCCGCCGCCGGCGTCGCCGGTGCGGGCGCCTACTACGTCACCGCGTTTCCTCCGGCGTCCGGCCCCTACGGTCAGCAGCAAGATGCGGGCATCGGTGTGCATGCCGGCGCCATCACCAGCCACGACGTCATCCTCAAACGGGGCGGAGGCATCATTACCGGGCGGGTTACCTGTGCCGGCGCAACCTGTCCCGCCACGGTGAGCATCCTGGTCTATTGCGAGGGCTGCACGAGCGCCGCCACCACGCAAACCGACCCCAACGGTGCCTTCCTGACCGGCCGTCTTGAGGCTGGGCACAAATATGACGTCCATGCCGTGGCCCCGGCTGGATGGGATAACGCGATCCACTACGGCGTCGCCATCAATGACGGCGGTCGTACCACGATCGGCCTCGACCTGGTGCGATCCGGGCCGGGCAGCAGCGGCAGCCTGACCGGCCGCGTAAGCGATGCGGCCGGTGCCGCGCACGGTCAATGCCTGATCAATGCCTTCGGCGGAGTGCCGGGGACCTCCGCCGGCGGATGGACCGATGGCGACGTCCACACCGGTGACGACGGGGCCTTCGACACGGGTTTCCAGTTGGTGCCAGGTGACTACCTGGTGTTCCTCGTCTGCCCCGGCTGGCCGCAGGTCCAGCTCAACGGCGGCCGCGCCATCGCCGTCAGGGCGGGTGCGCCCGCGGACGCGAGCTACGTCTTCCCCGAGCGCGGTCGGCCCTTTGTCGGCGGGCACGCGGTTGTTGGCGCGGCCGCCGCGTCGGAGGCGTTCTTCGCGGCTGGATCGACCGCGTTCTCGGCATCGTCCCTTTCGCGCGAGACGATCAGCGTCAGCAACCCGGGTGAAGCCCAGCTGCTGGCGGTCACTTACGTCATCAATGGCTCGCAGCCGTCAACCCGGATCTACCCGCTGCCCGACCACGGCCTGACGACCATCAACGTCAATGTCGATGTGGGTCCGAATCAGGAGGTCTCAGCCTGGCTCACCGCCGCCAATCCTTTTGTCGCGGAACGGTCGATGTACGTCCTGTCTGCCGAGGGCATCAGCGGCGGCACCGACGTGATGGGGACTTCGGGCCTGAATCGCAGCTGGTACTTCGCCGAGGGCAGCACCGGGCCCGGCTTTACCGAGACGCTGACCCTGCTGAATCCGAACCTTGGGCAGGACGCCACCGCAGCGGTCACGTATTTCCTGGCCGCCGGCCGGTCGAAGACCGTGTTACACGCGGTGCCGGCATTCGGCCGCCTGAGCCTGAGTGTCAACGATGCGAACGAAGCCGGCGGATCGCCCGCCGTCGCGATCAGCGTCGTGGCCGACCTCCCGATCCTTGCCGAGCGCAGCATGGCGTTCCAGTTCGGCAGCATCCGAGGCATGCACACCGTGGTCGGTGCTCCCGCGCCGGCGACCACCGTGAACCTGGCGGAGGGGCACGTCGGCGGTGGCTTCGACGAGTACCTGGCGCTGCTGAATCCAAACGACGACAATGCCACGGCGACGATCACCTACGTCGTGCCGGGGTCTTCTCCCAAGCAACAAACCGTCACGCTGGCCGGGGCCGCTCGTACCACGTTGCACGTCAATGACCTGGTCCCGGGCAACGTCGATTGCTCGATCCGGATCGAATCGGACCTTCCGATTACGGCGGAGCGGGTCAGCTATTTCGCGTTGCCGGGCTCGGGATGGAGCGGCGGGAATGCCACCGTGGGCGTTCCGGACGGCGCCTTATCCCGCGAGGTCAGCTTCGCCGGACATGCCGCCGGCAGCCACAGCCTCGATTACATAAGTGTCTTCAACCCCGGACCGGACGCGGCCGTGGTGACCTTTTCGTATCCAACCCCCGGTGGGCCGGGCAGCAAGACGGTCACGGTTGCCGGGCTGAGCCGGGTCACCCAGGCCGCCAGCGCGGATGCGCCTGGCCTACAGGGGGCCGCAACGGTGACCTCGACCGTCGCGGTGCTGGTCGAGCGCGCCAGTTACTTCGCCTATTGAAGCCGCCCGTTACGGGCCCGTCATAACCCGCCGTCTCAATCGTCGCCGCCTCAGGAAAGGCTGGCCCCAGGTTTCCTCGTTGTACCGGCGAAGGGCATCTTCAGATGGCTCACCCACGACTTGCGCTCCCGACGCTGATCGCCGCGCTCATCCTGGCAGTCCTGCCGGTGACGGCGCTGGCGGGCACGGGGAACATCAGCGGAACGCTGATCGACGATGACACCAGCGGCTTCGCGTCAGCGGTCACGGTCAACGCCTGCGGCTCGCCGGGCTGCCCGAATATCGGCAGCGTCTCGAACGGTTCGGGCCAGTACCAGCTCAATGGCATCCCGAGTGGAAGTGGCTGGAACGTCCTGACCAACCCCGGGGCTTGCGGCTCGGGCAGCTATGCCAAGGCGCACAAGTACGGGGTCAGCGTCTCGGACAACGTGACGACGACGGGCGTCGACCTGCACCTGACCAAGCAAAAGGGGACGATCACGGGCAAGGTCGTGAACGGATCCGGTCAGGGCGTGGCGAACGTCGACCTCGTGGTGGACAACTCGCAGACCGGCGGTTACGGCTACGGCAACACGACCACCGCGGGAGACGGCAGCTATACGGTCTCCTGCCTCGCGGCGGCCGGCGTTGCCGGCAGCGGGTCGTATTTCATCACGGCTTTCCCACCCGCGCCCTATGGTCAGCAGCAGGATGCCGGGATCACGGTGACGCCGGGGGGCGTCACGAACCATACCGTCGTCCTCGGATCGGGCGGTGGATCGATCCACGGCCGGGTCACCTGTGGTGGTGGCAACTGCGGCGTCCAGATGAACGTGCTGGTCTTTTGCGACGGATGCTCGGGCTCATCGAACGTGATGACGGACGTCAACGGCAACTACTCGTCCACAAACGTGCCTGGCGGCCATAACTACGACGTACACGCGATCGGACCCAGCGGCTGGGACAACGCCATTTACTACGCCGCACCCGTGAGCAACGGGGCCAGCACCACCATCAATCTGTCACTCGTCGCCTCCGGTCCGTCGACCAGCGGCCGGTTCACCGGCGTCATCAGCGACAACACGGGCGCGCTCTACAGCGGCTGTCTCATCAACGTCTTCGGCGGCCCCAACGGATCGCCCGTGGGCAGCTTCGTCGAAGGCGATGTCACGACCGCGGTCGACGGCAGCTTCGACACCGGGTACCGCCTGTCGCCTGGAAACTACATCGTCTTCATCGACTGCCCGAACTCGCCGGAGCAGAAAGCCAATGGCGGCAACGCGATCGCGATCACGGCGGGCACGACCGCGACGGCGAACTTCACGTTTCCGGAGTATGGCCGGCCATTCACCGGCGGTCACGACGCGGTCGGCATCGCCAATCCCAGCACCCAGGCCTACTTCGCCGAGGGCTACAGCGGCTACACGTCCAGCTGGAGCTTCCACGAGCAGCTCGCCATCTCCAACCCGGGAGCGGCGCAGACCCTGACCGTCACCTACCTGCTGGCCTCCGGCGGGCCGATCGTCAAGACCTATAACCTGTCGGCGCACAGCCGGTTCACGATCAACGTCAACCACGAAGTGGGGCCGGGGCAGCAGGTGTCGGCGGCGCTCTCCGCGCCCAATCCGTTCGTCGCCGAGCGCGAGATGTATTTCCGCTATCCCAGCGGCGTTGACGGCGGCCACAACGCGATGGGGGCGCAGAGCCTGGGTACGACGTTTTATTTTGCCGAGGGTTACACCGCCGGTGGCTTCGATGAGTACCTGACGCTGATGAACACCAGCGCGTCGCAAACGGCCAATGTGCAGGTGACGTACTTCTTCAACGGCGCCGCCCCAAAGACCGTCAGCCATCCGGTCAGCCCATCGAGCCGCTTGACGGTGCACATCAACGATGCGCCGGAGGCCGGTCCGAACCAGGAAGTCTCGATGAAAGTCACCTCCGACATCCCGATCCTGGCCGAGCGGCCGATGTACTTCAACTACGGCGGTCAGACCGGCGGGCACGTCGTGGTGGGCGCCAGTGCCCCGCTCACGAACCTCAACCTCGCCGAAGGGCACGTGGGGCAGAGCTTCAACGAATACCTGACGATCCTCAATCCGAATGTCACGGCGGCCAACCTGACGATCACGTACTTCCTGGGCTCGGGTGGACCGGTGCAGCAACTGTTGCAGGTCGCCGGTAACAGCCGGGCAACCGTGCACGTCAACGACGTGTTGCCCGACGGGAGTGATTCGTCCGTGCACATCAGCTCGGACCAGCCGATCGTGGTCGAGCGGCCGATGTACTTCACCTTCAATGGCTGGACCGGCGGCCATGACGCCATGGCGGTGCCCGACAGCGCGCTCAGCACATCGCTCAACTTCGCCGAGGGCTACGTGGCGGCCAACTTCACCGAGTACTACACGATCCTGAACAAGCAGTCGAGCGCGGCGACCGTCACCTTTACCTTCTACCTGGCGGCGGGTGCGCCCGTAACGAAGACCATCACGGTGCCCGCCAACAGCCGCTGGACGGAGAAGATCAACAACGACCTGCCGGCCGGTACGTACAACTCGGTGCAGATCGCCTCGAGCGTGGCGATCCTGGCCGAGCGACCCGAATACTTCTCCTACTAACGGCTGATCGCCTACACCGCCTCGGCAAGCTCTCCGCGACGGGTGCCGCCGCGCGAGAACGACGGGCGAGGCGTTAGCGCGAATACCATCAAGAGCTGACTCCCGTTGACAGTGCTTGCGGGTAGTGCTAGGTTCTGGTCCAGCAGGCGGGTCGGGGGAACGGCGGAGGGGCAAGTGGCGTCGATTGGGGGCGAACAGGCTACCGCGCGCAGGGTTACCTGCCTGGTCACGATCCACGGGATTGGCTTTCAGCAGCCGCCGGTCGGCGACATTCCTGGCTACGCCGACAAACTCCACACCAACTTGAAGGTGCGCCTTGGCGACCTGCTTTCCGATGATCCCGGCCGCCAGCACACCCGGCCCGGCGAGGCCGGGGCGATCTACGTGCAGAGCGAGTATCCAACCGGGACCGGCGACCGCAAAGAGGGGATGCGCCGGCTGGGCGTCTGGGATGAGGCCCGAAGTTTTATCGATACGACCGACGCTCCGCTGGTCGACCCGGCGCACGCGAATCGCGATGCGGTAGCGCACGTGGCGCTCGTCTACGCCAATCTCGAGGACGTGGATGCGCTCCACGTTGGTTCAGCGGTTGACGCGGGGGTCCGCAGTCTGCTCGCTTCCTGGCGCTACCTTTCCGTCACGGCATCGCCCGGCTGGCTCGGGGGCGTCGTTCGCGGGCTGAGTCGCGGATCTGCCAAGGCGCCGACGGGACCAAGCTTGCGCGTGCGCTCGGATGTCCAGGGGCTACACAGGGAGGCAGCGGCGGGCCAGTCGGTGACCCCAAACGAGACGCCCCCCAGCGGTGGCTTGCTTTCAACGTTCGTCCAACTCGAGAACGACGTGTGCGCTTATGTCTGCCGAAACGATTTGAGGACACGAGTTCGCGGGTTCGTGGCGGAGGTCCTCGTCCGGATTTGTACGAGAAAAGATGTGAAGTGGGTCATTGTCAACGCACATAGCCAGGGCACGGTCGTCGCTTATGACGTCCTGCGCGGCATGCCGCCGGCTACTGCAGCGAGAATTCCCGCCGTCTATACGCACGGCAGTCCGCTGCGGAAATACCTCGACCTCTTTGCCTGGGGCGACGACGTCGGCATTCTCAACGGTAGCCAGTGGATCAATGTCTGGGACCAGACAGACCCGGTTGCGGATCCGCTCCGACCCGGACGGAAATGGCGGGTCGGCATGGATCCTAATCCGGCCGTGCCGCCAACGCTGTTTCAGTATCGAGACCCCGACGGCGGTCCACCCGTCCCCGTTCGCAACATGGAAGATCGCCCGGTCGACAACCTCAAAAACAGCGAGGGAGGTGGACTGCAGGCGCACAACTATTGGGACAACGTCGAGCAGGTCGTCAAGCCGCTCGCCGACCATCTCGCGCTGGTCGCGGCGGTTCCGGTGCCGCAAACGGCGGTCTAGGCAGGAACGATAGCGGTGTCGCAGACGCAGGTCGAGGTATTTGCCGCCCTCCTGGCAGCAGCAGTGGCCGTCGTTGGCTGGCCCGTGACGTACTTGTACGCGAAGCGAAAGGACGATCAAACGAGACGGACGGAAGCCAAGCTCAAGCACCTCGAGAGGCAAATCGATGAGCTTTACGGTCCGTTAGAAGCACTGATCCAGCAAGTCTTCGCGGTCTGGAGAGTGCGCGAGGGCCTGCTTAGCCCTGATAGCCACCTGACCGCCGATCAGAAGGAGGCTGCCCGGACGCTGATTTGGCAGGACTTCTTCTTTCCCATCCATCAGCAAATTCAGACGCTGCTGCGTACGAAGCTCCACCTGGTCGAGGGTAAAGTGCCGAGTAGTTTTGAGGCCTACCGTCAGCACGCAGTGCAGGAAGCGGCACAGCACTCCCTTTGGGACAAGCTACAGATCGACACGACTGGCACGGCTGAGCGCAAGGAGTGGCCGGATCAGTTTCCGATCGATGTGTTTCGAACGCTTCGCCGTCTGCGCGAGCACTACGACCTGGTTCTGCAGCACCTCGACAGGGACGAGGGAGTATTTGCCGCTTCCCAATCGCGTGGTCAACCGCCGAGGAACACCGAGACATTTCCGGCAGAGGCTGCTAGCTAACGGTGGGCGTCCGCCGCAGTCCATTCGCGCGCGCCAGCAACTTCCTCATCCGAGAGCGATCGGTCAGTGTCTTGATCAGCCTTCTCGTTGTGCTTGCTCTCGGCGGAGCGGTCCTGCGGGTGTTCTTTTTCCACTCGTGGTTTCTCTGGTTCTGGGCCATGACCGCGTTCACCGCCCTCGAACTGCTCGCGACGGCGGCCTGGGACCTGCTGGAGGACCTTCGCCGGGGCCGCCTCCACCTGGTCACTGACCACCCGGCGCCCTGGGGCGAGTGGGCTCAAGTGGCACTGGTCCCGCTCCTCCTCCTGGCCGGGATCGTGTTCGACCACTTTGTGGCGCATTGATGGCCACAAGGAACGCGCGGGACGATCGAGGGATCAGGCGAGTTACCAACCGACCCGGAGCGTTGGTGGCGCTGGTGGGGGGCGCCGGCGGCGGTCTGGTGGCGCTGGCCCTCGCGCTGGCCGAAAAGGACCCCGGCTCACGCTGCCCTGGCCCGCACAACGCGATCGGGGCGCCGCTCAATCTCGTCTTCGTTGGACTATGTGCGGCAGCATTCCTTGCCGGAGGACTTTTGAGTGATTTCGCTCGCGGTCGCGATGATATCGAGGACGCGCCGCAGAGCGCGCGAGACCGGACCTGGCTCCAGGCGGTTCTCGTTGCCGTCCTGGCGGTTCTGTTCGGGCTTCTTGCTTACGAGACCTATTCGCTTCTCCTGCTCGACACCAATCCGCAGTCCAGCCTCTGGCCGATCACCTGGTTCGTTCGCTGTCTGTCGACGATCACGACCCTCTCGACCGTCGCAACCCTGCTCGTGGTTGGCATCATGAGTGCCTTCTTTGGAAAATCGCTCTGGTACAGGCCCCGGACATTCAAGCCGAGGCCGCGAACACGATGATCTTTGTTCAGGTCGGGATCGTCGTCATCGCCGCCCTCGCCGTCAGCGGCGTCTTCTTCATCGCAATCCTGGACTTCATTCTTGGCATGGGTGATCGCCTGACCGTCGGCGACCGGCTGGTGAACTGGACCAAGAAAAATCCCTGGTTCGCAGCCGCGTCCAGCTTCATCGTCGGCGTGCTGATCAGCCATTTCTTCTGGCCCGGCGATTGAGCGAGATCCGACTCCTCGAAGAGGAATGAACCGGGCTTGGCCCGCTAAGGTTGAACCGCGGACAAACCAGCGGGGCGGCAGTCAGCACGAGCCCCGAATGCCGGCCACGCTCTCGATGCCTCCCTCCAGATGCGAGAGAAAGAGCGGGTCCGAATAACTCTCGGCGGCGTGCCCCATCGCCGTGTACCAGGACTGCCCGCCGTCAAAGGCGTGACACCACGCGATCGGATGGTCGGCGCCCATCCCGCCGCCCGAGTAGGTTGACTCGTCGACGGTGGCCAGCACATGCACCGCCCCGCGGGGATTGGTTCGGAAGTCATACCATTCATCGGTCCGATTCCAGTTCGTGGGAAGCGCGGCCGTCGATGGGTGGCGAGGATCCTCGATCCGGACCACCGCCGGCTGGACGGCCGGGTGACGCTTGAAATAGGCGCCGACCAGTTGCCCATACCAGGCCCAGCCATACTCGGTATCGCTCGCCGAATGAACCCCGGCAAAACCACCACCCGCCCTGATGTAGCGTTCGAACGCGGCCTGCTGGCTAGCATCAAGAACGTCGCCAGTCGTCAGGAGGAACACCACCGCGCGGTAGCGGGCCAGGTTGGCATCGGTGAACACGCCAGCATCTTCGGTGGCATCGACGAGATAGTCGTGTTCAGCGCCGAGCTGTTCGATGGCGGCGACCGCCGCCGGGATCGCGGTATGCCGGAAGGCCGCGGTCCGGGAGAACACAAGGACACGAACCGGAGGTGACGTGGCCGACGGCGTGATGGGCGAGCTCCCTGGCGATGGGGTGGCGGGCGGTCCGCCACCGGATTGCGGCGCGCACCCAGCCAAACCGAGGACCATGCACGCCACCGCAAGGCTGAGCGCTTTCATCGGCAGTAGTCTGCCACCGGCGGCGGCGGTTCAGACGGTTCGCGACGCGGCAGGAACCGTAGTCGCTCCAGATCCTCGATATCTCGTTATGGACTGGTGACCCGCCTGAGACTGCCGGAGCGGGCTCTGGCCGTCTTACTCAATAGAGGGATGCGCAAAGCTGCGCTGCTGGGGGCGCTGTTCATTACGGGATCGACGATCAACGTCGTCCCCGCGCAGGCTGCGCCCGTCCCCTCGACGAGCTGCCAGGTCTTTCCCTCTGACAACGTCTGGAACGCCGACATCAGCACCCTGCCGGTCCATCCGCGCAGCGCGCAATGGCTGAGCTCGATGGCGGCTGCGACGACGAACCTACATCCCGACTTTGGCGGTCCGCCTTATGGCTTTCCTTTCAACGTGGTGGACAACACCCACCCCACGGTCAGCGTTTCCTTCCAGTACGCATCGGAGAGCGATCCCGGACCGTATCCCGTCGGGACCGACACCAGCATCGAAAACGGCAGCGACCATCACGCCCTGATCGTCAACAAGAACACCTGCGCGCTGTACGAGCTGTTCGCCCTCGCCGGCAGCGGCTCGACCTGGACCGCGGGTTCGGGCGCGATCTTCCCGCTCGGGTCCGATGCGCTGCGCCCGCTCGGCTGGACGTCCGCGGACGCGGCGGGACTCCCGATCTTCCCCGGGCTGGTCCGCTGGGATGAGGTGCAGGCCGGCGCCATCACCCATGCGATTCGCTTCACGGCGCAACAGTCCGACCAGAGCTTCCTCTGGCCCGCGCGCCATCAGGCCGGAACGGCCGCCAATCCTTCATTGCCGCCGATGGGTGCCCGCTTCCGGCTGAAGGCCAGCTACGACATCAGCCACTTCAGCGGTCAGGCCCAGGTGATCCTGCGCGCCATGCAGCACTACGGGCTCATCCTGGCCGACAACGGCAGCAACTGGTACTTCAGCGGGACCGAGGACGCGAACTGGCCGGACACCTTGCTGAGCGAATTGAAGACCGTCCCTGCCTCGCAGTTCGATGCGATCGACGAGTCCTCGCTGATGGTCGATCCCAACTCGGCTGCGGTCTCGACCGGTTGCGGCAGCGCAACCGCTTCGAGCGGTCCGGGCCCGACATCCCAGTCCAATACCTTCTACTTCGCCGAGGGATTCACCGGGAACGGGTTCATCGAGTGTCTCTCGCTGTTCACCCCGAAGACGAGCGGGACCGCCCAGATCGACTACTACCTGGCCGGCGGCGGCCACGCGACGCAACTGGTGGCCCTGCAGGCCGGACAGGTCGCGAGCGTGAAGGTCAATCAAGTCGTCGGAGCCAATCAAGAGGTGTCGGCGCGCGTCACGCTGCCCGGACCGGGCGTTGTCGAGCGAATCATGCATTTCAGCTTTGGCGGATGGCATGGGTCGACGGATGCGGTGGGGGCGACACAGCTGGCGACGGAGTGGGATTTCGCAGAAGGCTCGACGCTGGGCTTCTTCAGCGAGTATCTGACGCTGCAGAACCCGAACGCGACGGCGGTGCCCGCCACCCTAACCTACATGACCGACAGCGGCGCCCACCCGGCCAAGACGGTGATGCTGGGCGCCAACAGCCGGACCACGGTGGAGGTCTTCCGGGGCGATACGGCCAGCACCCTGAGCGCCTGTACGCCTAACGGCGCCGGCGCCAACTGCGGCGTGGGGCCGGGCATCGGCGGGGTCTCGGTGCAGGTGACCACCCCCAGCGGGCAGCCGATCGTGGCGGAGCGGCCCTTCTACGTCAACGGCTTCAGCTTCGGGTCGGGCCCGATCCGGGACGGCCACGTCGCCTTCGGAGCCAACGCGCCGGCGTTGCAGTGGAACTTTGCCGAGGGGACGACCCTGCCCGGCTTCTATGAGTACCTGACGCTGCAGAACCCGGGCGCGACCCTCCCAGCCCAGGTGACCCTGCGCTACCTCGACGGCGCCAGCAACGTCACGCTGCGGAGCGTCACGGTCAATCCCCTGAGCCGGGTGACGGTGGAGGTCTTCAAGGCGCAACTCGGGGTGGGGCCGGGGATCGCGGGGGTGTCGACCCAGGTGATCTCGAATCAACCGATCGTGGCGGAGCGGCCGATGTACATGGTGTATGACTTCGGCAGCGGGCCGGTGGCGGGCGCCGATGACGTGATGGGGCAGACGGCACTGGGCACGCTCTTCGGGTTTGCGGCGGCCTCCACCGCGGCGGGGGAGAACGATTTCCTGACGATCCAGAACCCCAACGGGGTGGCGGCCAACCTGACCATCACCTACTATCCCGCCGGGTCGCCGGTGATTCGGACCTTCACCGTGCCGGCGAATACGCGGCACACGGTGGCGATCTTTCAGCCGGCCGAGGGCGTTGGCCCGGGGATCACGACCCTGGGGATCACGCTGGCCAGTGACCAGCCCGTCCTGGTCGAGAAACCAACCTACGGCGCCAACCCCAATACCTATGGCGCCACCGATACGGCCGGCTACGTAGCCGCCGCCTTCTAGCCTTGCAGGGTACATAAGGGTCGGGCGCCGATCACGTCACTGCCGCCTCGGCTATTGACAGCAACCCAGGATCAGGCGAATAGTGGACCCCAGGAAGGGGATTCATATGCGGGGGCCCGTTCGGCTATTTAGACGTCGCGCGCTCCGCGCTCTCCTTCGATCGCTCCGACGGCGAGCGTTGATTGCTGGAATCGCTCTGGTCAGCGCCGCGATATTGCCCATACTCTCAGCCGTGCAGGGAGAAGCGGCGATCGGCGGGCGGTGGGATCAGCTGAATTTGTCAGTGTCCCCGCCGGGTGATTACCCGGGCTTACGAAGTGCGTATGACCCTGTCCGACAAGAGGTCGTCAGCGTGGCGTGCTGTCCGACCAGCACCTGGGTCTTCAACGGGGCGTCCTGGACCGACACTCACGCCACAACGCCTGTACCCGCCGTAACACCCTACATGGACTCGGTGTTTATGTCGTTGGTCTGGTATCCGCCCACCGCGAAGGTGGTGATGATCATCACTGCCGTGGGTTGCTCACAGCAGCCGTATTGTTTCGACACGTGGACCTGGGATGGGCAAGCATGGGTCAGACAAGCGACGCTCACCCAACCCTATTGCCTCAGCACGGAGCTTGCATACGACTCCGGCCGGAATCGACTCTTTGCCTACGGCATGTGCCCAGGTTCTAACGTCGACGCGACCTGGTCGTACGACGGAACGGACTGGTCGCTGGCCCAGAGTGGTGTCCGCGGCATCGACAGCCCCACTGGAGTTTTCGGCGTTTTCGCCTTCGCCTACTACCCGCCTGGCAAACAGCTCCTCCTTGTCGGTGCGGCAAGCGGTCGGAATACGGGCAGTGAAGAGACCTGGGTCTGGAATGGCGTCGGCTGGAGTTCGGCGGATATCGGAAACCCGGACTTCCACCAGGGGGTCATGGCCTGGGATGGAGCAGAGCTGCGACTAAAGCCGAACCCTCCCGGCCCTTACGACCAGGCCTACAAGGAGTACGTCTGGGATGGCCACGCCCTTGTTCCTGACGTTGCCACGGGTGGGCCAGGCCTGTCTACGTCAGCCTTCGACGGCGACAGGTTGATCGTCCCGAGGTCGGATGGCACCTGGATATGGCGCTCGAACGCCGTTGCTCCACGCCCTTGGACCGGTGGGCATGACGTCGTTGGAACGCCGCAGCCGTCCACCGACGCCTACTTTGCCGAAGGTTACACGGGTCTCAATTTCCGTGAGTACCTCACGGTATTCAATCCGGGAGCGGCCCAAGTCTTGACCGCACAGTACCTAACGGATTCCGGCGTTGCCGTTACTCGCACCCATGATCTAGCGGCGCAGAGCAGGACGACGATTCTTGTTAACTCCGACCTTGGGGCGGATCAGAGTCTCTCCACTCACCTGACTGCGCCGAATCCATTTGTCGCGGAACGCCCAATGTATTTCAGCCTGGGCGGGCGTTCAGGCGGGCACGACGCAATGGGAGCCCAGAGCCTGGGTACGGTGTTCTACTTCGCCGAGGGGTACACCGGCAACGGTTTCGATGAGTATCTGACCCTGATGAATACCAGCACGAGCCAGATGGCGAACGTGCAGGTCACCTATTACTTCAACGGGGGCGCCGCGCCGAAGACGGTTAGCCACCCAGTCAGCCCATCGAGCAGGCTCACCGTGCATGTCAATGATTCGGCCGAGGCTGGCCTGAACCAGCAGGTGTCGATGAAGGTCACGTCGGACATGCCGATCCTGGCCGAGCGGCCAATGTACTTCAACTACTTCGGTGAGACCGGCGGACACGTGGTGGCGGGCGCCGTCGCGCCTATCACCAACCTGAACCTGGCGGAGGGCCACGTGGGCCAGAGCTTCGACGAATACCTCACGATCCTCAACGCCAATGCCGCGCCGGCACACCTGACGATCACCTACTACCGCGGCTCGGGCGACCCGGTCCAGCAACTGCTGGCGGTGGCGGCCAATAGCCGAAGCACGGTCCACGTTAACGATGTATTGCCGAGCGGGACAGACTCATCTGTCCACATCAGCTCGGATCAGCCCGTCGTGGTCGAGCGCCCAATGTACTTCACATTCAACGGCTGGAGCGGCGGTCACGATGCCATGGCGGTGCCGGATAGTGCCCTCAGCACGTCGCTGAATTTTGCCGAAGGCTACGCGGCGGCAAACTTCGCCGAGTACTACACGATCTTGAACACGCAGTCGACTGCCGCCACGGTCACGTTCACGTTCTACCTGGTATCAGGTACGCCGGTGACGAAGACCATCACGGTCCCGGCGAACAGCCGCTGGACGGAGCTGATCAACAATGATCTGCCGGCCGGCACCTCCAACTCGGTGCAAATTACCTCTAGCCAACCGATTCTGGCAGAACGGCCGGAGTACTTCTCCTACTAACGGGGATCCGTCAGTAGGCGAAGACGCCGACGCTCGGTGTGGTTATGGCGATCGCCAAACCTGAGTCCAACTGGTCTCGAAATGCCGGCGATGACCTGCTATACTCCGCCGGCTTAGTGAGAGTTCGCCCCCTGGCCGTCGCATTTGGCCTTACCCTAACCGCGATCTGGACCGTGCCCGCGCTGCCGGTCAGCGCGGGGACCGGCACCATCACCGGCCAGCTCGTGGACGGCGATTCCGGCAACAATGCCCCGGCTGTCGGCGTGACGGTGCAGGCTTGCAGCGGCGGGAGCTGCGTCGGTACGCCGGTCGTGTCCGACAGCAACGGCAATTACGCCCTCAGCAGCGTTCCGACCGGGACGTGGACCGTGCTGACGCTCCCACCGACGCCCTGCGGGCCGACGGATTTCGCGCGGGCACAGGCATCGAACGTATCTGTGAGTGACACCCAGACGACCACGGCGCCGACCATCATCTTGACGCGCGCCAAGGGCGGTATTCGTGGCCGGACCTACGACCGAGCCCTCGGGCCTCTACACCCCATCGTGGGCGCCACGGTATTTGCGGATAACGCGGAACAGGGCGGCAATGGCTACCAGGGCGCGACGACCGACGCGAACGGGTACTTCGAGCTCAATTGCCTACCCGCCCAACGTGGTTACTTCATAACCGCCGGAGCTCCCTCCTACGTTGACCAGGCCGACTCGCTCTTCACCGTGACGGATGGCATCAGCCTGTACCACGACATGGCGCTGAGCCAGGGCACGTCGGCCATGCACGGCCACGTCACCTGTGGCGGCCAGGTCTGCTCCCCGGGCGCCGGCATCCTCGTGTTGCAGTTCTGCGGGGCGGGGGGCACCGGTGCCTCGAATCCGTGCGCCCTCTCCAGCTTGAGCACCGACCTGAACGGGGACTTCTTCACACCCGCAAACTCGCTGCTTGCCGGCAACTACACGGTCCACGTCTTCGCCCCTCCAGGCTGGGACAACGGTGCATACTTCAACATTCCGGTCCTCAGCGGCGAGAACCATGCGATGCCGCCCATGAACCTGATTCAGAGCACACCGGCGGCGAGTGGCCGGCTGATCGGCAACGTCACGGATGCTGCCGGCGGCAACTATTCAAATTGCCGAATGAATACGTTCAACCAGATGACGGCGACACCGCCGATCGGGCAGGGTTTCCTCACGGGGGTGCCCACCAATGCCGACGGCTTCTATGACACCGGCTACACGTTGACGCCGGACACGAACGGCCAGTATCGCGTCTGGCTGGACTGCCCCGGACATGATGAAGTGACAACCAACGTGGACTCGTTAGGGCAGCGGATGACGCTTGGCCCGAACTGGACGCGGCGAGTCAACTTCTTCTGGCCCGAGCCGCCGCGGCCTTACACGGGCGGTAGCGTGGCGGTCGGCGCGCCGTCGGCAGGTAGCGACGCCTACTTCGCCGAGGGATTCACCGGCCTGGGCGGTGGTCTCGCGTTCCACGAGTACCTGACCGTCCAGAATCCGAACGCCTTTAGCGAGGTGTTAACGGTCGACTACCTGCTGGCGTCCGGTCAGGTGGTGACGAAGACCTACGCGCTCAATGCCCAGAGCCGAACAACGATCAACGTTAATGCCGATGTCGGTCCCAACCAGAACGTCTCGGCTCACCTCCATACGGTGGCAGGCGCCACTCCGCCGAATACCTTCGTCGCGGAGCGGCCGATGTATTTCATGTTCCCGGGCGGCATCGACGGTGGCGACGACGTCATGGGTGCCCAGAGTCTCGGGACGACGTACTACTTCGCTGAGGGATACACGGGCGCGGGCTTTCACGAGTACCTGACGCTGGCCAATCCGAACCCGACGGATGCGGCCGTCAACGTGACATATTTCTTTAACGGCGGGGCCGCCCCGATGACCGTCGCACACACCATCAAGGCGCACAGCCGATCGACCGTCGATGTCAACCAGGAAGCCGGTGCCAACCAGGCGCTGTCGATCATGGTGACGTCGACCAACGCCGTCAGCTTTCTGGCGGAACGCCCGATGTACTTCAACTTCCGCGGCCGGACCGGAGGAAGCGTGGTCGTGGGCGCGGCAGCGCCGGCGACTGCCCTGAACCTGGCCGAGGGCCACGTCGACGGGAACTTTGACGAATTCCTGACGGTCCTTAACCCCAATACATCCGACGCCACCGTGACCGTGACGTATGAGCGCACCGGCGCAAGTCCACTGCCGCAGACCGTGACCGTGCCGGCGAATAGCCGAGGAACGATCCATGTCAACGACTTCTTGGCTGCCGGGACTGACGCGGCCGTCCACATCCAGTCGACCCAACCGGTTGTCGTCGAGCGGCCGATGTACTTTAATTTCGGCGGCCGGACCGGCGGCCACGATGCGGTTGCGGTCCCGGATACCGCTTTGAGTACCACCCTGAACTTCGCCGAGGGCTTTACGGGTGGCAGCTTCGATGAGTACCTAACGCTGATGAATCCGGATCCTGTCAACCCTGCGACCGTCCAGATCACCTACATTTTCGACGGCGCCAGCCCGAAAACGGTCCCGCACACCATTCCTTCCTCGAGCCGATTCACGATCCACGTCAACGACCCGGCCGAAGCGGGTCCAGGAATGTCGGTCTCGGTCCAGATTACATCGAGCATCCCGATCCTAGGCGAGCGGCCGATGTATTTCGCCTACTGACCCCTAACGCGAGCGCTGCCAGAAGACGCCAGCCCAATCGATCACCTGGATCGGCTCCGTGATCTCGTGCTCAGCGCGAAACTCATCGACAGCTTGCCGGCAGCCGAGCGCCTCGACCCGATAATCGTCGACGATGATGTACCCGCCGACCGACAGTTTCGGGTAGAGAGAACGGAGCGCATCCATGGTCGATTCATAGAGATCGCCGTCAAGGCGAAGGATGGAGAGCTCGTCAATCGGAGCACCCGGCAAGGTATCTCGAAACCAGCCGACCAGGAAGTGAACCCGGTCGTCGAGCAAGCCATAGCAGGCAAAGTTTGCCTTTACCTGGTCGACCGATGCTGCTAAGCGGGAGTCGTTCCAGAGTGTGTTCCCACTATCGGCCGGATAGCGGGGGTCGGGCGGCGGTAGGCCCTTAAAGGAATCGGCCACCCACACGCGTCGGGTCGTGTCTCCGTACGCCTCGAGCGCTGCCCTCATAAAAATGGTGGCACCGCCCCGCCAGACGCCCGTTTCAATGAAATCGCCAGGGACTCCACGCTGCAAGACATCTCGGATGCAGTCGTGCAAGTTATCAAGGCGGCGCAGACCGATCATCGTCTCGCCGTTTACGGGCCAGTCCTTTCCGTTGGTCCGCGCCTCCGCGTCGAACGGTTGGAGACGTGTCAGCGTGAAACCGGGCGAAACCAGCCTTTGCATGGCGCGATAAATCGCGCGCCTCCAGCGTGGCCGAGGCGGCGGTCCGAGAAAGTAGGTTGGGCCGTCGTCATACCTTGTCAGGCGCTTCTTCAAGAGGTCCAGATACAGGTCCGGCGCGGCCACCGGTCAGGTCACCGCTACCCGACCCAGATCACGCGGGCGAAGTTGTGCGAAAGGACGAAGAGCCATGTGCTCGATAAGGCCATCAGAGTCACGGCCGCGATCGGCCACCGTCGCAACCACCATCCCAGCAGGAAAAAGAAGGGGAAGGCGGCCAGCCAGTAGCGATCGAGGCTCTCGCCCGTTCCGCTGAGCAGCGGAACGAGGAAGACGAGGGCAACCCACACAATCTCGTAGGCGCGAAGCTTCGTCCAACCCGCAATGATCGTGACGATGCCAGCCAGCAGGGCCACGGAATTGGCGGCGATCGTAGGAACATCGACCAGCCGCTGACTGGATGACCGGCCGAGCAGGGCCCGAACACCGTCGCCCGCCTGCGTCAGCATCTCGCCGACCGCCCGCAGCGGCCCAACCAGGGCACGATGGTGGGTCGCCTCCAGGTGGAGATAGGCCAGCGGATCGCCCAAGGTCGCCCACAGCCAGGCGGGATAAGCGAGCGCGCCGATGGCAAAAATGCCGGCCCCTGCCGCTCCTTGCCGGATCGGCCGCGGCCGGGCCGATCGGAGCCAGATCAGCGCGAGAGGGAGGAGGAGGAAGGCGCCGGGAAAGCGGATCAGACAGGCGGCGGCGCCGACGGCGCCGGCGCCGATCCAACGGCCCTTCTCAGCCAGCAGGAACACGGCTGCCACCGCGAGCACGAAGAGGGACTCCGAGAAGCCATTACTAAAGAAGAACGAGGTCGGGGCCGCCAGTAGGAAAGCGATGCCGATGAGCGTGGCCCGGCTGCCCAGCCGCTCCGAGTAGAGACGCCAGAGGAGGGCGAGCGCCGCCAAGAGCGCGACGTTGCAAACCAGCAAGGTCGCGAGTTGCAGCAGCACGCCCTCGGAGACCGTCGCCAGCGCGCTCCCGTTCAGGAACAGCGATGCGAGCCAACGCAGCGGCCAGTAAACGGCGGCAACGACCAGCGGGTAGCCCGGATAGAAGGCGCTGGCTGCGTGCCCGTACTGCGGATCGTTGGCGTAGCCGTGGAGCACGATCAGGTCGTAAAAGGCCGAGTCGTAGAGACGGGAGGCCGCCTGGATTGTGGCCGGGACGTCGCCATGCTTCGCCAGCAGCATGCCGATGAAGGCGATAGCCCTGGTGACCACGAATAGAACGCCGACAACAAACGCGGGATGGAGCGAGCGCGATCTTGCGGGCTGCCCCGTTACGGGCTGGCGCTCAGCGCGCGGGCTTGCGGCCGGTAACGTAGATCTCACTGGGACGATACAACTCCCGGATCAGCCCCTGAAGGCTGCGGCTGAGCACCATCTGCTGCCGGCGCAGCGCGCTGATGCCGGTCAGGCGATACAAGGCGCGCGCAAATGGGTTGGCGGGTGGCATCTCGAGCTCCTTCAGGCCGATCGGGCTGCCCGGGTGGCTCTCGGGATTTTCTCCACCTTTGATGTCGGCGAATCCGGCCTCCGAAAACCAGAACCGGATCAGGTCAATGTCATAGAGGCGTACGTGCGTTGGATCCCACCAGAATTCGTGCTGCAGCGTCGGAAGGCTCGCCGAGTTCGGTGTGGCAACGACAAGGCAACCCCCCGGTCGTAAGGCTGTAACGCTCAACTCGATCAGGCGAGTAGCCACCTCCGACTCGAGGTGCTCGATGAAGTGAGCTGAGAAGATGCCGTCGAACGATGCCGGGTGAGCCTCGAGAAAGCCAAAGGCATCGCCCAGCTCGACCTGGTTGCCCGAGGCCCGCGCGGCCTGCACCATTCCCTCGTCTGTGTCGATCCCTTCGCCCGGAATCCTGGCATCGCGCAGAACGTCGAGAAACTCGCCCCGGCCGCAAGCAACATCCAGTACCCGCAGGCAACCCTTGAAGAATGGGACATAGTAGCCTCGCGCCCGGCGATGCTGGGCGGGGTCGAAGCGCATGAATGCATACCAATCAGATTCGGTCGTTGAACGGGCCCGCGGCATGGCTACGCGCACGAGCTTACAGTCCGATGCCGGGGAGATGAACTGACGCGATCTGCGCTTGCGAGAGGATCGCGCCCATCGGCGACAGTGTAATCAAGCGATCTTGGCTGAGATCACCTTTTGCCTCGTAACTGCGGCCACTCACATGCCAGAGGACCGTCACAGAGTCGTTCAGGGTGCCCGGTTGTTTTTGCCAGTAGATGACATGTTTGCCTGCCGCGTCGCTTGACCAAGGCGTGTCGTAGTCGATCACAAGTTGATATCGGCCAGAGAGGGCGCCGCCGATATTGATGACGAACCAGCCGTCGGCCATCTTGAAACCCGTCGGAATGTCCTGGTTCACGTACCCCCCCGGGCTACCGTGGAGCGGCCGATACTCGCTAGACGGCGTCGATCGCATCGTCAGATTCGTGGCCACATCTGGCACGTAAAACCTGGCATACGCCGAGTAGAACGGCGTGTCGCGCGGCGGTCCCTGTTGCGCGAAATCTATGACTACATGGTGGTGAAGGGAGCTGCCCACTTGACTTAGATCGACCGTGTAATGACGCGTCAGGAAATAGTTCGACTTCACCCCACCGAAGTTGTCTTCTGTTTCGAGCATGAAGTCGTGGGCATTCTGCGGATTCAACGCGGAGGCCCAGCCGCCACGGGCCATCTCTTTTTGTGCCACTGGAGCATTAAATGACAGCTGAAGATGGCGGTCTGAAACAGCAGCATTCAGCACTTGAATCAGGGCAGGCCATTTGTCAGCTGGTAACTCAGCGATGCGCCCGAGGAGTTCCGAGGCGGTAGCCGCGAGGATGGTCTTGTGGACTGGACTTGCTGCGATATCGAGCTTGATCACTTCTGGAATGAAGTTTTTGGAATCAAAGGTCACGCCGTAGTTGGGCACGCGAATTGGCCCCGTGACCTCCAGCATCGACGCGACAGCGTAGTAATCGAGTGAAATGACGCCGTCGGTGTGCGTCCCACGAACGCGTTGAACAAAGAACTGACCCCACTTGGCATTCGTTTGAAAGTCGGCGGAGAAATTTGAGTCCTCGAGGTTCCAGCTCATCCGGTTGTAAAAGCCGGCCAGGACCGAGGGTGGAGTGTAGTAGCCAGGTTGGCCCTTGTTAGGTCGCGGGCCGTCGAATACATAGGTGCTTCCGCTAAAGCCCAATTTGATTGTCCCGGCATTGATGGTTACGATGCTGACGGTCCCGATGAAGCCGCCGCCGGCGCGCAGCTCCGAAGGGTTGACCTGCTCCACGAGATATGTACGGGGGCCATTGCCACCCAAGATGTCAACGAGCGCGGGCGCCAGTCTTTGAAACTCTTGAGCGGCAGCGAGGGCGTCGTTGATGGTTTTGCGAGTCTTCGTCAAGGTTGCACGTTGCCCGCTCGATAGCACGTCAGCGTTGATTGCCGCGGAAGCTTTCTGTGCCGCCGATAGATCCGACTCAACACCCGCTAAATACGGTTGAGATGTGCGGAGGACGGCCATGATCCGGGCGCTACCGCTCGTTCCGGCGGGGGCCTCGATAAGTGATCGATCAATACGAGCGATGATGACTGCCGCGTGCGCCAGCTTGATTCCCATCTCGGAAATGTTGTCTACCGCGGTCGTGCGCTGATTGACATACCCCGCCAGGACAGGGACATGCCGAGCAATCCGGAGGAGAACGTTCCGATCGGTTTGCGAACGGGCCGACTCGAAATAGGCGCTCGCTGCGATAAAGTGGGCGTCGGCCTCGTTGAGCTTGTCGGCATTGTGCTCCTTGTTCGCGGCGCTCAGCGTTGCTTTCCCGGACTCCAACTCGCGCTGAGCAGCCTGCGTCGAGGCCGTTATAGAGGCCTGGAGGTCTGTGGCAACATGGCGGACCTCGAGGCCGCCGGCAAGCGCCGCGAGTAACAAACCAAGGCCGACGACCACGAGACGAATGCGCCGCCGTCGGGGCTTTAGCGGCGCTGACCGATGCAGATTGTGGCCCGCAGCACGCTGTTCCGGCCGGGCGTCAGCCATAGATTCGGAATCGACTTGCGGTTTCAGACGCACAACGTGAGTTTAGGCGGAAGCCGAACGGCTGAGGCGAGGCGCGATACTCCGACGAGTGCCACGGAAGCGTTCAGGCTGAACTGGGGTCTACCCAGAACTCATAGCTTCCCGATCCGAGTTCAAGCTCGAGTCCGCGACCTCGCTCAAACCCGCGAATGCGCACCCCCGCAATATTGCTTGATTGTCGGCCGTGCAACCAGAAGGAAGCCCCGCTCTCGCTTATCCGAACGTCGGCGTTGGGGGCGGGCAGTATCACCGTGGCCGAGGTATTGACCGGTATTTGAAGATCGAAGATCATCCTTGATCCGACATGTCGCCAGCCTGATGCGAGTACGCCGAATGGGGTGGACAGGCGCGCTCTGACCCAGGACACACTTTTGAGTGCCTGCGGCCGGATTATCGATCGAGCATATCCAGGACCAACTGGGTCAGGGGCGATTCCAGCCAGGCCTTCGTAGAACCAGCTGCCGATAGACCCGAGGGCTGGATTGTCGCGTGAAGTCGAGCCGTCCCACCATTCCCAAATGGTTCCGGGCCCATGGTCAAGCATGTAAATCCATCCAGGCTCCGTCGTCTCAGTGACGGCCCGGTACACGACGTCTGACCGGTCATTAGCTTGCAGTGCTTCAACGATATATTTGATGCCGAGGAACCCGCCAGTCAAATGGCCGCCGGCTTTACGGACGTCCTCGACGAGGCTATTGAGAACGCCAGTCTTGCAGTCCGCCGGAACGATTTGTAATACGAGCGGCAACGCGTCAGCAAACTGGCTGTCGTTGGCGTAATGGCAACCCCAGGCGGTCCTCCTGAGGAATGCGGCGTTCAGGGCGGCCTTGATAGAGTCAGCCAGTACCGCATAGCGTGCGGCGTCAGCGGGTTTATTGAGCAACTGCGCAGTCTTTGAGGAGACTACAGCGCCATCGAAGTAAAAGGCCGTACGGAATAAGGCTCCCGGCGTTCTTTCAGTTCCGGCGTAATCGTCACCCCAGTCCTGCGACGGATGATCAACGATGA